>Ga0126381_100004537_pt1 | contig 15133 bp, 8 predicted proteins | sample PanSoiMetPlot_28_FD_96465 | JGI IMG/M metagenome (GOLD analysis project Ga0126381, IMG submission 96465) | Tropical forest soil microbial communities from Panama - MetaG Plot_28 | ecosystem: Environmental > Terrestrial > Soil > Tropical forest > Bulk soil | place: Panama | collected 2016-02-17
TAGATAAACCGCGGAGGTATGCGTCATACGCCGCAGCGTTTTGCGTCGGCTTGGCAGCGACTGCTTCCTGCTCTGTCCCTGTTAGCTTCGCATTGAGCTGGTCCGCGATAGCGGTGGCGACTTCACCTTCGACGCCGAAGACATCGTTCAGAGTCCGATTGTAACTTTCCGCCCAGACATGTTCATCGGTAGCCGCGCGAATGAGCTGCACGTTCACGTGGACCGCATTCGCGATCTTTTGGACGCTGCCTTCAAGAACGTTCGCTACGCCCAACTGCCGCGCGACATCGCGCAGATTGTCCGGCGCGCTCTTGTATTTCTGCGTCGATGTGCGGGAGATGACTTTGAGGTCCGCGATCTTCGACAACCGTGTCAGAATTTCGTCCTGGATGCCTTCCACGAAATAAGCGTTGCCCGGATCACGACTCAAATTGTCGAATGGCAACACCGCAATGCTTTTTGCGGCGACTGGCAACGCTTCAGTGCGTTCCGACGTGGCATTCTCATGCGAGCGCAGCATTCTCGGACCGATCACCGCGGCTAAAATCGCAATCGCCGCGAGTGCTCCGATTCCAATCGCAACTGTGGCGAACGGCTTCGCTCGCCCGGTTCGGGCTTGCGCGACTACTGGCTGCGCAGCTTTGAATTTATCCGGCAACGCAGCGTTGCCCACCTCGTCGGTGTAAAAATTCACCACCGAAACGCGCACGCCATGCTTTACTTCGCATTCACCAAGCTCATGCAAATACGGCTGCCACCGAGGATAATGCTCAAGGTCTTCGGCCACGTGCTTCGACAGCAGAATGTGGCCCGCATCACCGCAATCCATCACACGTTGCGCGATATTTATCCCAGCCCCCGCAATGTTCGCCTGCTCATTCAGATCGGTGATCGCGTTCACCGGCCCGCTGTGGATTCCCATTCGCACCCGAAGCTCAGGATGTTTCTTCAATTCCCGACCAATCTCGCGCGCGCATAATACCGGCGCTTCAGGCGTTGTCCGGAAAACGAGCGCGCCGCCATCACCTGTCGGTAATCGCAGCAGTTTGCCTTCGGTTTCAGCGGCGCGGAATTCTGCAGTGCCGCGCACGATCGTTCGCAAAGTCTCCAGCTGCTCGCTCTGCTGCGTGATCAACAGCTTCGAGTACCCGACGACATCGAGGAACAGCACGTGCCCAATCTCCAACTTAACTTCTGACGCAGTGTCGGGCGACATACCTCGTTTAAAATTCCATGGACCCGGTCATGGTGAGGAGTTGCTCAGCGACCTTGAAAACGTTCCACGATTCGAGTTCCGGGAAGAACCTCTTTGGATTCATCGGTGTTGCGCTGGCATAAGGGCTGAATTCCGAACAAGATCAAGCATTATTTGACTGTCAGTCTTTACTGCAAAGCGGCTTGAAAATCTAAATGAGCCGATCAAGGTCATGAACCTCAAACATTCATCATCACATGGCACATCAATCTACTTCGAAAACACGACTTCTTTCGTACGACATCGCCGAATGGGCTTGCTCGCTGAAATACGAGCATCTCTCGCCCGAGGCGATTCAGGCGGCGAAATTATTCTGGTTCGACTCCATCGGGTGCGCGCTCGGCGGCAGCCGGCAGGAGGACGCGAAGATCCTGCTCGAGCATCATCGCGCGATGGGCGGCGGCAATGGCAAAGCCACCGCTTTCGTTTCCGGCTTTAAAACCAACCCGGTCGACGCAGCATTCATGAATGGCCACATGATCCGTGCGATGGATTACAACGACATCTATTGGAAAGCGGACCCGTGTCATCCCAGCGATCTCATCTCGGCTCCGCTGGCGCTCTGCGAAAGCGAAGGGTTGAGCGGCAAAGATTTAATTCTCGCTACGACCATCGCCTACGAAGTGGAAATGCGGCTTTGCGAAATCGGGCGTCCGGGCGTGCGCGAATACGGCTGGCATCACGCGACATTGAGCGCGTTCGCAGCGCCCGTTGCGGCCGGACGCGTGCTGAATCTCACGGTGGAACAAATGGTCTGCGCCATCGGTATCAGCGCCTCGCGAACCTTTTGTCCGGGCGCGGTCACTGCCGGCAAGCTCACCAACATGAAGAACACCGTAGATCCGTGGGCTGGACGGATGGGCGCCGAGAGCGCACTGCTTTCGCGCGAAGGATTCTCCGGTCCCGAGCACATGATCGATGGAAAGGAGGGTTTGTTCGCCGTGTTCCACCACGTCCAATACAAGGGGCAGCCGGCCACGTTCGATGGCGAGGGATTGGTCAAGGATCTGCCGAATTCACCGAAGTCGCACTATAGGATCCTCGACTGCGGCATGAAGAGTTTCCCGATCGAAGCGCTCAGTCACGCGCCGCTCACTGCGATGATGAAAACGGTGAAGGAGAACAAAATCAAGGCGGACGACGTGAAAGAAATTGAAGTCGAAGTGATCGCACGCGCCGCAGACATCCTCGGCGATCCACACAAGTATCGGCCGACCTCGAAGGAAACCGCCGATCATTCGCTGCCCTATTGCATGGCCGTCGGTCTCGTCGATGGAATGGTGACGCCACTGCAGTTCCGTGACGAACGTGTGCGCGATCAGTCGCTCATCCCAATCATGGACAAGGTGAAAGTCGTTGCCAATGAAGAATTCGAAGCGCTATTTCCTAAATTTCAGCCGAGCCGCGTAACGATTACCACGAATGACGGCAAACAGTATTCAACGCGGGTCGACGTACCCAAGGGCGATCCGCGCGATGCGATGACCGAAGAGGAAATCGCGGTGAAATTCACCGCGCTCGGAGGCGATGTGATCGGGAAGGACCAATGCGAGAAGCTCCGGCACTGCATCATGAATTTAGACGCCGCCGAGAAGCTTGATGAACTTCTGGAGCTGACGATCGGGCGCTGATCTAGGCAGCGCACGCGCCTAGCAGGAGAAAGCGGTGCGAGGACTCACCGCACTCCTAGACCACTTCGTGCGAACCTCGACCCCAGCGTAATTCCTTTTCGCGAAGCTTTGGGAGTGCGACGCGTCCTCGCGTCGCTTTCGGGAGAGCGTGCTACGCCGTCCCGCTCCCCTCGCCCGCGCCGAATTGGATTCCCTGCGCCAGCGGAAGCTCGCTCGAGAAATTGACCGTGTTGGTCTGGCGACGCATATAGTACTTCCAACAGTCGCTGCCGCTCTCGCGACCGCCTCCGGTATTTTTCTCGCCGCCGAATGCGCCGCCGATCTCCGCGCCGCTTGTGCCTGTATTCACGTTTGCAATTCCGCAATCACTCCCGACTGCGCTGACGAATTTCTCCGCTTCGCGCACGTCGTTGGTGAAAATCGATGAGGTTAATCCTTGCGGCACATTATTGTGAATGGCTATGGCCTCATCGAAATCGCGGTACGTCATGAGATAAAGCAACGGACCAAACGTTTCGTGTTTGACGATCTCGAAATCCGGCTTCGCAGTGGCGAGGCACGGTTTCATGTAAGCGTCGCCCGGCACGGTGAGTCGTTCTCCGCCGTAAAGCACCTCGCCCCCTTCGTGCTTCAACCGCTGAATGGACTGCTGAACCATGTCGACAGCGTGTCTGTCGATGAGCGGGCCCATCACCGTTTTGCGATCGAGCGGATTGCCGATCGGCAAGCTCTTGTAAGCGGCAAGAAGTTTGTCGCGGACCTTTGATGCGACTGATTCATGCATGATCACGCGCCTCGTGGAGGTGCACCGTTGCCCAGCCGTGCCCACGGCTCCGAAGAAGATCGACTGCACTGCCATGTCGAGATCGGCGCTCGGCGTGACGATCAGCGCGTTATTGCCGCCGAGCTCCATGATCGTTCTACCCAGACGACCGTGAACGGTTTTTGCAACGTTAAGACCCATGTTCACCGACCCCGTCGCCGAGACTAACGGAATCCGCGGATCATCCGCCAGTTTTTGTCCGACAGTCTTACGATCGCCGACCAGCAGCGTAAAAATCGCCGGATCAGCTCCAGTCTCGCGACAGACGCGCTCGCCAATTTTCGTGACCGCGATTGCCGTGAGCGGCGTTTTTTCCGACGGCTTCCAAACTGTGGCGTCACCGCACACTGCAGCAAGCGCCGCGTTCCAAGACCAAACTGCGACCGGGAAATTAAATGCAGTGATCACTGCAACGACACCGAGTGGGTGCCATTGTTCCATAAGCCGATGGCTGGCTCGCTCCGATTGAATTGTTAGCCCATAAAGCATCCGCGACTGGCCGACGGCGAAATCGCAGATGTCGATCATTTCCTGCACTTCGCCTTCGCCCTCGGCGATAATTTTTCCCGTCTCGAGCGTCACAAGTTGCCCAAGCTCATGTTTCGATTCACGCAACGCGTTGCCGAGGCGGCGAACGGTTTCGCCGCGCACCGGCCCGGGCGTGACACGCCATTTCAAGAACGCTTCGTGAGCTCGCGCGACCGCTTTGTTGTAATCGTCATCGGATGCGGTGCGAACGCTTGCGAGCCGTCTCCCATCGATGGGAGAAATCTTGTCGATCTTGGCGCCGCGACCGCGCCACTCGCCGTCGAACACGCCGGAGTTGTCATCGGTGAGACCCAGTTTTTCGAATGGTGTTTTCATGTTACGCGCTTTAACGCTTCAACCTAAAACGCTTCAACGGTATTACTTGCGCCTTTGCCGACAAAATTTGCGAATTAATTCCATCGCTTCATCAATCACATCCGCGGTAACATCGAGCGCGGGTCGGAAACGGATCGAGTTTTCGCCGGAGCGAAGCGTCAAAACACCAAGGTCGAAAAAGCCGTGCCAAAATTCTTCACGCGTTTTCGCATCGGGGAGATCGAACGCGAGAAATACTCCGCGGCCGCGCGCGGCGGAAATCAGCGGCTCTTCCGTTTGCAGATCGCGCAATTGTTCAAGGAAATACGCGCCCACCCTCGCGGCGTTTTCCACCAGACGTTCTTCCTCCATGATGCGCAGAAAATGCGTCGAGCGCACCATATCGGTGAAGTTTCCGCCCCACGTTGAATTCAAGCGGCTGGGCAATCTAAACGCGTTGTCTTTCACTTCGTCGATCCGCGGCCCGGCCATCACACCGCAGACCTGCGCTTTTTTTCCAAACGACATCAGGTCGGGCAAGACATCGAAGTGTTCGCAGCACCAATTACGGCCAGTGGCGCCCATGCCGCATTGCACTTCGTCAAAAATGAGCAGGATATCGTTTTCGTCGGAAATGTTTCGCAGTTTTTGCAGCCATTCGCCGCGGAAATGGTTGTCGCCGCCCTCGCCCTGAATTGGCTCGATGATAATCGCGCAAATGTCGATGTTGCGCTGCGCGATGAAGTCGCGGATCTCGCGTTCGGCTTTCTGTTCGCGCTCAATCACGTCCGCCTCGCGCTTCGATTCGAGAAGCGAAAAATCGATGGACGGACATGAGACGCGGGGCCAATCGAATTTGGCAAACAAATCCGTCTTGCGCGGATCGGTATTCGTCAGGCTCATGGTGTAACCGCTCCGCCCATGAAATGCGTGACGGAAATGCAAAACCTGCGTGCCGCGCTCTCCATGACCGGCGGCCATGTTCTTGCGGACTTTCCAATCCATCGCGGTCTTCAAACAATTCTCGACTGCGAGTGCCCCACCCTCGATGAATAAATAGCGCTGGAGAGGCGGCAAACCGACGACGCGCTCAAACGTCGCCACAAATTCCGCGTATCCAGCGGAGTAAACGTCCGAGTTCGCGATCTTAACTTTCGCTGCGCGAAGGAGATCACGCTGAACGTCGGGCTGATTGAAATGCGGATGGTTAAACCCGACCGGCATTGAGCCGAAAAAACCGTAAAGATCGATCAGGCGGCGATTATCAACCGTGTTGTATAAATATGAGCCGCGGCTCTTCTCGAGATCGACAACGACTTTGAAACCATCGAGCAGGACGTGTTCTCCGATCGTTCCGAGTACCTGCGAAGGAGACAGCGCCTCTTCTGTTTTAGCCTTTTCCGTCTTGCGCTTTGTGATGCGCTTTGTGGACGAACGTGTCTCGGCGAGGACGGGCGTGATACTCATTGTTGATCGTAATCTGCGGCGCGAACGCGGTCAATGGAGCGCGGGCATCTTGTGCGGGAACACGAGGCATCCATGCCTGGTGTGCTCAGAATGTAATCGGCAGGCGAGACGCCCGCCGGCCCACAGCCAAGATGGCTGCGCTACACAATCCCGTCACGCAGCAGCTCGTGTTTTCCGGCAAGCAAATCCTGCACGAGATCGTAACCGCGTTTGTCCACGTTGCGGGCTGTGCCTGCGAAATGATGATCAATTCTCATTCGCGCAGAGCGGCAGAAATAATCCGCGACCGATAGAATTTCATCAGCCGGTTTACGCTGACCGAGCAACCATTGTGCGTAAGAACACGTCGCACTGATGGCGAACAGCTCGGTCGCAATTCCGACAAAACGCGCGAGCAGCAGTTGCTCGCGGTCCAGTTTCGGACCGAACCGCGCCATGGCATGAAACAAACCGCGCGCGAGCCGCTTGCTCGTGCGTGCCGCATAGTTGACGTGCCCAACAAGCGTTTCGTGCAAATTGTCAATTTTGCCAGCGCCGTTCGGCATCCACTGGCGCGGATACCAGCCAGCATAAAATTTTCCGGAACTGAAAACGGCTTTCGCGCGCTCGGACATCGGAAGTTGCGTGTTGAAAATCGCGCCGCCCACTTTCAGATGCGGGTCGAGCGCCTCGCGAGCGATAAAGAGCCGCATGATTTCGCTCGAACCTTCGAAGATAGTGTTCACCCGGCAATCGCGCAGGAACCTTTCAACCGCAATCGGCGGTTCACCGCGTCCAGCCAGCGATTGAGCCGTCTCGTAGCCGCGGCCGCCCCGCACTTGCATGGCATCGTCAGCAATCCGCCAGGTTGTTTCCGTAGCCCACATTTTGCACATCGCGGTTTCAATGCGCACATCGCCCGATTTGCGATCGAGCAGCGATGATGTGAGAAAGGTCATCGCTTCCATCGCGAACACGTTGCCGGCCATCTCCGCAATTTTTCCTGCGATGGCGGCGTGTTTGCCGATGGGCACGCCCCATTGAACGCGTTCGCTCGCCCATCTTCGCGAGATTTCGAGAAGGCGTTTGGAAAGACCTACACATGCAGCGGGAAGCGTAAGCCGGCCGGTGTTCAATGTCGTGAGCGCGACTTTTAATCCGGCGCCTTCCTTAAAAATAATGTTCTCTCGCGGCACCCGCACGTTCGTGAATCTCACAACGGCATTGTAGAGAGCCCGCAATCCCATGAACCGGCAGCGATACGCGATCTCCAGGCCCGGAGTATCCACGTCGACAATGAACGCGGTGATTTGCTTGCGTTCCTTTCCGTCCGCCATCTTCGACGGTGTGCGCGCCATCACGACGAGCACCCCCGCTTTCACTCCGTTGGTGCACCAAAGTTTTTCGCCGTTCAGCACGAATTCGGAGCCATCTGCCGCTGGCTCCGCCTTTAAACTCAGCGTTGCCGGATCTGACCCCGCATGGACTTCGGTCAGCGCAAATGCAGAGATTTCCCCGCCTGCGACGCGCGGCAGATATTTTTGCTTTTGCTCTTCCGTACCGAACAGGAGCAATGGTTGCGCAACACCGATTGACTGGTGCGCGGAAACGAGCGCAGCCACATTTCCGTCCCAACTGCCCAGCAAAACTGCTGCGCGTCCATAATTGGATTGCGACAAGCCAAGTCCGCCATATTTCTTCGGCACTTTGATTCCAAATGCGCCAATCTCCGCAAGCCCCTTGAAATTTTCCGGTGGAATTTCGCCGGTGCGATCGATCTCGTCCGGATCGACATGTTCGCGCAGATAACTTTCGAGTTTACGAAGAAAATCTTCGCCAGCGGCACGATCCTCGGAACTTTGCGCGGGATACGGATAAATCCGATCGAAATCGTAGCGCCCGACAAAAAGATTGCTGGCGAAACTGCCGCGGTCCTCGAGTGGGTCGCGCGCTGCCTCGGCCAACTCAAGCGCTTCGCGCTGGCCTTTCGTCATCTTCGACGTGTCGATAACAGCCGGCACAGCCCGCTTTTCCGGTTTCGCGCTGGTCTCTTCAGCGATTTGTTTCTCCGGCGCTTCGAGCGGCGATTTCATATCACGCATTCGTCATTCCGAGCGGAGTCGAGGAATCTCTCGATATGCTCTGAAAAATCAGAGATGTCTCGACTTCGCTCGACATGACAGGAATGGCGTTCGCGCGGCTGTCAGTCCTCATAAAATTTGGTGCCATAGCGAGCATGCTTCTTCAAAATCTCGCACGGCAAAAACTTCTCTTCGCTTTGCGCCAGCCGTTCCAACTCATCGGCGACTCTCTTCAATCCGAGATGCTCCGCGAACCGCAACGGCCCGCCGCGGAACGGCGCAAAACCGGTTCCCAAAATCATCCCGTAATCCGCATCCTCGGGAGAACTAACGACTCCTTCTTCAACGCAACGAGCGGCCTCATTCACCATTAGAAAGATCAGCCGGTGGGTCAGGTCCTCTTCGCTCAATCGCAAGCGCGGGTCGTGGTGCCAATCCGGCGGGATGTTTGGCCCCTCGCGACCTTCCGGGTCACCGTGCAATCCACGTCGCCATTTCGCCAGTGACTCGTTAGGCATCTGCGCCTTGCCTTCATATTTGTAGAAACCGGCGCCTGATTTGCGCCCGAGCATTTGTTGATCGCGCAGCCAAAGCAAAATAGTCAGGACATGATCGCGCTGGCCGTAAGCGCTTTCCAGGGTGTTCCCGATATCGACGGTGATATCCACGCCGATTTCGTCGATCAATCGCAACGGTCCCATCGGCATGCCAAATTGCACGAGCGCACCGTCGATCCGTTCCGCGTCCAAGCCGCTCTCGAAAAGTTCCGCTGCATCGAGCAGGTAAGGGAACAAAACGCGGTTCACTAGGAACCCGGGGCTGTCGCGCACGATAACCGGCAGTTTTCCGATTTGTCGCACAAAAGCGAGACCCCGGTCGCGTGTCTCCTCAGACGTTTCTTTCGCGACAACAACTTCCACCAGCTTCATCCGGCTGACTGGATTGAAGAAATGCAATCCGATGACGTGCTCGGGCGAAACAGTCACGTCGGCCAGCGCACTAACCGGAAGCGCCGAAGTATTCGTGGCAATGATGGTTTTCGGGCCGGCTTCCATCGCCAGCTCGCGGAAAATCTCTTTCTTCACGTTGATCCTTTCGGAGGCGGCTTCAATGACGAATTGCACATCGCGCAACTCCATGGGCGCGGTCGAGCCACAAATCCGGGCGCGACCCTCTTTTGCCTTTTGCTCGGTCAGCAAACCACGCTTTACCGCGTCGGCGTAGATTTTCTCGATGTTCGCCAAACCGCTATCGATCTGTTCGCGTGCGATGTCGCGCAGGATTACCGTGACGCCACGGGAACTGAGCCATTGCGCGATGCCCGACCCCATGACTCCAGCGCCAATCACCGCGGCGTGTATGATTTTTTCAGCCGGCGTTCGCGACGTTCCCTTCTTGTATTTCTCGGCCAGGAAGAAATTCCGGATCAGGTTCTGCGTCGCTTCGCTTTTCCCGAGGTCCACGATCGCTTCCAATTCAAACGCGAGCGACTGCTGCGTGGACGCAAGAAGACCCTTCATAATCACTTCGAGAGCGCGCGCCGGCGCCGGGTTGTGGTTACGAGGCGCAGGAACGTCCTGCTCAATTTGTTCGGGCGCTGAAAGTTTGCGCTTGCCAGCGCGCAGCTTTTCGCGTGTGCGATCGAGAAGCTGATCGCGTGGCGCGACTTCATCCACCAAGCCGACCTTCAACGATTCTTGCGCGGAATAAAGTTTCCCTTTTGAAATCACTTCACCGGCTTTCTCGGCGCCGATCAAGCGCGGCAGGCGCGTGCAGCCGCCCCACGCCGGAATGAGGCCGAGCGTCGTCTCGGGAAGTCCGATCCTCGTCGCCGGATCATCCGAAGCCACGCGATAATCACATGCCAGAGCGACCTCATAGCCGCCGCCGGCAGACGCACCGTGGATGGCGGCGACCGTCGGAATTTTTAATTCCGCGAGCCGATTAAAGATTCGCTGCCCTTTGGCAATGAAAGCGCGCATGTCTCCGGACCGCGCCTGTTGCAACAACGTCTTTAAATCCGCGCCGGCAATAAAGATCGATTTTTTTGCCGACGCGATGATAACGGCCCGCAACGAAGAATCATTCTCTATGAAGTCGAGATGTTCGTTCAATTCATCGAGCGTGACAGCATCGAAAATGTTCGCACCCGATTCAGGGCGATCGAACGTCAGCGTGCAGATCCGATCGTCGCCGATCTCGCGCCGAGTCATTGGAGCTGTAGCAACTGCCGGCATGAAGTTCATATCGACCACTTTCTGGGAAATTCCAAGCGGAGAGGTAGGAACGCCGCGCTACGGCATCCGGTCATCACAGCGCGATGACCCTGCCATTGCGTCAGTTCAACGTGAGTGTTAAAACTCGGCGGCAGCCGAGCGCAAGTAACAGTTATGGTCGGGAAAATTTTAGAACCTGAGATCAGGAGCATGATCGACGCCCGAGATTTCGCGGCGCTCCGCGAAGTGTTTCGTGAATGGCCGCCAGCCGATGTCGCCGAAGTAATTCTCGATCTCCCGGAAGACGAACAGGTGATCATCTTTCGCGTGTTGCCGCACGACCTCGCGGCGAGTGTTTTTGAATACATCGGCATCGAGGAACAGCTGAAATTACTTCGCGCCATGGCGCACGAACAGGTCGTAGGCATCCTGAACGAAATGGCGCCGGACGATCGCACGGCGCTGCTCGAGGAGTTGCCGAGCGATGCCGCACGAAAGTTGATCCGATTCCTTACGCCGGAGGAACGCCGCGTAGCGACAGCGCTCCTCGGCTATCCGGAAGATAGCGTCGGCCGGTTGATGACGCCGGATTTCATCGCGGTGAAGGAAGATTGGACCGTGCAAAATGTGCTCGATTACATCCGCGCATACGGCCAAGACAGCGAAACACTAAATGTAATCTATGTCGTCGACGAACGCGGCAAATTAATCGATGACATCCGCATGCGTGAGTTTCTGCTAAAGGCGCTTGATTCGCCTGTCCGCAACTTAATGCAAAAGACTTTTGTGGCGCTGAACGTGACCGATTCTCAACGGGATGCGTTAAACATGTTCCGAAAGTACGATCGCACCGTGCTGCCGGTCATAGACTCAACCGGCGTCCTACTTGGAATCGTGACTGTCGACGACATGCTCGACGTCGCAGAACAGGAAGCGACCGAGGATATCCAAAAAATCGGCGGCATGGAGGCACTCGACGAGCCGTACACGACGATCCCGTTTCTGCGAATGGTAAAGAAGCGTGCCACCTGGCTGATCATTCTGTTTCTAGGTGAAATGCTGACCGCCACCGCGATGCAGGGCTACAACAGCGAAATCGAAAGAGCGGCGATTCTAGCGATGTTTTTGCCGTTAATCATTTCCAGCGGCGGCAACTCCGGTTCGCAGGCCACCACGCTTGTGATTCGCGCGATGGCTCTCGGCGAATTGCGTTTGCGGGACTGGTTTCGCGTTGTCCGGAAGGAATTACTGTCGGGATTAGCTCTCGGCCTCATTCTAGGCACCATCGGTTTCTTCCGCATCACGTTATGGCAACACTTGCACATATTCGACTACGGTAAGTATCATGGACTGGTCGCCGTTACCGTTGGCGTCGCGTTGGTGGGCGTAGTGCTGTGGGGAACCTTAAGCGGAGCAATGCTTCCATTCTTACTGCGCAGATGCGGTCTCGATCCAGCGGCGTCCTCCGCGCCATTTGTCGCCACGTTGGTGGACGTGACTGGTTTGGTTATTTATTTCAATGTGGCCCTTCTCATTCTTCGTGGCACACTGCTCTAGACCGCGGGCGCTGAGCCCGCTGCAATTGGAATCGCGGCTCCTATCGTATCGGGGTCAATGGTTCCGGCTGCTGCAGCAGGAAGTACAAGGATCCGCTGATGACAGCGGACGCTACAGCTGACTGAGTTGTTCAATCACTTTCCGCATGCCGCTGACAACGAGCGTGAAGCGATCGTAATCAAGTTTATCAGGTGTGTCGCTTGATGAATGGTAATAGGGATAACGAAACGGCGCGGTGTCGGTGGCCATGATTGCCGGGTAACCATGCTGCCAGAATGACCATTGGTCCGACCAACTCACGCCAGGGATAAACGCTGGAAGCGAGGCGCCTTCGGATGCGATCTTTGCGTGTTTGCGGAACAATGCGATGACGCGACGCAGCAAGCCGCGTGAACGAACGTTGCTAACAAAACCGATGAAGTTGCCGACGTTCGGATAAAACAGGCCGAGTCCCGGCGACGGATACGTTTGCGAATTCGGCGCATCCGAAAAATAGCCGATTGTCTCCAGGCTGATCATTGCGGAGATCCTGTCGCCGCGTTCCTTGCATCTGCGCGCATAAACCAGACTGCCCATTTCACCGGACAAAAAATACGGCGGCTCTTCGTTTACAAACGCGACGAAGCGCAGTGTGTGCTTTGGGTTTGCATTGGCGAACCGGCGCGCCAGGGCGAGCGTTGCAGCGACCCCGCTGCCGTTATCGTTCGCGCCGGGCGACCCAAAAACCGAATCGTAGTGCGCGCCGATCAGAACAATGTCGCGGTCAGCGCCGGGAATTTCGACTTCGATGTTGTAGCAGGCTTGTCCGCGCATGTCGTAGCTGTCTCGTCGTGGATGGAAACCCGCACGTGAAAACGAATCTTCAATGAAATCGGCAGCGGCATTGAGCTGCGCGTAATGCCACATGTTTCGCTCCCCGATGTCGCCCGCCAGCTTTTGCACATCGACACGGAGCTCTTCCCGCAACGCAATTTCATCAGGCGAAAGCGGGCCGGCCGTGGAAACATTTTTTCCAGGCATACTCATTCCAAACCACCAGAGTAATGCCAAAATCACGGCGACTGCGATGGTAATGCGCAGGGGTAGCGCGGGCATTCTGCTCGCTGCCGCCGGCATGTTGCCGGCGGCCCTCTGGCGGCGCATCTTCATCCCTTCACGTTCGTTAACCAAATTCCACGTTGGAGTCAGCAGAGCCTGTCCGGCAACGTGCCGGACAGAGCGGGCAACATGCCCGCGCTCCCAAAGTTCACGCGATCTTCTTCCGAAACTGCAGCGCGCAAAGAATGAACAAAAAGTTCGACATAAAAATCAAAACAAGAAGATTCTGCCAGTATTCGAAGAAATTTGCGCCGCGCAGAATGATCGCCCGCATCAGCGCGATGAAGTACGTCGTTGGGAAGAGCGCACCGAGCGCATAAAAAATCCACGGCATTGTTTCGCGTGGAAAAATGAAGCCTGAAAAGAAAACGCTGGGCAATAGAAACACCATCGACATTTGCAGCGCCTGCATTTGGTTTTCGGCCTTGGTCCCGACGAACAGGCCCAGACTCAGCAGCGCGAAAATGTAAACCAGCGTGCAAAACATCATCGCGAAAACATTGCCCTCGATCGGGACGAAAAACACAAACCGCATAATGGTGAACAAAACGAACGCCATGGCCATGCCGATGCACAAGTATGGAACCAGCTTCCCGAGCATAAGACCCGCGCGGCTCAATGGGCTCACCAGCAATTGCTCGAGTGTGCCGCGTTCGCGTTCGCGCACCAGGGCCATGGCCGCAGCAACCGTCGTCCCGATTTGCAAAACCACCCCGATCACGCCCGGCACAAAAAAATTCGGCGCGCGCATCGCCGGGTTGTAAAGCATCTGAGGCCGAATATCGACTGGCATGCCCTGTCGGCCGGTTTCACGCATGAGCGATTCCATCGACTGCGTCAATGCCACGCCGAGTCCGGTCTGGAGAGCCTGCAAGGCGGTCGTGGAATTGGAGCCGTCCACAAGCAATTGCACCTGCGCAGAATGGCCTGCCATCAGTTCGCGGGTAAAGTTCGGCGGGATATCGAGCGCAGCGTACGCGCGGCCCTTGCGCATCTCGCTCTTCAGCTGCTCCAAAGTTTGCACTTCGCCGACTACGCGAAAACTCTCGGTATTTACGAAACGATCGATCAACTGGCGACTCTCCGTCGTTCGGTCTTCGTTCAGAACAAGCATCGCCATGTGTTTGACGTCGTTGTCGAGCGCGTAGCCGAACGCAATCATTTCGATCAACGGCGGGAAAAAGAAAAAAAACAGCGTCAGCGGGTCGCGCCAGACGACGATGAACTCCTTGAACAAGATTGCGCCGAGTCCGCGAAACAACTTGTGTTTCATGGCTGCGCTGCGCTCCGCTTGGTTAAACCGTTACAATGTTGAACCGTTGAAACGGCATTCTTGAAATCCCCGTTTCCCCGTTTTGGCATTTCGCCGTTTCGCATAGACGATTACGCCGCCTTTCGTTCTCGTTCGCCGGCGTGCTTGGCCGAAAGCTCAACAAACACGTCTTCGAGCGAAGGACCCATTTCGTGAATCTCGACATGACCAATGCCAACCTTGCGCAGTTGTTCCTCGATCTGCGCACGCTTGATATTTTCATCGACGAGCAAATGCATCGATTGGCCGAAAACAGTGGCGCTTCGGACTCCGGGCATCTCGTGCACGGCATGCAATGCAGTGGTCACGTGATCGCAAGTTACGTCGAGCCGGCGTGTGCCGGGCGGGTTTACCTCCGGCAGTTGTTTTAGATCGTCCGGCTCACCGCACACGATTAATTTCGACATGTAAATGTAGCCGACATGGTCGCAGCGCTCGGCTTCGTCCATATAATGGGTCGTCACAAAAAGCGTCATCCCCTTACCAGCGAACTCAAAAAGCAAGTCCCACAACTCGCGCCGCGCGACCGGATCGATTCCAGCAGTGGGCTCATCGAGAAAGAGCACAGTGGGCCTGTGCATGAGCGAGCAGGCCATTGCCAGACGTTGCCGCCAGCCGCCAGATAACTGCGCTGCGCGCCTGCCGATGTACGGCTCCAGATGCGTCGTGGCGATCATCTCATCGCGCCGCTGAGTCAATTCGTGACCGCTTAACCCATAAAGTTTTCCGGCGAAAATGAGGTTCTCATTCACGGTCAACTCGTCGTAAAGAGAAAACTTTTGCGACATGTAGCCGATCATTTCCTTGATCGGCTGCAGATCTCGTACAATGTCATGGCCGCCAATTCGCGCTGTGCCGTCGCGCGGCTCCA
>Ga0126381_100004538_pt1 | contig 15132 bp, 13 predicted proteins | sample PanSoiMetPlot_28_FD_96465 | JGI IMG/M metagenome (GOLD analysis project Ga0126381, IMG submission 96465) | Tropical forest soil microbial communities from Panama - MetaG Plot_28 | ecosystem: Environmental > Terrestrial > Soil > Tropical forest > Bulk soil | place: Panama | collected 2016-02-17
CCTGGAGTTCACCAGGGATGGCAAGGTGTGCTCGAGCAACGCCAACCTGCCCGCCTACGCGCACGAGGACCACGTTGCAGCGTTCATCTGCATCGAGCCCGAGGCAGCCGGAGCGCCGGCGGCGCCGAATCAGGTCGCAAGCAGGAATTGACGCCGCTACTCGTCTACAGCGAGGGAGAACATGCTCCGCAAGTCAGTGAAGATCATCGTGCTCAACGTAGCCATCGTGGCGGCGATCATTGCCGCAGGGCACGCGCTGAGCTATCTGTTTGGGTAGGCGGTCGCGCACGCCCGAGCCAGCGGCGCCTGCCAACTACCGGCTTCGAGCCGCCTCCGAGCCCTTGCACCCTCGGCGCTGAGGCTACCTGATCGACAACTCGCTACGGTGCACATCGCGATCCGCCTCCGACGAATCAGTGCACTTGCTTTGCAGCGGTGATGACGAGCCGCGCGAACGTCAGCGGATCGTCCTCCTGCATGAAGTGGCCGCCTTTGAGCGTCGTGTGCGGCTGTCCGCGGGCGCCTGGCACGCGCTCGCGAAATGCGCGATCGAGCCCGCGAGTGATCGGGTCGCCATCGCTGTAGCAGCAGATGAACGGCTTCTCCCAGCGCTCGAACACCTTCCACGCCTTGCGATTCGCGTCGCAAGCCGGGTTGTCGGGTTTGACTGGCACCAGCGACGGGTAGACGCGTGTCGCAGCTTTGTACGCGGCGGAGGGAAACGGCGCATCGTAGGCGGCGCGCTCGGCCGCGCTCAACCTGCGCTTGGTGCCGCCCTGCACGATGCGCCCAATGGGAAACCACGGGCTGTATTTCGCGAAGGCCTGCCAAGTCAGGAACGCCTTTGAGATCGCACCGTCGCTGGTGGGAAGCCCGCCGTTGCCGATCAGAATGCGGGCGAAGCGCTCCTGACTCTCCGCCGCGAGCCGCAGCCCGATGAGCGATCCCCAATCCTGGCACACCAGCGTGATGCCTTTGAGATCCAGCGCCTCCATCCAATGCCGGATCCACGCGACCTGGCCCGCGTAGCTGTAGTCGCTTCGCTCGGACGGCTTGTCGGACTTGCCAAAACCAATCAGATCCGGGGCGAGCACGCGAAGACCCACCGCTGCGACCGGCGCAATCATGTGCCGATAGAGGTAGGACCAGGTCGGCTCTCCGTGCAGCATCAGCACTGGCGGAGCATTGCGAGGTCCTTCGTCGACGTAATGCAGGCGCAGCTCGGGGCTCACCTGGTGATAGTGCGGCGCGAACGGATAATCGGGCAGGTTCGCGAAGGATGAATCGGGAGTGCGCAAAGCGTTCATGGCGTCCTCGGGTTCAACGATGGGTCAGCAGCCAGGCGATCGCCGAGCTGCGAATGCGCGGGTGCGGCGCAAAGCCCGGCGCGTCTGAGTCGCGGAATCTGGATATCGAGCAGACGCTGTGCGCCATGTTCGGTAAGCCAACGGCGCACGGAGGCGACATCGGCCGACGGCATCGCGCGCACCGCATCGAGCGCGCGCTGCAGCATCCACAGGCCATAGGGCATCGCCGGTTTGCGGTATTTCCCATCGGCCATCGGGAACTCGATCTCGTCCATAAAACGCGGCAGCGGCACATACTTTCGCAGCGCGGGTTGAGCGACACGCAGCGTCGCCTCGAGATACGGCAGCATTTCCTTGATCAGGCTATTGAGGAGCGGGTCTAGTGTGGCCGGCATCGCGTCGTCAACGAGAAATTCGCCCGCCGGCTGCCGCGTGCGGTTCATGCGCTCGATCCACGCGGTCAAGTGCCGGCGCGGCGCAATGAGGTTGCGAGAGGGCCACGGGTCGCGGCTCAGATGCCCGTACAGGGGACCCATCACACCGAAGTCGCCGAGCGAGGGCCGGGTTCCAAACAGAAACGGATGCTCGGCGAAATGCCGGTCGAGCGCGTCGAGCTGAATCTCCGTCCAACGATTTAGAACGGTGTGCTGCGCAGGCACGACGCCAGCATGCGACAGGTAGCGGTTCATGTGCCGAGCAACCTTGACGGCCGCCTTCTTCTGCAGCCAGCTTGGCCAGCCCGGCAGGAGCGTATCGGCGACATCCCGTTCCAGGAATGCCCAGTTCTCATCGAGATGACACCAGCGGGTGATCAGGCCCGTTGGCAGCCAGAACTCGTCGCCCCACAGCTCGAACAAGTAGGCCGCGAGTCGTTGTCTTGGCGTGACAGGGACGATCGAGGGTTCGGGAAAGCGCGCTTCGAGCCGATCGATGATCTCGCTGCTGTCCTGCGGCCATTCGCCTTCTGGCGTGCGCACGACGGGGATCGCCACTACGCCCGTCTTGCCCCGCAGGCTCATGTAGTACCCGAAAAGATTCGGCGCCACCTCGGTGTAGGGGATGCCCTTGAAGCGCAGATAGCTGCGTACCTTGCCGGTGTAATAGGACACCTGCCACCCGTAGAGTGTGTAGGATGAGGTCATGACCGGCGCGCCGCTGCGAATTGCCCGACAGTGGCATTCGGGCGCGCCGGCTTGAAATAGGGAGAATGCGCGGCCGCGGCCACCGTTAGCGCGAGCCACGCGGCGATCAGTGCAATCCATGGTGAGGTCAGGCGATTCATGACCGCATTGTGAAGGCAGCGGTAGAATCTGACCTGTGATTTCGCGCCAACCTGAGACCTGTTCTAGCCACCCGGCAAGGTCTGCGGATGCCGCTGTTTGAGGCTACGGTTCCGACCCGCTACACGGCGCCACTGCTAGACGCACTGCGCGAGCAGTCGCCGCCGTGGCTCGCCGCTGAGCTCGCCTGCGCGGGTCTCGACTCCAGAACGTTGCGCGACCCAGCCGCAACGCTGACGATGGCGCAATTCGACCGGTTGCTCGTCGCGATGACGAAACACACGGGGCGCGACGACCTTGGCTTCGAGTTCGGCTCGCGCATCACGCTGCAACATCACGGCGCACTGGCCGGAGCGCTGTCGCGCTGCAGGACGGTCGACGATTTGCTGCGGCTGCTGACGCGCTACAACCGAGTGATCACGCCGAGTTTCTTCCTTCAGTTCCGGAGTCTCGGCGATCAAGGCGAATTCATCTGGCGTCCGGCCGCGCCAATGTCAGCCCCGACGCTGCGCACGATGGAAGAGGTGTTCGCGACGTCGTTCCACGCGCAAGTCAGCGAGGCGTTGGGGCACCGGCCGCGACGATATGACGCGTATCTGTCGATGCCCGCTCCCCGCCATGCGGCCCGCTATCGCGAGCTGCGGCCGGCGCGGTTCCATTTCGGCTACCTGCCGCTCCCCGAGGTCCGCATCGCCATGGACGCTGCGCTGCTCGACTCGCCGTTGAACTGGTCCGATCACGCTGCTGCACAAGCGCAGGACGCGGACCTCGGCGGTCTCCAGCGTGGCATCCGTCGCAACAAGCGCTGGAGTGAATGGGTGGGCATGATGCTGCGCGAAGCCGAGGGCACCAAGCCAACGCTCCCCGAGCTGGCGGCACTACTGTCGGTGAGTCCACGCACATTGAGTCGCAAGCTCGCGAACGAGGGCCACGCGCTGCGCGACCTCGCAAACGAAGCACGACATGCGCGCGCATGCAAGTTGCTCCGGGATCCGAGTCAGTCCATCGGACAGATTGCGTGGCGCCTCGGCTATAGCGATCCGACTAACTTCACCCATGCATTTCGCGCCAGCGAAGGCGTAAGCCCGACGCAGTACCGCGTCGCGCGCGGAGTTTAACGGAGAACAAGCGGTGGCCGGTCCGGACATCGCACCGAACATGGCAACCGTGTCAGGTATCGCGGCGAGGACGTGCGCGGAGCTATTTACTAGCTAATTTTTGAAGTGGCGCATCGATGCCGACTACCGCTGCGGGACCACGCGCGCGCCTTCGCCGTTGCCCTCGATGTAGACCCGCTGGCCGACGCGCAAGTTAGGATCGGCTGGCTGCGTGATCTGGACCAGGACGCCGCTCGTAACGCGAACGATGATCTGCTGCCCCTGCACCGGCTGATCGTAGCGCTTCTGCACGTTGTTGCCCAGGAGCGCGCCGCCCAGCGCGCCGGCGACCATCGCCACGTCGCGTCCAGTTCCGGCGCCAATCAGGCTCCCGATGCCCAGACCCCCGAGGCCGCCGATGATGGCACCCAGTCCGCGATGCTGATTGGTCTGCATTTGCATTTCCGTGATCTGCTCGATCACACCCTGGCGAACTTCCTGCTCGCTGGATTGCTGGGCGTAGGCCGGTCCGTAAGCAAACGTGAAGCCGATGAGGCTCGTCATAAGGCTCGCGAAGGTCAACGACGACAAATGCTTCAGCATTGCGCTTCTCCTTGAATGCGGTATGTGTTGCGGCCTGCCCTTGCGGAAGATCGGAAGCCGGTAATATTTTAGTACGAGCACCGATCCGCAAGTTGGCCGGAAGATGCTACCCGAAATTGAGATGAAGCCTGATACTTGCTCCGGCTCTCGATCAACGCAGCGACCAGCCGAGCAGCAGCAGCCCGCCCGCCGCAATCCAGCTCCCCGCAACCCGCCAAGCGATTCGAATCCAACCTGAATGCCATGCTGCAACAAGCGCTGCGACGAGCGTCGTGGCAACGAACACCGTGGCGGAAATTCCGAGCACGGCGCGCAAGCCGGGGCCCGCCTGCGCCATCGCCGCTCCATTGGTGTAGCCAAGAAACGCGCCAAGCAGTATCGCGACTACGCTCGTTGCGCCGAGCGACAACCGAAGGTCGGTGGCAACCATCCCACCAACCAACAAGAGCGGCAACCACGCGAGCGAGGCGGGTGGCGGAACGGCGGTCAACGTTCCCAAGAAACCCGCGAGCAGCCACGAGAGGGGCAATACGAAGATCACTCGCCGCGCCTGATCCTTGCCGCGCAAGCCGGCGAACAGTGCGAGCGCGATCGCCGGGATCAAATCTTCCGGCGTCAGCGCGAAGTGAATGATCCCGTCGTAGACCGACCCCAATCCCGTTGAGATCAGGTGCGCTTGTGCGTTCAGCGGCCACAGCGTCAGCAGCGGAACCAAAGAGACGGTCCTAGTCAGACTAGCGCTGTGCGAACCCAGCTTCATGCTATCGCCTGCCATAGAAAAAAGACTCCGGCGAGGCCGACTCCGCCTCCGGCGAGGCGCAGGGCGACCTGGCCCACAGGCCAGCGGTGAATCGCTCCGATCGCAATACCGATCGCGTGCAAGCATCCTGTCGCGACAACGAAGCCGAGGCTGTAAAGCAGTCCGCTCTGGCCCGGCGGCAACTCGGTGCCGTGGGCATGACCGTGGAAGATCGCGAAGAAAGCGACCAGCAACGCAGCGGCATAGAGCGGCGGCTTGCGATCCGTCATCACCGCGACACCCAACATTAGCGCGGATGCTGCGATGCCGATCTCGACGCCGGGCAGCGGGATGCCGAGCAACCCCAGCAAGCCGCCGAACGCCATGACGATCGGAAATGTGACCGGCAACAACCAGATCGCGGGTACGCCGAGCTGTGCGCCCCACAGACCGACCGCGACCATCGCCAGCACGTGATCGAGCCCGGAGATCGGGTGCAGAAAGCCGGTCACGAAGCCGCCAGCTTCTCCGGGCTGGATGTGCGCGAACGCCGGAAACGCGAGCGCGGCGAACAGCACGCCGATGAGGCACCGCATTGCTGGCACGAACCGCATCAGCCGCCCACCATCAGCACCAACCGCTGAATCGTCCAGAACGCGCCAAGGGAACCGACGACGTAGGCAGGCAGCAACTCCACCGGTCGCGGCCAGCGCACCTCGAGGAACTTGAACGCGTGGACCATGAGCAGAATCACCGCGACAAACGCAAGCTGTCCGATCTCCACGCCGATGTTGAACATGAGCAAGGCGAGCGGAATGTCGCCCTGCGGCAATCCGATGGCTGCGAGCCCACTGGCAAACCCGAAGCCATGGAGCAGGCCGAACGCGAACGCGACGACCCAGGGATGGCGGATGGTGAAGCTCGTCTCGCCGCGCCACACGCGAATGATTTCCGGTCCCAGAAACAGGATCGACAGCGCGATCGCTGCATTGAGCGGCGGCACCGGCAGGTGTGCATAGCCGAGTGTCGCGATCGCCAGGGTGATGCTGTGGGCGAGCGTGAACGCGGTGATCGTCTTGACCAGCATCCATGGCGTACGAACGATCAGGAGCAGCCCGAGGACGAACAGCAGGTGATCGACGCCCAGCAGGATGTGCTCGATGCCTTGGCTGAGAAACGTCAGTGCAGTTGCCGCGGTACTCCGCGGCTGCGCGATCTCGATCCAGGGCTGCGACGGACGAGCCACCATCGTCCAGGTGCGGCCGTCCTGCATCTCGACGCGAACCAGCACATCGGTGATGGTCAACTGCAGTCCGACGAAGTCGATGCGCTTGCCCGCGAGACCGGCGGGCCCCGCGTCGATCCATCGCCGCTCCAGCAGCGAATCCGAAAGTTCTTCGACGACGGGCGCTTTCACATTCTTCACATCGTCGGGCAGCGCGAGCACCAGCGGCAGGCGCATGCCTGCCAGGACCGGTGTGCGCCATAGAACATCGAACTGCCCGGGCGCGGTTTCCTTGAGCTCGAGATAGGCCGGGCGGGCCTCGTGCGCTTGCGCCGTCACTGACGCGAGCAAGGCGGGCAGCAGGGCGACGAACAGCCAGCGAACCCAGCGGCGGAGATGGATCACAACCCGCCCTCGCCCGATGAGGTCGGAATTTGCTTACTTCGATGCGGCGCGGCGGTGCTCGCCATCTGCTTGTCGGGAGGGGCGGGCAGAAGCACGACGTACTTGGCACGCATGTCCTTGTAGGCCTTCTCCCAAGCGAGCGCCTTTTGCTCGGCAAGCCAAGCGGTCCTTACGTCCGGCTCGATCTCTTCGAAGGAAGGAACGCGGCCCGGAATCAACGTGTCGACGAACACGAGGTGCCACCCGAAACCGGACTCGACCGGCCCTTGCCACGATCCCGGCGCTAGCTTCGGAACGGCCAACGCGAACTTCGGTCCGAATTCCTTGCCCAGGAATTCCGGCGCGCGGTCGCGGTAGTAGTCCTGGAACATGAACGGATCGGCGAGCGAACCAGCCAGCTTCGAATCCTCGGGCTGGCCAGCGAGTTTCGCTAACACACTTGCCGCGTCTTCACGAGCGCGCGCCGCGCGCCGGTCAGGCGAAAAGTAAAGATGCCGGAAGCTCACGCGGCTCGGCTGCGCAAACTTGTCGCTGTTTTTTTCGTACCACGCTTTGAGCTCAGCCGTCGTGGGCGGATGCGAGGCGGCAACGTCTTCTGCCAGGAACTGCATTTTCTGCACCATGCGACGCTTGACGATGGTGTCGTCCTTGTCGAGACCCATCGCCAGACCCTCTCGATAGAGCACCTCCTCCTGTACCTTGTTTTCGACCATGCGGTTGAATTCGTCGGTCGTGGGATCGCGCCGCCACTGCGATTGGAATATCAAGGCGAGCTGGGCTAGGTCATCGAACGAAAGCAGAATCTGTCTCGACGACTCGACGCCGCCGCGGCCGCGTTCGGTGTAGGCGTATGCAGCGAACAGCAGCGCACCGAGAATCAGGAAGTGCAGCAGCGGTTCACGTAACAGTCTTTTCAAGGAAAAACTCCGGGGTGCGGTTGACTTGGATTGGGGACCGACGCTCACTTATGGCCACCCGGCTCCCACTCGTTCATTTTTATCAAATGCGAGGTGCTCCATTCGAGCGAACGCTGCGCTCATTGCGGCAGCAATTGAATCGAGCTGGCGGGAAGCGTGTTTGTCGAAGGCTGCGAGGCACCGTCTTGCGGCACCGGTATTTCGTCGATCACGTTTCTGGATGGACTTTGCCGCAGGTAGGCCATGATCGCTACCCGCGAAGGGTATTGCTGCCGCAGGTCCGATTTCATTAGCGCGGCGTACTCGGGCACGGCGTCCCAGTATTGCCAGGCCGCGAGGTCCTGCGCGACGTATCCGGCGATGTCCTTGTGCTCTTTCATGAACACCCAGTAGGATTGAATCACCCGCTCGCGCGGAATGACGCCGTTCGCGTTGCCGTGCACCGAGAGTGCGAGCAACGCCGCCTCGATCTCAGGCGTCGAGCGCTTGGGATCGGCGAGATACTTTGCGTCAACCCAGGCCATGCGCGACTGGCCCCGAAGCTGCAGATCGGCGGCAATCATCGAGCCCAGGTTTGTCGCTTCGCGCGATTTCCACGCGGCGTCGAGCCGTCGTTCGATACCCGCTGCGTCCTCCCCGTTGCCCGCGATGCCGAGCAGCAAAATGTAGAGAGGCTGCCGCGCCTCGAGTTTCGGATCGGCGAGCCACTTGCGAATCTTCTGCGCGGCTAGGCGCGACTTCACTGTCAGAAGCGCTGCGTATGGTGCGGTTGCAAACTCACCGTACGCGATCTCGCCGACCAAAGGCTCTGGATTCTCGAGATACGGCAGCATAAGCGCGACGCGGCCACGCCACTCGTTGGCGTTCATTTCAAGCGCTCGCTTTCCTATCGCGAGCCGGCGCAGCCAACCGGCATGTTCTGCACCGATAGCGCCGAAGCTAATCCACATCGGCCAGGAGTCATCTCGGGCGAGCAGCAGCGGCGCCCTGCCGTTTGCCACAGCAGCGTCCACCTGAACGGCGGCTCCTTCGATGATTCCGCCTGACGGCCGCTCGCCCTTGATCACCTCGACCACTCGATAGCTGCTTCCGTCGGGAGAGGGCAGCGCCAGAACCGAGTGCTGCAAGGCAACGAGTTGCTGTGCGGTCGAGGGTCGCAAACCTCCCAAGCACAGCGGACACGCCGCTGCGAGGAAGCTCGCGCACAAGAGCAACAGTCCCGTCAGCCACCGCACCATCGATTCGTGTCCTGTCTGCACGTGCCGCTGCGACACATCAGCGCGGACGATTGCCCGGTGCCGCGCCGAGCGGATTAACCTCTAGCTGCACGGGGATGATCTCGTAATTGGCGTAGCCAAACTCGTTGCTGCGCGCTGCCACGTACTTGTCGCCCAGCTTATAGACGGTGAACTCGATCGGCGTGCCCACGACCGTATTGACGATTTTCCCGTTGGCAATAAAGTAAGAGCGGCTCAAGCCGAGGGCGCTGGAATCAGGCGCGTCGCCGACCGCGCTCGGCAGCGTCATCCTCTTGCCGACGTAGCGCAGCTGGAACTGGCCCTCGTTTTGCGGGTAACGTTGCGTGAAGTACCCGGGTTGATCGGGCGTGACGGGCGCCGCGGCGGCACCCTTGCCGGTGGCGCCATAGATCACCATGTACTTGTCGCCGGTCACTGAGTTATGAAGCCAGGTTGATTTCTCCACGATCAGCTTTTTCAACTGCTCGTCGTTGAGCGCCACTGCACCCTGCTTCTTGAGGTCCGCGACCGTGACGCCCGGCTTGGCGCCCTTGCGCGCCTCAGCGCTTGGCATGTACCAGATGGGCGAAGACCATGCCCGCTCCTGGATCGTGGCGGCCACGATGTCGGGCGGCGCGACCCCAAGCTGCTTCGCCTGGATCGTGGTCCAGCGCGGCGTCGGGATCTCCAGCACGCGCGCGTAATAGAACGCGTGCAGGCTCGGATCGAACTCGGGATCGGTCCACGCCGTCTTCAGCTCCACCGAACCGATCGTATTCGTGTACGTGGCGTTGGCGACGTCGACCGTGCTTCCGATTGGCGGCACGACGCCGGTCCACTTGTCGGCCTTGCGATCGCCGGCCCAGACGACGTCGAAGATTTTCTCGAAGCTCTGCCCGCTCTTCGTCCATCCCTTGATGACCTGGATGCGGTCGAGGTTGCCGGAAGTTGGATCTTTGCTGGCCCACACGATGAACGTTGGCGCCTTGGCCTTCGCCGGCGGCAGATCGCCGCCCATCGGCACGCCCTTGTCATAGCCTGTCTTGACCCAATCCTGGGCAGCAACCATGTCGGCGGTGTATTCCCACCCTCCAAAGAAGCGGACCTTGATGTGGGGGCCGCTAACGCCAAAGGTTTCCTTGCGTTGCATCGCGTCGAAGATCGATGCACGCGTGTTCTCCTCGGCCCACACGCCGGTGAGACCGCTGGTGCCCTCGGTACGTGCGTCGAACATTCCGCCGACCAGCGTGCCGGACATTCGCGCCTCGATCGTGCCGTCGGTGAACGAGTGGCCACCGAACATGTTCTCTTGCCGATACGGCACGGCCGTGTTGTGCGAGTCGGACGCCGCGCCGACTCCGAACTTGTACGGATTAAATCCCTTCGCGTCCTGCATCGCGAGGCCATCTTTCCAAGCCTGCCGTGCATAGCTGCCGACGATCTGCGGGATCCGGCCCTGGGGGTTGCCGAGCAGCACCGACATAAGCTCGAAGCTCGCGAACTCATCGTTGGGCGAAAGCAGCGGGTGCGTCTCGGACGTACCTTTGAGTTGCTTGATCTCGGTGAGCGGCTCATTGCCGACGCGGGAGGCGGCGTAAGCGGCGTCGATCGGCCGTCCCTTGGTGTCCACCTCGATCGGGAACATGCGTCCGTCGGAGAGGTTAGCGTTATGCGAAATCGCGAGCAGCTCGTTGCCGGCCTTGCGCTGGGTGTCCATCCATGCCCATAGATCCACCGGATGCTTCGAATCCAGCGCGCTGAACGGCGCCGGCGGCACCTTGGCGCAGTCCCTGAAAAACACGTTGCGGTGGAGGTTCATGTTGTTCGGCATCGACGTCCACTCGTACGAGCAGAACGCCGTGAACTTGCCTGGCTCGTTCGCCTCGTTGGCCAGATTGACGACGCGCTTCCATACGGCGCCGGTGATCTCCGGGTTCATCAACGCAGGCACCGGCGGTCCGGAGGCGAGCACGTTGATGGCGTAGAGCGCAACGCGCGTCATCTCCTCCTTGGTCCGCGCCTTGAGGATCAGTGGCTGCGCCGCCGGTAGCTTGCTAACGGGCGAACCCGGCTCGTTTGCCATGTTCACGACACCCGCGTATTCGGAGTGATCGGTGACGCCCGCCCAGTCGAGCGGCGTCGTAATCTTCACCTCGTAGCCGAGCGGGTGTTTGATCGGATCGCCCTTGAAGTATTTGTACGCGTCGGCCGGTGTGGTCAGGAGGTTTCCCATGGCGAACGCGTCGAGCGACCAGCTAGTGTGGACGTGGGTCTCACCGAAGTACGCGTCGCGCAGAGGGTTGGGAGCAGCTAAGGCGGACGCTGCCGGCAGCGTGAAAAGACAGGATACGAGCAATGCGGCGACGTCTGGACGAACGAACGTCTTTTTCATGCGACTCCCTCCCGGAGATCTGAAGCGTGCGCTGGCGAAGCGACGGGCAGGACGACTGAATTGCGACATTTGCACAGTACGAACAACCTACCACGCTGTCAATGAAAACCCGAAGTTCCCTGCACCTTGCGCTGATGGCTGTTGCGGTTCTCGGACACTCAGCGATCGGAAAGCAAGCGACGGGGACGTTTCGAAGCATGCATCACCATCTCCGCTGAGCGTTGACCTGGATCAAACGCGGCTATGTGTTGCGCGACGGGTAGCATAATCGCTTTCGTCCTGTTGCCGGGAGCAAGTCATGACAGGTTCTCTTTTTCTGCAAGCGATCGCCGCGGCCGCCAACACCGCGAGCGGGGCCGAGCCCCAGGGTCAACTCCAAGGTGACATCAGCGGGCTGGAAGGCGTGCCACGCGACATCGCGCAGATACCTTTAATACAGCACCTGAGCCAGGTCATCCCGGCCGCGGACCTGATCTTTGGCGCCGCCATGCTCATCCTCATCATCCTCATCCACGCGGCCGGCGTGCGAACCGCGTCTAATCACATTCTGCGTCGGTCGAAGGCGATCCTGGCTCGGCCCAGTTGGTGGCGTGCCGATCTGCTCATGAGCAGCACGGTGTTCCTCCTTCTCGCGCTGCACCTCGTGGAATTGCTGGTCTGGGCCGCTGCGCTGGTGTATTCCGGCTTGGTTCCGGACTGGCGCGCAGCAGGTTTCTTCGCAGGCAACACCTACACCACGATCGGCTACGGCAGCGACATCCTTCCCATGGGCTGGAGGTTGCTCGCGCCGATCATCGCGATATCCGGACTGTTCACCTTCGGGTGGTCGGGGAGCGTCCTGGTCGATCTTGTAGGCAGGTGCCAGAAGATCAAGGATGCCGCCGGCGTGTCTCGGGACGGGAGAGGTGTGAGTCGTGCGCGCGGATAAGGAGGGCCGGGCTTTAGCGATCCCGATAAGATCAATCGGCATCGTCGGGTGACCGGGCGTGCTACATTTTCGCTCGGGAGGATGAAAGCCAATGGCGTTCCTCGGCATCGGCGAGGTGATCACGCACCAAATAGCCGCCTTTCGCGTGACAGTTCTGCTGCTCGCGCTTGCGGCGTTTCCGGTCAAGAGCGAACAAGCCGCTGCACCTGATTTCGCCGAAGCGAAAGCCGGTTCGACTGGATCGCCCGAGGGAAAAGCACATGCCCCGACGCCCTCGCTCGCCGAGATCATCGTCGGTCTGCAGGCGATCGATGCGAGCGACCGGGAGATCCACAAACGCCTCTCGGATACAGCCCGCCGCGACTCGCTTGTGTCGGAGATCGACGAGGAGGAACGAGAGCTCTCCAGAGCAGGTGCTATCCGGCGCGACGTGCCGGCCGATCTCACGCAATATTTCGATCTGACTGATCTTACCGTGTCTATTCGTGGCATTGAAAATCGCCTTGCGGCGGCTAGCGACACCGTGGCGGCAAGGGCGAAGGCGCTCGATGTCGATCTCGATCGCATTGCGGCCGATAACGACAAAGCGTCAGTGTGGCTGCAGACCGCCATGGCACGCAGTGCGCCGGAGGCGTTGCTCGAGCGTCTCCGTGCCCTTCCCAAAGATCACAGCGAGCTGGCGCAACAACTCAGAAACAGTCGCGACCGGGCGCTCGCTTTGCTCGACCGAACGACCCGGCTGCGCGACGCTGCGAGGCTACTGCACTCCGACGTAAGCGACCGCAGAGTCCAACTTGAAGCACAGTTGAGAACAGCGCACGCTACGCCGATCTGGCGTTTCCAGCCGCAGGGCGAGGAACTGAGTCGATCCGCGCAGTTCGTTCGATCGCACGGCGCAAGCGTCGTCGATCACGTGCGCAACCACGCGGCACGCCTTCTTCTGATCGCGATCGTTGCATTCGGCTTGAGCTACGCGCTGATCATCGCCATGCGCAAACCGCTCGCCCTCGAAGAGCGCGATCACCCGTATATCCGCGAAACCGAGGCACTGTTCAATGCGCCGATCACCGCTGCGGTGCTAGTAGCCTTGCTGGCGGTCGTGCGCTACGGGCCCAGCGGGCCGGTCGCCTACTATGGCCTCTTCCTGTCGCTGCTTCCCGTCCCTGCCGCGATTCTCGCCGCCGCCATACTCGGTCGACGAATAACTCTGTCGCTCTACACGCTGGCGGCGGCGCTGTTTGCGATGGCGCTGATTGGGCCGATCGTCGATCCATTGCCGCTCACCAGTCGTCTGCTTCTGATTGCTCAATGCGTCGCGGTCGCGGCTGCGGTCGCCGTGGATTTAAGGCGCGGCCGCCTGGAAGAGACCTTTACCAGACCGCCGAGGATGCTCGTCCGATCGATTGCTCGAGGCATCATTCTTGTGCTCGTTGTAGCTGTCGTCGCGAGCGTCATCGGCTACCTTGGTGCAGCTCGTATTCTGCGCAATGGCGTGCTTGGCGCGCTAGGCGCGGCGCTGATCTTGAGCGTAGCAATGCACCTGCTTTACGGGCTGTTCATCGTGCTGCTGCAAACGCGCGCTGCGCGCACGCTGCGCATAGCACGCCTGCATACCTCATCGGTACAACGCGCAGTTCGTGCCGGGTTGATGATCGTGGGCTGGCTGATCTGGATCATCGCAATGCTGCAGATACTCGGGCTCCTCGATAACGTCCTGCTGCTCGGACAACAACTGATCGGCGCCGAGATCGACGTCGGCGCTGCGCGAGTTCCTCTGGCTGGCATCTTTGCGGGGATCGCAGTGGTCGTTGCAACCTATGTCGTAGTCAAGATTGTGCGGCTGCTCCTGGACGTCGAACTACTGCCTCGGATGAGGTTGAAACACGGGATCTCGTTTGCGATATCGGCTGCGGTACGCTACGTGATCATCACTGCCGGGGTTCTGCTCGCCATGGCCGCGATGGGAATCGACCTCACCAAGGTCACGCTGCTGGCGGGAGCGTTGGGTGTGGGTATCGGCCTCGGGTTGCAAGGCGTGGTGAACAATTTCGTGTCCGGCCTGATCCTGCTTGCGGAGCGTCCCATCAGCGCAGGCGATTCGATTCAGGTCGGCGATCTCCAAGGCACCGTCCAGTCCATCGGCGTGCGCTCCACGACCATTCGCACTGGTCAAGGCGCGGAAGTCATCGTGCCCAACGCCGACCTCATTTCCAAGGGCGTAACGAACTGGACACTGAGCGACCGAAGACGCAAAGTGGAGATCGAAGTCGGCGTTGACCGCGACACGGACCCGCAAACGGTGATTCGTCAGCTCGAGCAGGCTGCGGCGTCGGTCGAGCGCATTGCCAAGACTCCCGCGCCGCAGGTGTTGTTTACCGGGTTCCGAGACAATTCCTGCGACTATAGGGTGCTGGTGTGGGTGGACGATGTCGACGACGCGGCCACGGTGCAAAGCAAACTGCGTACGATCATGGCGCAGAGATTCAAAGAGGCTGCGATCGTCCGCCCGAAGACCTGATCAAGACGTTCCGCGCTCCAGCCCGCGCACCGCGTCGGCAATATCCTGGCTGAGCTTGGCGACGCCGCGACTGTGCGCGGCGGCGAGTGCGTCGAAGCTGCCGTCGGCGATGGGTTCCCGCACGCTGGTGCGTCCCGTTTCGATCTTGCCATCCTTCGTCCGCCGCACCGTCCAAACGGCATCGAGCGAGGCCGATTTACCTTGTGTGGATTCGAAGGTGCGGATCTCGATCTGAACGCGGTAGTCGATGTCCGAATTCAACGCCGGGGGAAACAACGTCACTCGTGGCGTGCCAAGCAGCACAACAAGATTTTCAGCGACCACTCGCGTGATGTTGTCCTGCAGGGGGGCGGCCCACAGGTTGAATTCATCGATCGACACCTGATTGGCACTGGTATTGACCACGATCTGCGAGCGATCGACAGCGGAGGGCACCGACACCGGTCCCACCGCGATCGATAGTTTCGTTGCGGGAGCGCCTGC
>Ga0126381_100004539_pt1 | contig 15131 bp, 13 predicted proteins | sample PanSoiMetPlot_28_FD_96465 | JGI IMG/M metagenome (GOLD analysis project Ga0126381, IMG submission 96465) | Tropical forest soil microbial communities from Panama - MetaG Plot_28 | ecosystem: Environmental > Terrestrial > Soil > Tropical forest > Bulk soil | place: Panama | collected 2016-02-17
ATCGGGCTCAGGATGCGCCGGCCCGCCACCGTCAAGCTGTTGTTGAGGCCGCCGCGGTCGTCGCGGTCGAGCAGCATGAAGCCGGCTTCGCGGGTGTGGTACCACACGATGTTGCCGAGCGGATCCTCGACATAGAGATCGATGTCATCGGGGTGATTGTCCGGCCAGGTCATCGTGATGATGAACTCGGCCTTGGTGTCGATCTTGCCGGTCTTTGCCTCCGGGTTCATGGCGAGGAGCGCCAGGAAGAAAAGGAAGGCGACGACCTGCAGCGCCTTGAACAGCATCACGCTGAAGGGATCGAACGGCTTTTCGCGCGGATAGTTACCGAGAATGTCCATCCTGCTCTCGCTCGAGGCCGGATACCACGAACACCTCGGTCAGATCGGTCGCGAGCGCAAACACCTTCTGGGTCGCCTCGTCGAGCATGTAATACTGCGTCTGCACCAGGATCGAGCCGATCAGCCCCGACAGCGTCGTGTACATGGCGACCGCCATGCCGTCGCTCATCAGCCCCATGGAGGTCTTCATCGAAGCGTGGTCGGCGGCGTCGAGCCCGGCGATCGGCGCCAGCATCAGGATGAAGCCGATGATGGTGCCCAAGAGCCCGAGCTTCATCAGCGCGTCGCTCGCGAAGGAGCCGAACTGGTTGGGCCCGCGCAGCGCATCCGCGAGCCCCCGCAGGAGGAGCGTCTGGTCGATCCGGCCGTTCTGCAGGCCGGCCTTGAGGATGAGGTTGCGGATATGGGAGGTGATCAGGCTGCGCGGCAGCTTGGTACCGTCGCCGGTCATCACGTCCGCGCCGACGACCTTGAGATGCGGGCCGCCGTTGCTCACCAGCGAAAGCACCCGGTGCGCCCGGTCGGTTTCCCGCGAGATCGCCGCGGTGCGCACGAAGCAGTGCACGCAGGTCGCAAAATACAGCACCACGATGACGGCGGAGATGTAGGTCTTGTCGCTTGCCAGCATCAGGTGGAATAGCCCGTAATGCCAGCAGAGCACGAACCCGAAAGCCGTCACGCCGGTGAACATCAGCCAGCGCAGCAGCGGCATGTGATCGGTGGGGAAATCGCGTTCGAGAACTTGCACGCTCATGGTGGGCGCGTCTCTCCATGCTGTTCGCCGGCGCGGATAGTGCCGCAGGCGCCCCCCCTGTCAAGCGCGAGAGGTCCGCTTCCGTTGGCCCCGGAAGGGCGATAGTCTGATCCTTCCTTATCTAAATCTCGGGGGAGAATCCATGCACCGCTTCGTTTTCCCGGCCTTTGTGCTGGTCCTGGCCGTTTCGGCTGCACTGGCCCAGGAACGGCCCACCCGTTTCTGGAACCTGACGCAGGGGCGGATTTCCGAGTTCTACCTGGCGCCGGCCGGCACCACGAACTGGGGCCCGAATCAGGCGAAGAACGACAAGGACGGCGTGGTCGACCCCGACGAACGGCTCAGAATCACCGGCGTAGCCTCCGGCACCTATGACGCGAAGATGACCGACCTCGCCGGCCGGACCTGCATGGCCCACGGCATCAAGGTGGAGGCCGGCCAGATTTTTTCGATCGACGAAAAGGACCTGACATCCTGCAATCGCTGAATGGCCGCCATGACGGCCGCAAGGGAGGAAAGCAGATGAGACCTTCGAACCTCGCCGCAGCCCTGCTCGGCTCGCTTCTGATGGCAACCGCCCTGACCCCGGTTCGCTCCGCCGACATGACCACCGATCGGGCGCTCAACGCAGGTCGGGAGCCGCAGAACTGGATTCTGCACCACGGCAATTACCAGGGCCACCGGTTCTCCGCGCTCAAGGAGATCAATGCCGACACGGTCAAGAACCTGAAGGTCGCCTTCACGGTCGCGCTCGGCGGCTTCGAGGGCGCCGGTGCCCGCTACAAGTTCGGCAATCTTGAAGCGACCCCGATCGTGGAGGACGGAGTCATCTACGTGCCGGACGGCTGGGGCTCGGTCTATGCGATCGACGTGACGACCGGCAAGAAGGGCACCTTCCGCTGGAAGTTCGATCCCGGCACCGACAAGGCCTGGGCCGGCGATGTCGCCTGTTGCGGCGTGAACAACCGCGGCGTGGCGCTCTGGAAGGACAAGGTCATCTCGATCTCGCTCGACGGGCGCCTGTTCGCCATCAACAAGGCAACCGGCGAGAAAGTGTGGGAGCGCAAGGTCGCCGATCCAGCCCTGGGGGAGACGCTCACCATGGCGCCGCTGGTGGTGCGCGACCTCGCGATCACGGGCCCGGCCGGGGGCGAGTTCGGTATCCGCGGCTTCATCGATGCAACCGACCTCAATACCGGCAAGCAAGTGTGGCGCACCTATACGATCCCGGGCGCCGGCGAGCCCGGCAACGAGACCTGGAAGGACGGCCAGAACCGCTGGCAGCATGGCGGCGCCTCGACCTGGGAAACCGCCACCTATGACGCCGAAACCGATACGATCTACCAGGGCGTCGGCAATGCCGGCCCCGACTGGGACCCCGAATATCGGCCGGGCGACAACAAATGGGCGGCGAGCGTGATCGCCGTCAACGTGGCCGACGGCAAGATCAAGTGGGGCTTCCAGTACACCCCCAACGATCCCTACGATTTCGATGAAATCTCCGAGCATCCGATCATCAATGCCAAGGTCAACGGCGAGGATCGCAAGCTCGTGGTGCATGCCGCGCGCAACGGCTTCTATTACGCGCTCGACCGCGCCAACGGCTCGTTCGTGGCCGGCAAGCAATATGTGGACCAGCTCAACTGGACGACCGGCCTCGATCCCAAGACCGGCAGGCCGCTAAACTACGATCCCACCAAGGATGTCCAGGCCTATCGGGTCGGAAGCCACGGCAGCCGCGCCAACCCGCAGGGCGACCGCCTCTGTCCCTCCCATTTCGGCGCCAAGAACTGGGAGCCCTCGGCCTACAATCCTGAGCTCAACCTGATCTACGTTCCGTCCTACGAGGGCTGCAATACCGTCTCGACGGTCGAGCAGAAGGATTTCGCCGACCAGGGCGGCCCGGTGAAGCCGCGCGAACGTTTTGCTGGCGGCGGCATCAAGACGCCCGAGCGGCTCTACGGCAGCCTCAAGGCGATCGATCCGACGACCGGCGAGGTGAAGGCGAACCAGCGGCTCGAATACCCCAATCTCAGCGGCGCGCTGGCGACTGCCGGCAATCTCGTCTTCATCGGCGAGCCGGATGGCTCATTCACCGCTCATGATGCCCGCACGTTGAAGGAGCTGTGGAGCTTCAATACCGGCACCGGCATCAACGCGCCGGCGGTGACGTTCTCGGTCAACGGCAAGCAATACATCGCGGTGCTGGTCGGCTCGAAGCAGCCCAATGCGGTGATGCCGAACGCACCCGAGCTCAAGAATACCTCGACCGCCTCGATGCTCTACGTGTTCAGCCTCTGATCGGCCGGAGCGGTTTCCGATTGAATCGGAAGCCGCTCCAGATTCCAAGGTTTGTCGCCTTTTCTCACGGAAAACCGGTGTCCACTTTTCCGGAAAATGCTCTAAAGGGAGGACCTTCAATGCGAACGCTGTCATTCACGGGCGCCCTCATGGGGGCGCTTCTTCTCGCTACCGCGCTCACGCCCGCGCGCGCCGCCGATATGACCTACGAGCGCGCGCTCGCGGTCGACAAGGAGCCGCAGAACTGGGTCCTGCATCACGGCAACTACCAGGGCCATCGGTTCTCGCAGCTCAAGGAGATCAACACCGATACGGTCAAGAACCTCAAGCTCGCCTTCACGGTCGCGCTCGGTGGGTTCGAGGGCGGCGGCACCCGCTACAAGTTCGGCGATCTCGAAGCGACCCCGCTGGTCGAGGACGGCGTGATGTACCTGCCGGACGGCTGGGGCTCGGTCTATGCGATCGACGTGACGACCGGCAAGAAGGGCACCTTCCGCTGGAAGTTCGATCCCGGCACCGACAAGGCCTGGGCCGGCGACGTGGCCTGTTGCGGCGTCAACAACCGCGGCGTGGCGCTGTGGAAGGACAAGGTCATCTCGGTCTCCCTCGACGGGCGGCTCTTCGCCATCAACAAGGCGACCGGCGAGAAGGTCTGGGAGCGCAAGGTCGCGGACCCCGCGCTGGGCGAGACGCTGACGCTCGCCCCGCTGGTGGTGCGCGACGTGGCGATCGTGGGGGCCGCCGGCGGCGAGTTCGGCATCCGCGGCTATATCGACGGCACCGATCTCAACACCGGCAAGCAGGTGTGGCGCACCTACACGATCCCCGGCGCCGGCGAGCCCGGCAACGAGACCTGGAAGGACGGCCAGAACCGTTGGCAGCACGGCGGCGGCTCGATCTGGGAGACGGCCACCTACGACCGCGACACCGATACGATCTACCAGGGCGTCGGCAATGCCGGGCCCGACTACGACGTGCTCTATCGTCCGGGCGACAACAAATGGGCCGCGAGCGTGCTCGCGCTCGATCCGGGGACCGGCAAGATCAAGTGGGGCTTCCAATATACGCCCAACGACCCCTACGACTTCGATGAAATCTCCGAGCACCCGATCATCAACGCCAAGGTGAATGGCGAGGACCGCAAGCTCGTGGTGCATGCAGCGCGTAACGGCTTCTACTACGCGCTCGACCGCACCAACGGCGCCTTCGTGGCCGGCAAACAATACGTGGACGAGCTGACCTGGGCGCCCGGCCTCGATCCCAAGACCGGCAAGCCGCTCAACTACGATCCCACCAAGGACATCCAGGTCTATGCGCCCGGCAGCCACGGCATGCGCGGGGAAGGGCCCTCGAAGACCTGCCCGTCACACAGCGGCGGCAAGAACTGGCCGCCTACCGCCTATAATCCCGAGCTTGGCCTCCTCTTTATTCCTTCCATCGAAGGCTGCGACTCGATCACGACCGAGGAGCAGAAGAGCTTCGTGGACCAGGGCGGGACCGTGAAGCCGCGCGAGCGCTTCGGCGGCGGCAACACCAAGAATATACCCGGCGGGCGCTATGGCAGCATCAAGGCGATCGACCCGACCTCGGGCGAGATCAAGGCCTCCGCCAAGATGCCCTACCCGAACTATGGCGGCGTGCTCGCGACCGCCGGCAACCTGGTGTTCATTGGCCAGGTTGACGGAACGCTCTACGCCTATGATGCCAGGACACTGAAGGAAGTGTGGAGCTTCAATGCCGGCACCGGCATCAACGCCCCGCCGATCACCTATTCAGTCAACGGCAAGCAGTACATCGCGGTGCTGGTCGGCTCGAAGCAGGCGGCCGCGGTGATGCAGGATTCGCCGGAGCTCAAGAACACGTCGACGGCCTCGATGCTGTACGTGTTCTCGCTCTAGGCCAATGCCGCCATGGCCGGCGCATCGTGTAAACCTTTGGAGACTCTGATGCGCCGCGCCAGACTTTTGCTTGCTGCCATGATCGGACTGGTCGCTGCCGACGTGTCCGCCCAGGCTCCCGACCCGGGCGAGATCCACGGGCTCAAGCTCGGGCTCAATGCCCGCACGATGAGCCTTGACGGTTTCGGTGAGCTCGCGTGCGGCAGCAACGGCGGGCCGCCGCGCCAGAAGCTCGACGACTGGTCGGGCTTCACGGCCTGTCGCGCCGAACCGAGCGGGCTCCACGAGGTCTATGCCCGCTTCGACGACGAGGACGAGTTTGTCGGCCGCGCGATCGATCAGCCGCTCTATGCGGCCGGCCGCACCGGGACGCGGGTCGCCGGCCATCCGATCATCCTGTCGCTCTTGTTCGACGATGGCGGCGTTTTGCGGGGCCTGCGCTTCGTCAGCGATCCGCGTGCCGAGCCGCTCGAGCGCCGCATGGCGCATCTCCTGCGGCTCGCCATCATCAATCACTACGATCCGGCCGGCTGGACCTGCACCGATCTGCCGCCGGCGCCCGGCGAGACCCCAGTGGGCGGCGTCTTCATCAAGCAGCGTTGCGTCAAGCAGACGCCCGAGCGCAACATGACGGTCGAGGCGCATTTCCTGCGCAAGCCCGGCCAAAACGACATCGATCCGGCCACCGGCGACTACACCTCCGGCCAGTTCGAAAGCTGGACCCGGTTTGAACTGATGGATCCGAATTACAAGCGGTGAAAACCTGGCACGCTTGTAGGATGGGTTGAGCTCGCCAGGGCGTTTACGCCCGTCTTCGCGGGCTATGCGAGACCCATCATGGGCTATGCCATGTGGTCGGGCCGGTGAAGGGTATCGCTTCGCTCAACCCATCCTTGTACCAGCGCGATTTGATAGAGTCGGGATGTTCCGGATCGCAACCCGTCGAAGCACATTGAGCTGTTCTTCGTAGCAAGATCGCGATCGGCTCCCATCGAGTCCCGCATGATTGAAGGAACTAGGGTTCGCGTTCAAGGAAGGATCGAGCAATTATTCCGGACCAACCCTCACTTGGCGCGCCGCCAGATCGCTTCGTCGATTGTGCCGGTGGCCGAAGCGCCATTAACGTATCTCAGCTCGTCGGCTGTGAGCGCACTGATCACCCGCTTCTGCGTGTTCCCGTTCAAATTCGGGAACGAGCCGGCCTCCACATGGGTGGTGATCATCTTGGTCACCTCATCGACCGACCAGGTCCCGATATTGGCGATCATGCCCGTCAACACCGCCTTGTTTTCCTCGGGTGTGCCCTGGTCCACATTGTTGATCTTGAAGTTCGCAATGTCCGAGCGTGCGGTCAGGATCGAGTATCGGCCGCTGGCATCGAAGATGAGCAGGCCCTTCGGATTGGGGCCCCGCCGTTCCGACTGCAGGCCTTGCTTGTCGGTCGAAATGATGGAGACAAGCGTCCAGGCGCCGACAAGCTGCTCCCTGAGGCTCGTCTGCTGGCTGACAGCGCCGCTCGATGCCATCACAAGGGCAACAAGCGAGATAACGGGCAACCCGATTATGCTGTGTCGGTTCATAGTATTCTCCATATTGAAGCACGTTAGGGTGTGCAAAAGGTACGCTCTCATGTGCCTGCCCGCGGTCAAACTTGTCCCGGCCGCCGAGCCGGGACCGCCAGCGTCACCTTGCCCACGCGTCAACCCCGCACCAGGCGATTTTGCCCATAGGGATGTCAAACCCGCCTGAACCTACCGGAAACCCAATCCGTCTAGTCAGCCGGCGCGATTCGGTTGATTCTCCCTGGCGATGGGCGAGCGCCGAGGGCCGGTCTACCCCAGATAGCCGACTTCGCTACGCCGTCTGATGCCGCTTCAGGAACGTGCGCGCCCGGTTGATGGTGCGGGCCTTCAGCTCCGGCGGATCCTTCCAGGGAAACACCGTGATCTCGGCATTTGGTGCCAGCGAGGCGATGTCGATGGAGACCTGAAGCGGATGCGGGACGATGTCGTCGGGCAGCACCAGCATCGGCGTCTGGCAGGATTTCGCGAAGTCGCGCGACACGCTGTACACGAAGTCGGGCTGCACGCGGTAAAGGTTGTGAAGATACTGTTCGATGGTCGCAGTCGACACGTCAGGCCGGCGCTCGCGGAGCTCCTTGGCCCATACGTCCCTGCCGGACTCGTACATGTAATCCGGGTTTTCGGGCCGGTGTCCGACCGGCTGGCTCAGGATCGCCGCGACGACGCGCTGCGGCGCGCGCTCCATCAGCTTCATCGCGAACGGGCCGCCGATGCAGTTGCCGAAAAAAAAGAACCGGCTGATGCCGAGATGGTCCATCACGCCGAGCTGGTCGTCGGCGAAGGCGTTCCACGGATTGTCGACCGGAACCGGTCCGGTGGACTCACCGTTGGTGTTGTTGCGCTGATCCATGGTGATCACGCGGAAGTCGTTCTTGAACTCCTCCATGATGTTGATCACCGCGGTCGGCCAGTTGCTCAGGCCCGATTTCAAACCGCCGCCGGGCGTCGCCAGCAGCGGGAAGCCTGAGCCTATCTCGGCGTAGCGGATGCGGACATTGCCCTTCTCGTAGAATCCAACCTTGAGGCCCGCCGGCAAGCCCTGCGGGACCGCTGCCTGGGGCCCCTGCGCGAACACCTGCGGCGCGGTGGTTGCCACGGCGGCGGCAGCGCCGGTTGCAAGAACGGTGCGGCGGCTCGTATCGATCATCGGCGACCTCCCTTGTGGTTATCGCGGCCCATGCGTGCGACTGATGGCGCCCAGCACTTAAGCCGTGTCGGCATCTTCCGGATTTTGAGCGCCGTCTCGTTGTATCACAGATCAAGCCAGCTGACCGGGGCAATCACGGCCGGGAGGGGTCAGTGTGACGCCCGCGGTCAATTCCCCTCCGGCGCGCGCCGCCCATCCGGCATAATGGCGGCGTCGAACTTGGCGCCTTCGGTCAGCGCATCGCTCAGGATCGCGTTCTCCAGGTTGGCGCCTTCGAGATTGGCGCCGCGCAGGTCGGCGCCGTGCAGGTTGGCGCTGAACAGGTTGACTCCGGCGAGCGTGGCGCCGGCGAGGTTGGCGCCGGTGAGATTGGCCTCGACCATGTCCGAATAGGTGAAATCGATGCCGTGCAGGTCCATGTCGAGCAGGTTCAGCCCGTCGAGGGTGACGCCGCGCATGTGGGCGCCGATGAGCTTGGCGCCCGCAAGCCGCGCCTCACGCAGGTCCACGCCGGTGAGATCGGCGCCCGCGAGATTGGCCTGATTGAGCCGGGCGCGGCCGAGGCGCGCGGCGGCCAGGTTCGCGCCCGCGAGGTTGGCGCCGGAGAAATCGGCTTCGAACAGCAGGGCCTTGCTCAGATCGGCGCCCGTGAAATCGGCGCCCTTGGCATCGATCAGGTTGAGATTGGCGGCGCCAAGCTTCGCGCCCTTGAGATTGGCGCGGGTGAGAGTGGCGCGGAACAGGGTCGTGCCGACAAGGTTTGCGCCCGACAGGTTGGCGCGATCGAGCTTGGCGCGTTGCAGGTCGCGGTCGGACAGATCGCGGCCGGCGAGGTCGCATTCGATGCAGATTTTGCTCGTGCCGGCGAGGAACGCGCCGGAATCGGCCGCGAGCGCGCTGCCGGCGATCGCAAGGAGCGCAGCCACTGCGAGCGGCCGCAGGTGTGCAACCAGGTCGGACGATGACATTGTGGGTCCCATGGAGGTTAGAATAACCTAATTGGTGGCCGGGTGCATTCGAGCCGCGAGGCCCGGCCAGGGTTCATGCCTGTCACGGATCAAGCCTTGTGTGATATGCAAGGATGTCCGCGTGATGATGGCGCAAACGAGAAAAACGGGAGGTGCGGGATGAGACGGTCTTCGGCAGCAGTGATCGCAGCGCTGGTTGCGGCCGGCGCGATCGGCGGATCAATTGGGCGGGCGGGCGCCGAGACGCTGGTGGAGCAGAGCTCGGAAGCGCGCATGCAGCTCGACTTCCATGTGCCGGATGCGGCGCTCAAGTCGATGCTGCCGGCTGGCTGGGAGCCCAATGTTGCGACCGCGGGCGCAGCCAAGGACGCCAACCTGCGCATGATCTTCATCGATCGCATCAATGTCACGGCGCCCGACGGCGCGCCTGCCGGATCGGGCCAGCTCGTTTATCTCGCGATCCCGATCAAGCAGGCCTCGACCAACGCGGTGGCCCAGATGCTCATCTACGGGCTGACCAGCGATCCCAAGGAGGCGCCCGGCCCGTTCGGGGTCTATCAGCTCGCCACCACCCATCACATGCAGCGCTCGACCGTGGCGGCCCCGGCGCCCCAGACCACCGAGGCCTGGTCGTTCACCGCCGCGAACGGCGAGCACATGGAGATCAACCTGAAATACGATCGCGGGGTCGGGCGACGCGCCAGCAACGAGACCAAGTTCTTCTCCAGCGTCAATCCGGGCTTCTACCAGATCTTCAAGGTCGATCAGAACCTCGATATCATGCGCAACGCCACCATCTCGGTTCCCGACAAGGTGAAGGAGTTCCAATACAAGGCCTCGGGCGGCAAGCTCGGCGCCCTGTTCGACGGCAGCGAGCGCGTGCTGAGCATCGACGCCATCTCGTGGTACAATCGCGCCATCTATCTGCCGTAAGCGCGAAATAACGAAGCATCAGCGACATCAGGGAGGACATGCAAATGACCAGCAAGCAACGCCATTCCGTCAAGGCCGCGCTGCTCAGCGGCGCCGTGATCGCCGCCTGCCCGGCGCTTGCCGCCGAGGTGACGCCGCAGCGGCTCGCCAATCCGGAGCCGCAGAACTGGCTGATGAACCACCGCACCTATGACGGGCAGCGCTTCTCGCCGCTCACCCGCATCAACAAGGACAACGTCAAGGGACTCAAGCTCGCCTATGCGGTCGCGCTCGGCGGCAACTCTCTCAACGAGAACCTCGAGGCCACCCCGCTGGTCGACGATGGTTTCATGTACGTGGTCGACCTATGGGGCATCGTCTACAAGATCGACGTCCGCTCGGGCGACGAAGGCCGCATCGTCTGGCGCATGGACCCCAAGCAGGACAAGTTCCCGCTCTCCAACCGCGGCGCCGCGCTGTGGGGGAATTTCGTGATCTCGGTCGCGAATTATCCGCCGCGGGTCATCGCCACCGACAAGGATTCCGGCAAGGTCGTGTGGGAGACCAACCTGTCGGAAGGGCAGGCGGACGTGCAGATCACCGCCGCACCGCTTGCCGTCAAGGACAAGATCATCGTCGGCGCAGCCGGCGGCGACCGCGGCGTGCGCGATTATATCGCGGCGGTCGACGGCAAGACCGGCAAGCTCGAATGGCGCAAATACGTGATCCCGGCGCCTGGCGAGCCCGGCAGCGAGACCTGGAAGGACAAGAACAACGCCTGGCAGACCGGCGGCGGCGCCATGTGGGTAACCGGCACCTACGACGTCGCGACCGACCAGGTGATCTGGGGCACCGGCAACCCGGTCCCGATGTTCGACGCCACCTACCGGCCTGGCGACAATCTGTTCACCGACAGCGTGATCTCCTGGAATCCGGACAGCGGCAAGATGAACTGGTATTTCCAGTTCACACCAGGCGATCACTGGGACTATGACGAGGAAGGCACCCACATCCTGATCGACGGTCAGGTCGGCGGCGAGATGCGCCACCTGCTCACGCACTCGGCGCGCAACGGCTTCCTCTACACCATGGAGCGCGGCAACGGGCAGACCGTGCTGGCCAAGCCCTATCTCGACAACGTCAACTGGACCAAGGGCATCGATCAGAAGACCGGCAAGCCGCTGGATTACGATCCCACCAAGGAAATCCAGATGTATGCGGGCGTCGCCACTCCGACGCTGACCGAGCCGACCAAGAAGATGTGTCCCGGCCCCTCCGGCGGCAACAATTACTGGCCCTCGGCCTACAGCCAGAAGACCAAGCTGCTCTACGTGCCGGCGATGACCAACTGCGCCGAGGTGACGCAGGACCCCAAGCTCAGCGTCAAGACCGACACCGACATGCGCGGCGGTCCGCGCGCCAAGGCGCTCGGCCGCTACGAGACCGACCTGCTGGCGATCGATCCGCTTTCGGGCGAGACCAAGTTCAAGACCCACATCCCGTATCCGAACGTCGCCGGCGCGCTCGCTACCGCCGGCGGCCTGATCTTCACCGGCTACACCGACGGCTCATTCGTGGCCTACGACGACGCGACGCTGCAGCCGGCCTGGAAGATCAATGTCGGGGTCGGGTTCGACGCCCCGCCCATGACCTTCGAGGTCAACGGCAAGCAATATGTGGCGATCCTGTCGGGCCTGAGCCGGATCGCCATGAACAAGCACGTCAACACGCCCGAGCTCAAGGAACAGCGCAACCAGATGATGCTGTTCGTGTTTGGGCTGTAAGGCAACCGTAGGGTGGGTTAGGCGCTCTTGCGCCGTAACCCACCATCTCGGCATGAATTGAAACGTGAATAGGCGGGTTACGGCGCTTCGAGCCTAACCCGCCCTACGACCCCTTCCGCACCAACTCGAACCGCACCGTGCTGTCGTACTGCCCGGCGGTCTCCCGCCCGGTGCGCGGATCGAAGCGGCTCTGTCCCGCTTTGCGCAAATAGCGCGTGTTGAGCGTGGCGCTGGTCCGCGCATCGATCTCCTTGCGGCAGTTCTGCTTCACGAACACGCCGTCGACCGATGTCTCGCCGTTTTCGAGCGGCTGGTCCTCGCATTGCCAATTCTCCCGCCCGAAGCGGGCGGTGAGAAAGTTGCGCAGGAAATAGGCCTCGTCGCGGTTCTGCGAGGTGTCCCGCGGATCGCTCACCATGCGGATGCCCTCCACCACGCCCGCGCCATCGATCAGGACCGAGGCTATGATCGGATACCCGTAGGCCTTGGTGCCGGAGAACTGCTCCATCTGGTCCGCGATATTGTTGGCCTTGGCCCAGTATTCGAGCTCGTCGTCATAGCGGAAATAGACCTCGCGCAGCCCGTTCGGCTCGGCCCGGCAGCGGCGAAACTCGGCAAAGCCGCCAAGCGGCGCCGAGGGCGGCCCGCCATTGGTGCCACAGGCATGATCTACGAACTCGTCGGGCAATTGCTCGACGCTCGTTCCGAGCGCGATGTCCCAGATTTCGAGCCGGGCCGGCCGCTCCTGGGCGACGGCCGGCGCTGTGCCGGCGAGCAGCGCGACCAGAATGCACGAGCGTAGCTGGGACAACTTGTTCATCGACATACGGCTTTGTGACCGGGATGGAGCGACGGCGTCATTGCGAGGCCCGAAGGGCCGAAGAAATCCAGAGAGGCTTGCGCAAGCGGCCCTGGATTGCTTCGGGCCTTCGGCCCTCGCAATGACGGCCTGCACGATCTTTCGCGCAAAACCGGAAACGTGCCAAGATGCGCCCCGATCAATTCGGATGCGTCACATGATCCTCGTCCGCTCACTCAGGGCGTCCGTCCCGCTCCTCGTCGCCCTCGTGCTCGGTCTCCTGGCCGGCGCCGCCTGGCGCGAATCCTGGGCGGCCGGTGAAGGCGATTTTCTTTCCGGCAAGTCGAAAGCCTGCCCGGGCTGCGCGCTGCCGCGCGCCCCGCTCAAGCGCAAGGATCTGACTGACGCGGATCTCACCGGCGCCATGCTCACTGGCGCCGTGCTCCATCGCGCCAAGCTGTTCCGCGCCAAGCTTGCGGGCGCCGACCTGACCAATGCCAACCTCAACAAGACCGACCTCAAGAACGCCTCCCTCGCCAAGGCCAGGCTCAATGGCGCGATGCTCTACGAGTCCGATCTGACCGCGGCCGACCTCACCGGCGCAGACCTGTCCGACGGCAAGATGGGTCATGCCCGCTTGGTGCGGGCCAAGCTCGATGGCGCCAAGATCAGCGAGGCGGTGCTCACCGAAGCGCATCTCGACGAGGCCTCCCTGCGCGGGGCGGACATCAGCGCCACCAACCTCGTCAGCGCAACATTGCGCGGCGCCAATCTCGAAGGCGCCGACCTCAACAATTCCGGCCTGGTCGAGGCGGTGCTGCGCGATGCCAACTTGAAAGACGCCAACCTTTCCGAAGCCGACCTGTTCGGGGCCGACCTCACCGGCGCCAATCTCGCGGGCGCCAACCTCTCCGAGGCGCGCCTCACCCGGGCTATCCTGACCGGCGCCAACCTCGAGGGTGCCAAGCTTTCCGGGACACTTATGCCCGATGGCACGGTACATGATTGAATGCGTGCGTGAGAACGATGCGTGAGCGCTCTCCCAGATTGTCGTCCCCCGCGCAGGCGGGGGACCCAGTAATCACCGGTGCTGCAGTATTGTCGAGCCGCGGACGATTACTGGGTCGTTCGCTGGAGCCTGTCATCGGGCCGGCCGTAGGCCGGACCCGTTGGCGGACGATGACACTGTGGATGCTTGGCTGCCTTGCCTCGTTCCTCATCGCACCGGCGCGCGCCCAGGAAGCGCCGCGGCGCACCGAAATCTGGGACCTCAAGCTTGGCACCGCGGTCGCTGCGTTGCCGGACGACTTCACCGATTATGCCTGCGGCACCAATGGCGGGCCGCCTTCGGTGCCGCTCATCGGCTTCGGCGATTTCCGCCGCTGCCGGCCCGACGGCACGGGGCTGCGCGAAGTCTATTTCCGCTATGATGACGAGCTCGAATACTGGGCCAAGGCCAACAATTTCGCGACCGAGATCGAGAAATATTCCGGCACCAAGGTCTACGATTTTCCGGTCGTGCTCTCGGCGCGCTTCGACGACAAGGGCGTGCTCGCGGGCCTGCGCGTCGTCAGCGATCCGCGCGACACCTCACGCGACCGCGACGAGGCCTATCTCCTGCGCAATTTCCTCACCGCCCGCTATGGCCGCGACGGCTGGGACTGCGTCGACGCGCCGCCCGCCGAGGGCGAGACCCCGGTCGGGCGCACTTTCATCAAGCAGCATTGCCGCAAGACGATCGAGGGCGGCGCGGTCGCCGAGATCGAGACGCACTTCTTCCGCAAGAAGGGACAGAACCAGTACGATCCGCAGTCGGGGCGGATGACGGAGGGCCAGTTCGAAAGCCTGGTGCGCTTCGAGTTGACGCACGCGGGTTTATGATCTGTAGCCCGGATTGAGCGAAGCGAAATCCGGGAACGCCGCTCCCGGATTTCGCAAGAGCTCAATCCGGGCTACGGCCTCACCGCTTACACCGCCGCCAGCGCCGCCATGATGTCCTCGACCACGTCGTCGGGATGCTCGAGGCCGGCGGAGAGCCGCACCAGGCCGTCGCTGATGCCGAGCTCGGCGCGCGCGGCCGGGGTCAGCCGCTGGTGGGTGGTCGTTGCCGGATGGGTGATCAGGCTCTTGGCGTCGCCCAGGTTGTTGCTGATGGCCACGAGCCTGAGCGCATCCTGGAAGCGGAACGCCGCCGCCTTGCCGCCCTTGATCTCGAAGGCGACCAGCGTAGACCCGCCGCGCATCTGGCGCGCCACCACCTCGGCCTGCGGATGGTCGGTGCGGCCGGGATAGATCAGGCGGGAAATCTTCGGATGCTCGGCGAGCGCGACCGCGAGGGTCGCCGCGGTGTCGGTCTGCCGCTGCACCCTGACCGCGAGCGTCTCCAGGCCCTTGAGCAGCACCCAGGCGTTGAACGGCGAGATCGAGGGGCCGGTCTGGCGCAGCAATTGATGCACGTTGTTCTGGATGAATTCCTCCGATGCCAGGATGACGCCGCCCAGGCAGCGGCCCTGGCCGTCGATGTGCTTGGTCGCCGAATAGACCACGCAGTCGGCGCCGAGCTCGAGCGGCTTCTGCCAGAGCGGGGTCGAGAATACGTTGTCGACCACCAAGGTCGCGCCCGCCGCATGGGCGATCTTGGCGA
>Ga0126381_100004541_pt1 | contig 15130 bp, 23 predicted proteins | sample PanSoiMetPlot_28_FD_96465 | JGI IMG/M metagenome (GOLD analysis project Ga0126381, IMG submission 96465) | Tropical forest soil microbial communities from Panama - MetaG Plot_28 | ecosystem: Environmental > Terrestrial > Soil > Tropical forest > Bulk soil | place: Panama | collected 2016-02-17
GAATCCCCTTACGCTGTAAGGCTGTTTGAGAGCACAGCGATGCTGTAATACAGCACTGCTGTTATACAGCCATACTGTCCTACCATACGGGGGCGTATGGTGGTGTACAGGTGGGCTGTAGGAAGCCCGGGCAACCGGCCGGGCGCTGTGGTCTGCCACACCACATCGGTCCCGGATGACAGCCCGGGCGCGTGGGCGTGGTCACAGCATAGACCGGGCCCGCCGCGTGACCGACGGGCCCGGCGCGATCAGGCTAGGGGCGCGAGTGCCGGGTGTTGGTCCGGTCCGAGCCGGTGACCGTAGCTAAACCAGCGTGTCTGGTCATACGGGACTATCTCGGTCACGCCGGCGTCGGTGATCCGGGCCTCCGGTGCCATGACCCGATTTGCCGTGGTCAACCACCCGGTGGGGTGCGGCCGCAACCCGGACGCCACCACCTTTTCGCGGCGTATCTGGCCGGCGCGTCCGTTCGCGAGGCCCGTCGCCAACCCGGGCCACGTGTGGTACGCGAGGCGCCCGTCCGGGCCGGTCGCCGCGTGTTTCGGCACCCCCGACAGGCGCCGGTCCGAACCGACCCGGTAGGACTGCGGCCCCCACACCTCGCATTCGTCGAAGCGGGCCTTGATCCGGGCCTCAAACGGCCACGTCCGCGAGTTCACCTCCGTCAGCCACGCATTTACCCGGGCCCGCCACCCCCGCCCGGCCACATCCACCACAGCCCCGCCGGCGGCCGCCGTACCGAGTAGGCGAGCGTCCAGGATTGCGCCGTCGGTGTTCGCGACCAGCACCGCCGACGGGCCGGCCGCGTCGAGCAGCCGCGACAACGCGACCCGGGTGTAGGACTCCACCCACGACCACACCGCCGGGTACGCCTCCGGCCCCCACTCCAACTGGTACGTCCACCACGCCTTGCCGGCCAGGAACACCAACGCACCCTCGCCGTTGGTCTCGGCGTCGCCGCCGGCCGAGTACCGCCACGAGGTCGGCTCCCACTGCCCAAGCTCGACACGATCCCACGCCCGGGTGGCCCACTTGCCGATCACCGAGCGGCCCCACGCTTTCGCGGCGATCTGCGCGGCCGGCGGCGCCGACGGATCCTCGCCCCGGGTGACGGCGAGAATCCACCGCCCCCATTCGGCGAGGTGCGTGTCGAGGCGGTGCAGGTGGCCGGCGCGCACCTCGATCAGTTCGCCGCGCTCCCGGGCCTCGTTGATTTCCGGCCCGGCCAGGGTGGTTGAGAATTCACCGACCGGGTACAGCACGTGCGAGCCGACCCGCAGCGGGTAACGCGGCGAGTCCGTGGCGATCACACATTCGGCGAGCGCCTCCCACCGGCCCGGCATCTCGTGCCAGGCGTGGGGTGCGCGGTAGTCGACCGGGTAGGCCCGGCGGCACGGCAGCGGCAGGTACGCGGCGGCGGTGGCGTGCGCGTCCCGGAAGTCGACTTCCACGAACGGGCCGCCGGCGAACGTGCCCACCTCGGTGACGTGCCGGCGCCCCGTGTAGATCGCTTTACGGTCCGCCGCTTGTAGCTCGGGGGTGGGATCGATGAGCACCGCTTTCGAGGTGGACGCGCCGCGCCGCCCGATGCCCTTGCGTTCCCCCGAGGTTTTACCCGGCCCGAGGTCGCGCGGCAGTTTGTGACGCATCGCCGCCCACCCGGTGGTGGGTCCGGTGATCGACCACCGCCCGAGGTCGCCGGCGTCCCACCACCCCAACACGGATTCCATCGACGCCGCGAGCGCGTCGGCCTGGCACAGCGTCCACGCCTCCCACTTCTCTTGCGCGGCGTCCGGGTCCGGCGGTGCCGGCAGGGTCACACCGACCAACGCGGCGAGGTGTTCTATCGGCGCCGGCAGCACCGACCAGGAGTCGAGCACCGCCAACGCGCATCCGCCGCGTTTCATCCGAAGCCACGGCGCTTGCGCGGACATTGCCCATTCCCCGAGCACCCACCCGGCAGCGACCAGTAGACGCGGTAGGTCACCGGTGAGCATGTCCCGCCCGAGGTCGTGCATGTAGCACCACAGACTGTGCCGGCCTTTCGCGGCCTGGCCGATCCACATAACTAGATCATCAGTCGAGGCGCCGGTGCCGGTTATGGCGCCGGCCGGGTTGTGGTCACCGGGCCGCCTAACGACCAGCCGCGCCGCCCACGCACGCGGCGTCACCACCAGGTCGTCACCGTCGGGGCGTTGCGCGCACCCGATGTCCAGGTAGCAGTCGGCGGCCGGGGTGCGGGCCCCCTCATTAGGTCGCAGGTAATGCACCACCGGCGCGCGCATGTCAGATCCCGCGCGGATGGTACTTGATCCACTCGATCAACTCGGGCCGGGTCTCGCGCGATGCGCGGAGCGAACAGCGACGACACCGGGTGCGCCACACACCCCCGGCGAACCGTGTCGGCGCGGTGCGTCGCGGCGATTGCCAGTCGTGCTCGCAGGTTTCGCTTCGGTGCAACCGCTCGAATGCGTCGGTCATGCCGCTCACACCCGCAGTACGCGCGGGGTGCCCATGTCGAGCACGGTGAACGTGTAGCCGATGGTCCGGTTAATCGCGTCCTCGGTGGGTTCCGCGATCAACTGACCGGCGGTGGTCGGCAGGCCACCGCGCCACGTGTAGGTCACGTCCCGGGTGAATATCCGGCCGAGTTCGTCGCGCATCGTCACCGGGGTCTGCGCTTGGAAGATCGGCGCCGCGTTCTGCTCCTCGATCGTCCGCGACCACGGCGCCTCCGCGATCATGGTGTGGTGCGGCGCCAGGTCGGCGCCGGCGGCCGCGAGCGCCGCCCGGGCGTTCTCCATCCCGCCGGCGATCCCGCGCAGCGTCGACAGGCCCGCGCCGAACCCGGTGGAATGCCAGCGCGGGTTAGCGGGCTCGGCGGCCTTGATCGAATCCCACAACGTTTTCGTGGTCCACCCGTTACGGGCGGCCTGGTCGACGAACCCCCACGCCCACAACGCGCCCCGCGCGTTCTCCGACAGTTGCACCACGCGCCCCTCTCACGTCGCCGCCGTAACAGTCAGCGAACCGGCCCGGTGGCCCCGGGCCGGAACGCTCACCCCTCGGCGGAACCGCCGGCGCCACCACCGGGCGCCGGGAAGTCGACCACCGCCGCCGAGGTGCCGGCCGAGTCGGGCCGGCCCGCCAGTTCCCCGGCGACCCGCCGTTGCTGCGAGTCCGCCGATTGTGCCGGGCGGCGCCGCCCAGGCTTGCCGCTCGCGGCCTTACGCGCCTTGACCGGTGTGGCAGGCCCGGTCTCCGGTTCGGCCACGTCAGCGTCGCTCTGAGCGCCTTGCGCGGTATCCACGTCGGTCGCCCACGGGTCCCCCGGCAACCCGGCGCCCGAGTCGTCGTGCTCCTCAGCGTGAGTCACCCACTGCGCCCGGGTCACTTCCTCGCCGCACAGCGGACACGTGCGCACACCGCCGGTCATCAGCAGACCGATCGCGGCGAGCGCCTGGTCGACCAGTTCAAGCGGGACACCGGCGACCAGCAGACCCCACGTCGGTTGACAGTCGGCGCACACGTTGATCACTTCCCCGGTGGGCACCGCCATCACCGACAGCAACGCCGGCCGGGGTTGATCATCGTCATGCAACGAACACACGTACTGCATCGGTCACGTTCACCCCCTTCCTAGAACGGCGGCGGGTCGTCGGACTCGCCGAAGATCAACGTGGGCTCGCCGGCCAGATCCCCGGGCCTCGGGCGCGGCGGCGCCGGCAGGCGAGGGGACGGGTCATGCGGGCGGTAGACGCCGTGATGCCGGCGGATGATCTGCCCCAACCGGGTCGCGGTGTCCCGGGCCAGGATCGGCGCCGGCGCGGCGTGCGGTTCCCGCCTCACGTCGCCACCCCGTCCCGGCCGGGTAACGCCGCGATCGCGTCGGTTAGCGCGAGCCCAGCGTCGCGGCACAGGTCAGCGGCGCGGTGCCAGCCCCACCAGTCCGCGAGTTCGGCAGCCTCGCGCGTCGCCCGGCGTTGACCGTCGAGCATCCGACCGAGCAGTTCCGCGCCCGGTGGGCGCATCGTGGGCGCGCTCATGCCGGCGGCCTCGGCGGCGGCGGGGTGATCAGGTGCGGCGGCGGGTTGATCGACGCGCACCCGATCCGGAACACCACCGAGCACGGCGCCCGGTGGTGGTGGCGCATATCGTGGTGGTGGCCGTGTGTCGGCCCACCGAGCCACCAGAGCACGCCACTCAGCAAGGCTAGCCATGTCATGACGCCGGCCCGTCGGTCTTGCCTTTGCGGGCCACCGCCAGGACTTGCAGGTGGTGCGGCCGGTACCCGGCGGCGGTGGGTTCGTCGGCCTGCTCCCCGACCACCACCGCCGGCAGCATCTCGCGTACGTGCAACCCGATCAGGGTGCCCATGACCGACCAACTGGAGGTGTTGAACCCGACCGGGGCGTCGGTGTTCACGTCCACCCCTTCCGCGCGCACGTACACCCCGGCGCCTTCCCGGAAACGTGACTCCAGCAGATACACCGCGTGCACCGCGATCTGCCGACCGAACAACCGTTCGAGGCCCTGCTTCTCCCAGGCGGAATTGAACTCGTCCGGGCCGGTCGCGCGCAACAACTGCGCCAGGATCTGATCGGTGGCCTCCGAGGTGTCTTTACGCGGCAACACGTACGCCATCGCGACGAACGTCTCGGCCGTCAACTGCGACAAGGTGCCGTCCGCGACCGGCGCCCACCGCGACAGGTCACCCACCGCGCCCTCGACCAGCGCCGGCAGGCCGGTGGTTTCATCGACCACCACCGGCGGCGCCTCGGTTTGCTTCGTGCTCATGGTGTCTCCATTCCCTCGATCACCGGCGACTCTCGCCGGTGAAACCTACGCCGTCAGAACAGCATTCCGCTCGCGGCGTCACTCCAATGTTGGGCCCGGTCGAACTCGGCTTCGGCGAACGTCGCACGGGCCGGCAGAGTGATGCCGCACTCACAGCGCAACCGCCACCGCTCCCCACCGGTCCAATGCTCATGCGCCGCCACAAACGCCGCGTGCCCCTCGGGCACCTCAGGCCCGGGGTGCTTCCCGATCACCGACCGGGCCCACGCACGGGCCGCCTGCTCGGGTGTCGGCATCAATCGTCCCTGTGTAGCCACTGGTCACGGGTCACCGGGGTGTTGTCCCGCCGGCGCCACACCGTCACCCGGCCCAACGCCACACCCCCGAGGATCCCGGCAAGCAGGAACATCACCGGGCTACCGCCCGACGCCACGGTGAAAATCACCGACGCGGCGACCAGGGTCAGAGTCGCGATCATGCCGGCACCGCGACGTGGACAGGTTGCACAGTGGTGCGCCAACCGTCGGCCTCGGCGAATATCGTTGCTACCCGGTCGGCGACGTCACGCGCCGCGTAAGGCCCGTAGAACCACTGCGCGCCGTACGGGTCATCGCCCGCAACGGCCACCACCAGCCACAGTGGGTAATTCATCACCCGTAGCCTTGCATCGGCCACGTCCACCATGCGGATATCTGCCATCGTCAACCCCTCCAAAGGGTGCCGGCGCCCGTGTCCCGGGCGGTGTCTCCACCGGTGAGCCTACGCCCCCGGCGCCCGAATGCAAGACAGCCCGGGCCCGTCGAGGGGTGACGGGCCCGGGCTGCGCCGATGGCGTTGGAGACACCCGGCCACACCGGATACTACCCGGGCGGGCCCGCCGGTGGGACGTTCGCCGCGTCCGGGTGTGCCGGTGGCACCTCCGCCGGTGGCACCAGTTGCGGTGTGTGCAAGGTCGACGGGTCGGTGTTCCCGCCGTTCCGCGCCAACTTCACGATGTCGGTCGACATGGCGGTGTTAACCCGCCGGTCGTTGATCGCCTTAATGATCAACGCTACCGCGTTGCCGGCCGCCGCGATCAACGCCGCCCCCGCCGACCCGACAGCGACGATCTCACTACTCGTATCCAACACCGAACCCCCACGTCCGTCCCTACCCGGATCCTACGGGCCCGGGGTGACAGAAATCGTGCCGTGCCACGGTGTCGGGGTGCCCGCCGCCGCCGCCAACGTCGCCACCTGTGTCTCGATCTGCCCGACGGTGGTCTGTACCGCGTTCACCTGCAACGCGAGCGACTTCATGGTGGCCAGCAGCAGCGGCAGGCTGTCGAACCCGGGCGCGCCGTCCCGGATCCCGAGAAGCACGTGCAGCAACGTCGCCACCGACGCCTGACTAGCGTGCGTCGGGTCATAGGGCGCGCTCGCGGTCAGTAGTTGCGCGACGGCGGGGTCCGCCGGGTCGAGGCCAACGTTGGTCATGTGTGCTCCATTCCAGAACGTGAACAGGCCCGACAAGGCCAGTTCGTCAGCGGTGCCCCGCCAGGCGTTCGCGTCACCGTAGACGGTGGCGCCCATCGTCCCGGTGCCTAACACGATGTCGGATCCGAACTGCCACAGCTGCGGCGTCAGGCCGCCGTACGGATTCCACCCCGGCCCGGTGTCGCCGCCCTCGGTGGCGTACCGGCCGGCCGCCGACCCGGGCGCGTTGCTGCCGTAGTTACTCGACACCAGGCGCCACGGCCGGGACGTCAACGGCGGCATTCCGGTCTGTGTCCACCACCAGTGCGGGTCATACAGCGACCGCACGATCAGGCCCTCAGAACTCGCGGCGTCATAGAACTGTTCGCACAGGGCCAACGTCGGGGTGTCGCCGTCCGGTTCAAAATCGACCATCACCGGGATCCCGGGGTCGCCGATCACCCGCGCCAACTGCTGCGCCTGCTCGGCGGCGGTGGCGGCGGTGTGCAGCAACACGTACGCGGCGAACCCGAGCCCGAGCCGGTGCGCCTCGTCCCGGAAGGTGGCATAGGACGGGTCCGGTTCCGGTATCCCTTTCGGGTAGGACAGGGCGCGGGCCGTCACGAACCGGTACCCGTTCTGTTTCACCGACGCCAACGACAGGCCGGCCTGCCGGTCGGAAATATCCGGCCCGAAAATAGTCACGGCGCGCTCACAAAGGCCGAGACCATCCGGTAGTCCAGCAGCAATATTGCACGAGCATAAACCCGTTGTCTTGCAACGAGAACGCCGCGCCACCACTCGTATGCACCGTATTCGTGGCCCACACCGCCTGCCCGGTGGCCTTAACCCGGATCACAATATTGTCGTCGGTCTGCCAGTACAGCCCGCAATCGTAGTGACCCCAACTGCCGGAATCCCAATTGACGGCCAGGAACCGTTTACCGGTCCCGCTAATGTCGTAGACACGTTCGACAAGGTTGCAGTCGGTTTGGAATACCAATTCGTACCGGCGGGCGTCGACGGTGCCCTGCGGGCCGGAATTGATGGCCCACACCCAACACCCGCACAGTGATCCTTCGCCGTACGAGGTGGCGGGACTGGTCGCGCCGTAAATGGTGTAGATCTTGTTGCCGCCGGCGTAGGTGCCGGAATACACCGGCGGCCCGGCCGCCGACGCGACCGGCGCCGCGACCAGGCCGACCGCGAGCACGGCGGCGCACGCAAGCGCCGCCTTACGGAACTTAGACACGGGGTGTCTCCTACCGGTAGAGGGATGCGCCCGGCGCCGGCGGTTGTGAGCGGTCCGCCGGCGCCGGTGCGGGAGCCGTGGCCACGTCGGTTTGAGTCGCTTCCGCGTGGCGCTTCGCCGCGTCGGTGTACCGGTCGAGAGCTTCCGTCACCCGGTCAAGGTGCGGCCCGCCTGAGGTGGTCACGCCGGCCACCGTAGCGCTTAGTGCCGACACAGTCACGTAACGGCGGTGGGTGGGAGCGCGCCGCCGTTCGCGATCGACGCCAGCACCCACGCATCATGCGGCCGGTATCCGTCGGCCTCCAACCGCCGGCGCACCTCGGACCAATCGAGGATCCCGAGCCGGCCCGCGCGGGTCAGTTGCGCGTCAGTAAGCGTTTTCGGCGACGCGGTGAGCTCCACCGACCACACCCGCACCATGCCCTCAGCGGCCGAACCCGACACGCCGAGCCCACCGAGCGCCTTAGCGGCCTGCGCGGCGTCGATGTGCCGCGCCAGGAACGACGCCCGTACCCGGGTTATCGCCGCGTGGACTTGCGCGATCTCCACCCGCGCGCCGGCCGCCGCGAGTATCAGGCCCGCGTCGTGCTCGGTCAGGCCGAACCGGACGAGCATCGCCACCGCTTCGGCATGGGTGACGGCGCCGGCCTCGAACAACCCCACGATCTGAGACTCGGTGAGTTCCTTCCCGGTCGCCTGCTTCGTGTGGGTGGCGTCGGCGATGTACGCGGCGGCAAGTTCATCGGACAGGCCGAACGCTTTGAGCAACCGGCGGGCCAGGTCGACGGTGATCGAGCCGGCCCGCAGCATCGCCGTAATGGTGCGCGGCGGCGGCCGGTACTCGGCCAGGCCCCGGAACGCCGGCAGCCACTTGTTACGCCACCGGGACTCGTAAAACGCCTGCTCGAACGACGTCACCTCGGCGCCGCGCCCATCCCACGGAATCAGGCCCCGGTTCGCCATGGTCCCGGCCTCCACCGGCGACGGCCCGGCGCCCCGCGTGTGGAACAGCAGCGAGAAAAACTGTTCCGCGCCGCCCATCTGCTGATACAGCGGGCCGGCGTCCGCCTCGGTGATCTGCCCCTGGAGCAGCGCCTCCAGCACGTCGTTCGGGGTCGGCCATTCGGTCGCCAGTTGGCGCATCACCGGCGACCACTTGTCGCGCAACCGGCCCTCGCGAATGCCTTGCTCGTAGGAGGTCGACGCCGGGCCTGAGCCGGCCTCAGAGATGAGTTTGCGGCGCAGCGCTACCGCGAGGTCACCCGGCGCCGGCGCGTCGCCGGTGATCGCCACCAGTTCGGCGAAGCGGGTTCCGTCGATGCCGGCACGCTTCGCCTCACTCGCGGCGTCGGCTTCGGTGCGCACGTTGCGGACCACCATGAGCGCCAAGTCGGCCGGGGTGTGCTCGGTGACCGGGAACGCCTCGTTAATCCGGTACGTCAGTTCGAGGAAGAACGGCGACCCGGCCGCCGATATGACGTTGTTGAGCACCCCCCACACGAAAATCTGCTCGGCGATCGAACCCCGGCCGAAAAGGTCACCGAGCCCCGCCATGACTACAGCCCCACCACACGCGCGAACGTGTCAGTGGTGTCGGTGATGATCACGCCGGTCACGTCGATGACTTCGCCGGCGGTGCCCGACGGATCCCGGATCGCGGCCTCCAAGAACGCCAAGAACCCGGCGCCCTCCGCCAACGCGAGCAGCGCTTGAAGGTCACGCCCGAGCCCGGACAGGTTCCGGCAGTTCGGGATCCCGCATTCCCGCAGATAGCGCATCACCAGCACGTCCACGCCGGCGAGCGCGCCCACGGCGGCGCCGATCCCGGCGAGGTCGGTCACGTCCACCCGGTCGACCAGTGTCCGCAACCCGGGTAGGTCGGTGGCGAGCGCCTGGTCGATCGCTTTCACTTCGTCGCGGACGTCGACCCATGCCTGTTCGACCGGGGTAGTGATGTCGGTGGCGATGACTTTGGCGGCGGCCGCGGTGACTGCGCTCGCGTACGCTTTCGCTTGCGTTTCGGCGGCCCGGGCCGCGTTGAGCGCGTCCACTTCCGCCTTGTGGAACAACGACACCGTGTCGGCGCGTAGCGCGTTCACCCATTTAGCGGCCTGCGTGAGCGCCAAGTTATAGATGTGATCCGCCCACGCGATCGCGGAATGGTAGAGCTTGATCACGTCAGCGCGTAGCGCGTTCACCCATTTAGCGGCCTGTGCGGTCGCGAGGTTGTAGACGTGCTGCGCGTAGGCGATCGCGTCGTGGTAGCGCGTCTCCGCCCATTTCACCGCCAGGTTGTAGACGTACTGCGCGTAATGCAGCGAGGCTAGGACAGCGTTGTAGACGGATTGGAACGTGTGGGTGATGACGTCGGCGAAGTGCCGCAGCAGGTGGTACGGCGCCAGGAGCCAATTGAGCACCGGGTTGACGGCGGCGTCGAGCAGCGACCCGACGGCGGACAGCGCGGCGTCGATGCCGTTCGCGACGGCCGAGCGGATGTTGCCGAGCCCGGGGATGTGCCAGTTGGGCACGAGCCGCGCGATGAACTGCCCGAGTAGTTGCGCCCCGTTGAGCAGCAGCAGGGCGAGCAGCGCCGCCACCACGAGGGCTAGCGGCGCGAGGATGAGCGCCGGCATGGCGGGCTCTACCCGGTGAGGCCGTGAACCGAGTCGAGCAGACTCGCGCGCATGCCTACCGCCTCAGTGACGGCGGCCGGCCCGTAACCGGCCCACGGCACGAACACCGACCCGGTGAGGCCCCGGGCGGTGGTGAACCCCACCACCATGCCGTCGGCGACCCGGCCGTCGGCGCCCACCTCGGATCCGGGTGTCTGTGAGATGACCCGCCACCCGGTGCCGGGGACGGGGTAGTTGGGTGAACTCATGGTTTAGCGCCTCCTGAGTGCGACGGTAACGGAGTCGACGGCGCGGCGCGCCTGGTCGATAGCGTGCCACTGCGCCGGCGCGGTGGCGTGTACGTAGCCTTGGATCGTCGACCACGTTGCGCCGGTGTCGGGCGGCGGCGGTGGGGGCGCGGTGGCGTAGCTGCCGATACCGGTGTCGAGCCCGGAACGGGCGAGGTCATCATGCACCACCGCGAACTCGCCCCACGCCGCCGAGCCCTGCTGGACGGCGCGTAACAGCCCATGCCCGCAATTCGCGCGTGGGTCGGCCCACGCGGTGCACCACGCCGCCCAGTTGTACCCGTTGCTCGACATGCGGATCGCGGCCCGGGTCGATACGTCCGGGAACAGGGCGGTGGTGTAGTTGATGCCCAGCGCGGCGAAGTTCGATTGATTGATCTGCCACAGCCCGTAATCCCCGGAGTCTGACACGGCGTCGTCGTTGCCGCCGGATTCCGCGCGGACGATCATGCCCCCGTTGAGCAGCACCGGCCCGGCCCGGTTCCCGCCGTTCTTGATCCAGAACAGCGCCACCTGTGTCGGCGTCCATATCGCCACGTCAACCCCCGGGCGGCGGACCGGGGGGCGGCGGGGTGAACCCACCCACCGGCGGCGGGTTGATCAACACCAGGGTCGGCAACGGCACCTGTTCGCCGGGTATCGTCGCGGTGATCGTCTCACCGCCGCCGCCGCCCGACGTCAACCCGGACACTTCCGCTATCTGCGCGGCCTGGTCGACGGCGCCCGTCAAGTCGACCGGCGACACCAGGAAATTAAGGTATATCGAATGGTCGTAGGTGCCGGTGTTGTACCCGGTGACGCCCCACGATCCGGAGGTGATCTGATTGGACAACGGCCATTCCTTGATCTGATTGTTGCCGATGATCCAATCGTTGGAGCCGTACGGAATCACTTGCTGCCCGGCGTTCGTGAGACGAAACCCCATGAGCCCGTTAGGGCCCGGCGGTATCGTTATCTCGATCGCCTCGATCACGTACTGCGGGAGTGTGATCGGCGCTGACGCCGGGGTCGCTATCGGGGTGCCGGCGGGTATTTTCACCGTACGGGCCAACACGAAACGCGCCATACCCGCCGCCTAATTCGGGAACGTCTCGGCGGGAATCACGACCAGCGTCAGCACCGAACTGTTGTTGGCCTGTACCGCGTTCGTGATGAAACGCCACCGCACGTAGCCGGCGGGGTGCCCGGTCATAAACCGGGCAATAGTGGTAGAGAAGTTTTGAAACAATATCTGTGTCTGCTCGGTGCCGGACGCGTCGATGTAGCGGACGAACCCGTTACCGGTCGGCGAAGTGTTCGACCCGGACCATGACAGCATCACTTGCCCGTTGTAGTTCGAGCAGTTCGCTTGGGCTATCGAGTCGTGTGACGTGTCGTCGGCGCCCAACAATTCCACGGTGGTATTCGCCGGCGCGTTGGCGGCGATAGTGCCGGCAAAAATGCGGATCGGGTAGGCGTCCATCGCCATGCCTTTACGCAGCACCCGGTTCGTGCCCACGATCCAGCAGGTGGGCGCCCCGGACACCGCGAACAGGGTCAGGGTGTCGCCTTGCACCGGCAGATTCCACACCGGCCAGTTGGGGTTTTGCGTGGTCGCGTTCGCGGACAGCAGACCGGCGTCGATGATCTGCCCCGACGCGGTGTCGCCGAACTGGTATATAGCGCTGGCGAGCGACGTGCCGTCGTTGTTGCCGAGCATGACCCGCACCGACGCGAACCGGGCCACGTTCACCGGGAACGCGACGCCGCTGATCAGCCCGGACGCGAGTAGCGTCGACACGTACTGCGCGGGTTGCAGCCAGTCCGGGGCGTCGCCTTGCGGGTTCGTCACCGGGTTTCACCCCCCGGTGGTCAGGCTTGGTAGCCGGTGGCGGTGACCCGCGCGTTGGTGTTGCCGGCGCCGAGCGACGGAAGGTTGACCACGATCGCGGTGTTGGTCGCCGGCGCCGGTATCGGAATCGGGGGTGTCACCTCGAACGGCGCCTGGGCGACGGTGACGCCGGTGGGCACCGCGTACGCGTAGTTGAGTGTCATCGCGCCCGAGGTGACGGTGACCAACACGACGGTGCCGGCGGTGGCGCCGAGCGCGGCGACGGTGAACGACGTCAGGTAGGTGGTTTTCCCGACGGCGCCGGCGAGGGTGGCGGTGCCGGCCGCGGCGGCGAGGTTACCGGAATCCCCGGACACCTGCGTCGCGCCGACCGGGTTCGACAACTGGACGGGTAGCTGACCACCGGAACGGCTCATGTCACTCGCCCACGTTCCCGGACCGCTTACGCGCCGCCGGCGATATCGCCGAACGCAGATACAGGCACCCGTCGGTCACGCCCAGGAACTGGTGAGTGAACGCACCCCGCACGAGGCGGATACCGGCCGGCGCGAACGAATCCCGGACCGACTCGGAAGCGTTGAGCCTGATCAGACCGAGTGACACCCCGGTCGTGTCCCACCCGTCGCGGATGATGATGATCGACGGGCCGCCGCCGGTGTTCTCGATCAGATCCCACCCGATCAGGTCATACACGCCGGTCGCGAGCGGGTTAGGCCCCCCGAGCCCGGTGAACGGGTACGGCAACGTCGGGTTATCCCAACACACCGGCCAGTCACGCGGACTCGGGGCGCTCATGGCTAGCTGACCCGGTTCACCAGTTCGGCGAGGATCAGGGTCACCACGGCCGCGACCGACGCGGTGGCGGCCGCGACGGACACGAACGTGTTGTTGACGTTCTGCTGGTTGAACACCGGGATGTAGGGGCGCCCGGTGCGGTCCGACTGCCACCAGTAGTACTGCGAGGTCGCGAACTCCAACGTGGAGCCGGGCCCGCACACCCGGAGGTTTCCGGTGTCGCCGCCTTTGATGCCGATAGCGGCGAGCGCGGTGTTGGAGATGAAACCGAGCACCGCGTAATCCTTGTTCGCGACCAGCAGGTTTTCGGTGGTGCCGATCAGGGTGTCGGACCACGCCCCGATGGTCGCCGAACTGGTGACCGAGACCCGCTGGGTCTTGATGTTGTCGATGTTGTTCTGTATCTCGCCGATGGAGTGCAACCGGGCGTTGAACCCGGGGCAGTCCTGGTAGTACGTGTGCAGCAGCATCACGTCGGTTTCGGCGGCGCCCCCGGACACGGTGAGCGTCAGCGTGTCGCCGGGTTCGAGGGGTTGCGACCCGCCGGCCGGCATCGCGAACACCGACGGCGACTCGCCGGGGGTGACGCGGATACCGGTCACCGCGTCGTGCAGCGCCGGCGAGGTGACTTGCGCGAACCCGGCGGTGGTGCCCATCCGGGTCACCAAGTCGAGGTAGGCGTTGCTGTTGGGGTTGAAGTAGCGGACCACGTTCGAGTCACCGGAGGTGGACACGACGGCGGTGGCTCCGCCGGCGCCCGGGTTGACGGCGGACGCGAGCACGGTGTCAATGGCGAGGCCCATCGCTCAGTCCTCCGTCTTGGGGCGCTGCGCCTTCGGCAGTTCACCGTCGGCGTTCTTGGCGTACTCGCGGTGCGCGTCGAGGTCGTAGACCGCGAACACTTGACCCGAGTCGGTGTCCACTTCGAGGGTGCATTGGACGTGCCGGTTGACCGGCCCGTCGGGCACGAGCGCGGACAGATCCCGCGCGTTGAGAGCCACACGAGGCATAGGTGGTCAGTCCCCTCGGTCAGCTGCCGTACGCCTGCATCACGCCGCGCATCATCGCGACGGCGCGCTGAATGTTCTGCTCTTTGCTGCCGCGCGGCGGGAGGCCGGCCTTGACGGACGCCACGATCTGCAAGTGGGTCTGCATGAAAGCCTGCATCTTGGACTGAGCGTCGGTGACGCCCTGGGCGATGCGCTGCGCACCCTTGCCGGCAGCCGCGCTCTTCCACTGTTCGAGGGTGACGGCGCCGACGTTCTTCGCGAACTTGGGCTTGGATGCCGCCACGTTGGCGGCCCACACGTCGGCCTGCGCGGCGGCGGCGCGGCCGGGGGGTTGCGACACCGCGTTGACGCCGGCGGTGTAGTCGGGGATAGCGGCCTGCGTGCGCGCCGCCCACTTGGCGGCAACGCCTGCGGCGTCGATGTTGGCCATGCGAGGCACCTCCGGTCGTTGGGTCGTGCAGGTGCCTCCACGCGGGATGGTAGCGCATCCGGGCGGTTGCGCTATTCAGGACGCCAGTGCGCCGCCGTCTGTGCCAGTTGCCACGATTCGAGCGCCGGCGTGTCCGGGGTGGGGGTACCCGTTGGGGGTAAGCCTTTCGCCGCCCTAAACCGGTCATAGTAGGGCCCGGATCGTTCCGACATCTGTCGGGCGGCCTCGGTGGCGTGCCCGATTGAGCACTCATAACACAGTAACGGCCGGTTGGTCTTGGCGCGACGTTCCACCACCTTGCCGCACTCGGCGCAGTTGCCCCGTCGCATTCGGTAGGCCATTGGGCTAGGCTAGCGCCCGTCACCGCGCCGGCGTCTATGGGCGTTAACCCCCCGGACGTTCGAGGGGTCGGCGCGGTGGCCTAGCAGGGTGGGCCCGGCGTATGACTAGTGCCCTGGGCTGTATCGGCGACCGGGCCCGCCCCGCTCACACCCCGTCGAACGTCCGTTCGCACCTCCTCCTACAGCCCACCTGTACACCACCATACGCCCCCGTATGGTAGGACAGTATGGCTGTATAACAGCAGTGCTGTATTACAGCATCGCTGTGCTCTCAAACAGCCTTACAGCGTAAGGGGATTC
>Ga0126381_100004542_pt1 | contig 15129 bp, 9 predicted proteins | sample PanSoiMetPlot_28_FD_96465 | JGI IMG/M metagenome (GOLD analysis project Ga0126381, IMG submission 96465) | Tropical forest soil microbial communities from Panama - MetaG Plot_28 | ecosystem: Environmental > Terrestrial > Soil > Tropical forest > Bulk soil | place: Panama | collected 2016-02-17
CGCTCGCCGATGTCGAGAAAAGCATGCGGCGGGCGAAAGCGGCCGGAATGCAGGTCCTGCTGGATTTTCACTATTCGGACAGCTGGGCGGACGGCGACAAGCAGATCGTTCCCAAGGCCTGGGCGAGCCTGGACAGCGGCGCACAGGCGAAGGCGCTCTACGACTATACTTTCAGCACGCTGACCACGCTCGACCATGAAGGGCTGATGCCCGACGTGGTACAGGTCGGCAACGAGATAAACCAGGAGATGCTGGGCCAGCCGGACTGGAAAAAGGACCATCCGATCGACTGGACGCGCAACGCGTTGATCATCAACGCCGGTATCAAGGCCGTGCGCGATGCGGGCGCGAAATCGGCAGTCAAGCCGCGAGTGATGCTGCACATCGCGCAGCCGGAGAACGTTGAGCCCTGGTTTGTGGCCGCGACCAAGGCCGGCGTCACGGACTACGACATCATCGGCATCAGCTACTACAGCAAGTGGTCCAAGTACTCGATCGCCAACCTGGGCACGGAGATCTACCGCCTGACGCATCTCTACAAGGCGGACGTAATGGTCGTGGAGACCGGATACGTCTGGACGCTCGCCTGGAATGACACGACGCCGAACGTCCTGGGTGATGATTCCGTCGTGCGGGGATACCCGGCGACCCGCGAGGGCCAGAAGAAGTTCCTGGTTGACGTGACACAGGCTGTTCTCGCCAATGGCGGAACGGGTGTCATTTACTGGGCGCCCGACTGGGTTTCAACGGACTGCAAGACCCAGTGGGGTCGCGGTTCAGGCTGGGAAAACGCAACGCTCTTCGATTTCGACGGAGAAACGCTTCCGGGAATCGATTTCATGAAGCCGCCCCAGACAAAATGATCGCGTTTCCGTTCGCGATTGCCTGCATTCCGTAGGGGTGCGAGAATTGCGGTCTGGAACACCGCCTTGATGCAATGAGACAAGAATTTCGGAAGGTCGAAGAACGGGCAGGCGTCGACCTGCGTGCATTTCGCGACCAGATCGTGCCGCGCAATCAGCCTGTCGTGATGCGAGGGCTGGTTCGCAGCTGGCCGGCCGTGCAGGCCGGGCTCGAATCCGATGCGACGCTCGCAACGTACATCGGCGCCCTGGATAAAGGCCGGCCTGTCGAAACGCTCGTCGGTCCGTCTGCGATCAAAGGGCGCTTCTTCTACCGCGACGACCTCAAAGGATTGAATTTCGAGCGCAGGCAGGAGCCGATCAGCGCGTCGCTGAACGTCCTTTTGTCCCAGCAAAATGGTTCAGGCGCGCGCTTCGTACAATCTGCGTCTGTCCCCGAAAACCTGCCGGGTTTCACCGAAGCAAATGTGCTCGCTCTCGTGGGCACATCTGCAATTCCCAGGATCTGGATCGGCAACGCCATCACGGTCGCGACCCACTACGATCTTTCCTACAACATCGCCTGCGTCGTCGGCGGGCGTCGCCGGTTCACGTTTTTCCCGCCGGAACAAATCCGCAATCTCTATGTCGGGCCGCTCCATCTCACGCTCGCCGGCCAGCCGGTCAGCATGGTTGCGCTCGACGAGCCGGATCTTGCGCGATACCCGCGCTTCGCAGAGGCGCTGTCCGCCGCGCAACAGGTCGAGCTCGGCCCCGGCGATGCCGTCTACATTCCTTATTTCTGGTGGCACCACGTTCAGTCGCTTACGCCGTTCAATGTCCTCGTGAACTACTGGTGGAACGAGTGGGAACAAGCGGCCACGTCACCCTATGACTGTCTGCTTCACGGGCTGCTGACGCTTCGCAATTTGCCTGAAGACCAACGCGCCGCCTGGCGGGCCGTGTTCGACCACTACGTGTTTCAGACGGGTGGCGACCCAGTGGCGCACCTTCCGATCGAGAGTCGCGGCGCCCTCGGTCCCATGACCCCCGAACAGGCCTCGCAAATTCGCGCGGGCTTGTTGCGCAGATTGAATCGACCGACGTGACGTTTCGGCGCTCTGGGTTAAGGCACGAACGGTCGCGGCGGGGCGGCCGCGGCGTCGATCGTCGCCGTTGCGGCGGCAAGACCGGGCGAGGACGCGCGCACCGTGATTGCGCCAGCCCTCTTCGACGCTTTGAGTACGACCATGCAGAGACCGTTGAAGGCTGAACGCGCCGACGCGTTGTCGGGCTCGAGGCAGCGCGGATCGCCGTTGCCGACACCGCTGATCACGGCAGGGCCCGATACATCAAAGGCGACACGATTGTCGGCCGTCGGCACGACCAGCCCGCGACTGTCGCGGATTTCGGCGCGAACGAAGACAACATCCTCACCGTTGGCATCGACGGCAGAACGATCCGGCACCAGCGCGATGCTCGCGGGCGCGCCCGTCGTCTCCCGCTTCTCGGTCAGCACCACCTGTCCACCACGATAGCCGAGCGCTTCGAGCGTACCGGGCGCGTAAGCGACATCCCATTCGACGTGCCGGTGAGGCCGGACCTCGCGCACGCCCTGGCTCACGCCGTTCACGAACAGCTCCACGCGATCGAGATTGGTGTGGCACCAGACCTTCACTCTCTGGCCCGGCTGCCAGTTCCAGTGTGGGAAGAGATGCAGCGACGGCTCGTCGCGCCACCAGGCGCGGTAGTAGAAATAATTGTCCTTGGGAAAGCCGCAGATATCCATCAAGCCATATTGCGCGCTGTTGTGCGGATAACGCGTCTTGGGCGCGGGTTCGCCGCGGTAATCGAACCCCGACCATACAAAGCCGCCGGCAATGAAAGGCGAGGACGCGACGAGGCTCCAGGCGTCCTCCTGTGTGCTGCCCCAGGGCGGAAAATAACTATCGTAGGCGACGCCATAGCCGGTCGCCGGATCGGCGACGTAGATGCCGCGCGTGTCGATGCTGGTTGCGATCTCGGTGCCCACCAGAGGCAGTCGCGGGCGCATCGCATGAAAAGCGGCAAGCTCAGGGGTGCGATAATTCGCGCCCATGACGTCTAGCGCGTCGGTGACGCCACGGCCCCAAGCCTTGGGGTCGTCGATGGCGGCCGTGATGGGGCGCGTCGCATCGAGGGACAGCACGCAGCGCCGCATGGCGAGGCCCACGCGCGAGCCGACATCGCTGCCCTGTTCGCCGTGCTCCTCATTGCCGATGGACCAGAGGATCACGCTCGGATGGTTGCGGTCGCGCCGGACCATGCGCGAAAGCTGGCTCAAGCCTTCTTCGTCCGAGGCCATGCGGCGCGTCTCGTCGAGGACGAGTAGGCCGAGCCGGTCGCACGCGTCGAGGAATTCCCGGGCCGGCGGATTGTGCGCGGAGCGCCAGGCGTTGGAACCCATCGCCTTCACGGCGTTGATTCGGAAGGCGTGCATCGCATCGGGAAGCGCCGTACCGACGCCGACGAAATCCTGATGGTTGCAGGTGCCTTTGATCTTCAACGGTTTGCCGTTGAGGAAAAGACCTTTGTCGGGATCGAAATGGATGCTGCGGATGCCGAACGGCGTGATGCAGTCGTCCACTAGCCGGCCGTCGGCGATCACCTCCGTGACGAGCGTGTAGAGGTGCGGCGTGTCCGGCGACCAGAGCGCCGGCGCGGCAAGCGTCGCGCTCTGCGTGGCCGTATGCGTTTCCCGTGCGGCGAGCCGCATCGGTGCCGTGGCGAAGCGCGCGACCGTGCGGCCTTGCGGATCGAGAATGGCCGACACGATCTGTGTCTTCGCGGCCGCATCGCCCTCGTTGGATAGCTCGGTCGTGACGCTGATCGAGGCCGTCTCGCCACGCGGGGTGCTGCGAACGACGACGCCCCATTGCGGGATATGCACGGGATCCGTCTTGACCAGCCAGACATGGCGGTAGATGCCGGCGCCTTCGTAGAACCAGCCTTCACCCAGCGTCGCATCTACGCGCACAGCGATGACGTTCTTCGCTCCGTAATTCGCGTAGTCGGTGATGTCGACGCGGAACGGCGCGTAGCCGCTTTCGTTGCGGCCAATGACGAAGCCGTTCACGATGATGACGCAATTGCGGAAGACGCCATCAAACTCGAGCGACAGCCGTTTGCCGTTGTCCGCCGCCGGTATCTCGAAGCTGCGGCGATACCAGCCGACGCTGGTTTCGGGGTATTGCCGCCCAATGGGGCGGAAGGCGTGCATGCCGCGCGGATCGTCCTCAATCGCTTCGGCGCCGGGCGTGATGGGCAGCTCCATCGCCCAATCATGCGGCAGGTCGAGCAGGCGCCATTGGCTGTCTTCGAAGTCGAGCCTGGTCGCATCGGCGACATCGAGGCCGGATTTGGCGTAGGTCTCGAGCGTGCGCCCGAAGCCGAAATCCTTCTCCGGGTCGCTGGCGTGGCCGAAATGAAAGCGCCAGCCAAAGTCGAAGAGCAATGTTTCGCGCGCGCGCTGCCTAGGAGCGGCGCTGACGGCCGCCGGCATTTCCGGCGCGGCTGCAGCGAGATCAAACCCGCTTCCGGCTGCAATAGCGCTTGCCTGCAACAGCGTGCGCCGCGTGACTTCATTCATGCGTGGAATTCCTCGACAGCACACCGATGGGAATGCACCGGCGCTCGCGTTTACCGCCCACCTTTATTTATCATATAAATGCGGGGTGGGAAATATTGGGAGCGCTCAAGCGATTGATATTGCGGCGCAATATCCTGCCTGACGCGAACGCGGACTAGGCGCGGACGGTGAAACGCTGTTCCGGCAGTCCCGGCACCGCAACCTCGTAGACGAACAGCGCACCGGCCAGGGGCTGCCGTGCGAGATCCTGCTCGCTCAGCCCTTCGCGCGCGGTCGTGACGAAGAGGTGATCGAGCTTGTCGCCGCCGAAGGCCATGCAGGTCGGTTGCGACACGGGGAGATCGATGGTTTCGGCGATCTTTCCCGCCGGTGTGTAGCGCACGAGCTTTCCCGCACCCCAATGCGCGTTCCACACGCAGCCTTCGCTGTCGACTGACGAGCCATCGGGGAAAGCGCCCGGCGGCGTGGTGACGAAGATGCGGCGATTGGAGAGCCGGCCGTCGGGCCGGATGTCGTAGCGGTGGATGACTCGCCGTGGCGAGTCGGCGAAGTACATCGTCCCCCCGTCGGGACTGAAGCAGATGCTGTTGGAGATGGCGATATCGTGCGCCATGGCTTCGCAGCTTCCAGAGGCATCGAAACAGTAGAGCTTGCCCGCGGAGGGACCTTCGCCTTCCACCATGCTTCCAGCCCAGAAGCGGCCACGGCGATCCACCCGGCCGTCGTTGAAGCGGATGTTCCCGGCCCCATGCGGCGGCCGCGCGAGCCATTCGAAGCTGCTCGTCTCCGGCTCATAGAATGCAAAGCCGGATTCGAATGCTCCTATGATCTTTCCGCACCCTTCGACAAAGCCGAACGACCCCAGCCTCTCGGGAAGATCAAAGGTCTCGAGATCCCGCGTCTCGCGGTCATAGCGGTGGAGACGCCGCTCCTGGATGTCGGTCCACCACACGCGTCCGCCGATGTCGTCCCACAGAACGCCTTCGCCCAGCGTGTTGCGCGTTTCGACGACGTCGATCGGTTCTTTCATCGGGGTTTCAGCTTTTTGCGAGCGCCAGAGGAGCGTGCTAACGTAAATGTCAGACAAAATGAAAGCAAGATCATGGCTGGGTATTCGCGGCGTTCTATGTTGCAGTTGGCGGGCGCGTCGGCAGTGAGCAGTGCGCTCCTGCGCCCGGCGTTCGCCGCAAGCGATACGCCCCTTCGCACAGCACTGACGCCCGCGGATTACGGTGATGTGACACTGCTCGACGGCCCGTTGCGCGAGCAGTTTCGCGCGCAGCACGCAACGCTCCTCGCAATGGACGAGGATTCGCTGCTGAAGCCTTTTCGTGCGGCCGCAGGGTTGCCCACGCCCGGAGAGGACCTGGGCGGTTGGTACACTGCTTCGCCCAGCTTCAATCCACCGGCAGACATGCACGGCTACATCCCGGGACACAGTTTCGGGCAATATGTCTCCTCGCTGGCGCGCGCCTACGCGGTGACGGGCGATGCGGCGACGCGGGAGAAGGTCGGACGTCTCCTTGCAGGTTTTGCGCCGACGATCACGCCGCGCTTCTACGAAGGTTATCCGCTTCCCGCCTACACCTTCGACAAAATCAATATCGGGCTCATCGACGCCTACGCCTTCGCCGGCGACCGCAGTTCGCTCCACCTTCTCGACCGGGCGATCGATGCCGCACTGCCGCATCTTCCGGAAAAGGCTCTGACCCGGCCCGAGATGGCGGCCCGTCCGCATCCGAACGTCTCCTACACCTGGGACGAGTCCTACACGCTGCCGGAGAACCTCTTTCTCGCCTGGCGGCGCGGCGCGGGCGAGCGTTACCATGGGCTCGCGGCGCGCTTTCTCCAGGACCGGGACTATTTCGATCCGCTCGCGCGCGGCGAAAACGTGCTGCCGGGACTGCATGCCTATAGCCACGTGAACGCGCTGAATTCGGCGATGCAGGCCTATCTGGTGCTGCGCAGCCAAAAGCATCTCCAGGCGGCGAAGAACGGCTTCGACTTCGTGCGCGCGCAGAGTTTTGCGACGGGCGGTTGGGGGCCGAATGAGGGGTTCGTGACGCCGGGCTCCGGTGCGCTCGGCCAATCGCTCTCCGCAACGCATGCGAGCTTCGAAACGCCATGTGGCGCGTACGGGCACTTCAAGATCACGCGCAATCTTTTGAGCGTCACGGGCGACAGCACCTATGGGGACAGCATGGAGCGGGTCCTCTACAACACGGTGCTGGGCGCGCTGCCGATGAAGCCCGACGGCACTGCGTTCTATTATTCCGACTACAACGACACCGGCGCCAAGACCTATTACGATCTGAAGTGCTCCTGCTGCTCGGGCACGCTCGGGCAGGTTGTCGCCGACTACGGGATCAGTTCCTACCTGACGAGCGAGCGCGGTATCGCCGTCAATCTCTACGTGCCGTCGCGCTTTCGCTGGCGCCGCAGCGGACGCGCCGTAACGCTGGAACAGACGACCGCTTATCCGCTCGGGTCGGATGTCTCCATCGCAGTCAAGACTCCCACGCCCGAGACCTTCTCCATCTCGCTGCGCATTCCCGCCTGGTCCGGTCCGAACACGACGCTCGCTGTCAACGACAAGGCTGTGGACGGGCCCGTCATGCCGGGCCGATTCCATGAAATCCGGCGCGAATGGCATGACGGGGATCGCATCGCACTCGTGCTGGACCGCCCGCTGCGACTGGAGGCGGTGGACGAAAAGCATCCCGATCTGGTCGCGCTGATGCAGGGACCGCTCGCACTCTTTGCCGTGGGGCAGCGCCTTCTGCCCTTCCGGCGGCGCGAACTCCTGTCGGCGCAGCAGGTGGCGGCGGGTTCGACGGAGTGGCGTGTCGCAACGGTCGACGGCACGCAAACCTTCAAACCCTTCTATGCCATCGACGAAGGGACAACGCGGCTCTACCAGACGGTTTCGGCCTGACCGCCTACCAGAATTTGACGTAGAAGGCGGCGACGGCCGCCAACACGATTAGGCTCAACACGATATCCATTGCGTTCCAGCTGGCGCGGGTCGCGGCTTTCTCCGCGTCCGTTGCGCCGTACCAAGTGTACTTCCTCGTCGTCGCGGCAGGCGGACGCGTGATGAGGCTGAGGCCGATCATGAGCGCTGCGGTCACGACGAGCAGGATCTGCGTGTAATACAGCCAGTTGATGCTCCAGAATTCGAAGATGAATCCGTACTTGGCGCGGAGCGGGGCGACGGCAGCATTGTATTGATCGAGGGTTATGGCGTGGTGGTAGAGCTGCTGCTTGAGCCCCGTCACCGCCGTGCCGTCGTCGCGCATGACGAGGTCCGCCGCCAGGCGCGCAAACCCGCCGATCACGCCCACGACGAATGCGATCAGAGCCGCCGGCGCCGTGGCGCGCGTCCAGAACACGCCGAGCAGGAACAGCACGGCGATCGCAGGCGAGAGATAACCCTGCACACTTTGCAGATAGACGTAGAGGTCGGAATGGAGGCTCTTGATGACGAGCACCCAGCAGACCCCCATGACGACGATCACCGTCGTCGCGATCCGACCGACCACGACTTCGGTGCGGCCCGACGCGTTCGGATACCATTCGCGGAAGAAATCCATCGTGAACAGCGTGGCCGACGCGTTGAACTTCGAGGCGAGCGAGGCCATCAGCGCCACGATCATCGAGCACGCCACGAAGCCGCGCAGGCCGTGCGGCAGAATCTGCGCGACGAGCGAGGTATAGGCGGCGTCGCCGCTCGTCGTGAAGCCCTGGGTGTGCGACTTCATGAGAGCGAAGGCGATCATGCCCGGCACGAGGAAGATGAAAACCGGCGTGAGCTTGAGGAAGGCGGCCAGGATGGCGCCGCGGCGCGACTGCTGCTGGTTCTTTCCCGCCAGCACGCGCTGCACGATGTACTGGTCGGTGCACCAGTACCAGAAGCCGATGATGGCAGAACCGGGAATGACGGCAGCCCACGACCATTCCGGATCGCCGATCGGACGGATGAGATGGACGTTATTGCCGGCGGCCGCGAGCGTCGCGCGCCAGCCGGCCATGAGGTCGCCATGGCCCAGCGCGTTCAGTCCGGAATAGAGAATGCAAAGCGAGCCGAAGATCAGCACCGGCGCCTGGAGGACTGCCGTGTACATGATCACGCGCAACCCGCCGAGCACGGTGTAAAGGCCGGTCGTGAACGCGAGTCCGAGCGCGATCACCCAGAACACGTCCATCCGGTATCCTAGAATGTTCACCGAATCGATGCCGAGAAGCGTGCGCACCACCACATCGCCCGCATAGATCGTGACGGCGATCTTCGTCAGGACGAGGCTGGCGATGGTGAGGAGGCTCAGCACGTTCCGCGAACCGCGGCTGAAGCGCAGTTCGAGAAATTCCGGCATGGTGAAAACCTTCATCCGGTCGTAGAGCGGCACGAACACCCAGCCCAGCACCAGGATGAGCCAGGACTGGATCTCCCAGTGCGCCATCGCCATGCCGGAGGCGAAGCCCGCGCCGGCGAGGCCCACGAGATGTTCGGAGCCGATGTTCGACGAGAAGATAGACGTGCCGATCTGGAGCCAGTTGCTTTCGCGGCCGGAGAGGAAATAGTCCTGCCCGGATCTCGCCTTGGTGCGCATCGAATAGAGAACGATGGCCAGCATCGCGGCGACGAAGAGCGCCACGACAAACCAGTCCTCGATATCGAATACTGCGCCCCGAATGGGTTGCGCCGTGCCCATGCCCCCTCCCAATTTTTCACCGCGCAGCGAGTGCGCACGCCTTATTCAACGAACGGCTCGACCAGGCTCCTCTTCGCGATCAGGAAGATGTCCGCCACGAGCTGAAGCGGGCGCGCATCGACCTCGGATTCTTCGCGCGCGATCAGGCCTGCAAAATCGCGATAGATCGATACGTATTCGCTCCCGAGAGCGCCCGGGTCGCGAGGAACTTCCTTGTTCCCGATCGTCAGATTGCCGCCGCCTGCCGACAGCACGAGCGGCGCATCATCCGTTTCGACGGCGATGTCCCAGGTCTGGTCGCCGGTCTGGCGAAAATCCAATGAAGCCGAGATTTCCGCGCCGCGCGCGGTGACGAGCTCAAGATCTGCGGCGATCGGCGCCTGACAGTTCGACGGCACATAGAGGTGCGCCGAACGGGGAAAGATGTCGTCTGGAATGATCTTTGTCAGGATCGACAGGGCATTGATGCCCGGATCGAAGATGCCGAAGCCGCCAGGCTGCCAGATCCAGGTCTGTCCCGGATGCCAGCGGCGCACGTCTTCCTTCCAGGTCACCCGCACGCGTCGAGGCGGGCTCCCCCGGAGCAGCGCTGCGGCGGGCGCAACGCCGTGCGCATGCTGGGAGTGCCACGTCTGGTACAGCGTCCGCCCTGCGTCCTTGGCGAGGCGCGAAAGGTGGGCGAGCTCGAGCGTCGAGGTACAAGGCGGCTTCTCGAGGAGAACGTGCTTGCCTTTTTTGAGGGCGAGCTTCGCCGCCTCGTAGTGCAGCTGCGGCGGCGTACAGATCGCCACCGCGTCAAGATCGGCGCAGCCGTCGATCATAGCTTCAATGCTTGGAAAATTGGCAACGCCCTCTATTGTCGCGTTCCGGCTGGCGGCCGCGACGAGCGAAAAGCTCTCATTACCGCGAATGGACGGCACGTGCTGGTCGCGCGCGATCTTCCCGATTCCCAAAAGGCCAATGCGGACCGGCTTACCCACGTATCCTCCAATTCGCCGCGACGGGCGCGATTCTAAAGTTGCCGGACATGTGTCGGCGGCGATGAAACGATCTTGAGCGGATTGCGCAAAGGCAGAGCAAAAGGCGGCGCGACGATCTCGAACACGTCGCCTTCCTGCGCCTTCACACCGTCCGAGAAGGAAAGCGTCGCCGTGCCGAAGAAATGGACGTGGACGTCACCTGGCCTGCGGAACAGCGCATATTTGAAATGGTGATGCTCGAGGTTGCGGAAATGATGGGACATGTTCTCTTCGCCGGTGAGGAACGGCTTCTGCCAGATCGTGCGGCCGTCGCGGACGATGCCGGCCGTGCCGCGGATGTCGGCTGGCAGCTCGCCGACGAGGAGTTCCGGTCCCAGCGAAGCGTGCCGGAGCTTCGAATGCGCGAGGTAGAGATAGTTGGTGCGTTCCGTGACGTGGTCGGAGAACTCGTTGGCGAGCGCAAAGCCCAACCGCACCGGGGTGGCGTCGTCTGCGATGATATAGATCCCGGCGAGCTCCGGTTCTTCGCCTGCGTCGAGCGCGAAGTCCGGGGAGGGCAGGGGCGCGCCCGGCGCCACGATGCTGCGGCCGTCGCCCTTGTAGAACCATTCGGGCTGCACGCCGGGTTTTTCGCCAGCCGGCTTTCCGCCTTCAAGCCCCATGCGAAACATCTTCATGGAATCGGTGGCGTCGTCGGAATGGGCCTTGGCATGCATGCGGTCGCGGGCGTCGGCGGAACCCAGATGCGTGAGTCCCGTGCCGGTGAGGAAGACATGGGCGCTGTCGGCGTGATCGATCGGCGCGAGAACGCGTCCTGCTGCCAATGCGGATTCGACGTCGACGGTTTCGCCGCGGCCCGCCGCTTCGACGGCTTCGGCGAGCGTCATGTTGGCGGCGATGGCAGCCTTGGCCAGTCCATAAGTCGTCGCGACACCTTTGACGCGCCGCGCGCCGTCGCGACTGGACGCCACCACCATCCGTGCACCGCTGTCGTCCTGCATCTGGATGAGACGGAGAGACATCGTGCCCTCAATATTTGCCATCGGTCATCCGGCGAAGGGACAGGGGATTGCTCCGCTGCAGCTCCGGGGACAACAGATCGTCGGGAAAATCCTGGTAGCAGACGGGCCGCAGAAAGCGCTCGATGGCGAGCGTCCCGACCGATGTCGAGCGCGAGTCCGAAGTGGCCGGATAGGGTCCGCCGTGCACCATGGCCGGCGAGACCTCGACACCGGTGGGCCAGCCGTTGACGAGGATGCGGCCCACCCTTCGCTCGAGAAGCGGAATGAGGCTTCGTGCGACGGCATGGTCTTCCGCCGCAAGATGCAGCGTCGCGGTCAGCTGGCCTTCCATGCGCTGCAGGGCCGCGGCGAAGTCGTCCGTGCTTCGGCAGCGGACGACAAGCGCTGCCGGGCCGAAAACTTCCTCGGCCAGCGCCGGATCATCCAGGAAGTCCCCCATGTCGACCACAAACAGCGCGGCGCCGTTGTCGGGCGCCGGCTGGCCTGATCGCGCGACGCGCGAAGTGTCGCCATGCTGGTCAAGGCGGGTGACGCCGGCGCGATAATTTTCGCAAATCGATTCAGTCAACATGGGGGCGGGCGATGTTTCGGCCAGGGCCCTCGATGCGGAGGCGAGGAAGCGGTCGAGATCGGGACCCTCCACGGCGAACACGAGGCCGGGATTGGTGCAGAATTGCCCCATGCCCAGCGTCACCGACGCGACGAACGCGGACGCGAGTGCGTCGGCCCCCTGCTTCAGCGCGTCCGGCAGCAGGAGAACCGGATTGACGCTGCTCATCTCGGCATAGACCGGAATTGGCTCCGGCCGCGCGGCGGCGAGTTTCATGAGCGCGAGACCGCCACCGCGTGAACCGGTAAAGCCAACCGCCTTGATGCGCGGATCGCTCACGAGCGCGGCGCCGAGCTCGTTGCGCGGTCCGCTCAGATGCGAGAATACGCCGTCCGGAAGGCCACATGCCTGCGCCGCGGCGCTGACAGCCGACGCGGCCAGCTCCGATGTGCCGGGATGCGCCGGGTGGGCCTTGACGACGACGGGGCAGCCAGCCGCGAGCGCGGAGGCCGTGTCGCCGCCCGCGGCCGAGAAGGCGAGCGGAAAATTGCTGGCGCCGAAGACTGCGACAGGACCGAGCGGAATCTTGCGCTGCCGCAGGTCGGAACGGGGCTGGGGCTTGCGCCCGGGCTTGGCCGGATCGATGCGCAGGCCCAGCCAGTCACCCTGACGGACGACTTCGACAAAAAGGCGAAGCTGTCCGACCGTGCGCGCACGCTCGCCTTCAAGACGCGCGCGGCTGAGACCCGTCTCGCTGCGGGCGCGGTCCAAGAGGGTTTCGCCGAGCCCCTCGATGTTCTCGGCGCAGCGCTCGAGAAACTGCGCCCGCAATTCGAGACTGCAGTGTCTGTAAGTGTCGAACGCCGCGTCGGCGAGCGCGCAGGCCCGCGCGACTTCTTTGGGACCCGCGATGCTGATCGGCGGCTCGAGCGACCGTCCGTTCGCGGCGTCCTTTCCCTTGAAGACGTCAGGCGTCGAAACGCGGGAGAAGCCGACAAGTAGCTGGCCGGTCGGGGACATGCGTATCCGGGAGTGGAATGGCGACTGCGCCGGACGTTATTATAACTCAGACAATAAGTCAGCCCCTTTTGCGTCGCTCGCGCAGGATCGGCGTCTGCACCTGGACGGGTGCCTCGCGCACGCGCTGCAAACCTTTCGCCGACTTGGAGATCGGCGTGTCCATGCGCGCGAGCATGATGAGTTCGCTCATGGCGCGCTGCGCCTTGTCGGGGTCGCGCTCCGCGATCGCCTCGAAGACCTTCAGGTGGTCGGGCATGGGATCGCGCCGCAGCGGACGCTTGCGCTGCTTAAATGTCGTCGTTGTCCTGATCGCGGCGCTGAATCCGTTGGTCAGCGAGATAATGAACGGATTGCTGGTGGCCTCGAGAAGCGTCGAGTGAAAATCGAGATCGGCCTGGCGGCCCGCCTCCGTCGCCAGAGTATGCTTCGACATTTCCTCGAGCGCCGTACGCATGATCTGAAGATGTGCGCTCGTGCGGCGCGTCGCGGCGAGGGCGGCCGCCGCCGACTCGACCACGTCGCGCAGTTCGAAGAGGCTGTTGAACAACTCGATGTCGGGTTCCGATTCAAAGGCCCAGTCGAGCACGTCCGGATCGAGCAGGTGCCATTCGGAAAGCGGATTGATCCGCGTGCCAACTTTCGGACGCGCGTCCACCAGTCCCTTGGCGGCGAGGATGCGCACGGCTTCCCGATAGGCCGTGCGCGAGACAGCGAGACGTTCGCTCGACGCGACCTCGCCGGAGAGAAGATCGCCCGGCTTGTATTGTCCGGATACGATCAAAATTCCGAGCTTGCGCGCGATCGTTCCGTGCAATCGCAGCGCTTTTCCCCTCGTACCCGAAGCCGGCGATCGTCCGTTCATGCGCGTCAGTTGGGCCTCAAATCAGGAAAAATGTGTATAGCCCGTTCAAGGGCTTGTCCAATTGGTCGCCGGCATGGATCCGAGCCATCTGGTATACGCGCATCAGGCAGTCCCGGAAAACTCAGACAATAATGGTTTATAGCCTTGACCCTTGAGTCGGGGTTCAGTTATTGTCTGAGTTATAGCGGGCGAGCCGGCCGTTCCATGCGGTCGGGATATGTACGCGTTAGAGGGGGGCAATATGACATTGCGGAGCGCATTGGCATGCGCGGCTTCGTGCATCGCCATCATGGCGGCGGCGGGCGGCGCCTACGGACAGACCACGCAAGACGCGCAAACGACGCAAGTCGCGCAGAACACGCAGACGGCGCAGAACACGCAACAGCCGCAGGTCGAGACTGTCGTTGTCACCGGCGTGCGCGCCAGCGTGCGGTCGTCGCTGACGATCAAGAGGAACGCCGACCAGGTCATCGATTCGATCGTGGCGGAGGACATCGGCAAACTGCCCGACAACAACGTGATCGAGGCGCTCCAGCACGTCACCGGCATCCAGGTGAGTCGCAACGCTGCGGAAGCCAATCAGCTCTTGATCCGCGGTTTGCCCGACATCGCGACGCTGCTCAATGGGCGAGAGATCTTCACTTCGACGGGCCGTTTCATCACGCTTCAGGATATTCCGGCCGAGCTTCTGGCGCGGGTCGATGTTGAGAAGTCTCCGCGCGCCGACGACATCGAAGGCGGCATCGCCGGCCTGATCGACGTCCGCTTGCACCGGCCTTTCGATTTCGACGGCCTGGAGCTCGCCGGCGGATTCCAGGGCACGCACAGCTCGCTGTCGAAGAACACCGATCCCAGCGGAAGCATTCTCGTGAGCGATCGCTGGAAGACGTCGTCCGGAGAATGGGGCCTGCTCATCGACCTTTCCTTCCGGAAGGATCGCTACAAGGAAGAGATTCTCGACAATTACATCGACACGCAGGCCATCGGGCCCGTTGCGGGCTCGACCGGAGCGGGTGGTGTCGCGTTCGTTCCCCTGACACAAGGCGGGCAATCGATCAACGGCGATCGTGTGCGCGATTCGGCGAACGTTTCGCTGCAGTGGAGCCCCAACTCTAGCGTCGAAGTCTATGCCGAGGCGTTCTATACGCGCTATCGCAACCCGAACAACGTCGACTTCTTCGTCGGACTGCCGTGGATTTGCGGCAATGCAGCGACTGCGACCGTGTTTCCCGGAACGGATTTGGTGAAGACGGTTCAGGGCGGCTGCTACGATCTCACCAGCGACCAGTCCTTCCTGCCGCGGACCGACACCTATCAGCTTGCGTCGGGCGCGACCTGGACAGGAGACCGCATGACCCTGTCCACCGAGGTCGACTACACCGACAGCCGCTTCTTCCAGACGGGTTATATTCTCGACACAGAATATTATCCGCCGCCAAACGGGTATACCGCCGACTTCAACTATCAAGGCACCGGCACGACTTACATGAACGTGACCGGCATCTCCCTGACC
>Ga0126381_100004544_pt1 | contig 15126 bp, 15 predicted proteins | sample PanSoiMetPlot_28_FD_96465 | JGI IMG/M metagenome (GOLD analysis project Ga0126381, IMG submission 96465) | Tropical forest soil microbial communities from Panama - MetaG Plot_28 | ecosystem: Environmental > Terrestrial > Soil > Tropical forest > Bulk soil | place: Panama | collected 2016-02-17
ACTGTATACGGCTCAAGCTCTTTCAAAGATATCAAGTTCTGGGCTGTTTCGCAAACCGCGGGGTCGCCCCGTGAAGGCTTGAGTGAATCTAGCTTTACGGTACCATCGGATTCGGTAAAGTTGACTGCTATGAAGACTAGCCCATCGTCGATGGTGTGACGAGCTTTGTAAGTCGCATGATCTGGGATGCTGGTACTCTATATCATCGAGTAATGCTGAAGGTTGAGGCAGGTGTGTCATCTGCGGTGTTGTCACAGAATATGCTAATTAAAAGCCGTGTTGTAGCGATGATTTAGGCGGATTTTATGAACACTGACGAACAGGCGATCCGCGATCTTGTTGCGAAGTGGATCAACGCCTCGATGGATGGCGATGTGGAGACCATCCTGGACCTGATTGCCGAAGATGCAGTATTTCATGGCGCTGGCCGTGAGCCCTTCGGAAAAGAAGCTTTTGCGCAGAGCTTTCGCCGTGGGCTGGAGCAGGTAAGGATGGAGGTTCGCTCTGAGCTTTCAGAAGTGGAAGTCGCTGGAGATCTGGCCTATCTGCGGAACCATCTCTGGGTGACGTTAATCCCACGTGGTGGCGGTGTTCCTATGAAACGCGTCGGCTATGCGCTTACAATTCTTCGCAAATTGACAGATGGGAAATGGGTGTTGTCCCGTGACGCAAACATGCTGACTGCGGATACTTCTGCATGATTACTTTGTAGGCGCGGAGGCTGGTTCTTCCGCGGCTTGCGGCGGAATGAGTGGCACTTCTTCGACAACATCGATTCCCGCACGGCGCAGTAACTGGTAGACAATGGCGCCGTTGAGCCGTGTTGCATCATATTCAACTCTGATTGTTTTTGCGTCTTCTTTTAGTCGAATGCGTCGTATGCCATAAACCTCGCTCAGGTTGTTCAGCGCAAACACGGCTGATTCTGTCGGGTGCTTGTCGTAGCGAAAGAGTATTTCTACGGTGGTCATAGAGTTAACGCTAATGATACCAAGCCACTGTTTTGCTACCGAATCCGCCAGTCTAGGGTCGTTGTCTCCCTCTACTCTTCGATCCGCAAAGATTACGTATCTATTTCATCTGTTCCTTACGGACGGTGGCTCTTTCACACTGCTCAGAAGGACAATTCAAAGATTTCTAAGATAGTTGGTAATCTCAGGGTTGGTCCAGTCCTGCGGACCAATGAACTTGCGCCGGATTTTGCCCTGGCCGTCGATAATGTAGGTTTCTGGCGGGCGGACGGTGCCGAAAGCCAGGTTGCTCTGCTGCGATTCGTCGTGGATGGTGAGCAGATCCACGTGGTTGTCGATGAGGAATTGATGGTAAGAGTCGACATTGTCGTTGAAATCAACGGCAAGAACGACGACTTGGGGCATCTGCTTTTGCAAATCAATGAGCGAGGGAAGTTCTTCAAGACAGGGAGCACACCAAGACGCCCAGAAATTGAGGACTATAACTTTTCCGCGGTAGTCTGTGAGGCGGATCGTTCTTGCGCCGTCAACGATGGTGAAATTTGGGGCTGCTTTTGCGAACTGTGCGGGGTGGGAGCCGCGATCACATCCAGATAGTGCGAGAAGGGGAATGATTGAGAATCCCACAATGTCACGCAAGACATGCGTGAAAGTGTAGTGCACCCAAGGTCTGAAAAATCTGAAGCCGCGCACATTTCTATAATACGGTCTGGACTGGCCTGGAGTGGATTTGAAGCTGACGGTGATTGTTCCTGCAAGAAATGAAGAGGATTGTCTAGGAACCTGCTTGGAATCGCTGGTTTCCCAGTCGGATGAGGGTTGGAAGCTTGGGCGCGACTGGGAATTGTTGGCCGTTGATGACGGATCGACAGATCGGACCCGGGAGATTGCACGAAGTTTTGCTGGGGTTACAGTGATCAGCCCGCCTGTTTTACCCAAAGGATGGAAAGGAAAGGCCAATGCTGTGTGGGCAGCGGCGAGGCAGTCGCAGGGGGAATGGCTGCTATTTACAGATGCAGACACGGTGCATGAGCCGGGTGATTTGCGACATGGGTTGCATGAAGCAGAGAAATATAAGGTTGCGATGTTGTCGTATTCGCCGCGGCAGATTGTGACGGGCTTCTGGCAGCGGGCGCTGATGCCCTTGGTATTTAGTGAGCTGGCGCTGGCGTATCCGCCGGTAAAGGTGTCTGACCCGGAGTCCCGGCTAGCGGCGGCGAATGGGCAGTTTCTTCTGATGCGACGGGATGCATATTTTCAGATTGGCGGTCACGAAACTGTGGCGGACTCAATGCTGGAGGATGTTGATCTTGCTTATCTAGTGAAACGACGCAAGCTCGGGCTGCGCTTCCGTTACGCTCCAGATGCACTGAGCACACGCATGTATCGCAGTTTTAGGCAGATGTGCGAGGGATGGACCAAGAATTTGGCACTCCTTTTCGGGAATACGCTGATTACGGCTGCCTGGAAGTTGCTGGATATCGCGCTGCTGGTGGGGTTGCCGGTGTTGGCGTGGTATTTCTCCGGCCCTCTGAGCGTGAACCTGCCTTGGATTACGGCTCGGCTAGTTATTCTTCTGATATGGCTGCGGACGCTTTGGCGCTTTTATCGCAGAGTACTGAAGTCTAATTTCCCGTTTCGTGATTGCGTGTTGACCCCATTTGGATTGCCACTGTTTGTTTGGCTCCTCTGGAAGAGCTGGTTCGACCATACTATAACGAAGCGCGTAGTCTGGAAGGGACGGGAGTATGCCGGAAGCAGCCGATGAAGTGGAGAAGCATGCTGCGGCATCTGTAGTAACAAGACAAAAATGATCTTATTGACGAGAAAAGCTGAGTTTTCCGCCTCACATTATTACTGGAATGAGAAGTGGACTGCGGAAGAAAACGAACGCGTCTTTGGCAGGTGTGCGAATAAAAATGGCCACGGGCATAACTACACGGTAGAAGTGACGGTCGCGGGTGAAGTAGATGCTACATCCGGTTTTGTGGTGGATCTGAAGGAACTAAAGGATGTGATGGAGCGGGAAGTTGTCGGCGTATACGACCATCGGCATCTAAACAAAGAAGTGCCGGAGTTTGCTAAGACGATGCCAACCACTGAGAACATCGCCATTGCGGTGTGGGAGCGGCTCGATAGAAAAATTCCGGGCGCGAAGCTACATCGCGTGCGTGTATACGAGTTACCCGATCTTTTTGCAGATTACTACGGTGAGCCATGAGGGCATATTTGTCGCGACGGTATTGCTTCAGCGCCTCGCATCGCCTTCACTCGGATGCGTTTACTGCGGATCAGAATCGTGCCGTCTATGGTAAGTGCAACAATCCGCACGGGCACGGGCATAACTATGTAATTCAGGTGACGGTAGGCGGTCCTGTAAATGCAGAGACCGGCATGGTGTGCGATTTGGTCGACCTGGATGAGTGCGTACAGAGGGAAGTAGTGGCACGCTTCGACCACACGAACCTAAATTTTGATCCAGTGTTTCAGGATCGCGTGCCTACTACCGAGAATCTATGCTTAGAGGTGTATCAACTGCTTAAGGCTGGGTTCGATAAGGCGGAAGTGGTGCGCGTGCGGGTAGAAGAGACCAGCAACAATTCGTTTGAGTATCCGATCTGCGGGCGCTGAGAGATGAGCGAGATGGAAAAGAGGCCAACGATGGCAAGACCGGCAATTGTGCACAAGGCCATTACGACTGGCCTAGAGAATATTTCAACGCAGGACATTTATCGTGAGATCATCCGCCGCTTTGATGAAGATCCAACCCGGGATGGCCTGGAGCGGACTCCGGAGCGCATGGAGAAGGCGCTGACGTTTCTGACGAAGGGCTATCGCGAGAATCCGACTGAGATTCTCCACGGCGCGCTCTTTGATGTGGATTATGACGAAATGGTGATCGTCAAGGACATCGAGATGTTCTCGCTGTGTGAGCACCACATGCTGCCTTTCTTCGGTAAGGTGCATGTAGCCTATATTCCCAATGGGAAGGTAATCGGGTTGAGCAAGATTCCCCGGCTGGTTGAGGTGTTCTCGCGCAGATTGCAGGTACAAGAACGGATGACGCAACAGATTGCAGATTCAATTCAGAGTGCCATTGCACCGCAGGGCGTGGGTGTAGTGGTTGAGGCACGGCATCTCTGCATGATGATGCGTGGCGTGGAGAAGCAGCACTCTTCGACGGTGACCTCGGCGATGGTAGGCGTGTTTCAAAAACAGAACACGCGCACAGAATTTTTGTCCTTGGTGCGTGATCGTGGACACAACGGATTCTGATTCTCAGCTCGGCTATAGTAGTCAGAGTGAATGGGCTTCTTCTTGTTGATAAACCCGGTGGCATGACGTCACATGATGTTGTGGCGCGGGTGAGACGGGCAACCGGAGACTCATCGGTTGGCCATCTTGGTACGCTGGACCCGCTGGCAACAGGCGTGCTCCCTCTTCTACTCGGAAAGTACACGCGGCTAGCGCAATTCTTTGGCCCTCTGGAAAAAACATATACGGGAACGATTCGTTTTGGCTTTGCTACTGATACCTATGACACAGAAGGACAGACTGTAAGTAAATGCGTGACGGTATCGCTTACGACTGAACAGGTTCGAGGGACCGCGGAGCTTTTTCAGGGAGAGATTGAGCAAATGCCTCCGCCTTTCTCTGCCAAGAAGACTGGCGGCAAGCGTGCATATCAGTTGGCGCGGGCGGGAGAGACGCCAAAGCTGAAAGTGTCGCGAATTACTGTTAAGGAATTTGTAATCACTGCAGTAAATGGTAATCTCGCTGCGTTCCGCATTACGGTGTCAGCGGGCGGCTACATACGCAGTGTGGCACATGAGATGGGTGTCGCGCTTGGTTGTGGGGCGCATCTTGCAAGCCTGCGGCGCGTGTCGGCGGGCCCATTCGCGGTCGAGGAGGCGATTCCGCTGAAGGAAATTGAAGATATGAGCATGGTTGCGCTGGAGGAAAGAATGCCGCATCCGCGCACGTTGCTTCTGAAATTGCCTTCGGTTGCGGCGGATGAATTATCGGTGGCCCGCGTACGGAACGGTGCGGCGGTGAATCTGCCGGAGTCTAGCGCGGCGCCAATGGTGAAGATTTTTGAGGGGCAGCGAAACTTGATTGCGATTGGAAAGCGCATTGCTGGAACTCTGTTTCAACCCGTGGTGGTATTGATGTAGCTACTTCCGAAGCAGTGGTGTGATGGCCTCCAGGACATTCAGGGCTACCTGCTGATTGCCTTTTTCTGTTGCGTGGATGCCATCCTCCTGCATTGAACCAGGAGTTCCATAGACATTCTTGAGCAGGAAGGGGATGAGCGGAACTTTATATTTACGCGCCAGCATGGTGTACGTTTCATTGAATTGCTGAATGTAGTCGGGGCCATAGTTCGGCGGCAGAGTGATTCCGGCAAGCACAACTCTTGTCCCAGCTTTGAGCATAGTGGAAACGATCTGGTCCAGATTCTGCCGGGTCACGGAAATAGGCAGACCGCGCAGACCGTCGTTGCCACCAAATTCGACAACAACAATCTGTGGATGGAGGGCGAGCACATCTTCGAGGCGATCAGCACCATCCTTTGTAGTGTTACCGTCGATGCCTTTGTTGACGACGTGATACATATAATCGCGGCTGTCGAGATTACGCTGCAGATAATCTGGATATGTCTGACCCGCTGTAACACCATGGCCAGCCGTCAACGAATCACCGAAGCAGACGATGAGAGGACGACTGTGATCTGCACTTGGCTGCGCGATACATTTGGAATGGAACGCAGTTGCGAGACAAAGCGTAAAAAGAAGCAGGAAAGCGTGTTGGCGCGTCACATAGGTATTGTAATCAGGGACAGGAGCCATGAATGATCGAGGTGCGAGGGCTGAAGAAGTCGATTCGCAATGGAAGCCGGACGGTGGAGATTTTGAAAGGGATCGACCTAAGCGTGCCACGAGGACAGTTCCTGGCGGTTATGGGTGCGTCGGGCAGTGGAAAAAGCACGTTACTCGGGCTGCTTGCTGGACTCGATGCGCCGACGGAAGGCGAGGTTCTTGTGGACGGGACAGAGATCAGCCAGCTTTCGGAAGACAGGCTAGCGCAGGTGCGGGGCAAGAAGATTGGGTTTGTATTTCAGTCGTACCAGCTGATTCCTACCTTAACGGCCTTAGAGAATGTCCTACTTCCCCATGAGCTGAATGCGAATGGCGATGGTAAGCAGCGTGCTACTTTGCTCCTGGAAACGGTTGGACTGGGAGACCGGCTGCATCACTATCCGGTACAGCTTTCCGGTGGAGAGCAGCAGCGCGTGGCACTTGCAAGAGCGTTTGTGCTGGAGCCACTGATTGTTTTAGCCGATGAGCCAACGGGCAATCTGGATTCGAACAATGGGCAACACGTCCTCGATCTTTTAACGGCGCGGCAACGCGAGGCGGACACAACCCTGGTTCTCGTGACCCATGACAAGCAGATTGCAGATCGCGCTGATCGGCGAATTTTTCTGCGCGATGGCCGGATCGTCTCGGATGAGAACGGGAGGCAGGTGAATTATGGAGACTGATCAAAAACCTGCTTTGGGGTGGAGCACTGCAGTAAAGATTGCCTGGCGCGAACTGCGCGCATCGCGTACGAAATTTTTATTTGTAATTCTGTCAGTTGCAATTGGGGTAGCGTCACTGACAGGTGTCCGCGGGTTCAGCGAGTCCTTCCAGAAGGCACTGCTCGATCAGGCTCGCAGCATTATGGCGGCCGATCTTTCTGCGCGAATGTTTCGACTGACAACCCAGCAGGAGAATGCAAAGCTTGATGCTCTGAGTGTTGCGAAAGGTGTGGAACGAACGTCGGTGACGGAGATGGTCTCGATGGCGTCGTTGCAAGGCGATCCGGTTCCCCTGCTGGTGTCATTGAAAGTAGTCGACCCAGTCAGATATCCCTTTTACGGAACGGTGATGCTAAATCCAGCGGGCGATCTGCGGTCGCTGCTTACGGATTCAACCGTAGTGGTGGATGACAATCTGCTAGTGCGGCTGCGGGCGAAGATTGGTGACACGCTGAAGATTGGAGGGCAGTTCTTCAAGATTGCTGCAGTGATTGAAAAAGAGCCGGACCGGTTAACAGCGGGGATTGGACTAGGACCACGTGTCATGATGACGCGAGCCGCTGTGGATCGCACGGGCTTGCTACAGCAAGGAAGCCGCGCAACGGAGCGTTATTTATTCAAGCTTGGCCCGCAGAGTGGAAAGGTTGGCGATATTCGCGGCGAGATCGAAAAAATTCTGCCGGATGCCCAGATTGCCGATTTCAGGGAAACGAGTCCGGCTTTGTCTGAGGGGCTTGATCATGCAACCGGGTTGTTGAGCCTGATTTGCCTCGTGGCGATGGTGCTGGGAGCGATTGGTGTGGCGATGGCTATGCGTGCGCACCTGCAGCAGCGCATCGACATTCTGGCCATTATGAAATCGATTGGTGCGAAGTCTTCGGACATTCTTCGAATCTATTTGTTACAAACGCTGTTACTTGGAGTAACGGGCGGATTGGCGGGCATTGCATGCGGGGTGGCGGTGGAGTGGGCGCTGCCGTTTTTCTTTGGCAAGTTGTTACCTCTGCAGCCACCACTGCGGCTGCCAGTACGCTCCGTCTCAGCTGCATTTGGAACGGGCATCCTGACAACTGTACTTTTTTGCCTGCCGCCTCTACTGGATGTTAGAAAAATTCGCCCGAACATTGTGCTGCGAAGAGCTGTGGAAGGCGGTGATACAGATGGCAAGGTGGTCTTTTGGAAACGCGTTGTCGAGAACAAGGCCCAGTGGATTTCTGTTGTGGTAATCGTTCTTGCATTGGCTGGTATCGCGGCTGCGCTTGCTGATTCGATGCTGGTAGGAAAATGGTTTGCGGCCGCGCTGTGTGGACTGCTAGTGGTGATTCTCGGACTCTCCGCAGTGACGCTGCGCACGCTACGCGCTTTTCTCAATAAGACACGTCTACATCTACATTCGGCCCTGCGACACGGATTGGCAAATCTGTATCGGCCGGGCAATCAATCGGCTGCCGTGCTAGCCGCGTTGGGCACAGGCGTGATGCTGATTCTCAGCGTCTTTCTGATGCAGCATGCCATTGTGAATCGAATGAATACGGATGCAGCAACCAGCGCTGCCAACATTTTTCTGATAGACATCAGCCAGGATGAGGTGCAAGGGGTGAAAGACCTGATGCTTCGTCAGCCTGGCGTAGAGAAGAAGTTCGAGTCTATTCCAATTGTGTCGGCGCGGATTACCTCGATCGATGGTGTTTCCGTGGACCAGTTGAAGGTGAAGAATTATCCGAAGCGGTTGTTGTCATCTGTTTCTGTTACCTGGGCCGACTCTATTCCTGAAGGCGTGAAGGTGCTGCAAGGGAAGTGGTGGCAGAAGAGCGATGCGGACGGACTGGCGATAGTAGACCACGTCGCGCGTAGATTGAATCTGCATCCAGGCTCATCTGTGTATTTTGAATCGGGAGATAAGGCGATTCATACCCACGTGGCTGCTATCTATAAAGCCGAAGGCGAGCACGTCTTTGCACGCAGCGAATTTATTCTGCCCTCCAGGGCACTACATGGACTGCCTAACGTCTGGTACGCGGCAGTCCATGTACAGCCTAGCCAAATTCCGTTCATGGAACGGGCGCTCTTTGCTGCGTATCCGACGGTGACAGTAATCAATATCGCGGACATTCTGTCCACGGTGCAGAGCGTAGTGCATCAGATCACGTTGGTGATTCGATTTCTTGCTGCATTCTCAATACTTTCCGGCGCAATTATCTTGGCATCGAGTGTGGCAAGTACTCGCTTCAGGCGAATTCGGGAGGTTGTAGTGCTCAAGACGCTAGGGGCTACGCGCAATAGGATTGCTGCTGTTTTCAGCATCGAGTTTATTGTTCTTGGTCTGTTGGCGGGAATGGTGGGTGTTATTTTTGCAAACCTGTTGTCGCGCGTGTTGCTCCATAAGATGGACGTTTCTTATCATCCCGAATTTGTAGTGAGCGGTATTTCCGTCATTGCGACGGCTGTGCTCGCCGTAGTGACAGGCTGGGTGGCTAGCTTTCGGATCCTTGGACAGAAGCCGTTGGAAGTACTGCGAGAGGAGTGAGTGTTTCCACTCCCCCCTTTATTCGCGGGCGTTGTTTTCGAATTCTTTCCGTGATGTCAAGGCCCTTACAAGCAGCGGCATAACAAAAAGGATCGAAAAGACTGTGGTGATCATGCCGCCAACAACGACGCGTGCGAGTGGTTGCTGGGCTTGAGCACCAATTCCATTCGAAACGGCTGCAGGCAGGAGGCCGAGACCGGCGGCCATGCATGCCATGACTACAGGACGCATCTCGTCCAGGCATCCTCTTTCGAGGCCATGATCGAACCCTTCCTCACGTTGGGCACGGCGTATCCCAGATAAGAAGACAACTGCGCCGAGCGTGGCCACGCCGGTAAGCGATGTGAAGCCAACGGCTGCAGAGATGCTGAACGATGTACGCGTGAGGAATAATGCGAGGATTCCGCCGATCGCCGCGAAGGGTAGAGTTCCGATAACAATAAATGCATCTCTCCATGTGCGGAATTGAATGTAAAGCAGAACGAGGATGACGGCAAGGCTTACCGGGATAATGTAGGCGAGGCGGCGCTGTTCTTTCTGCAAGCTGTCGAATTCGCCGGCCCATGTGTAATCGTAGCCAGACGGTAACTTGACTTTGTCGGACAGTTGCTGCTTCAGATCCTGAATGGCGCTGGCGAGGTCACGCCCTCGCACGCTGAATTTTATAGGGATGTAACGTCGTCCACCTTCGTGATAAATCATGAAAGCGCCGTTCCTCAGCCCGACATCGGCGATGGTGCCAAGCGGCACCTGTGTGCCGTCTGGAGTTGGCAGGACTATTTTGCTGATCGCTTCCGGAGTGTCGCGGTATTCCGGAGCATAGCGAAGTGCAAAATCGAAGCGTCGGTCCCCATCGATGATTTGTGTCACCGGTGCTCCGCCAACCGCAGCTTGAACGACAGCATTTACATCCTGCGGTTGAAGACCATAGCGCGCGGCTTTGCTGCGGTCGATGGAAACCATCAGGCTGGGCTGACCGGTAACTTTGAAAACGCCGATATCAGCAATGCCTTGCACTTTGCTCATTACATCCTGAATTTGATTGGCGATGTGTGTCAGATCGTCGAAGTCGTTGCCGAAAAGTTTAAGTGAGTTTTCGCCTTTAACACCGGACATCGCCTCTTCCACGTTGTCCTGAATGTTCTGTGAAAAGTTGAAATCGATGCCGGGATATTGTTCAAAGTCTTTTTCGACTGCGGCGATCAGAGCTTCTTTGTCGCCATGAAATCGAGGGCGCCATTCGCCGGACGGCCTCAAGCTGGCAAGGAACTCAATGTTGTTGAAAGTACTTACATCTGTGCCATCGTCAGGGCGGCCCATCTGTGAGATAACCTGAGTAATTTCCGGATAGGAACGAAGCGTGGCGCGGATTTTGTCAGCCATTTTCTCCGACTGAGGAAAAGCAATGTCCTGCTGCATGGTGGCGCGTATCCAGAGATTGCCTTCTTCGAGTGCCGGCATAAATTCGCCGCCCACAAAGATAAAAAGCACAATTGCCGCTGTAAGTGAGCCAAGCGCTACGAACCATGCGAACTTGCCGAATCGGAGTATTCGCTTCAATCCGTTGTCATAATGGCGCCGGAAGAAGGCGCTAAGCCATGTATCCTCGGTTTCATGTTTTATCTGCTTAGGGACGGCAAAAGAACCAAGCACCGGCGCAAATACCAGTGCGAAGATCAAGGCTCCGGTCAATGCGAATCCATATGTGACTGACATGGGAGCGAATATCTTGCCAGGAACACCTTGCATAGTGAAGAGTGGGATGAAAGCAACCAAGATGATGAGCGTCGCGAAGAGAACTGGTTTCGCGGCATCACCGACGCCTTCCATAATTAGCTCCCCAACTTCTTCACCTTGTACACGGCGCGAAATTTTGCGATGGACGCTTTCGAGCACAACGATGGAAGCATCGACGAGGATGCCGAAGTCAATGGCTCCAATAGAAATGAGGTTCGCCGAGTGATCGGTGAGAACCATCATGGCGAAGGAGAACAGCACAGCAAAGGGGATCGTGATAGCGGCAATTGCGGTAATGCGCAAATCGCCCAGCATGCTTAGAAGAACGAGTGTGACGAGAATAAGCCCAGTGATGATTACGTGGCGGACTGTGCGAGTGGTTGTGTTGATGAGAGTGGTGCGGTCATAAATGGTGCTAATCTTCATGCCTGGAGGCAGGAGATTGCCTTCGTTCAGTTCTTTTATTTTTGCGCGGAGGCCAGCCAATGCAGGAAGTGATTTTTCATTCTTCTGCAGAAGAACAATACCCTCAACAATGTCGGAACGCTCGTCGCGTCCCACCTTACCCAATCGCTGTTGATAGCCTTCTTTAACATCAGCAACATCTTTGAGAAGTACAGGGACGCCGTTGCGTTCGGCGACAACGATGTTGTCCATGTCGGCGATCGAATGAAGAAGGCCGATACCACGAACATTAACACTCTGACTGCCGAGGGTTAGGTAGTTCCCACCGGCATTTGCGTTGCTGTTTTGGATGGCGTTGACAACCTGGGTCATATTTACGCCGTAGCTCAGCAATTTATTGGGATCGACCTCAGCCTGGTACTGCCGAGTTGTCCCGCCGAATGTGGCGACGTCGATGATGCCCGGCACTTGTTTCATTTCACGGACGAGGAGCCAATCCTGGGTAGCTTTGAGTTCGTTGAGGGAATAGCCTGGGCCTGTAAGCTGATAGCGATATATCTCGCCAATAGGCGACTCGGGAGAGAGCTGCGGTTGGAGATTGTTGGGTAGATTAACCGATTGCAGACGATTGAGAGCTTCCTGACGGTCTGTAAAGTAGTCGCTGTCAAAGGTGAAGTAGAGCTTGACGTCACTGAGGCCAAAGCTGCTGATGGAGCGGATCTGTTCGAGGTGAGGTGTTCCATTCAAGCCAGCTTCGAGAGGAACAGTCACCTGCTGTTCTATTTCTTCGGCAGACCATGATGGATTTTGCGTGATGAACTCAACCATCGGCGGAGAAGGATCTGGGTAGGCCTCGATATCGAGCTGCAGGAACGCAAGAATGCCACCGGCAAGTGCAGCAAGAAAGAAAATTAGAACAATATTGCGATAGCGGAGGAGTAATCGAATGAAGGCCTGCATTTACTGCGCTCCTGCCTGGCGTAATAACTCAGCGCCCGTACTTACGACCTGCTCCCCATCCTCAAGACCATGAGTGACTTCGACAGTCCTTTCATGCGTTTCGCCGAGTTCCACATCACGCCGCGCATATTTGTGATCGGGCGTTGCAACAAAAACATAGTTCTTGATGCCGTCGCGAATCACCGCAGTCGCAGGAACAACGATCGCCTGACGCTTAAGATTCGCAACTGAGATGGTGGCGTACATCTGCGGTTTGAACTTGTGCCCAGGATTTGTAAGCACAACGCGCACCTTAAGCGTCAAAGTTGTGGGATCGACTGCATCCGATATGTTGTCGATCACGCCTGTGCGCACTTCATTTGGGTAACCATTAACGCGGACTTCGACTGGCTGTCCCCGATGTACGGCGCTCACATTGTTTGGGTAAAGATCGCCAACGGCCCAGATCGAATCAATATTGGCAATGGTGGTGATGGCGTTAGCGTTATCAAGCGAACGTTGCATTTCGCCCGGAGCTGTGCCCACTTCCAGAACAATGCCGTTGATGGGCGAACGAATCGGCAGCTCTGGTGATGCATCGTTTTCAGAAAACCCAAGATTGCGGAGTGCCCGCCGCGTCCTTTCAAGGTCTGCGTGGTCAGCGTCATCGAGAGCTTTGAGATCGTCATAATCTCTTTGTGCCATCACTTCGTGTTGCAGTAGTTCCTTGGCACGTTGTAATTGCAGATCAGCACGCGTCGCCTCGATCTTTGCTTTTTCGAAATCTGAAAGGGCAGATGCGGCATCGTTGCTTTGTAGCGTGCCAATTACCTGACCTTTGCTGATCTCCTGGCCAGGTAGAACCTTGAGCGCTAAAACTCGACCACTTAGTGGCGGATAGATATGCACCAGATCAGTAGGATTAGCCATAAGTCGCGCTGGCAGATTGAGTGTGTCGGTGACCTGCGCCGGATGGACTGTCACGGTATCTACTACATCCTTACCAGTGTCAGGCGGGGGAGTCGAATCTTCGCTCTGATGTTTGCACGCCGTAAGGGCCATGAAGCACGGAAGCAGGAAAATGGATAAATACTTTTTTCTCATGGAATAATCTCCGTTGCGGCGGCGAAGCTAAGTTGATGTACCGCAAGCCAGACCTGGGTATTCGCATTCAATGCATCGAGGTTTGTCTGGCGATAGGCGCGCAAAGCATCGAGGTAATCGAGCAGCGTTGTGCCACCGTGGCGATAACTGAACTCAAGGTTGTCACGCACACGGGTGGCTTCTTGAAGATAATGACCGTGGTAACGTTTCGCCATATTCAGGGCTGATTCATAACCAGCCCAAGCCTGATCTACATCGTTCACCACCTGATTGCGCGCGGCTGCTTCTGCGAATCGGCTGGATTGTGCCTCGTAACGGGTGCGCTCTTTTTCTCCCTGATTGCGATCAAAGACGCGCAACGGAATGCTGACCTGAAATCCGGCGGTGTTATAAGTCGCAGAGCGCTCGTATTCTCCACCGATCGTTGGATCGGTTGTGCCTTCGGCATCAGCCAATTTGATATTGGAATCAGCGAGGCGAACGGATTGCTGAGCAGCCAGATAGTCTGGGCGCGATTGTAGAGCCTGCTGTTCGATCTGTGTGATTGGCGCTGTAATCGAGGGCGGATCAAGCGTGCCGGTGATATCGAATGTGTCGGTAGGTTTTTCGATACCGAGCAGTAATTGGAGTTGATCACTTGCTTGGGTCAGATTCAATCTGGCGTCATCGTAGTCCGACTCGAAATCCGCCAACTGGAGATCAATTCGTTCAAAGTCTGTTGCGCTGATGTCACCCGCGTCTAGACGGGCTTTACTCAGGTCGACGGTTTTGCGGTAGCTCTGAAGGTTGTCATCCGCGATTTGCAGAGCCGTTTTAGCCGCCAGCATTTGCGTGAAAGCTTGTTTGACAGCGAGGACGGTTTGGCGCTCTGCGTCTTTGTACTGGCTTTGAGTTACATCAGTTGCAGCATGCGCAATATCTAAACGCCAGCGCCGCTTCTCACCCCGTTCAAACAAGCGATTGACATTTGCCGCATAGGAATAAGGGCTGGCAGGGTTGCTGGCGGGGAGACTCACGTCCGCTCCAGAGATCTGGAAATTCGGGTTTTGTCTTAGACCAGCGGTGATTTCGTTTGCTTTTGTAGCAATCACATGTTGTTGCCCTGAAAGTAGGTTTGGATTTTTGGCGCGCGCCATCTCGAGGGCACGCTCCAGAGTTAACGGCGGCGGTGCCTGTCCGCGTAAAAATCCACATAAGAACAAAGCAAAAATCAGTAGAAAGGAACTTCTCTGGAGAAGCCGTTTCATATACACACATCCTGGGACTTCGCGTTAAGTCCTAACAAAAGTCAGATTTCAGTTCGGATTTTAGGGAGACTAGACCGAGAGTGGAGGTGGCCGATTTGCCATCTGCCGGATTGATCCGGCTTGCGGTCGAATGTTTGGAATGTACAACTCAACGTAGGCGAATGCTCGCAGATTACAGGGATGCTTTCCTGGAAGTAGATTGGCGTCCAGCGGAACAACTGGATCTACAGGTTGATCGGTGCTTGGCAGCAGGTCCGCCCGTCGCATAACATGCTCTATCTCAGCGGCGGACATGGCTTGTATGTCGTCAGTCATAGAGATGACCGGCAACAGAATAAGGATAAGCATAGCCAGCGCCAGCAGTTGAACTTTCCAATCCTGCTGTCGCGAGCCGTCTGAGACGTTATGCGATCTTTTGATCCAAAGCAAAGCAAGTGATGTGGAAAGCACCACCCATGCGATATTGAGAAAAAGCTCCACCCTAACAATGCGATTGTACTTGATCAGTAGACTGGATTATGTGACGAGAGGCGAGAAGATCTCGAGTTTTGACAAGTTGACCTGAAGTGTCACAGCTTTTACTATGAATCAAGTACTTATCGGTCAGGCGCC
>Ga0126381_100004545_pt1 | contig 15125 bp, 11 predicted proteins | sample PanSoiMetPlot_28_FD_96465 | JGI IMG/M metagenome (GOLD analysis project Ga0126381, IMG submission 96465) | Tropical forest soil microbial communities from Panama - MetaG Plot_28 | ecosystem: Environmental > Terrestrial > Soil > Tropical forest > Bulk soil | place: Panama | collected 2016-02-17
GCCAAACTGGCTGGACAGGTCGCGGTAATCTGCTTCGAGCGCCTCGATCAGTTGATCGCGAAAACCGTCCGAGCTCTGCCGGCCTTCGTATTTCAAGGCAAAGTGGCTGCTGTCGCGTTCGGAGTAACCGGCTTCGACCCGCGACTCGCGCTCGGCGCGTTCGATCAGTTCGAGAAGGGATCGATCGGGTCGCAGGGAGAGGGATTTCTTCCAGCTTTCAATGGCCGCCGGAAAGCGTGCGGCGGCAAACTGCGCGTAGCCTAGCACCGCAAAGGCATCGGCAGAATCAGGCGCGATGCGGGCGGCGCGTTCCCCGTACGAGATCGCATCGAGCGGATTCCCGGTGCGTACCAGCGCCGCAGCGTAGTAGTTCAGAATTGCGGGGTTTTCCGGATCGAACCGCAGCGCCGTCTCAAGGTCTTGTTTGGCGGAAGCAAATTGTGCCGCCTCAAATTCGGTCTTTCCGGCAACGTAGTAAGCGATGGCCGTGTCTTTCTCGCTGCCACGAGACTCGACGTCGCGTAAAACACTGCGATCCACCCCGTGCTGATGGACAATCTGATCGAGCAAGTGCTCTTCGCCGCCTACCCGTGTTTCCGGGGTGAATGGGGGCAGTTCAGCCGGCAGGGCGCTCGAGCCGGCGCGGGTGCCTGCAATGATTCGCTCCACCGACGACTTGGGAATGGTGTAGCTGTTGTCCCCGACTTCGTAGCGAACGCGGCCTCCGTTTTCCTCGACGCGGTCGGCGTAGATCACGTCTCCATTCTTCAAATGGACTTCCTGGGCAGAGGCGCAAGCTGGCAAAAGGCTCGATACAAGCCATAACGAGATGACAAAGGTACGCACTCAGGCGCATTCTAGAAGGCAAAGACGGCTGCGCCGAAGTGACTAACGTACTTGCCCAAACAGGTAGACAAAAGCGGCCGGGTTTGGCCGGAATCGCGCTGACCGCGGCGCTCGCCCTGGCCCTGACCTGGGTCTGCGCTGGCCAGGCCACTCGACCGGCAACCTCAGGGCCAGCCGAATCGCTGTACCTGAAGCTGCATTCCGTCGGCCTGGACAAATCGCGCGTTTATGCCGTGCGGGATGCTTCCCTCGACCGCGGCGCCATCCACATTTCTCTCGACAGCGGGACCATCGCCTTCACCGAGAGCGTGGACGGCCACATCACGGGCGCGTTCTTCAACGGGGATGCCGAGATCCTGGTCATGCCGCCGAACAATGAGGAACGAGCTTCGCTGGTTTTTTTTACCGGCGCGGCCATTCTCGAGGAGCGGTTTTCGGTCGCTTATTTCCGCTTTAACGACGACACTTTCAGCAAGCTGGCCCCGGCGCTTCGTCCCACCGAGAATGCGGAAAGCTTCGTTTCCGAATGGAACCCCGCTGCCCAGAACCTGGCGGGAGACGATGCCCTACGCCTGTTGCTCAGTTTCAGCAATCAATTGTCCGGCATGCCTCCCGCCCTGCCTCCTGACAAAGATCGCTTTTTGCATGCCTTCATCCAAGGCGAGCGGCTGGGCACCTTCGAAGTCCGGTACGACTCGACCCTGCAAGAGCAGATTTCCGCGGGCCAGCATAAAGCGGAAAAAGGCATCGATTACTACGACACCTGGACTTCTTTTGCCGTACCTGCACCGCGAAACGCTCAAACCGACCACGATCTCTCAGAATCGCCGGTGTCCGACTTAGACGTGAGCCGCTTCCGGATCCAGGCGCGAATCCAGCCGCCGACTCAACTCGAAGCGACTGCCACCCTGAGTATCACTCCACACAGCAGCGGACAAACCCTGTTGCTATTTGAACTCTCGCGCCTGCTCGAGGTGCACAGCGCCGAAGTCGATGGCCATCCGGTCGAGTTCATTCACAATCCCTCGATCACCGGATCGCAGCTCGCCAGGCGGGGAGACGACCTGCTCGCGATTTACCTGCCGCAGGGGATTCCCTCGGGACGACCGATCGAGCTCACGATCCAGTATTCCGGTTCGGTTTTGTCGGAGGCGGCAAACGGCCTGCTCTATGTGGGCGAGCGTGGAACCTGGTATCCCAACATCGGATTTGCAATGTCTTCCTTTGATCTGGAATTCCGGTATCCGCTGGGTTGGACCCTGGTAGCGACTGGACATGAGACCACCAACCAAACCGTAGGCAACGAGCAGCTTTCGCGGTGGGTCTCGGAACGCCCGGTGCCGGTCGCAGGCTTCAATCTGGGCCGCTACTCGCGTGCCGCCACTCAGGTGGGACCGATTGCGGTCAAAACCTACGCAACTTCCACGGTCGAACGCGGCTTCCCGCGCCCCGCCACCAAGGAACTGATTCCGATACCCGACATCTTCAAAGATAGGCAGGTAGCTCCTTTGGCGGAACCGACGCCCGCTCCCCCCTCTCCTTCCGAGAACTCGCAAATGGTTGGAGCGACGGCCGCCAGGGCGCTCGATTTCTACCAGCAAAACTTTGGCCCTTTTCCGTACCGCGAACTTTCTCTGACGCAGTTTCCGGGCCGGGCCAGCCAAGGCTGGCCGGGACTGGTGTTTCTGTCGAGCTATGCGTTTTTGAGTTCGCGGGAACTCGAGCAAGTCGAAAGCGATCCCAAGGTGCGGCTGATGACCCAGCAGGTCATCGCCCACGAGACCGCGCACCAATGGTGGGGAGATCTGATCCTTTGGAACAGCTACCGCGATCAGTGGACGATGGAGGCGCTGGCCAATTACAGCGCGCTCATGTTGCTCGAATCGCGCAACCCGCTCCAGTTCCGAACCATTCTCGGACAATACCGCGACAGCCTGCTCGCGAAAAACGAAGACGTTACGGTTGCCGATGCCGGCCCGGTCACGCTCGGGGCACGGCTTTCATCCTCGAGGCTGCCCCAGGCCTATGACGCCATCAGCTACGGACGCGGCACCTGGCTCCTGCACATGCTGCGAACCATGCTGCGGGATGGAGGGGGAGCGTCCAGCAGGCGCAAAGGCTCCACCGACGATCTCTTCCTGCGCAGCCTGCGCAAGCTGCGGACTCAGTACGAAGGCAAGTCGCTGAGCACGGCCCAGCTCATTGCCGCCTTCGAACCTGACCTTCCACGCTCCCTGTGGTACGAAGGGCATCCCTCACTGGCCTGGTTCTATAACGGCTGGGTCAATGGGAGTGCCATTCCAAAATTTGAGCTGCGCGATCTAAAATTTGCCGATAAAACCGGAGCGACAACCGTCACCGGCGTTATCGTTCAGAAGGAAGCGCCGGATTCCCTCGTTACCTCCGTGCCTCTCTATGCCTCGGTTGCGGGCCGGAGCATCTTTCTCGGCCGGGTTTTCGCGGAAGGGCCCGAAACCTCCTTTCACATCTCGGCTCCTCACCAGACCCGCAAAATCCTCATCGACCCCGAACACACGCTGCTCTCACGCAACTGATTGCGATCGACGGCCTGGTCTCGCAGGGGAATGCGCCCATCCTTGCTTGCCGCGGCTTGTGTGCGAGCTTACGCAGTCAGAAATGTGGCATGGGGGCCGAGAATCGAGGGCCGGTCGGGATTCGCGGTTGTTCTTCGGCTAAACTGGCTGCGTGTCCACCCCGGGGCTTCCAAGCAGCCGCAAGTCCGGCATCGCTCGTTTTGGCGTATTCGAGGCAGATACCGCCAACTGCGAACTGCGCAAGCAGGGCCGCCGCCTGCGCCTGCAGGAGCAGCCCTTCGCGGTCTTGACGGTCCTTCTGGAGCGGGCGGGAACGGTGGTCACGCGCGAAGAATTGCGCACGCGTTTGTGGCCCGCCGACACCTTCGTCGATTTCGATCACAGCCTGAATACGGCGGTGAACAAACTGCGGGAAGTTTTAGGCGATTCGGCCACCAGTCCTCGGTTTGTGGAGACGCTGGCGCGCCGCGGTTATCGCTTCCTGGCCGACGTCGAGTGGGAAGCGGAGGCCGTGCGAGCGGTGGCGGCAAATGTAGAGCAGCATCCGGAGCTCGATATCCCCATGCCGCATCGTGGGCTCACGCGATGTTTGTTCGCGCTCATCCAGGTGATGTATCTGATCTTTTACCTCGAGGCTCTGCTTCACTGGCGCGGAGTTGACAAGATCACAAGCGATGGCACCGGCACGCCGTGGGTTCTCTTTCTGGTTCTGGTCACCGCGGGGGCAGGAATTCCCGTTCGCTTCTATTTGCTTTCGGCGACCGCTTTTGACTACGCCCGCCTGGGAGAAAAATTTGAAACCATCTTCCTGGGCGTGCTCGCGCTCGATGTACTCTGGGCCGGCGCGCCCTTTCTACTGATCGAGCGCATCGGATTCGGGGCGGCACTGGCGTCGACCGCCGCCCTCCTCTATGTACCCTTCGCGGAAAGAACTCTCATCAAGATGGCGTATCCGCGCGCAACTCGCGCTGCCGTGGGCCACTGAGATCTACTGCAGGTCAGCTTCTTTGGGATCGGGGTTGTAGTAAAAGGTGAAACGCAATCCGAGGTACTTTCCGCCGAATTCCTTAGGCAAGGGAGGGAAGGGATTCGAAAATGTGATGCCTCCATATGCGGCACGATCGAGAGCCACGTCTCCCGAGGAGATGACATATTGCATCCCCGAGACCTGTCCGTTTTTCAGGATGACAAATTCAATCGACAGCTTGCCCTTCTTGTATAACGGCGCCTCAGCCGACGGCGGGATGATGCTATACCAGTTCTCTTTCACTCGATGCACAACCTGCTGAAGATACGGTCCGAAGTCTACGCCCATGGTGTCGCTGGTGATTTCGTAAGGACCGACACGGGCGCTTTGCTGCCGCTGGCCCAGCCCAAGATCTCCATTGTCTCCACCGAATCGGCGTTTGTTCAAGGCGGCTGCCCGGGCCGCCTGCTCGATCTCCTGGTTAGCCGACATCGGTTGCGTGCTGAATGGCGAAGGCGTGGCTGGCTTTCGTTCGATTGGCGGGGTCTGCAATTTAGCCATTTGCGCAGGCTGCTCCTGCGGCGCAGGTTGGGGCTGGGGTGGCGCTTGCGCTTGTGCAGCCGCCGGGGGCGAAGGTTGCGGAGGCGCTTGCGGAGCCGTCGGCCCCGGCCGCCCTTGCCGCGCGGCATCGAGAATCTTCTTCAGTTGGTCGCGGTCCAGTTTCGGCGCGCGCGAGGTCGCAACCCGGTTCTTGTCGGAAGTGATATCCGTCTTCGGCGGCTTGATTCTTTGGGCATCCGGCGGCATTTCCATAAACGTCAGCTTTTCACTGTCGCGTCCGGAATGAATGAGCATGACCGCTCGATGGGGTAGATACTTTTCAAATTTTGGCGAGTTGATGATGATGATGATCAGAACCGCGTGCAGAAACAGCGATATCCACAAGGCTTCACGCTTGCGAGAACGTGCCAGTTCGTCCCTTGTCTGGATCAGAAGCGTGGGGAAATCGTGCATCTCCCGATAAGCCGATTCCCAGGTCTGCGCGTCGAACAGATCCCCTTGCTCGGGAGTCTGCTGGGTGGGCGGCTCAAGCGGAATTTGGATCAGTGACATCGGAGGCTATGACTTAAGATGCAGACCCGTGGACCTATTCTCTCACCTTTTTCCGTCAGCGAAAGAGCTGATCCAGAGTCCTTCTGGTACAGGCACTTAAGAGCACCGACGGCTGTTGTTCTCGGGGTGGATGCCGCTCCCCTGCTCACGCCCGACCGAAACTATTCACGCGCACTGGGAACGATCTTCAGAACCGCGACAGCCAGGGGCCTGCCTCGCTTATAGGGTAGCGAGATTCCCGGGGCGCGGCTGTCAAGAACTGTAAAGAGTTGTGGTAGAAGGGCTTACCCTCGAAGGTTGAGCTTGCGGGCGTGGGTTTCGATCTGCGAGAGAATCTCCAAAGCCATTTCGAGTGCCCGGCGGCCATCCGAGAGGGTGACCCTGGGCTGATTCCGGCCTCCGACCGAATCGAGGAAGGCGCGAATTTCCGCCCGCAAAGGCTCCTCGGGTGAAATCTGCGGTTTCGCGACCTTGATCTCCGGATTGGCGGACGGAACACCTCCGCCATCCCCGACCGTGAACACCAACACATCCTGGCGGTCGTAATCGATCGAAATGTACTGCCGGGGCTGGAAAAAACGCAGCTTGCGCACGCGCTCGGTGGAGACCCGGCTGGCGGTGAAATTGGCGATACAGCCGGATTCAAACTCGACCCGGGCGTTGGCGATGTCCACCTTGTTGGAGAGGATGGGCAAGCCCGCCGCGCGAATTTCCTTAATGGGGGAATCTACAAACGAAATCACCGCGTCGAGATCGTGAATCATCAAGTCGAGGACGACATCGACGTCCAGCGAGCGCGGGGTAAACACACTGAGCCGGTGTACTTCAAAGAACATGGGCCGCGTGATCAAGGGGAGGGTGGCTTTCACGGCGGGATTGAAGCGCTCGAGGTGACCCACCTGCGCGATTCTGCCGGTTTTCTTCTCCAGAGCAATCAGCTCATCCGCTTCGGCGAGCGACGCCGTCACCGGCTTCTCGATCAGCACGTCGATTCGAGCTTCCATGAGCGCACGTGCGATCGATAGGTGATGGATGGTTGGGACCGCCACCGAGACCGCCTGCACTTCGGGATGGGTGGAAAGAAGTTGATCGATCGACCCGAAAGCGGGGCATTGGAATTCCTTCGCCACCTTGTCGGCGCGGTCGGGATTGCCATCGACCACGCCGACTAGCCGAACCGCTTGACCTTCTTGCTGGAGCTGTTGGTAGACACGGACGTGATTCCGCCCGAAGGCGCCTACGCCCACGACAGCGACGGCGATGGGTTCGCTCAGATGGCCCCCTGCCATGAATCGCAAATCTGAAATCTGCAGTTTTACGATCTTGCGCGCTTGAGCAGCGCAATTTGTCCGCCGTGATACGCGGCGTGCTGAACCGCCCCCAACAGCATAAAGAGCAGGTTGTAATCCTTTCCCGGAACCCGGTCGTTCAATCGTGACTCGGGGAGCTTGGAGACAGTTTCGAGCAACCGAGCGTGCTTGTCGCGGAGGTTCTTGACCGCCTGCTCCCAGGAGGAATCATTGACCCGCTCAACATGCCCGAAATTCTGCTCGTCGTTGAGGGTGCAGGCTTCGCCGTGAATTCTGCGCGTGACGACATCCTCCCATGCCGCGATGTGCAGCACGAGCTCCCATATGCTGTGTGCCTGCGCGAGTGGCCGCGCCGCGGCGGTACGCGCGTCGATGCCGTCCACAATCTCCATCAGGGCCGGCCCATGCCAGGCTTCGCCGTCAAAGGAGCGTTTCAGTTCGTTGACCACCATATCCATTTGCGACATTCAGTCCCTCTTCGAAATTCATTTTCACAGAGAAAGTAACGGGCAATCTCATTCCGCCACAATCGCGATTCCGGCTTCATCCGCGGCGACAATCACCGCGTCTCCATCGAGCACCAGGCATCGACCGGCATCGAGCGCCAAACAGGTTGCTCCCGCACGGCGCATGACTTCGATCGTCTTTATTCCGATCACGGGCACATCAAAGCGCATATCTTGCGCGGGCTTCGAAACCTTGACGACCGCGAGCGCCCGCGCCAGCGTGGACGATCCGGGCTCGAGCGATGCCATGATCGCTCCCGCACGTTCGATGGTCGCATCGGTGCCCTCCATGGCTTCGACGGCAACGCAGGCGGCTTCGGCGATCACAACGGTTTGCCCGATATCATAGTGCCCCAAGGCCCGGGCCACTTTGCGGCCATAATCCATATTGGCCCGTTCCGCTTCGCTCGGCGCCCGCCTGGTTACGACTCCGGATTTCACCAGCAAGGGCTCGAGCAAAGCGGTCGAGTTTTCGAGCGTGATTCCCTCATCGGCGAGAACTTTGGCGATGGCGCCCAGCAGGGAGTCGGTGTTGCGCGTGGTAAGCGAGAGCAAAAGCTTTGCCAGTCGCCAGTCCGGGCGAATGCTCGAGAAAATCTGCTTGTGCTTGACCTGCCCCGCCATCACCGCGCGCGTGATGCCTTCGCGACGAAATGTCTCGATCAGCTTCGAGAGTTCTCCCAGGGACAACCAGTGAACGGCCGCGGCGTCACGGCGCTCGATCTCAGGAAAAGTTTCTTCCTTGATGGCCGCAACCACCACGTCGTATCCCTGCGCCCGTGCCGCATCGAGCACCAGGAACGGGAAACGCCCGTTGCCCGCAATGAGGCCGAGTCTTGGACGCAAAGTCATGGCCGGCAGTACCCTCGTTGGCCCCGCAACCTGAAAAGCCTTGTCACCCTCAGTAGAATGGCAGGTTCGAGTTCATGCTTCGATCCGCCTGAAAGAATTTCCAATCTTAAACGCAGACTCGAACGAATGCGAACCATGATGAATTTTCTGGCTGAATTTCGCAGGTCATCCCTGATCCTCGTGATCTCCACCTTGTCTGCCCTAGCCTGCGCGAGCGCGGGCGCGCAACCACGAACTCCGAAGGCGCACAGCCGCACGACGCTGCGGCCTGCGTTTCTCCCGCTGAATGTGAGCACCACGATTCTCGTGAGCGCAGACGAAGGCTCGCCGATCCAGCACACCGCGGAGGACCTAGCCAATGACTTTCATTCCGTAACCGGCCAGCGAGCGAAGATCGTCCATGACCGGAACGATGCCTCTGGTGTGACCCTCTGGATTGCGTCGCCGTCGAAGCTAGCAGAGTCGATCCAGAGGCCCGCACTGACGGGGCCGGAATCGTTCTCCATTTCGGTGACGTCGCTTGAGGGTTCGGGGCAGCGGAAAGCCATCCTGCTTACCGGCGCCGACGTTCGCGGCACCATCTATGCGGTCTACCAGTTTTCTCAGGAGTTCCTCGGCGTCGATCCGCTGTATTACTGGACGGATCACGACCCCCCGCATCGCACCACCATCGAAATCCCCGCCGCTTTGAGCCAAAGCTTCCCCGCTCCCGTCTTCGCCTACCGCGGATTCTTCATTAACGACGAAGACTTGCTGACCGGCTGGGCTCCCGGCGAAAGCAAAGACAAGACCGGAATCTCGCTCGAGGTTTGGGACAAGATCTATGAGACCATCCTGCGACTGAAGGGCAACATGGTGGCGCCGGGGACGTGGATTTTTCCCGATGATCCGCAAGTGAAGCTCGCCGGGAAGCGCGGCTTGATCGTCACCCAGCACCACGCGCTCCCTCTGGGCCTCAACGTCGCACGCTGGCCGAAAGACGTCCCCTACAACTACAGCGAGCATCCGGAGATTCTCGAACGGGCGTGGAAGAATGCGGTGAGCGAGTATCTACCGGATCAGGAGGTGCTGTGGTCGGTGGGGCTGCGCGGGCTTTCCGACGTCAGTTACGCGTCGATGGACCCGAGCGTACGCGATAACAACAAAGCGCTGGGAGCGCTGATCACCAAAGCCATCGGCGATCAGATTCGGATCGTGCGCGCGGTCCGGCCCAACGCCCATTTTGTGACCAATCTATGGCAGGAAGGCGCCCGTCTGGTCGAGCAGGGGGATCTCAAGATTCCTGCGGAGGTTGGAACGGTTTGGGCGGACGATGGCTACGGCTATTTGCAGGATCATGGTGAGGTAACCAGGGGCCAGGGCGCCTACGATCACGTGGCCATGATGAACGGCCGCGCGAACCAGCTTACCGAGATGGTGCCCGTCGAGCGCAGCTTCTCTGAGATCGGCCGCTACATGCAAGCCGGGGCAACCAACTATTTTCTGGTGAACACCAGCGATATTCGCCCGGTACCCATGTCCATTCGCGCCGTAATGGACGCGGTGTGGGGCGGACTTCCGAAAGGCGCGGATGCGGAGAATGCATTTTATCGGCAGTGGTCAGAGGAAGAATTCGGCGAGAAAGCTCGACCGCGCCTGGCCAAACTTTACCAGCAATATTTTCGTGCTCCCGCGCGCAGTGGAAATCCCGAGCACGAGTACGGCGATCAGCTGTATCACACCGAGGCCAGGTTGATGATGCTCTCCTACATGACGGACTCGCCGCTCTATTCCCTGCCCAGTCAGTCCCCAAAGTGGGAGCCGCCGCGCCTCTTCGGCTCGGGATTTGGGCCGCGGCGTGCCGTGGGAAAAGAGTGGCTGAACGAGATTGTCCCGCGCGAGATCGAGCAGTGCGGTGACGCCGAACCGCGCTGGGATGCGATCTGGAAGGAGGCGCTGGCGATTCAATCCCTGATTCCGGCGGCGCGTCAGCCCTTCTACCGGGAACAGGTGCTGGCCATGATCGCCATTCAGCGCGAGAGCAATCGAACATTGTTTCTGATCGCCCAGGCCATCCGCGACGCGGAGAATGGAAACGCCTCGCAGGCACGCAACGAAGCCACGCAGGCCCTGGCCGCTCTTGATGCGATCGCACAAGCCGAGACCGGGGCGGAATATGGCAAGTGGAAAAAGTGGTATCGCGGAGACTGGCTCACCGGCGTATATCGAACCCGCCAGATGGTCGAGGTGTTCAGAGAATTCCTGGACGAGCCTGTCACCCCTCTCTCCCCGCCCGTGTTGTGGGATGGCTGGGAGGCCTATTACCACATCATGCATTACGAGGGAGACCGGTCGGCGGACGTGAAATAGTCCTGCGGCTAGAGGTTTCGAGCTAACAACCGACTGGCTTGTGCCTGGATTTCGGCTTGATCGCCGAAGTGAGGGAACCAATCGACATCGGGCTCCCGCCGGAACCAGGTCATTTGCCGCTTGGCGTAGTTGCGATGCGCCTGCTGTACCGTCGCGATTGCCGCTTCCCGGTCGAGTTCCCCTTGCAGCAACTCGACCACTTGCTTGTATCCGATCGAGGCCAGGGGACGATTAGCCTCGCCATATTTCGCGAGGAGGTCTCGCGTTTCCTCGATCAAGCCCCGCTCAAACATCTCTCGCACCCGGCGGTTGATTCGTTCGTAGAGTTGCGCCCGGGCGGGATCGAGCCCAATGCGCAAGATCCTGAAGCCGCGCAGAGGATCGCGTCCAAGGGCCCACTGCTCAGTCATGGGGCGACGGGAATGGAGGCACACTTCAATCGCACGGATCACCTTAGGTACATCGTTGGGGTGAATCGAGGAAGCGGCACTCGGGTCCAGCCGCTGCAAAATGCGGTGCAGATACGCCGGACTTTTTTCCCCGGCCCGCGATCGCAATCGCTCGCGCAATTCCTCGGAGCGTTCGGGCCCCGGGAAAAGGCCTTCGATGAGAGCGCGCAGGTAAAGCCCGGTGCCGCCTACGACGATGGGCAAGGCTCCGCGGGCTCGGATCTCCCCGAGAACTCCGCGGGCGCGCCGAGCGTATTCCCCGGCCGTGGTGTAAGCGGTCGGCTCGATGGCGTCGAAAAGATGATGCGGAGCGCGCGTCCTCTCCTCCGGCGTGGGCTTGGCGGTGCCGATCGAGAACTCGCGATAGATCGCCACCGAGTCGCAGTTAACGATCTCGCCGTGGAATGCGGCGGCGAGTTCGAGAGATAGCGCGGTTTTGCCGCTTGCGGTGGGGCCAAGAATGACAACCAACAATGGATCGCGGGGCAATCAGCGCACGCCCCAGTGGAATTGGTGCCACGATCGCGTGAGGGTGAGGGCGAGAACCAGGAGCAAGATCAGAATGAAGCCCAAGGCTTCGAGCTTCGCGGCCGGGCGGCGGCGGGCGGCTCTTCGAGCCCGGAGATGATCGATCCGCCGCATCTTGTCATTGTAGACGAGCCGGGCAAAGCCGCCTCTACGGGCTTGTGTCCATTGCTCGCGGAGCGGCCTTCGGCTTTTTGCTCTCTGCTACCATCCAGTCGTGGCGCTCCTTGAAATCCGGCACCTCACGAAGATATTCCCCGCTGGACATTTTTCCATGGGAGCGCCTGAGGCCGGCGTCCGCGCGGTCGACGACGTTTCTTTGGACATTCAGGCCGGCGAAACTCTCGGCCTGGTGGGCGAATCCGGCTCAGGCAAAAGTACTCTCGGGCGGCTGGCGCTTCGCCTGATCGAGCCCACCTCCGGCAGCGTTCAGTTCGATGGTCAGGATCTCGTCTCTGCCGGCCGCAGCGAGTTGCGCCGGCTGCGACGGAACATGCAGATCATCTTCCAAGACCCTTTCAGCGCTCTCGATCCGCGCATGCGGGTGGAAGATCTGGTTGCCGAGCCGCTGGTCATACATGGATCGAAGAGGAATGGCGCAGGCGGGCTGAACTCGCACTCGGCAAGGTGGGGGAGGCGCCGGAGCACCATTCGTTCGCAAGTCGCGGAATTGCTCGAAGCCGTGGGCCTGGACGATTCGGCCATGCGCCGCTACCCGCACGAGTTCAGTGGAGGGCAGCGCCAGCGCATCGTCATTGCGCGGGCGCTCGCACTTCGCCCGAAATTCATCGTCTGCGACGAACCCGTCTCCGCGCTCGACGTCAGCGTGGGCGCGCAAATTGTGAACCTGCTGGCCCAGTTGCAGCGCGATTTCGGGCTGACCTACCTCTTCATTTCGCACTCCATGCCGGTGGTCCGCTACCTGTCCACGCGGATTGCGGTGATGTATCGGGGAAAAATCGTGGAGGTCAACCCTACCGACGAAATCACGAGCAATCCGCAGCACGCCTACACGCGGACGTTGCTTGCGGCCACGCCGGAAGTAGCCTTTCGTGGTTAGTGGCGAGCGTGCGATCAAGCGTCAGATTCGAATTTTGAGAACGCCAGCAGGGCCCGAACTGTCCATTGAGCTCCCCCGTCTGGTACGCTCGATCTCCTATGGCCGGACCAGCCCAACTGGTGTCGTCAGCCTATGCACTCGGCACCGTGTGTTCCTGGGGCGTGAGCGACTTTATCGGAGGCTATACTGCGCGGCGGTTCCAGGCATTTTTCCTGGTGGCGCTCGGGCACCTGAGCGGGACTGCGCTGGTGGTGAGTCTCGCCCTGGCACATCACGAGACGTTTCCGCCGGTTTCGCATTTCATGTGGGCTTGTGCGGGCGGCACCGCGGGCGGCATTTCGCTGGCGCTTTTTTACCGCGCGCTCGCCCGAGGACGTATGGGGCTGGCGGCTCCGGTCTCCGCGGTTCTGAGTGCGGCCATCCCGACTGGGTTTGGAATACTTACGCAGGGACTTCCCCGCACCCTGACGCTGACCGGCTTTATCCTCGCGGTCGTCGGCATATGGCTGATCTCGCGGCCGGAGGACGGTAGCCGGCCTGAAGGATTGCACTTGGCGCTTATTGCTGGGGTGGGCTTCGCCGCCTTCTACATATGTATGCAGCAGGCGGGCAGCGGCGCGGCCCTGTGGCTGGCTACTGGCTCTCGCGGGTCAGCGCTCATTGTCACTGCCATCATCGTACTGTCGGGGAGGAAATTCTCGCCCACCTATCCGCTTGGCTTCGGGCTGGGTCTGCTCGCCGGCTGCATCGACGTAACCGGCACAGTTCTCTTCATTCGCGCCACCCAAACCGGCCGCCTCGATACCGCCGTGATCCTGAGCTCTCTCTATCCGGCCATTACCGTGCTGCTCGCACGCGTGATCCTCAAAGAGCAATTCACCATTTGGAAACTGATTGGCGTGCTGGCGGCATTGGCGGCGGTTCCCATGATCGCAACCGCGTGAAACCCGCACCTGCGGGGAATAAGCGATGGGGCGAAACTGATTTCAGTCTTCATTTCTTGTGGGTGCCGCCCTCGGTCGCGCTGAGATGAAGAATCACAGCCGCGGTGCGGTACCGGACCGCCAGTATGGGTTCGGAAAGATTCTTCCCCAGGCGATCGATGGAATGCCGGTCATCGCGCTGCGAAAGCGCATCGAGAGCCGCCAGCCGCACCGGTTCGCTCTTGTCCGCCAGTGCGACTTGAATCAGCGCATCTTCGGAGACTTGATCGGGATCGCGCGCCAACGAACGCGCCGCTACCGCCCGCACCCCCGAGGAATCATGGCCACGAATCTGCCGGTAAGCTTCATATCCCATTCCGCCAAAGGGAACGAATCCAATCCCCTCCTCAAAGCCCAGCTGCATAAGCTGCTTCGGATCCTTCAAGCGGTCCAATTGGCTTTCGACCAGACCCTCGTGGCTCTTCCGGTCGCCCATCAGAATGGCATAGTAGATCTCGTAGGCACTCTTGTCTTTGAGCAAATAGAGGGCATGCGTGGCAGCCAGAGCTACGGATATTTCCGGATCATGGAGCGCGGTTCGCAGCTTGGGAATCGAACTGTAGGACGCGAGTTCCCCGAGAGTGGTGGCGGCGGCGGCGCGGACATGGCGATCACGGTCGTTGAGCGCCCGCTCGGCGAATGCAATCGCTTTTCGATCGTGGCGCATGAGCGCAAGCGAGCGCACGGAGTCGACCCGCCGCCCTGGCTTATCGCTCGCGAGCCCCTCGTGCAATACCGCCCAGGCTTGATCGGCAAGGCCGGGCGCGGGGGTTTTCTCTTCCGAACGAGAAACGCCTCCCACCAGTAAACCGGCCCAAAGCAGCGCAATAGCTTGCGATCGGAATCCCACGGCCACCCCCACATAGACGAAAGCCGCGTTCCCCCTGTCCCCGCGGGTGTGATGCGGGCGGTCGGGTCCGCGTTCGTCTCAGCTTACCTTCTCCGGTGAATCGGGGAAAACGCGGCGGAAGATGGCATCGATGTGCCGGAGTTGCCGATTTAGGTCGAAGGCACGGTCGAGAGCATCCTGGGACACGCGGCCGGTGATCTGGGGGTCGCTCCGGACCAACTGTCGGAAATTCAGGCCTTCGGTCCAGGCCCGCATGGCATGCGCTTGCACGAGCCGATAGGCGTCTTCGCGCGAAACCCCCTGCTCCACCAGTTCAAGCAGCAGCTGACCGCTGAAAACCAGTCCGCCGGTCGATTCGAGATTCGCTTTCATGCGCGCGGGGTAGACGAACAGAGTTTCGAGCAGGTTCGCGGTCTTATCCAGCATGTAGTCGACGAGCGTGGTCGAATCCGGCAGAATCACGCGCTCGACCGAGGAATGCGATATATCGCGTTCGTGCCACAGCGCCACGTTCTCAAATCCGGCTTGTGCATTCGAGCGCACCACGCGGGCCAGGCCCGAGATCTGTTCGAAGGTCACCGGATTCCGCTTGTGCGGCATGGCGGAAGACCCCTTCTGCTTCTCGCTGAAATACTCGTCCGCTTCCCGAACTTCGGTGCGCTGCAGGTGGCGAATTTCGGTCGCGATCTTGTCGAGCGTTGAAGCGATCACGGCCAGCGTCGCCAAGTAGTGCGCATGCCGGTCCCGCTGGATCACCTGA
>Ga0126381_100004546_pt1 | contig 15124 bp, 14 predicted proteins | sample PanSoiMetPlot_28_FD_96465 | JGI IMG/M metagenome (GOLD analysis project Ga0126381, IMG submission 96465) | Tropical forest soil microbial communities from Panama - MetaG Plot_28 | ecosystem: Environmental > Terrestrial > Soil > Tropical forest > Bulk soil | place: Panama | collected 2016-02-17
ATCTCCGGCGACCTCAAGGGCAGCCGCACCATCCATTCCTTCGTCTATGCGCTGGCGCGCTTCGGCGCCAACATCATGCCCGTGCCGGCGCGCGGCATGGGGCTGCCGGCGCATGTCGACCGGCGGCTGCGCGAAGAGTTCGGTTGCCAGTTCGTCGCCAAGGGCAAGGAGGACGACGGCCCCATCGACGCGCTCTACGTGACGCCCGACGAGCCGCATCAGCAGTCGCTCTTCTCCGGCCCCGAGATCAACCTCGACCGCGCGGTCGCGAAGAAGAAGATCGACGCCGTCTACGTGACCCGCTTCCAGAAGGAGCGCTGGGCGGAGCAGGACCAGCCCTATCCGCGCATCGACAAGAAATTCCTCAACGAACCGAAATATTCCGCCGCCAGCGTGCTGCATCCACTGCCCCGCGTGGGCGAGCTCGACGTCTCGCTCGACACCGACAGCCGTGCGGTCTACTTCCAGCAGGCGGCCTATGGGGTGCCGATCCGCATGGCGCTGATCTCGCTGCTGCTCGGCCTCCATAAGGGCAAGTCGCTGACCCGCTTCGAAGGCGGCTTCGACAAGCCGAAATTTCCGCTCTACGACCAGCCGCGCTCGCTCGGCATCCAGTGCGGCAACAAGAATTGCATCGTGCACGAGCCGATGGAGAGCCTGTATGTCCGCAACCGCTTCCATGTGGTGAGGACCGGCGAGGAAATCCAGCTCCGATGCGTCTACTGCGAGAGCGACACTGAGGACTTCGTGGTCGCCCACAAGAAGAACAAGTGGTACGCCAAGGACGGGTTCCTCCTGCTGCGCGACCGCGAGCATAATCTGCGCGAGCTTGTGGTCTTCGCCGACGAGAGCGACGCGCGCGAAGGCGGCTTCCATTTCCGGCGGCATTCTGCGAGCACCAGGCCCGCGCGTCTTAAATCCCGTTCGTGAGCCCAGCCGGGAGGCGGCCGAGATGTTCTATCCGCTCGATTGGCCCCCCGCCCTCGTGAACGCGGCCGCGTTCCTCATCGGCTATCTGCTCGGCTCCATTCCCTTCGGCCTCATTTTGACGCGGTGGGCCGGGACGCCGGACATTCGCACGATCGGCTCAGGCAATATCGGCGCCACCAATGTGCTTCGCACCGGCAACAAGCCGCTTGCGGCGGCGACGCTCTTGGGCGACATCCTCAAGGGCACGGCTGCGGTGCTGGCGGTGGAATTCGCCTTGGGCCGCGAGGCGGCGCTCGTGACCGGGCTCGGCGCGTTCGTCGGTCACATCTTTCCAGCCTGGCTGGCGTTCAAGGGCGGCAAGGGCGTGGCGACATATATCGGAGTGCTCATCGGCCTCGCCTGGCCCGCTGCCGTCGCCTTCTGCCTGATCTGGCTCGCAGTCGCCGCGGCGACGCGCTACTCCTCGCTCGCCGCGCTCATCGCCAGCGCCGTGGTGCCGCTGGTGCTCTGGTTCATCGCCGACGATCGCACTGCGATATTCTTCGCGTTCCTCGCGCTGTTGCTGTGGGTCATGCATCGCCCGAACATTGCACGACTTCTGGCCGGCACCGAAAGCAAGATCGGTCGTTCGGGCGCAGCGTGAGCGAAGCTGCCCGGTTGAGCGAAGAGGAGCGGCTCCATTGGCTGCAGCTCATTCGCAACGACAATGACGTGGCCGCGCGCCTTCCGCGCCCTGCTCGATCAGTTCGGCAGCGCGCAGTGGCGCTCGCCGCGCTCCGGGCTTCGCGCGCCGCGGACCGAGGCTCGTGGTGTTGCGGACCGATCCTCGGCGCGCCCCTCCAACGGCTGGCGGAGGACGCGGCAGCCATCCCGATACCACCGGCAGCCGCGGAGCCCGACGACGACGGCGCGCGCGCGGATCGTTGCCTTGCTTGGCCCGATCCCGGTCAGCATCGATGGCTGCCCCCTCCCCCTGCTGTCGTGCGGACAAGTCCTGCTCGAACCCGCGGTCGCCGGCCGACTGTGCCGCCATGGCGGTGGGCCGGTCGCTCGGAACAATTAAAGATTGTATATTCTTGTTATTGCTTATTAACGTTGTGGCCACAGAAAAGCCTTTCAGCTCCTTATTTACCCTCCGCCCCTACCTTCTGCCGGGTAGGGGCCGGAAGGCCGGGATTTGACAGTCCGGGTTCCTCTCCCCATGTTCGGCGGGCTGCCGGGCCGGCCGATTCCGCCCCAAACTCGCCGAGCCGGCCGCTAAACCACTGGAATTGCATGAATATTGTCGTAGTCGAATCGCCCGCCAAGGCCAAGACCATCAACAAGTATCTGGGCCGTGGCTATGAGGTGCTGGCGTCGTTTGGCCATGTGCGCGACCTGCCGCCCAAGGACGGCTCGGTCGATCCCAAGGCCGATTTCCGCATGATCTGGGAGGTCGATGCCAGGTCCCAAAAGCACCTCAACGACATCATCCGGGCGGTCAAGGGCGCCAACAAGCTCATCCTGGCGACCGACCCCGACCGCGAGGGCGAGGCCATCTCCTGGCACGTGCTCGAGGTGCTCAAGCAGAAGAAGGCGATCAAGGCGCAGGCGGTCGAGCGCGTGGTCTTCAATGCCATCACCAAGCAGTCGGTGCTCGACGCGATGAAGCACCCGCGCGGCATCGATGGCGCGCTTGTCGATGCCTATCTGGCGCGCCGCGCCCTCGATTATCTGGTCGGCTTCACGCTCTCGCCGGTGCTGTGGCGCAAGCTGCCGGGCGCGCGCTCGGCCGGGCGCGTGCAATCGGTGGCGCTGCGGCTCGTCTGCGACCGCGAGCTCGAGATCGAACGGTTCGTGGCCCGCGAGTACTGGTCGCTGGTGGCGACCCTCGCGACGCCGCGCAACGAGACCTTTGAGGCGCGCCTGGTCGGCGCCGACGGCAAGAAGATTCAACGTCTTGACATCGGCACCGGTGCCGAAGCCGAGGCGTTCAAGCAGGCGCTGGAGAGCGCGGCCTTCTCGGTCGTTTCCGTCGAAGCCAAGCCCGCCAAGCGCAACCCACCGCCGCCTTTCACGACCTCGACCCTGCAGCAGGAGGCGAGCCGCAAGCTCGGCTTCGCGCCCGCCCACACGATGCGCATCGCGCAGCGCCTCTACGAAGGCGTCACCGTCCGTGGCGAGACCGTGGGCCTCATCACCTATATGCGAACCGACGGCGTGCAGATCGCCGAGGAGGCGATCGCGGCGAGCCGCAAGCTCATCGGCTCCGACTATGGCCAGCGCTACCTGCCCCCCAGCGCCCGGCAGTACCAGACCAAGGCCAAGAATGCCCAGGAGGCGCACGAGGCCATCCGTCCGACCGATTTCAACCTGCGGCCCGCGGAAGCAAAATCGTTTCTCGATGCCGATCAGTCCAAACTCTACGAGCTGATCTGGCTGCGCACGGTGGCGAGCCAGATGGAATCTGCCGAGCTCGAGCGCACCACCGTCGACATCACCGCTAAGGCGGGCGGCCGCACCATCGACCTGCGGGCGACCGGCACGGTCATCAAGTTCGACGGCTTCCTGACGCTGTATCAAGAGGGTGAGGACGACGCCGCCGACGAAGACGAGAGCCGCCGCCTGCCGGCGATGAGCGCCGGCGAGCCGCTGCAGAAGCGCAAGATCGACGCCACGCAGCACTTCACCGAGCCGCCGCCGCGCTATTCGGAGGCATCGCTGGTCAAGCGCATGGAGGAGCTCGGCATCGGCCGGCCTTCGACCTATGCGTCGATCCTCCAGGTGCTCAAGGACCGCGGCTATGTGCGCATCGATAAGAAGCGGCTCATCCCGGAGGATAAGGGCCGCGTCCTGACCTCGTTCCTGGAGAGCTTCTTCGCCCGCTACGTGGAATATGGCTTCACCGCCGATCTCGAAGAGCAGCTCGACCGCATATCCAACAACGAGATCGCCTGGCGTGATCTCTTGCGCGACTTCTGGCGCGACTTCACCGCCGCGATCGGCGACATCAAGGATCTGGGCGTCGCCCAGGTGATCGATGCGCTCAACGAGATGCTCGGACCGCATCTCTTCCCGCCGCGCGCCGACGGCATTGATCCACGTCAGTGCCCCAATTGCGGCGGCCAGCTGTCGCTCAAGCTCAGCAAGTTCGGCGGCTTCATCGGCTGTACCAATTACCCCGAGTGCCGCTACACCCGCCAGCTCACCGCCGGCGTCAACGGCATCGACGGCGGGACGAAGCGGCTCGGCGAGGACCCGGCGACGGGCCTCGAGGTGACGCTGCGCAGCGGCCGCTTCGGGCCCTATGTGCAGCTCGGCGAGGGCGTCAATGGCGAGAAGCCCAAGCGTGCCGGCCTGCCCAAGGGCGTCACGCCGGACGACGTCGATCTCGCCCGCGCGCTCGCCTTGCTGTCGCTCCCGCGCGAGGTCGGCAAGCATCCCGACGACGGCGTCCCGATCATGGCCGGCGTCGGCCGCTTCGGCCCCTATGTGCAGCACGGCAAGACCTACGCCAACCTGGAAGCCGGCGACGATGTCCTCACCATCGGGCAGAATCGGGCAGTGACGCTGATCGCCGAGAAGGTCGCCAAGGGCCCTAGCGCGCGCCGCTTCGGCCCCGCGCCCGGCCGCCCGCTCGGCGACCATCCCGACAAAGGCGGGCCGATCGTGGTCAAGTCCGGTCGCTATGGACCCTATGTCAGCCACGATGGCGTCAACGCCTCGCTGCCGTCGGACAGGACACCCGAAACCATCACGCTCGAGGAGGCCGTGTCGCTGATCGACGCGCGCGCAGCCCACGCCCGGGCGCCGGCGCAACGCCGCCGTCCGACCCGCGCTGCCGCCGCCAAGGCCAAATCGCCCCCGGCGAAGCCCGCGCCGGCCGCCGAGAAGGCCAAGAAGCCGCGCAAAGCCAAGGCCGCCAATTGAACCAGGCGCCGCGCCCGACGCCGGCCCGGGCTGGCGCAACGGCGCCTTTGCACCTAACTTAGTTCCGAGCGAGCAGCCCTCGCGGAACCCCTTTTCGTGAAACCTCCCGCAAAACCTTCACCCCCCTCCAAGCAGCAGATCCTCGCTTTCATTGGCGAGCAATCCGGCCGCGTCGGCACGCGCGAGATCGCGCGCGCCTTCGGCCTCAAGAATGCCGACCGCGCCGACCTCAAGCGCATGCTGCGGGAGCTCGCCGACGAGGGTCGCATCAACCGGCGGCGCAAGAAGCTGCACCATCCCGGCACCCTTCCCCCGGTTGTGGTTGCCGATATCGGCGAGCGCGATGCCGACGGCGAGCTGATCGCGACGCCAACCGAGTGGGACGAGACACACGGTGCGCCGCCCAAAATCCGCGTGCGGGTGCCGCGCCGCGCGCGCCCTGGCGAGGTCGCCGGTGTGGGCGACCGTGCGCTGCTACGGATCGAGGAGACCGACGATGACGTGATCCGCCACAGCGGCCGCGTCATCAGGATCATCGACCGCGCCCGCCAACGCATGCTCGGCATCTTCCGCGCTCTCCCGGAAGGCGGCGGGCGGCTCGCGCCGATCGACAAGAAACAGCTCGGCCGCGAGCTCGCGATCCCACCGGGCGCCGTCGGAGATGCACGGGACGGCGATCTCGTGGCCGTCGAGGTCGCGCCGCCACGCCGCGGCTACGGGCTTGCGACCGCACGCGTCACCGAGCAGCTCGGCTCGCTCAAGAGCGAGCGCGCCGTGAGCCTCATCGCCATCAATGCGCATGGCATCCCTAATGTCTTTCCGGCGGCGGCGCTACGCGAGGCGGAAGCACGTCCCGCGCGGCTTGCCGGGCGCGAGGACTGGCGCAAGGTCCCCTTCATCACCATCGATCCGCCCGACGCCAAGGATCACGACGATGCGGTGCACGCGGCACCGGATGACGATCGAAAGAACGCGGGCGGCCACGTCATCAGCGTCGCCATTGCGGATGTTGCGCACTACGTGCGGGAAGGCTCGGCGCTCGATCGCGAGGCGCTCTTGCGGGGCAACTCGGTCTATTTTCCCGATCGTGTCGTGCCGATGCTGCCAGAGCACATCTCCAACGACCTCTGCTCGCTGCGTCCCAAGGAGGACCGCGCGGCGCTGGCGGTTCGCGTCGTGGTGGGCGCGGCCGGCCACAAGCGCTCGCACACGTTCCATCGTGTGCTCATCCGCTCCGCCGCCAAGCTCTCCTACGCGCAGGCGCAGGCCGGGATCAACGGCCATGCAGACGCGGACACGGAAGTGCTCGTCAAGCCGGTGCTCGCGCCCCTCTACGCTGCCTACCAGGCGGTCAAGCGGGCGCGTGACGAGCGCGCCCCGCTCGATCTCGATCTGCCCGAGCGCAAGATCATTCTGAAGGCCGACGGCACGGTCGATCGCGTCGTCACGCCGACGCGCCTCGAGGCGCACCGCTTGATCGAGGAGTTCATGATCCTCGCCAACGTGGCCGCCGCCGAGACGCTCGAGCGCGCCTCGGTGCCACTGATTTACCGGGTGCATGACGACCCCGATCCGCAACGCGTCAATGCACTGCGCGAGTTCCTCAAGACCATCGACATCTCGCTCTCCAAGGGCAGCGCTCCGCGCGCCGCGACGTTCAACAACATCCTCGAGCGCGTGAAGGGCCGCGAGTTCGAGAACCTGGTCAACGAGGTGGTGCTGCGCACGCAGGCGCAAGCCGAATATTCCGCCGAGAACTATGGCCATTACGGCCTCAACCTGCGCCGCTACGCCCATTTCACCTCGCCGATCCGCCGCTACGCCGATCTCATCGTGCATCGTGGCCTCATCCGCGCCGGCAAGCTCGGCGACGGTGGCCTCGCCGAGACAGCTGATCCGCGCAAGCTCGGCGAGATCGCCGCCACCATCTCGGCCGCCGAGCGGCGCGCCATGAAAGCGGAACGCGAGACCTTCGATCGCCTGCTCGCACATTTTCTGGCCGACCGTATCGGCGCAACCTTCGATGGCCGGATCTCTGGCGTCACCCGGGTCGGCCTGTTCGTGAAGCTTGACGAGACCGGTGCCGACGGCTTCATTCCGGCACGCACCATCGGCACCGAATACTTCCGCTTCCATGAGGAGCGGCACGCACTCGTCGGCAGCACGAGCGGGGAAAGCTATCGCCTTGGCGATCCGGTGACGGTGAAGCTCGTCGAGGCGGCACCGCTTGCCGGCGCGCTCCGCTTCGAGCTCATCTCGGAGGGCCGCTACGACGCGCCTTCGCCGCACTCCCGGCGCCAAGCGCGCACGCCGCGCGGTGCACGGCCGCAGTTGCGCGGGCGTGACAAGAAGCGGCGGCGATGAACCAGCTGCGCGGTCTCGATCGGATGAATGCGCTCGCCAAAGAGCTTCTGGAGGACGAGAGCTATTACAAGCTGCCTAATCTACGGCCTAAGGATGCGGCGACCCTGATCCTGCTTGATCATTCCGGCCCCATCTCCAAGGTGCTCCTCGGCAAGCGGCACGACGGCCACAAGTTCCTACCCGGCAAGTACGTGTTTCCGGGCGGCGGGCTGGAGCCAGCCGACAAGCGCATGGCGGTCGCGCGGCCGCTCGACCGCGATACAGAGCAAAGCCTCATGCGCGCCGTCAAGCGCGCGAGCCCGGCCAAGGCCCGCGCGCTGGCGCTCGCCGCGATCCGCGAGACCTATGAAGAGACCGGCCTCCTCATAGGTCGGAGAAGCGATCAGCCGGCAACGCTGGGCGGGCCATGGGCGGCATTCGCGCAGGCGCAAGTCCTTCCCGATCTTGCGACCCTCCATTTCGTTGCGCGCGCCATCACGCCGCCGCGCCGGCCCAAGCGCTTCGATACGCGCTTCTTCGCCGCCGATGCGACGACGATCGCGGACCGCATCGAAGGAATGATCGGGCCCAATGCCGAGTTGGTCGAACTCGTGTGGATGCCGCTCGCACAGGCGCGGCAGCTCGACATGCCGGCGATCACCGCGGTCGTGCTGGAGGAGCTCGATATGCGGATTGCCGCCGGCCTGCGCCACGATCTGCCGGTTCCCTTCTACCAGATGCTGCATGGGCATTTCGTGCGCACCTTGCTCTGAGAGCGCCGCGCCTTTCTTGACATTGCGCCTTGAGCCGTTAGTTTGCCGGCAAACGCCCGGCCAATGCCGGCGCCATTCATCCGGAGTCCGCCATGGCCAAGTCCACCACCATCAAGGTCAAGCTCGTATCGAGCGCCGATACCGGCTTCTATTACGTGACCAAGAAGAACTCGCGCACGCAGACCGACAAGCTGGTCAAGAAGAAATACGATCCGGTCGCGCGCAAGCACGTCGACTTCCGCGAAGCCAAGATCAAGTAATCCGGTTTCGTCGGCGCAAACCAAAGTTCGCGTAAGGCTCGGCCGGAGGTCAGGAAGGTGGCCGGTCGGGAGCGGCTTCATGAGGAGGCCACTCGCGCCGCCCCCGAACCGGCCGAACCCCACGGACCCAGGAGATGCGGCGGACCTGAGCACTCCGTAGGGTTATGTCGTCGCGAAGGCTTTAGATACGTGGTGTGGCCGACATAACGCCCGCATATGAGCCATCGCGAAAGCCGAGGTTAGCCGAAGAACCGCCGAAATCCAACAATTTAGGCAGTGGATAGCGGGAAAAGTCCGCTCATCCTAAAACTTTAAGGTTGACGGTCGCAGTTACGCCGCGGAACCGATTTTACCGCCATCGGCCGTAAAAAGCCATTCGAGCCCGGAATTGCCGGCATTTTCGACCCTGCCCTGACGCCGCTCAGGCGGCGTCGGGCACGTCCCGGTTGCGGCCGTCCCGCTTGGCGCGGTAGAGCGCGCGGTCGGCGCGCTTGATGACGGCGGCGGCATTGTCGTCGGGCCCGAGTCCCGCGATGCCGATCGAGATCGTTACCTCAATGGTGCGCGCGCCCTTCTGGATCGCGAACGGCTCACTCGCGATGCGCCGGCGCAGCCGCTCAGCCACCATGGTGGCGACCGCCATATCGGTCTCCGGCATCACCACTACAAACTCCTCGCCGCCGTAGCGGCAGGCGAGGTCGATGCCGCGGATCGACTTGCGTGCGCAACTCGTCGGTCATCATCTTGAGTCGCGATAGCGAGCGCACGCGGGCGATCAGCGCCACGTCGGAGACCGGCTTGGTGAGGAAGTCGTCGGCTCCCGATTCGAGACCCTTGACGCGGTCGGACGGTTGGTCGAGGGCGGTGAGGATCACCACCGGGATGTGATGTGTGGCGATGTTGCTCTTGAGGCTCCCGCAGACCTCGAATCCGTCCATGTCGGGCATCATCACGTCGAGCAGCACGACGTCGCATTCGGCGCGCTCGCAGATCGCCAGCGCCTGCTTGCCGCTGACCGCGGTCATGACGTCGAAATATTCGGCGGAGAGGCGTGCCTCCAAGAGCTTGACGTTAGCGGGCACGTCATCGACGACAAGAACACGGGCGGTCATCGACGGATCTCCTAAAGCGGCTGGCCCTCAGGTCAAGAAGCGGCGGATGGTCTCGATGAACTTGCCGACCGAGATCGGCTTCGACAGATAGGCCTCGCAGCCACCTTCACGAATGCGCTCCTCGTCGCCCTTCATGGCGAAGGCGGTGACGGCCACGACCGGGATAACCCGCAGCACGGGGTCCTCCTTGAGCCACTTGGTCACCTCAAGACCAGAGACTTCCGGGAGCTGGATGTCCATCAGGATCAGATCGGGACGATACCGGCGTGCGAGATCGAGGGCCTCGACGCCGTTGCGCGTCCCGACGGTCTGATAACCATGAGCCTCCAGCAAATCGTGGAAGAGCTTCATGTTGAGCTCGTTGTCTTCCACGATCATGACTGTTTTCGCCATCCCCGTCCTTCCCACTGCCCCTTACCAGCAGCTTGGGCATGACGGGAAAAAGGCTAGAGCCAATTCCTTACGGAAAGGCAAACGCCAACCGTCACGCCGCCGGTGCAGATAAGTCGGCAATCATACGATCCACAAGGGGAATTTGGCGCCGCCTGACGCCGGCGCGCATTGCTCCGGCAAATCGGGTAGTATGCTGCGCGTTTGGTCAGAATCGCTTGCTGCATCGCGGAGGCGAGCAATGAAACGATCCCCCTCCTCCAAGCCGAGCACGGCGACCGAGCTTGCCATCGCGGCGCTCGGTTTCCTCGCCGCCGACGAGAAGCGGCTCACGCGCTTCCTGTCGCTGAGCGGGCTCGAGCCGCAGTCGCTGCGCGCGGCGGCGCGGGAGCCTGGCTTCTTGCCCGGCGTGATCGAGCATGTGGCGGCCGACGAGGACTTGTTGACGGCCTTTGCCGGGGAGTACGGACTAGACCCGCAGGAGGTCGAGCGGGCCCGTGGGACGCTGGCGGGGCGCCCCGGGGACACAGGGGCTGCCTAAAGCTGCCATGGAAGGTTTTTGCCGAGACTGTCGTTGCGACATTGCGAATTCTTTCAAGCGCTGTCCCTCGTGTGGCTCTCCGCGTCTTCTCAATCATCCCGAACTCGCGCGGCTCTCGGTCGCGCACGTCGATTGCGACGCCTTCTACGCCACCGTCGAGAAGCGTGACGATCCGACGCTTGCCGACAAGCCGGTGATCGTGGGCGGCCGCCGGCGCGGCGTCGTGCTCACCTGCTGCTACCTGGCGCGCACTTTCGGGGTACGCTCCGCCATGCCCATGTTCGAGGCGCGACGGCTGTGCCCGTCCGCCACCGTGGTGCGGCCCGACATGGAGAAATACGCACGCGTCGGCAAACAGGTACGCAACCTCATGCGCGATCTCACGCCGCTGGTCGAGCCGGTCTCCATCGATGAAGCCTTCATGGACCTCTCCGGCACCGAGCGCCTGCACGGCGCCTCGTCCGCCAAGGCGCTCGCAGGCTTTGCCGCGCGGGTCGAGCGCGAGATCGGCATCACGGTGTCGATCGGCCTTTCCTGCAACAAGTTTCTGGCCAAGATCGCCTCCGACCTCGACAAGCCGCGTGGCTTTGCGGTCATCGGCGGCGCCGACGCGCCGGCATTCCTCGCGCCGCGCCCGGTCAGCCAGATTTTCGGCGTCGGCAAGGCCGCGCAGGCGCGGCTTGCGGCCGATGGCTACCGTACGGTTGGCGACCTGCAGCGCGCGAGCGAGACGGAACTGGTCCGCCGCTACGGCGCCGAGGGCGCGCGGCTCTCGCGCCTCTCCCGCGGCCTCGACGACCGTCTGGTCTGTGCCGAGCGCGAGGCCAAGAGCATCTCCGCGGAGACCACGTTCGAGCGCGACATCGCCGAGCTGCGTCCGCTGGAGCTGCGCCTGTTTCGCCTTTCCGAAAAGGTCTCCGCCCGTCTCAAGGCGAGCGCGCTTGCCGCCTCGACGGTGACGCTCAAGCTCAAGACCGCCAATTTCCGTCTGCGCACGCGGGCGCAATCGCTGCATCAGCCGACCCAGCTCGCGGCCAAAATCTTCGCTTGCGGGCGTGAGCTGCTCGCCCGCGAGGCGGACGGCGCCAAGTTCCGCCTGATCGGCATCGGCGTCTCGGCGTTGGTTCCGGCCGCGGACGATGATCTCGCCGATCTCCTAGACCGACGCGCCGCGCACGCCGAGCTCGCCATCGACCGGCTACGCGCTCGCTTCGGCGATGAGGTCGTGGTGAAGGGGTTGGTATTCGATCAGGAGGAGGATTGATCGCCCTGTCCCGGGCTTGGCCCGGGACAAGCGCGAACTTAGGGACAGGGCTTGGTGTCCCTGATCTCCAGCGAGGTCAGCTCGCCGCTGATCGCGAAATCGTTGTAGTCGAGCAAGAGCGCGCGCGAGATGCCGTTCTCGTAGAGCTCGAAGGTGATCGCATAGACCGGGGTCTGCTCGCCCGCCTTAGCGTTGAGATCGAAGTAGCTCACGGTGACCGGCCAGCGCGCCATGCCCGCGAGCGCCGCCTGCCCGGCGGCGGCGTCGGTAGGGACGCGCTCGGTCGGCGGGATCATGCGTCCGATCACGGTCAGCGTGTTGTAGATTTTCTCGCCTTTCTCCGAGCCGTCATAGACGGGGAACTCCAAAATGCTCTTGCCGGCGCGCGCCGCCTCGATGATGCGGCGCACATGCTGGGTCGGAAACACGATGGCGTGGTCGAGGTTGAGCTTGGTGTTCTTGGGCTTGATCAGCGTAACCGCGATGTTGTCCGCCTGCCGCACTGCCGCACCGTCGACCGCGTCGACCATGCGGTTGTTCATGTAGTTCTCCGACTTGAACTGGAAGTTCTTGGCGTCGCCATCCTCCCAGGTGTTCGAGCGCAGGTCGCTCAAGGTGACCTTGCCCTCGCCATTGTCGAGCTCCGAGACCTGGCGGAACTCGAGCTTGTAACCCTCGCAGGCGCTGCCGGCGAAATCATACAGAATGCGCCCGCGCGCCGAGACGGTCGATGAGTTGCCGTGGTTCTGGGCCAGCGAGAGCTCGTAGACCGCACGATGGGACGCAAGCTCGCCGGCGGGCGCTACCGCCTGCGCCCGGGCCGCCAGCACGGTGGCGCAGCCCAGGGCAGCAAGACAAATTGCCGGGCCAGCGAACTCCTTGCCGCGAATCATCATGGAACCTCCTGGTCGCCCGGCCTGCCTCGCAACATAGGCACAGCCGCGACAGACCGCAACCGCGCCTGCTTGCCAGCGCCCCAGCAATGGGCGAAGACAGCGGCCTGCACGTCGCACGTATTGCTCACGGAGAAGGTCATGGCCGGTCTTGTGGACAAGAAGCTTTCCGATCTCGGTATCGCGCTGCCGACGCCGGCGGCGCCGATCGCCAATTACGTGGGCTCAGTGCGCGCCGGCGCCTTGCTATTCGTGTCCGGCCAAATCTGCCTCGACGGCTCCGGCAAGCTCGCCGCCAAGGGCAAGCTTGGACAGAGCGTATCGATCGAGGAGGGCCAAAAGGCGGCGCGCTTCTGCGCCATCAACCTCATCGCCCAGGTCAAGGCCGCAGTCGGCGACCTCGACAAGGTGGTGCGCGTGGTGCGGCTCGGCGGCTTCATCAATTCCGATCCCGCTTTCCTCGACGGCCCCAAGGTGATGAACGGCGCGTCCGACTTGATGGTCGAGGTTTTTGCCGACAAGGGCCGGCACGCCCGCACCACGGTCGGGGTCGCGGCGCTGCCGCTCGATGCCGCGGTCGAAGTCGAGGGCCTGTTTGAGCTCGCCTGAGCGGTGTGCGATTGGCTGACCGCGCGTCCGGTGGCGCACCGCGGCCTGCACGGCGGCGGCGTCATCGAGAATACACCGGCGGCCTTCGCGGCCGCTGTTGCCGGCGACTACGCTATCGAATGCGACCTGCAGGTCAGCGCCGACGGCGAAGCGATGGTGCATCATGACGATGCGCTCGGACGCCTCACCGACGGCAGCGCCCGGCTCGATGCGATGACGAGCGCCGAGCTCAAGCGCGTCGCCTTCAGGTCCACCTCCGATCGCATGATCACGCTCGCCGAATTGTGCGAGCTCGTGAGAAGTCGCGTCACCTTGGTGATCGAGCTCAAGAGCGGCGGCGCCGGGGACGAGCGCCTCGCCACGCGCACCGCCGCGGTCTTGTCCGGCTACGCCGGGCCAGCGGCGGTGATGTCGTTCGATCCCGCTCAAATCGCCCCTCTGCGTTGGATCGCGCCCCATCTCACCCGAGGTCTCGTGGCGCAAAGCTGGCGCGCGCCTTCTGCTCACGAGGATGCCGGCGGCCGGTCGGCTTTCGCCTATTGCCGCAATGCGCTGCGCGCACGTCCGCAGTTCGTCGCCTATTCGGTGAAGGACCTGCCGGCCGCGCTTCCACTCGCGGCGCGGCGGCTTGGCGGCTTGCCGCTCTTAACCTGGACGGTGCGCAGTGCCGCCGACCGCGCCTGCGCCACGCGCTGGGCTGACCAGATGATCTTCGAGGGATTTCGGCCTTAAAATTGCAATTCAAGCAAGGCTAATATTGCCAGCATCATGACTGCAAAAACCGCAACCTCGACCGAGATCACCTTGCGTGTCGTCGACGTGCTCGGCGAGGTTGATCGCGCGGCGTGGGACGCTTGTGCCAACCCGCAGGTCGATGCTGGCGGCGGCGCCTTGTGCCGGGCTGACGCGGCACTTGCGGAAGCCGAGTATAACCCATTCATTTCGCACGACTTCCTCTCGGCGATCGAGCGCTCCGGCTCGGCCCGGAACCGCACCGGCTGGCAGCCCATGCATCTGCTCGCCGAGGCGCAGAACGGCGAGGTTGTCGGGGTCGCGCCTTGCTACGCGAAATCCCATTCGCAGGGCGAGTATGTGTTCGACCACGGCTGGGCCGAGGCCTATGAGCGCGCCGGCGGCAACTACTATCCTAAGCTTCAGGTGGGCGTGCCGTTCACGCCGGCAACGGGGCGGCGCCTCCTGGTGCGTCCGGGCCCGCGGGCAGAGGCCGTGCGCCGCGCGCTCGCCGACGGGCTTGCGGAGATTTGCCGCCGCTCCAACGCCTCCTCGGTGCATGTCACCTTCGCGACCGAGCGCGAATGGCATCTGCTCGGCACCCGCGACTATCTGCTGCGGACCCATCGCCAGTTCCATTGGGAGAATGCCGGCTACGGCAGCTTCGACGATTTCCTCGCCGCGCTCGCCTCGCGCAAGCGCAAGACCATCCGCCGCGAGCGGGCGGATGCGCTCGCTTCTGGCATCAGCATTCATTGGCTCACCGGCGCTGATTTGACCGAGGAAGTCTGGGACGCCTTCTTCGCGTTCTACATGGAGACCGGCTCGCGCAAATGGGGCCGCCCCTATCTCACCCGCGCCTTCTATTCCATGGTCGGCCAGAGCATGCGCGACCGCATTCTCCTCGTAATGGCCAAGCGCGAGGGGCGCTGGATTGCCGGCGCCATCAACTTCATCGGCTCGCGCGCCCTGTTCGGCCGCCATTGGGGCGCAATCGAGCATCATCCGTTCCTGCATTTCGAGGTCTGTTACTATCAGGCTATCGACTATGCGATCGCGCACAAGCTCGCACGCGTCGAGGCGGGCGCGCAGGGCCAGCACAAGATCGCCCGCGGCTATCTGCCGACCACGACCTACTCGGCGCACTATGTCGTCGATCCGGCGCTGCGGCGGGCGGTCGCCGAGTTTCTCAAGCACGAGCGCGCCTTCGTGGCCGAGGAGATCGAGGAATTTGCCGAAGCCGCACCGTTTCGCAGGGAGCCGACAGCCTGAACCGGGGAGCCGTGTAATGCCCGCCTATGATCCGAGCAACATCTTCGCGAAAATCCTGTGCGGCGAGCTGCCGAGCTACAAGATCTACGAGGATGA
>Ga0126381_100004547_pt1 | contig 15123 bp, 10 predicted proteins | sample PanSoiMetPlot_28_FD_96465 | JGI IMG/M metagenome (GOLD analysis project Ga0126381, IMG submission 96465) | Tropical forest soil microbial communities from Panama - MetaG Plot_28 | ecosystem: Environmental > Terrestrial > Soil > Tropical forest > Bulk soil | place: Panama | collected 2016-02-17
AGGGGTCAGCAAGGTGAGCAAGGAGCAGATGTGGCGGAGTGCACTTCCTGTCGAGCACTCGAAGATGTTCCGCTCGATGCTAATCGGAAAGTTAACGCTGAAGTCGGCTACGTTGGGCGTGCGTGCAGACAGTGCGGCTGGCACACTCTCCACCATCTGACCGTCTGACCGTCGGAGTGCTGCCTGAAGCATTTGCTGCAACCCCGCCTTCCCTTCTTTTAGGCATTGGTTAGAAATGAAACTCCAGTGTTGCCGCGACGTAGTAGGCGTGGTACGACGGCTGGTCCACCCCCAGGAACAAGTACCTCGCTGCAGAGTTATCTCCCACTTGGAAATAGGGGTAAAACTGAGTGAGACCGTTGGGGCTCAGGATCGGCGTAGGAGATGTCGTACTGTTAACAACCTGAACCGGACATCCGGCCACGGTACTTGTGGGCGATGCGCTCATACAACCTAGGTATTGCGTCATGGGAGAAGTCTGGAAGTCCTTGTTGTCGAATTGCTGGTATCGAAATTCAAACTTAGGCATCACGTTGTTGGTGAGTTTGTACTTAAATACGGCCACGACTTCATGTGTGCGGCTGACGCTCTCCGGGTAGCTGACGGCGGCGCTGGTGCCGACAAGGAGGAACCGGCAAGCGGCGGTGGTTGCCGAATTAGAGCAATTAGTCCCGGTGGCAGGATCCACACCATTAATTCCCAGGAACCGCGAGAATGTGTCAGAGTGCCCCGCCGACAGCGAATAATAGGTCGTGAAGTAGGCCTTCTTGCCAATGTAAGTATCCGCACCCACAGTCCAGATGTCGACTTTTTCCGGCGTGGTGCTTTCCCAATCATTGTTGGCGGTGTCGCAGCCGGCGCAGGTCAGTATGTTCTGGCCAGTATTGGGTGGTGTGCGGTTACGCGAGATCATCCTTCGGTAGTTGTGCTCGCGGGAATACTCAGCAAACAAGGACACCTGGGGAGAAAGAACGTAGTCCGCTCCGAAACCATAGTTGTAGGTGATATCCTTCAAGATCCCGTAAAGGTAGTAGGGACTTGTGGTCGCTGCCGATCCGGTCAAGAAGTTCAAAGGCGCCAGGCTGTTGGCGCCACCGGCCTGATTGTAATCGTCCTGAATAGTTCCGCCGAAGGCGGAGAGACTTAACTTCTGAGTTAAATCGTACTCGACCAGCCCGTCGCCGCGGTTACGCACCCGGCGCGCCTCGTCAAACCTGCGATTGCACCGTTGGTCAGCGGTGAAAACGAGGCTGCTGCTGTTACAGGAGACGGGGGCGTTAGTGACAGGATCACTGGAATTATCGTCCTGGTATTCATCCGGGTTGCGCACCGAGTGCCGATAGGAAAGCCGGAACAGCAGGTCCTTCCAGTGCGCCACGTCAATCGATGCTAGGAACGTATGCTCGAGTGAATGTTCCACATCACGATGCGAGCGGTCCATCCATTCCGCCTGGTAGCCGACCTTCGCGGTGCTCTTGTTGGCAAAGAACCAATTTCCGGTCAGCTCAAAGGTCTTACGATTGAAGCCGAAATTGGTGTTCGTCGCTCCATCAGTAAGCGCTGTCGGGGGCCCGGAGGCATCTCCTTCCACGGGAGTAAAAGTGTGAGTGGGGGTGTTGTTGTTGTAGTCATAGTGGCGATAGCCCGCCTTGATCTGGAAACTCTTCCACGGCAAACTGACTAGAGTGTAGTTCATGGCTAAGGTTTGCTTGTTGCCGTCCAGGCTTGATGCCGGCAGCGACGCAGGGGTAGTGCAGGATGCCCCGGTTGTAGCGCCGCAGCCAGTGATCGCTTGGTTGATGGTGTAGGGCAAAAACGATTCGTTCTGGCGCAGCCAACCCGGCCTTATGATGGCTTGCAAGCGGGCGTATTTACCCAGGTTAAAAGCGGCGGCAAAGTCCAGGTAGTGCGCCTGATTGCTGGGATACAAGGTCGAGCGCCCTTGTAGGGGATTGGTTACCCCGGCGCCGACCGGCTGGGTAAGGATAAAGGGGTTGTCCCAGGTCATCGAGCGGATGTTCTGCTCAAGAAAGGAGCCTTCGTACCCTGCCCGGATGGCCCAGTCATGCCCACCATACTCTCCCCCCACTTGCACCAAATTGTTGAAGTAGCTGATGGTCTCGGGGAGCTCGACTCCAAACCCCGAGGTAGCGCTAGCGCTGGGGCTAGAGTTCATGATCTCGCCAATCGGCCGATAGCCGTTCTGGCTCTCGCGCCAGAACCTTCCGTTAAGGTTGAGGTTTGGGGTTAAGTCGTACGAGGCCGAAATAGTGCCAGCCTTACGAGTGATGCTCGGCGTGATGAAATTGGAGTTCGTCACAACACCCTGCAGCACGTTGCTGCCGGTGCCGGCGACAAGAGACGGAAGGTTTGCAGACGAGCTGGCCTGTAGGATGGAACGAACGGCTGAGGGAAAACTCCACACGCCGGGCGATGTGGCAACGAACAGCGTGCGGGTTGTGTTGCTATAGACGTGAGGAATTTCGTCATAGCGGAATTGAAACTTGAACCTGCCGTACTGCCCGAAAGTTACCAGGTAGCTCTGGTCGCGGTAGAGCGTTTTCTGTGACTGCAGAATTACATAATTCTTTGAGCCCCACAGATTGTCAAACGTAGTGTCGACTTTACGCACGAAGAAGCCGTTGCGGAGATCGCGATACTCCTCGTATTTCGAGGTCGACAATAGCGGTTGGAATGCAGTTCCACAACCCAGACATCCTGGAGAAAGCGCAGGGTTCCCCGTGGAGGCAGGACCGCCCGGACCAAGCACCAGATCCGGCCGACCATACACGTCTCCCCATGTGTATCGCACTCCGAACTCGATAACATTGGAACTGGCGGGCTTCTCCTCGGTGGACTTGTTCTCGGCAGATTTATCGTCCGCAAAAATGGGCATGGAAAACAACAGGAGAACGAGGGCGGATTTCAAGACTTGATTGGATAGCTGGATTCTCATTTCGCTCCCCTTCTTTAGCGCAGAAATGCGTTGCCCGACGGGTGATTCGATCCGTGGATCGCGGAGTGGCAGTTGGTACAGCCACGGTTAAAGTCACGAACAGAATTGAGCAGGGTTGGAGTGGTCGGGTGACGGCTGGAATCATGACAGGAGTCGCATACTCTTGGCATGCGCATCTTCAACAATTGGGGGTTACTGGAACCATGCGCTTCATGGCAGTTGACACAGTTCTCCATTACCGGCGGATGCTCCCATAGGAAGGGACCACGCCGTTCGGTGTGGCAGCTCAGGCAATTCTCGTTGATCGTGGTCTGCCGGAGCTGGGTGGGATTGGGCGTTCCATGCGGATTATGGCAACTAGTGCAGGTCACTTTGCCCTCTCTGTACGGCATATGCGAGGAGCGCTGCAACTGCGCTCGCCGCATCTGGTGACAGCGCAAGCAAAGTTCGGGTTGAGTTTCCTTCAGGCTTCGGTTTTCTGTAAGCGGCGCATTAAAGCGGGCCTCATGCGACAAAGGAGGATGCAGTTCCTGATGAGCCTGGTGGCAGTCCACGCAAGCCATTCCACGCGATTCATGTGGGCTACCTCTCCAAAACAGCTGGCTGCCTCGAGAATGGCACTGCAGGCATGCGAAATTCTTCTCGGCTAGTGTGTTCTTGGAATCCTCGGTGAAACGGACGGGAATCGTTTCTTTGCCACCACCCGCTTCGACGTGAGCCCTGCCCGGACCATGACACGATTCGCAACCGTGAGCCTCGTCCGGGGTGCGCGGGTGCGCCATCGCCTTCCCCATCGCGGTATTGTTGAATCGCCGACCTTGCTCCTCGTGACAGGTTATGCAGACATCGCTGCCGACGTAATCGCCGTCCCCTCCGGCGGGGGCGGTAGAATCGGTTTTCGCTGGCGTGGCCGCGGGCTTCGCCTCTTGTTGAGTGACTTGGCCCGCTATGAAGTGGACCGCAAATACCAGAAATACAAAAGCCAACATAACTCTGCAGGCCCTGGCTGTCGAAGTCGTGGCTACATTCATTGACAATTCTCCTCATCCCAGGTGATGGCATACACGGTGCACCAGGCGGAGCCGCAGTATTGTTGGCTGGCCGATTTGGATGGGCGGATTACCCCCCACACAATCGTTGCACGAGTGGACGTGGACACCATCCAATGGTGGATATAGCAGCGAGGAAAATTCGTCTTTGATCCCGCTGCCGCACGTGCCAGTTTGCCCCGGACCAAGGTTGCACCTACTGGAGAGTCTTGACGTACTCCGCAATCGACTTGGCTTGATCTTCCGTCAGCCCAGCTATGCCCTTGTTGTGGGGCGGCTTGCTCGTTGCCTCCCCTTTAGTGAGGTGCTGTACAATTTGACTGGCGTCGAGAGTCGTTCCCTTCAGTGCGGGGGCCTTCATCGCCGGTTTGCCTTCGCCACCCGCGCCGTGGCAACCTGCGCACTTTCTCTTGTAGAGAGCTGCTCCGTCCTCTGCTGCCCAGCCAAACGATGCCGTGAACAACAGGACGGCTAAAATAACTAGCAATTTGTGCTTCATACTGGAACTCCTTGGTTTTGCGCTCGATTCATGCATTTTCAGCACACTTCTCAGTCATTGTTTCTCAAAAGCCGTGATCCGCTCGGCGATTCCTAGCGTTTTTAAGATTTCTGGCGAGGCCTCATCCGTCGCAAGTGCCTCGTGACAACTACTGCAGTCCTGGGTAATGGCATTCCCATCCGCGGTCACGTGGGCGCTGTCATGACAGCGAAAACAGCCTGGGAAGTCCATGTGGCCCAAATTGTTGGGATATGTACCCCATGAAACTTTCAGGTCCGGGAAAACGTTGCGTTGATAGATCCCAAGAACTACACGGCCAGATTGCTGGATCTCATCTCCCCGTTTCGCGTATAGCTCGGGGTAATTCTGCTGATAGAAACGAACCAGCTCGGTTGGCAGCTTCTCAGCGGCATCCTTGCTAGCGGCGTAGTTTGCCTTCAGCAACTCGACGCTTTTCTTTTTAATGAAAGGTAAGGTTATTGGTATCTGCCCGAAGGCGAGGGCTTGGTCCATCGCATGTTCCGGTGCTTCGAAGGCATGGGTCGGTCGGTTATGGCAATCCACGCACTGCATCTCAACTTTCGGGAACTCCTTGCCCGAAGGCGAGGGGGGGTCAGGAGCACTGAAGGTTCGAACATCCCCGGTATTCGTGTTCCGGTATTCGACCCAGGGAATCGTCTGTCGCGCGGGGTCGGCTGCGGCGAAGCGGATGTGAATCCCGGGGCCGAAGTGAGCGCCGTGGATTCCGGTGATTCGGTTGCCCCCCACTAACATGAGAAGAACGGTTTGCGTGCGCGTATTGGCTTCGTCTTCGGCGTACTTGCTGAACACCCTAAGCCGTGCGCCGGCAAAGTTTTGCGGCCAATGGCAGTTCTCACAAGTTTGACTTGCGGGCACCAGACGGTTGCTTTCCAGGGCAGAAGGAATAGGTCTTGGGTTGGTATTTAGGACCGTTTCCACCAGCTGACGGATGCCGCTTGTCTTGCTGCTCAACCAACCGGCAGCACCGGGGGCGACATGACACTCGACGCACTCCACTCGAGAATGTGGTGAATTGCCGTATGCGGCCAGCTCAGGATTCATGACGTGGCAACTGCCACCGCAAAACTGCGGAGTTTCCATATGCTTGATCGCTCGATAGGTGAATTGGGTTCCGATCAGGATGTTCACAAACGTGGTTACGACTAGAAACCAGGCGATACGCCGCAATGCGGCTCGGCGATCGAAAGTAGGCGCTCCAAACTCTTCCCGCAGCTGACGTTTGCTCTTGTAGACACCAATGGGAATTAACGCCAAACCGGCAAAGAACAACAAAGGTAGAAGTAACAAAGTCACAATGCCGACGTAGGGGTTGTCGGCATGGCCGCGAAGCTGCAGAGGTAAAACGAACAGCCATGAAATCACTGCCGTGGTTACTAGGGCAACACCGGACAGACTTAACCAGTGCTGGGTTAATAAGAACCACACTGGTCTGGTAGTTGCGGCCTTCATGAATCAGTTCCCGGTACACGTGGGTTGAATTGTGCAAATTTAAAAGCTCGCTTGGCCGGCCAGCACTGGCAGAAGTACCAGCCGTACCATCTCCTGCGCACCATCCTGTTCGCCACAGGAAAAATGTTTCTGTTCGGGCGCGGTGCGCGTCTCCGCTACAGCCGAGTCGACGAGGGGCATTGATGTGGTGACCGAGGAAACCTGGCTGACACCGCACCGTTCCTGTATGGGATCGTCGGCCTGCGCATCTTGCTCGAGACTACGGTGGCGGAGCGACCGAGTGCAGTCACCAGCGCTCCCCTATGGGATTGCTACCGCGGCGATTTCTTCGCCGGTGTACATCTCCTGCTGAACTCCATGGTGAAGATATCGACCTTCGTCCTGCCGAGGAGGTGTTCAGGCATCTACTTAGAGCCTTGGCCTCGAAGCCGTTGCCGCGACCGCTGGCCTGCCAGACCAAGGATCTGATTGCCGAACTCGAGGCTAATCCCAACTTCCTTTCCCGCGGCGTTCCTGGCTGCTCTTAAAAAGTACATCCATTCCTAGACATCCCGGCCTGCTCTACTATTTGGGCTGGACGGCCATGGCGCATTATCTTCAACCATTGGTGGCCGCCTTCAGGCATGGCGCGATGAGGAACGTTGGATGCGTGGTTATTGTCCAACCCTGCGGAGCCACTCCCGCCATGGCTCAGCTGGTTGCCAGGGATCTTGGACGCCTTCGATTCCTTTCCTGGGGTTGCTGCGCAACGCGCGTTGGGGCTATCGTCGAGCCTGGTGCCCGTTTTGCGAAATCGAGGATAATCACCGCTTGGCGGTTCTGGTGGTGGACGCAGAGGACGCGCTGCGAATCGAGTATTGCCGGTGCGGCGGCTATCTCAAGACCTACAACGGGGAAGGCAGCGAAGATTTGCTGCTCGCGGACCGGACCCCGCTGCACTTAGACGCTCTGGCTCGCGATCACGGCCTTAAGAGCTATGCGGGATCGCTCTATCGATTGTGACCGCAAAACGGATCGATCTGAGTCATCTGCCGAGTGTTAATCGCGTCGTGCACCTCTGCCGGTTGCCCGCGTTTTCGTCGCCTCCGATCTCCACAGCCGCAAAGGTCGGACGGCCATCGTTGATTTGACCTGCCCACGCCTGCTTCTTTAGACAGTTCAACTTCGCGGTTCCCTGCTTTAGCCATCACAACAGGCTGCCGTTCGGGAGAAGACCATGAAACCAATCCCCGAAAGAAAATTTAAGCGCGTCGTCACCGCCCTGGTAGTGCTTCTATTCCCGTTTCAGGGTTACGCAGTAGTTGAGACTCCCCAGCTGCCGAATCCTGGCAAGGCTTCCATGAGCCGGGATAAGCAAATCGAATTGGGCTTTCAGGCGGCGTCCCAAGTGTATCAGCAAATGCCGGTGCTACCGGATAGCAGTCCGGAAACTGAATACATTCGCAAGCTGGGGAAAAGACTGGTGACAGTGATCCCGTCCGAATATTCATGGCCCTTTCAATTTCACGTAATCCCGCAGAAGGAAATTAATGCCTTCGCACTGCCCGGTGGCCCTATGTTTGTGAACATTGGCACCATCACCGCAGCCTCGAATGAGGCAGAGCTGGCGGGCGTAATGGCGCACGAGATGGCCCATGTCTATATGCAACACTCGGCTAAGCAGGCCGGTAAGAGGCAGACGACTTCCACGCTCGCGGGCATTGCCGGAGCAATCGTTGGCGCCACAACCGGGGGAGCCGTCGGTTCGCTTGCGCAAGCTGGCATCCAGCTCGGCACACAAGGCTTGGTCATGAAATATTCCCGCAGCGACGAGGCGCAGGCCGACGCAGTGGGGGCAATTATTTTGTACAAATCAGGCTATAACCCACAGGCTATGGCCGATTTCTTCAACAAACTGGCAGCCCAAGGTTCTGCCGGCCCGCAGTTTTTCAGTGACCATCCCAATCCGGGGAACCGCCAGGCGGCGATTCAGAAGCAAATTGCGGCCTGGCCCCCCGAGACCTACAGCAGTAATGATGCGGTGTTTAAGGTCGCGCGTCAACAAGCCCTGGGCGTAAAGGCGTATTCCGCCGAGGAGATCGCACAAGGGGCCAAGGCGAATCAATGGGCGAAATTGAACCATCAAAACGGCGCCATCTTCAAACCCCCGGCGGAGGCGGCAATCAGTTCTGCCTCTCTGGTGTCTCCGGCAACCGCCGAAGGCAAGGCAGAGCCGATTGGCCTGCAAAGAGTACTGCCCAGTTCCCGATTTGTGACCAGTGACTTGGGCCCTATGAAAATTGACCATCCCGACAATTGGCAAGTCATAGCCCCAGAGCAAAAGGGCCAAGACCTCAGAATCGCGCCTCCTGCCGGTATCACTCGCGATGCCGTCGGTTACGGGCTGATTATGAATGGATTGAAATTAAAGAACGGCCAAAGCATGAGCCTCGATCAAGTGACAGCCCAGCTAGTTCATGCCATGCGGAGCGGTGGTGGGGATGTAACTCCGGTGGGCGATGCGCAACCGATTGCGGTGGCCGGAGCTCAAGGCCGCTCCGTTGACATGCAATCGACATCCCCCTTCCCGGATGCCAAGGGACGCCCCCAGAGAGAGCGCGATTGGCTGGTTACCGTGACTCGCCCCAAGGGGGTGGTGCTGTATTTCCTGTTCATCGCGCCGCAGTCGGAATTCGAACGTTTCCGTCCGAGCTATGAAAAAATGCTGAGCAGTTTGCAATTTCCCCCGTAGGCTTAGACCGTCGCGGTTGCGCCGGGCGCTACCGGCAAAGCTTCGCTCCCAGGGCACTCTTAGAAAGGCAGCCAATTTAGGCCGGGATGCCCTGCATACGGCAGATGTCCACGACCGCCAAGCGGTGCGGCACACCCAGTTTTTTCAACATGCGATGAATGTGATTGCGAACGGTTTGCTCCGCTAGTTGAAGTTGGCTGGCGATCTCTTTATTGGTGTAGCCGCGAGCAATGAAGCTGACCAGTTGTTGTTCACGAGTGGTAAAGCCGAGGGGATTACGAGCGTAGAAATTCGGCAGCTGGTTTTGTTTGGCGGCATAGCGGAAGAGAAACGCGCATAGTTCCGCGGAACAGGACGCCCCGCCTCTTGCAACCGCACGAACCGCTTCCACTACGTCGAGAGCCGAGGCATCTTTCATGAGATAGCCCATGGCTCCCTCGCGAACCACGTTCAAGAAGTGATGCACATCAGACTCCATATCAATCATGATGATTTTGACGTCTGGCAGCCTCCTCTTTATCTCGCGAACAAATTCAATCTGAGCAACCTCGTCGGTTGCAAAAGAATCCATGACCAGGACATCGGGGGCGACTTCAACGATGGTGGTAAGTGCTTTACTGGAAAACGGGCAGCTGCCGACAACCTCGATGTCCTCCTTCTTAGCAAGAATTCTGAGTAATGCCTCGCGAAGAAGCCGGTTGTGGGCTAACAGGAAAAGACGAATCCTTTGTTCCCCATCCATCTGAGAAAACTCCATCAATCAGTAACGGCAGAGCGGTTTCACCTGGGGCCGGAAACGACTGGTATCGGCTGTGCAAAAAAAAGGGCCGCCCCCGTTCGCTTGTTTTCGATTGCCTTGGCGGCGGCCCACCTGAGGGATTACGTTATGACCATGAATTATGGAAGTGAGAGGCATCACTGGCAAAACTATTAGATCTAAGGAATTTGCGCGCGGGTGAAACCGCGTGCTATCAAAGGCCAACAACTGTGCGCGGCGAGGGCTTCGGCCTGGCAGGGATGAGCATGACTTCGAATTGCCGCGTACGCGACGGGAGCGAGAGATCGTGGACAGCCGCAAGAAAGTGCATTGCCGCAGGCTCTCGCGGTTTCGAGGGAATCCCGACATATCCGGCTTAAGCATTTTTCTTAGCCATTTGCAGCAGTCTAGGAGGTTGTCGTTCGGTCCTAGACCGTGCCCCTTCGGGACTGAAGAACGCTTCCTCGAGCACCAAGCGAGAAAATTCATCGAGCAAAAGCTCGCGACCTTCCCAGGTGATGAAGGCGTGCTCGGCATCTGCCTCTATAGGAAACTCAAGCGTCGCGCTACGGCCCCGTTTGACGGCAATGCCGGGACCGTCGGGTTTGAACTGGATGGAAATCACATTCACAGTTTCGTACGCCTCAAGTGCCGACCTGCGGCTGCGTGCGATGGTGATAAAAACCGTGTCGTCGTTCTCCTTGATCCGTCGAACGCTGGCGACCTCGGCATAGTGTTCCCGGAGACTGTCGCATGCCTCAGCGATTGTGGCTTGCGCTCTTCGCCACACATCAGCCGCGTTTCTGAGATATCGCTCCTTCGCTGCACGCCGTTCGACCCAGTTGTTTAGCATCCAACTCATCCTGCTCCTGGCTATTCCGCAAAATGGGCACCCGCGCCAGTCGCCTCCGTGGCTGGCTTACGCGCCCCATCCATTGGACGCATAGTGCCTGCTCGCGAACAACTGTCAGAAGATCCAGGCGAATACGTCGCAGACTGTAAACCGGTCCAGGTGCTGGTTTTAGATGTGTGATGGACGCTCTTGCCGAAGGGCACGGATTGCGTTTAAAGTAAGTGATTACTTAAAAGTAAGTGATTGCTTACTTGTGCTGCGCGATGCGACTTCGAGCCCCAGATCGCAAGAAACAGCTTCTCAAAACCGCCATGCAGCTGTTTTCCGAGCAGGGCTTCGATGGCACCAGTACGCGCGCTATCGCCGAGGCGGCGGGGGTGAACGAGGCGCTCATTTTCCGCCATTTTCGCAGCAAGGAAGAGCTGTTTTGGGCGGTGTTGTCCGATCGGGTTGAGAGGCGTGGGCGTGGGCGGCGTATTCGTGAATTCCTCGAATCCTCGCATAGCGTCCAAGAAACGTTGCTGGCGGTTGCCGAGACACTGCTAGAACGCAGCGAGGATGATGCCGCCGTCACCCGCCTCCTTTTTTATAGCGCGCTGCGCAATCGGGAACTCTCCGCCCGCTTTTTTCGGACCTATGGGCAGGAGATGCTTGATCTGCTCGCTGACTACATTCGCCTGGCCATGCGAGGCAGCCGTTTTCGCGCGGTAAATCCGGTCATCGCCGCACGCTCCTTTTTGGGAATGATCGTCTATCACTATCTGGTAGAGGAAGTATTCGGCGTAGCCCATGCGCAGGAGCTATCGACGCGCGAGTTGGCCGAGCAACTGGTCGCGATTTTCCTCGAAGGCGTTTCCAGTCATGGCCCGCGCAAGAACGGCTCGGCAGGAAAAAACGGGTTTTCCGTTCGCGCCAGCCGCGCCTCGAAGAACTTGGCAGTATGGGAAACAGCAAAATGACGACCGAGCGCGAGAAGCAATGGAACTGGAAAGCTAAGCTGGGGAGAAGGCCGGCGTTGTGGGTGTCTGCCCTGCTTTTCACATTGACGACACTCTGCGCGTGTGGCAATAAGCAAACTCTCGAGGCGGCATCGCCCGCCTCTGCTCCTCGAACGGCCCGGCCGCCGGCACCGGTGGTTGTCTCTTCCGTGGAACGGCGGAGCGTTCCGGTTCAGATCGCCGCCATCGGCAATGTTGAGGCCTATCAAACCGTGCAGGTTCGCTCCCAGGTGAACGGCCAGATCGAGTCGATTCACTTTAAAGAAGGAGATGACGTTCATCAAGGCCAGCTGCTGTTCAGTTTGGATAAGCGCCCCTTCCAAGCCGCGCTAGAACAGGCGCAAGGGAATCTGAAGCGGGACCAGGCTTTGGCCGAGACGGCAAAGCTTGAGGCCGTCCGCTACACTCGGCTTGAAAATCAAGGCGTAGTCTCGCACGAGCAGGCCGATCTGCAACGCACTCAGGCCAGCTCGAACGACGCCGCCGTGTACGCCGACCGGGCCACCGTGGATGCGGCTAAGGTGCAGCTGCAGTATACGGATATCTGCGCCCCCATCGATGCCCGCGCCGGCGCCTTGATGATCAATCTGGGGAATCTTGTCAAGGCGAACGATACCCCGTTTCTGGTGCAACTGAACCAGGTCAGCCCCATCTACGTCACCTTCACCGTGCCCGAGGCGCGCCTGGCGGAGGTGCGCCAGTTCGTGGCCAAGAAATTGAAAGTCCTGGCCTATCCCAAGGGCCAGAATTTGAGTCCGGCCACGGGCTTGCTAACCTTCATCGACAATGGTGTCGACTTGCAAACTGGCACCATCAAGCTAAAGGCAACCTTCGAAAACCGAGATCGCAGGCTGTGGCCCGGCCAATTCGTAAACGTGGTTTTGACCCTGTCCACTCTGGAGCATGTGATTACGGTTCCGACGAAGGCGATCCAGTCCGGGCAGCAGGGCGAGTACGTTTATGTGGTGAAGGATGGCACTGCCGTACCGCGTTCGGTCACCAGCGTCGGCACCTTTCAAAATCTGACATTGCTCGAGAGCGGTTTGAATCCCGGCGACACGGTCGTGGTTGATGGCCAGCTGCGCGTGACTCCCAATGGCAAAGTCGTGGTACAAAGTTCCTTGCCTCCAAGCGCGGTGGTTGGTAACGGGATTAATTCGAGCGATACTGCCACCGGAACCGGGGGAAGCCAGCCATGAGCATTCCGGAGCTGTTCATTCGACGCCCCATCATGACCACTTTGGTCATGGCCGCGATTCTGGTCTTTGGCATGTTCGCCTATCGTTTTCTGCCCGTCAGTGACCTGCCCAACGTGGATTTCCCCACCATTCAGGTGAACGCGTCCTTGCCGGGCGCGAGTCCTGAGACCATGGCTTCTTCGGTTGCGACCTCGCTTGAAAAGCAGTTCTCGACCATCGCCGGCATCGATTCGATGCCCTCGACGAACTCGCTTGGCCAGACCAGCATCACCATTCAGTTTAATCTCAGTCGCAGCCTCGACGGTGCCGCGCTCGACGTGCAGGCGGCCATAACCCAGGCGGCGGGTCAGCTGCCGCCCAACATGCCGACCCCGCCTTCGTTTCGCAAAGTGAATCCGGCCGACCAGCCGATTTTGTATTTGGCCTTGAGCTCCCCCACCCTCAAGCTCTCCCAGGTGGACGAGGCGGCCGAGACCACAATCGCGCAGCGGGTTTCCATGGTGAATGGCGTCGCACAAGTGCAGGTCTACGGAGCGCAGAAATATGCAGTTCGGGTGCAGGTCGATCCCCGGGCAATGGCCAGTCGCCAAATAGGTATTGATGATGTGACCAATGCTCTGAACCACGGCAACACCAACGTGCCCACCGGCACCTTGTGGGGAAACGCAAAGACCTTCACCATTCTATCCAACGGACAACTGCAGAACGCCTCCCAGTTCAGTCCTATGATCGTTGCCTACCGCAATGGGGCGCCGGTGCGTATTTCTGATATTGGTCGGGCGATCGATAGCGTTCAAGATGACAAGTCCGCCGGCTGGTTCAACGGCAATCGCTCGATCGTGCTGGCCATTCTGCGCCAGCCGGGCACCAACACGGTTGAGGTCGTCGACCAGGTGAAACAACTGTTGCCGCAACTGGAAGCGCAGATTCCGGCCGCGGTCGAAATCAATATCCTCTACGACCGCTCAGTCTCGATCCGGGCCTCGGTCAACGACGTGAAGTTCACATTGTTGCTGACGGTTGGCCTGGTGGTAATGGTTATCTTCCTGTTTCTGCGTAACCTGTCGGCCACGATCATCCCCGCCTTGGCCTTGCCCATGTCGATCATCGGCACCTTTTCGGTGATGTACCTGCTGGGCTACAGCCTCGATAACCTGTCCTTGATGGCACTTACCCTGTCGGTAGGTTTTGTGGTCGACGACGCCATCGTAATGCTGGAGAACATCGTGCGGCATATGGAGACGGGTAAGTATTCTCTGCGCGCCGCCATCGATGGCTCGGGCGAAATCGGCTTCACCATCCTGTCCATGACCCTCTCGCTCGCCGCCGTGTTTATACCGTTGCTGTTCATGGGCGGCATCATCGGACGACTGCTGCACGAGTTCGCCGTCACCATCGGGGTATCGATTCTGGTCTCTGGTTTCGTCTCCCTAACTCTGACCCCCATGCTCTGCAGTCGCTTCCTCAAGCACACGGAGAGGGAGAGACACGGCCGCTTATACAACGCCAGCGAGAGGGTTTTCGATTCCTGGCTCAAAGCCTATCGCTGGTCGCTCAGAGGCGTACTGCGGCACCGGGTCATCACTTTGTTGATTTCCTTCGCCGTCATCGGGCTTACCTATTATTTATTCACGGTTTCAAAAACTGGCTTTATACCCGACGAGGATCAGGGACTGGTGTTTGCTTTCACCGAAGCACAGCAAGGCATAGCCTTCGGGGACATGATGAAGTTGCAGCAGCAGGCGACCGATGTCGTACGGCACGACTCGAGCGTGCTGAACACCATGTCGGCTATCGGGCAGCCCACAAACCAGGGCCGCATCTTTTTCCGTCTCAAGGATAAAAAAGACCGGGTGAATCGCATGAGCGCGCAGGAGGTGATTCAGGAACTGCGTCCGAAACTGGCAAGCATTCCTGGGATGAACGTGTATTTGCAAATCCCGCCTACGATTCGCATCGGTGGCAGTTTGACCAAGTCCCAATACCAGTACACGATCCAGACGCCGGATACAGAGAAGCTCTACAGGTTGGCTCCCAAGGTGGAAGCCGCGCTGCGGGAGTCTTCTCTGCTGCAGGATGTCACCAGCGATCTGCAGGTCAAGAACCCGCAGCTGACCGTGAATGTCGATCGCGACAAGGCCTATGCGCTCGGAGTGTCGCCGGATCAGGTGGCAAATTCTCTGTATTCCGCTTACGGTGCGCGCCAGACCAGTCTAATTTACACCCCCAACAATGAGTATTACGTGATCGTGGAATTACTGCCGCAGTTCCAGAACAACCCCGGAGCGCTTTCCGAGCTCTACCTTCACTCTAGTACTGGCAGACTGGTTCCGCTCGATACCATCGCGAAACTTGTTCCCTCCGTCGGCCCGCTCACGGTTAACCACTTCGGCCAGTTGCCGGCCGTCACGGTTAGTTTCAACTTGCGGCCGGGCGTTGCTCTGGGAGACGCCACCAAGTTTGTCGAGGACCAGGTGCGCAAGATCATGCCCGCGGACGTAACCGGGACGTTTCAGGGCACAGCGCAAGCCTTCCAGAATTCCTTTACCGGTCTCGGACTTCTGCTGGTCGCCGCCGTGCTTGTGATCTA
>Ga0126381_100004548_pt1 | contig 15122 bp, 11 predicted proteins | sample PanSoiMetPlot_28_FD_96465 | JGI IMG/M metagenome (GOLD analysis project Ga0126381, IMG submission 96465) | Tropical forest soil microbial communities from Panama - MetaG Plot_28 | ecosystem: Environmental > Terrestrial > Soil > Tropical forest > Bulk soil | place: Panama | collected 2016-02-17
AATCCTGCCGGGCCATGCTCCGCTGCTCGGAATGCTCGGTACAGGCGCTTTGAGCTACGCTGTCGGTCCGCGGCGGCACTTCATCGCCATCCACGGCGGCTTTCTGGAAGTGCTGCCGGAGCACGTCCGCGTGCTGGCGAATCAGGCCGAGTGCGCAGAGGATATCGACCTCGAACGCGCCCGCGCCGACCTGGCCCGTGCCCAGGAACAGCTTGCCGCCGTGGCGGCCACCGGCAACCCTGAAGAGGTGCTCGATAATGTCGCGCGCGCTCAAGCCCGCGTGACAGTGGCGGAACAGCGGTAAAACGCTAGCAATCTTGTCGCCGGCGTGGTCGCAAACTCTGTTAAATATTCGCGCCAAAAGTACCCCCAAGTCCTGGACCAATCTATCCAAAAGATTAGGACTCCATCGTATTGGCCGCGCCGCCCATAACGTGCTACAAAGCATCAGCGGGGGTTTGACCGAGGTTCAAGAGCGTGAATTTCAAGGCCCGGCTGCATTCTGTATTGCGCTTTGCCGGTAAGAGGAACCATAAAGTCGCAGCAGTGTTCGGACTTTCGCCGGAGACGTGCCACAAGGCCGTTTTGCACGTGCGCCGGGGAGCGCCTGCCGTGCCCGTCTGGCTTTTCGCCACCGCCCGTCCTTGGCCGGAAACCGAAGCTCTCTGCGAGCGCATATGCGTGCGGGGCGGTACACTTTCTCTTTTCCTGCGCGCTCAAGCCGAACTCTGGCCGCGATGGGTAGCACTGGGCCTGACCACGTGGACGGGTGAGCACGGCTCGTGGCCGCTTAAACTCGCGCCATTTGCCATTCCACCCTTCCGTGCCGTCCTGCTTAACGAGAACGGCGATTTCTTTGCTGCGTCGATTTCCGCTATTGCCGTTCATCTTTGGCGTCGAATCCGCGATGCCGCAGATTCCGGTGCGCATCGTGCCATGGATGTCTGCCAATTGTGGAACACGGCTCCAGCGCGGAGAATTCGGCACGTGGTCTCCGCTCGGATTCTGCTTACAGTCGCCGTTATGCTTCGCTGGTGCGGTTATCCGCATCGCAAGCTGTTTGGCCGCATGGCAGGATGCGAGCGCCTCACCGTGAACGTGGTCTCTCCACACGGCGCCGGCGTGATGCGCTTCACGACCACAACATCCCGTTGGGATGCGATCGTCTTCGAAAAGGCTGTACTGACGAGCCGGGCCCGCTGGATCCTCTGGTCGGAGAGCGGGGATGACAGCATCGACGATGTGCTTCCCTTATTTAGCGACGAACACACCTTCGCGGTCTCGCGCCAAGAGCACTATCGCGCTTGGACGCCCGGGATCCTGCCTACTGCGCCCTTCCGCGTCCTCCAACCGGGCGAGTGCTGCCGCGTACTGGCACCGCTTTCCGGCACCATCCTGGTCGATCGGAAGAAGCTCGTTGCACTCGGCATCCCGCGCTCCGCCTTACCAGGTGCGATGTGGCTCGAGCTTTTTTGGAAGGCCGCAGCGGCCGGATGGAACTCGTACAGCATCGGGCAGAACGGAAACCCGGCGCGGACGCCGGATCGGCCGCAGGAAGAGGCCGCTTTCTTCTTCGGCTTTCTGACCGATCGCGGCCTTCGCCGCCTGGGACCCGTCGACCCCGAACTCTCCCGTGGCACGATTTCGTGCATACCGCCGTCGCACGCCTCGCCGGCGAGCCGCACCCGACCTCGCGTTCTCGTGGTCTCTCCCTTCTTGCCCTATCCCCTCTCTCACGGCGGGGCGGTACGCATCTATAATCTGTGCCGCGCATTAACGGGCAGGGTGGATTTCGCCCTGGCAGCTATCCGCGAGCAGAACGAAATTGTCGAATACGACCGGTTGCACGAGATCTTTGGCCAAGTGCACGTGGTCGATCTCGACGAGCTTCCTGCATCAGACGCGCGCCTCCCGAAACAGATTCGGCATTACAACTCCAGCAGCTTGCGGGCGCTGATCGCGAGGATATGTCGCGATTGGCAGCCCGACCTCCTACAGATCGAGTACACCCAGCTAGCCGCGTTTCGCGATGCCGCGCCAGAGGTTCCCGGCCTGTTGGTGGAGCACGATGTCACCTTCAGCCTTTACGCCCAGCTCGCGGCAAATCAGGACTCGCTGGAAGCGCGCGACGAATTTCAACGGTGGCGGGAGTTCGAATCCCAATGGTTGCGCCGTTTCGACGGCGTCTGGACCGTCTCGGAAGAAGATCGCCACCTCGTGTTGCAAGAAGGAAGCGCACCCGATCGCACCTTCACCATTCCCAATGGCGTCGATACCACCCGCTTCGTGACCAGCGAACAGTTGGACTCCGCTCCCGAGATCCTTTATGTGGGATCTTTCCGGCACCTCCCCAATGTGATCAGCTTCGATAAGCTTCGCAGCCAAATCATGCCGCGCATTTGGGAGCGCTTCCCCGAAGTGACGTTGCGCGTCGTTGCCGGCCCCGATCATGAGGCCTTCTGGAACCGTTTCGCCCGCAATGGCAGTGCGCGCACCGATCGCCGGATTGCCATTCATGGATTCGTGGAAGATCTCCGGCCGCTCTACGCCAAGGCAGCCGTCGTGGTGGCGCCGCTCGAAGTCTCAGCCGGAACGAACATCAAAGTGCTGGAAGCGATGGCATGCGGAAAGGCGGTGGTCAGCACACCTGTCGGCTGTGCCGGGCTCAGCCTCCGCGACGGTGCTGACGCCCTTATTCGCCCAGACTCGGCAACCTTCGCCGATGCGGTCTGTGATCTTCTCGCATCGCCCCGGCGCCGGCGTGCCCTGGGGGCCGAAGCTCGATTAACAGCCGAACACTTGTTTAGCTGGACCGCGATCGCCGAGCAGGCTTATGCGAGTTACCTGGCGCTGGCTCCCCTTCACCACTCCAACTCGATAAGCGACACGCCCTGGCGTGGCAGCGAAAACGCAATCGGGACCTCCGCGCCGCGATTCGGAACCCACCGCGGCGACTCGACGAGCGCAAGCTGACCTGCCGCCTCCAACTGCGCGAATTCTTCCGCCGTAGGATTCTGCGGCGATTTCAGCTGCTTCCATGCGGCATAAGCATTGCTGTGCTCCTGATCGATCCGGTAGTGTCGCAGCAGCACTCGGGCGGCCGTCGCGGGCACTCCCGCCACGGAAAGCCGCACGTCGGACGGGGGAGCGGGCACGTCGTCGTCATGATAGTTCCAAACCATCACTGCAATCTTGTGCGCGGAGCGCGTGGCCAGCGCATCGATATCGGGCCCTTGCCGCACGCCGGCTTTCACAATGTCGTCCGGAGTGTGCCCACCCTGGCTCCTCACGCGCACGCGGTCGCCTTCCAGCAGACCGGCCATGCGGAAGATGTTCAGCACAGGTTTATCGATGCCGTTGGTCGCCAGAGTTCGGAACCCATCGAAATAGGGCTGCCCCTCGAACTCGAAGGCCCACGTCAGCATCCCCTCGATATTGACGTGTGAACTATCCGCAAGCTGCAGGATGTTGCGCAGCATCGCAGCGGTGTAGGAGGCGTAAAGCGGTCCGTTACGGTACGCATTCTGCGGGTAGACGCGCGCCGAGCAGGCCGCGCACCCTTCCGGATCCGACTCGCTCAGCACAATCGGAAGAGTGCGATATTCGGGAAACGAAGCGACGATCTCAAACCCGCGCGCCACGTCCGACACATTGTGCCCCATGCCCATGCGTACGTGGCCGTCGACAACTGTGGGACTGCCCTTGGCGTGAAAGCTGATGAAATCCAGTGGCGCGTGAGCCGCCCGGCAGTGTTCGAGAAACTGCTTCAGAAACGCGCTGGAGCGGGCGCCCGTGGGACCCGTAGACGCCGGCCCGCCCACCTTTGCGGCCGGCAGCGCCCGCTTGACCGCCGCGGCGGCGCTGTCGTACAGCTTGTCGTATTCTTCCGGTGTGCCATGCCAATAGGAAATATCGGGTTCGTTCCACACTTCCCAATACCAGGTTTCCACAGCCTGGGGCCCGTATAGCTCCACCTCGTGTTTCACCCACTGGTAAACCAGCTCGCCCCATTTCCCGTAATCGTTCGGCGGATAAGACCAGCCGACGTAGTAACGATTAAACGCCGCGCCCGGCGACCACACCGGCTGATACGGATCGGGGTGTGCAGAGAGCGCCTGCGGCATGAACCCGATCTCAACGAACGGCCGCGCCCCGGCATCGGTGTACGTGCGGAAAATGCGGTCGATGGTGGTCCAGTCATAGACCGGCGCGCCCGCAGCTGTCTCGCGATACGCGTTGGTCGATCCCCATTTGAACCCCGGTGTGCCATCGCCGGTGGCCAAGAGGAAATGCGTGCGCAGGTACACGGGCTCGTGCGAGAGCGCCGCCAGTTCGCCTACCAACTTCCGCCCGTTCGTCATGTACGTATAGTTCGGCTCGTCGTAGCCGAAATACCGAAAGATCGGGCGGGACGGCCCGATTGGCGCAGACGCGTCGACCTGAATGGCAACGGGTTGCGCGGAGGCAGCAAGCAGACACAACAGGCAACCGGCGAGTTTCCACATGTATCAATCATAATGGGGAACCGCGAGAGTGCGAGTCCCTGACGGCTCGTTACGCCGCGACCTTCACCAGTTGCTTGCCGATGTTTCTGCCTTGCAGCATTCCGACGAACGCCTTGGGCGCATTCTCCAGTCCCTCCACGATGTCTTCGCGGTAGCGGATGCGCTTCTCGCGGAGCCACTGCGTAAGCTGCCGCCGGCCCTCTTCGAACCTGTCCGAAAATTGCTGGACCTGGAATCCTTCCACCTTCGCCTGCTTCACTGCCAGTTGCCCGAGCCAGCGCGGCCCCATTTCGGTCTGCGTGGAATTGTACTGCGAAATCTGTCCACACACCGCGACGCGCGCGCGTGTGTTGATAACACCCAGTACCGCATCGGTGATCGGGCCGCCCACGTTGTCGAAATAGACATCGACTCCGTTCGGGCAGACCTCGCGCAGCCGCGCTACGTAATCGGACGCCTCCTTGTAATTGAAGCCGGCATCGAATCCGAGTTCGCGCGTAATGTAGTGGATCTTCTCGTCGCTTCCCGCGATCCCGACCGCGCGGCAGCGTTTGATTTTCGCAATCTGCCCCACCAGGGAACCCACTGCACCGGCCGCCGCGGAAACCACTATGGTTTCTCCTGGCTGTGGCCTGCATATATCCAGCAGTCCAAAGTAGGCCGTTAAGCCCGGTATGCCGAGCACTGAAAGCGCCGCACTGATCGGCGCAACACTCGAATCGATCTTACGCAACGATTTGGCCGCCGCCACGGCGTACTCCTGCCACCCGAGCATTCCCTCGACGATGTCGTCTTTGGCGAGCCGCGGATCGTTCGAGTCCAGCACTCGCCCCACTACTTCGCCAGATACCACTTCGCCCGGCTGCACGCCTTTCACCACCGGAACCGCTCCATTCAGACGGCCACGTACGTATGGATCGACCGAAAGGTAAAGCGTATGCACCAACACCTCGCCCGCTCCTGCGGCGGGTACCGGACCCTCGACCAGACGGAAATCGGTTTCCTTGGGCATGCCCACCGGTTTTGTTACGAGGGTAATTTGATGATTCAGTTCGGGCATTGCTTACACGTTAGCAATCGCATCGAGGATTCCAAACACCTTTGATTCGGCAGACGTGTGTCGCCTAACCAAAGTGGTGGCAGCAATGTAATTCCCTTAAGGCATCCTGCAAGCGACATGTGCAGGTTTCTTGCTGTAGCGGCGCCTGCATTCCCCAGATCCCCGCGGCGAGTCGGCGTCTGGGGACAAAGGGCTGATCGGCGCGAGTGCTAACTCACTGTCGCAGTCCCGAGCGGGACTTCCCTGGTTGACCGGCTTTCCCCTGATGCGGCATTTTTAAAAAGAGAGGAATTTGGATGGATACTCAGACCGACACCCGTTCTACACCTTCCCACCCGTCCTTTCGGGTTGACGTGCAACTGCACGAGATCCTCGTGAATAAGGACAAGAAACAGACGAAAAGCCTTCTTCCAGCCCCGGGAGAACTACTCGATCTACCGGAGGCGGTCTATCCCAGCCGGCCCGAACTGCAAAGCGTCGCCGATCCGGAGATTTTTCCAGACAAACGTAAGTGGACCGCTCCGCTGGTTTATCGGGCCATGCGAGGCTGGCTCTTTCCCTATATCCGATCGCGCGTCAAGCCAGGCGATTTTCATCCCATCATTGCCTACCTGTTCACGGAGTGGAAGTGCAATCTGGACTGCCACTACTGCTGGGCATTCGACAACAGCGTCAAAGGCATGACGGAAGACACCGCGCGCCGCGCCATCGATTGGCTGCACGATACCGGATGCCGCGTGCTGGCGCTCATGGGCGGCGAGCCGCTGCTGCGTCCGCAGTTCGTCCACAAAGTGGTTTACTACGCGGCCAAGAAGGGGTTCTGGGTATACGTCCCGACGAACGGGCGCTTACTGCGGCCGGATGTCATCGACCGGCTGGGTGATGCCGGAGTCGCCACATTCAACCTCGCCGTTGACGCGATCGATGAGAAGCCCGGGTTGCCGAAAGCCCTGGCGCCAATCCGCAAATATTTCGATCACCTGGTCAGGCGGCAGTACCGTTACGGCTATACCGTATTCTTCAACATGAATATCTGCCGGAACAACACGGAGGACATCCGGCAGTTGACGGAGGTCGCGCGCGAGCATCGGATTGCCACCGACTACCACATCAACGAAACGCCGATGATCGAGCCCGATCACTTCCAGCACCAAGACGAAAACGTGACTTACATCCGGCCAGAGGATTGGCCCCAAGTGGACGAGTTAGTGGACTGGCTGATCGCGAAGAATCGCTCCGGTTACAAGATGGTGAACTCGGTGCAGCGCCTGAATGAAATGCGCGAGTTCATGCGCGGCAAACTGCAGGAGTGGAACTGCCGCGCTGGCCACAACAACGTCATCATCCGCGTAGACGGCACGCTCGCCCCCTGCTTCCCGATGTACTCGGCCACATACGATTGGGGCGTGGTGGGCCAGGAGCGATTCGACACCCCGCAGCTCAAGGACATGAAGAAAGGCTGCCAGCCGCACTGCTTCTCGACCCTCAATCACAACTTGGCGTATTGTTACGATGCGACGCGCGTCATCAAGTGGGTCGGTAAACAGGCCGCCCGCGGCTTCCAGGGTGTTACGGGAAGCTTCAACTGATCAGCGCGATCCGGTGGACTCCCACACTGCGAGCGAGGTCGATCACCTCGGCGATGTTACTGAACTGAAGATCTCCCTCGCCCAACATCCGATACGAGCTTCATCGGCGTTGACAATGCGTTCATCGGCGGCTAAGCAATGAATGCTCGAACGCGAAATATGTCCACTGCTAGCGCCGGTAGTGGACCTTTTTCCTGTTTAAGGGCGCATTAAGCTAAGGCCGATGAACGCGGATGAACGCAGATGCGTTCCTCCCGCACTGTGTGCATCCGCGGACGTGCACGGCTAGATCCGGTGAAACGCTTTCAAAATCTCTCTCGTCGAGTAATGCAGCGCGATTGGCCGTCCGTGGGGGCAGCTCATCGGGCAATCGGTCTGAGCCAGCGCGCGTAGCAGCCATTCCATCTTGCTGGCATCGAGCCGGGTGTTGATCTTGATCGCAGCGCGGCAGGCAATCGAGGCGCAGATGTCGCGCCGCAGGTCCTCGAGCGAGGCGTTCCGCAGCTCGCCTTCGGCAATCTCCAGGATCTCGAACAGAATCTTCTCCAGGTCCGGCGCGCTTACTGCCGCCGGAGCCGCTTTCACCGCGATGGTGCGGTTACCGAACGGCTCGGTCTCGAAGCCGGCGGTGTGCAGTTCGTCGGCAATGCGCGCGTAGTCGATCTGCTGCTCGGGTGTTAGCTGCAGGATGAGCGGCATCAGCAGTCGCTGTATCTCCACACGTCCCGCGGCGCGCTGCTTCATCACCTGCTCGAACAGGATGCGCTCATGTGCCACGTGCTGGTCGATGATCCACAGACCGTCGCGCCCCGCCGCAATAATGAAGCTCTCGTGAATCTGGCCGAGCGGCCGCAGGTCCGAGAGCACCGAGAGCGACATCTCCGGCGGCGGAATCGCTTCCGGCGGAAACTCGCCATGGCTGTCGAGACGGCGCGAAAGCTTTCCCGAAGGCGGAGGCCCTGGCGTTACTTCGAGCGGCGGCGCGCTGAAATCCAGCCGCTGCGGAGGAGGCGCCGCCGGACGTAGCGAGAACTCAGGCAATGCCGAGCTCGCCGACGGCGCGGGCGCTGGCTGTGGCGGCATGGTGGGGGCGTCGGCCAGACCCGCTGGCGCCGTGTTTTCGATCATTTGGCTGAATTCCGAGTACGGCAGCGCCGCGGCAGGCTGGATCGCCGTCGAAGATGCCGGGCGCGGCGCCGGTGAAAACGATGGCGCCGGCCGGCTCTCCATCAGCCGCTCGCGAATCGTGTCGCGCACAAAATCGTGCACGAACGAACCGTGCCGGAACCGCACTTCCGTTTTCGAAGGGTGCACGTTCACGTCCACCTCGGCTGGGTCGCACTCCAGAAACAGCAGCGCGAATGGATAGGACGACGCCGGCATGAGGTTGTGATATGCCGCCGCCAGTGCGTGCAACAGCAGACGGTCGCGGATGAGGCGTCCGTTCACAAAGATGTATATCGAATTGCGGTTCGCCTTCTGCACCTGCGGCCGCGAGAAAAATCCCGTCAGCCGGAAGGTCCTCACGGGAGGCTCCTCCGGCTCGCGTTGATACTCCGCAATCGCCTGCGACGGCGGCACGCTGGGCGGCGGCAGAAACATGTCGCGCTCGCGCACGCCGATATCCACCAGGTCATCGAGCGCCTGGCTGCCGAACACCTGATAGACGCGTTCCTTCAGAGTCGCCACCGGAGTGACGCTCAGCAGTTCCGCCGCTCCGCTCGCCAGCCTCACCGTCTTGTCCGGATGCGCGAGGCTATAATGCGTGGCCAGCGACGCGATGTGTGCCAGTTCCGTCTGTTCGGTGCGCAGGAATTTGCGCCGCGCGGGCACGTTATAGAACAGATCGCGTACCGAGATCGACGTGCCGCGTACCAGCGCCGACTCCTCGCACCGGAGCATCTTCCCGCCGGCGATTTCGATTGTAGTTCCGGTAGTCTCTTCCACCGACCGCGTTTCCAGCAGCAGCCGCGACACCGACGCGATCGACGGCAGGGCCTCGCCGCGGAACCCCAACGTTGCGATCGAAAGCAGGTCCTTTACGTCGCGCAGCTTGCTTGTTGCGTGGCGCTCGAAAGCCAGCAGTGCGTCATCGCGCAGCATTCCACACCCGTCGTCCACCACGCGGATGAGGCGCCGCCCGCCCACTTCCACCTCGATTCGCAGATCGGTAGCACCTGCGTCGAGCGAATTTTCGAGCAGTTCCTTCACGACGGATGCCGGCCGTTCCACCACCTCGCCCGCCGCAATTTTGTTGGCTACCTGGTCAGGCAGAACCCGGATGCGCCCCATGGTGCCACCACTATAGCAACCATCGATTCCGGCGATTACCGATCGCTGTCATAATGAATATCGCCTGTTTGGCTCAGAATGAATCTCCAGAACCCACTCGCATCTGTCCGCACGATCGTATTGATCGATTGGCCCTCCCGTGAAGTTCCAGAAACGCTCGCTCGCGCCGGCTTTGAGGTGAATGTCAAAGGCGGTCCCGGTCCCGAAGACTTCTCCGTCTATGAACTCGACGGGAGCGAGATCGTTACACGCCGTACCGGCCAGCAGCCCAAGCGCGCCGATCTGGTCTACTCCTATCGCCCGCTTTCCGAGTTACCGGGCATTGTGGAACTCGCGAAAACACTTCAGGCGCGCACCATCTGGACGCAATCGGGCCTTTCGGCGCCGGATATCAAGGACCCGCGCGGATGCTGGGTCGCCGCTGCCGATGCGCAGGCCGCACGCAAGCTGGTCCAATCCGCTGGCATGAGCTACCTCTTCGAAACGTACATTGTCGACGCGTGCAGGCGCTTGCGGACCGCCAAGCCATAGGCAGTCCGGCGAGGGAACTTTGCAGCCGCTAGCGCTTGGAAGCTCTCACTGCAATTTCCCCCGTCCATCCACAGTCCACACCTGCTCCACCGTGCCGCCTCTCACGCCGTACACACGCTCGTGCAGGTTCATCGCCACGCACACGTGATTCGGAATCACTTGAACCCGGTCGCCCACCGAAAACTCCCGTTCCGACCGAGTTATGTCGATGAATCCGTGTTCCTCGTTCATCTTGTGAAAGCGCGCGCCTGGTGCTTCTACCACTTGACCGAACGTTACATCCGGCCCATTCACAGGACGGTCCGACGAAAACGTTTTCGATCCGCCGTCGATAATCATCTGTGCCGGCCTGGCCGTCGAGACCACGGTCGCCAGCACGCGCGCCGCGCACTCCTCCAGTTTGCATCCGCCGCTTCGCACGGTATTCAGATCGTTGAAGACGTATGTCCCCGGGCGAATTTCCGTCAGCCCCGTGATTTCATGCGAATGGAACAGCGTCGGGGTCGAGCCGCCACTCACGATCCGCATTTCGATTCCCGCTTTCGCGAAGTCGGCCATCACCGACCGCAGCAGCTCGCCCAACTGCGCGAGCGCGTGCCGCCCCGGCTCGTCAAGATCTTTGATGTGACCCGGATAAAACGTGATCCCCTCGAATTCCAGCCCCGGCAGCTTCGAAATCGACCGCGCCAGCTCCAGTAGCGGCTGTCCCGGCGATACGCCGACTCGGCCGAGCCCCGCGTCCAGCTCAGCTAAAACTCCGATTGTCACCTGTGCCGAGCCCGCCGCATCCGAAAGCTGTTGCGCCGCGAACATACTGTCAAGTGCCACGGTCACGTGGGTCCGCCGCGCGATCTCCACCAGCCGCGACAGCTTGGTGCGCCCGATTACCGGAAAGGCGACCAGCACATCATGTGGCGACGCTCCCAACATCACCTCGGCCTCGGAAACTTTGGCCACCGTCAACCCTGCTGCGCCTAGCGCGAGCTGCCGCTTCGCAAGCTCCACCGACTTGTGCGTCTTGGTGTGCGGCCGCAGCCGCAGGTGGTGGACACATGCGTAATCGGCCACACGCCGCAGGTTCGCTTCCATCACGTCCAAATCGACAATCATCGCCGGTGTATCGATCTCTTCTACGCGCATGTCTCCAGCATATGGCACAATGGTGCGGTCGCGCCGCCGCCCATCGATATGCCCAAGCTTCGCCGAGAGCTCACCCTCCGCGATTTGACGCTCTTCGCTATTGCGTGCATGGTGAGCACGCGTTGGATTCCCGCTGCTGCACACGCCGGGCCGGGCTCGATTACCCTCTGGCTGCTTGCCGCGCTCCTTTTCGCCGCACCGCTGGCGGTCGCCGTCGGGACGCTCAGCGTCAAATACCCGGGTGCCGGCGGCCTCTATCTCTGGACGCGCCACGATTTCGGTAGCCTGCACGCCTTTCTGTGCGCCTGGACCTATTGGATCGGCCTCGCCTTCTGGCTTCCGAGCGCCGCCATGTTCTACATGAGCTCCGGCCTCGACCTGCTGGGTCCTGCCGGTGGGCATTGGGGTGAGAATCGCATGTATCTGATGACGGTGTCGCTCATCGCCATCTGGGTCGCGCTCGGCACCAATCTGGTCGGTATGAAAATCGGCAAGTGGACCGAAAATGTCGGCGGCGCGTCGGCTTGGGTGCTTGCCGCCATGCTCGCCGCAGTGGCCGGAGTCGCATGGACGCATCGCGGATCGGCCACGCCGTTTGACGTTTTGCCCACCTGGAACTGGGGAACCGTCAATTTCTGGTCGAGCATTGCGTATGGCATGTCCGGACTCGAGCTGATCGGCATCATGGGCAGCGAGGTGCACCACCCCGAGCGCACCGTCCCGCGCGCCGGGTGGATTGCGTCCGGCTTTGTGACATTCTTCTATGTCGTCACGACCGCTTCACTGCTCGTCCTCATACCCGCCGCCCGCATCAGCGAAATGAATGGGCTCGCCCAGGCATCGCACGCCGCCGTCGATGCCACCGGCATCTCATGGCTGATGCCTCTTTTCGCGGTGCTCGTGCTGGCCAGCGCCGTCGGACAGCTCGGGGGTATCGGCACATCGGTTTCGCGTCTCCCGTTCGCCGCCGGTGAGGACCGCCTCCTTCCGTCGGCGATGTGCCGGGTTCATCCGCGCTGGGGCACACCCTACATTTCTATGCTGGTGTTCGGCGGCGTATCTTCGTTCCTGCTGCTGATCGCGCAGCTTGGCGACACGCTCGCCGCTGCGTACCAGGTGCTCGTATCTCTGATGGTGATCGTCGGTTTCGCGCCGTACGCCTATATCTTCGCCAGCGCGTGGGTAGCGGGTAAACGCATGAGCGCGCTTCTCGGATGGGCGGTCACCGCCATCGCGATTCTTTGCTCGATCGTTCCCACCGACCGTATCGGAAATATTCTGCTTTTCGAAGGCAAGCTATTCGTCATGAGCGCCGCGGTGCTGGCCTCAGGGGCCCTGCTCTATCGCCGCTACCGGTAATGCCTGCGATCTTGTCGCCGGCGACATCACACCCCCAGCTCTTCCACACGCCAATCCGGAATCGCGCCCGGCCGGCTCGCAACCAACGCCCCTAATCGATTGGCGAAAACCGCGATCTTCGCCGCCGGCCAGCCGCAGTCGAGCCCATGCAGGAACGCCGCCGCGAATGCATCGCCCGCTCCCACCGTATCGGCCACCGTGATCCGCACGCCGGGTGCCTCCGCATACGCCTCGCCCACCCAGACTGCGCACCCTCGAGCTCCGAACGTCAGGCAGGCCGCTTCCCACCCGAAGCGCTTCGCACCGACTCGGCAAAACCCCTCCGGATCGTCTGGCAGCTCAGTGAACCGCTGCAGTGTCCGCAATTCGCTCTCGTTCAGCTTCACCACGTTGGCGCGTGCCAGGAGATCGAGCACCAGTTCCGGCGAATCGTTTCCCGGCCGAAGGTTCACGTCGTAAAATCGGCGCGCATCGGGAATTGCTGCGAAGAGGCGGAGCAGATTCGCATGACCGGATTCGCTGGATGCAAACAGCGTGCCAAAGTAAATGTCCCAGGGAGACCAGTCTGCCAGACACCTGAGGTGCTGGTCCGTCAATTCCACATCATCGTATGCTGCCGGACGCATGATTGTGAAGTGCGTGTCGCCATCAGGGCGAATCTCCACGCGCGCAGTGCCGGTCTCGAGCCTCGACACGCCGACCAAATCCGTCTCCAGACCCATTCCCACAATACGCGCACGCGCCTCGCGGCCTAGGTCGTCATCGCCGACGGCGCTGACCAGCATCACTTCGTTCCCCAACCGCCGGCTATGCACCGCGAAGTTCAACGGTGCGCCGCCCAGAAAGCTCGCGTCGGGGAACAGGTCCCAGATGATTTCGCCGATCACCGCGACCTTCGCCACTACACCCCCGGCTTAACGGCGCGCACAAATGCGCTCCGTAATGTTATCCACTGTTACCACGCCTTGGCGCAACTTTTACCTTCGCACGGCATCTACGACGCATGCCGCTCAACAGCTATCTTACGCTGGGGCGGAGCGGACTGCGCGTCAGCCCTCTCTGCCTCGGTACCATGACTTTCGGCACTGAATGGGGCTGGGGTGCCGACGAAAACGCGTCGGCCGCCATCTTCGATGCCTACGTCCAGGCGGGTGGTAATTTCATCGACACCGCCGACGGCTATACAAACGGTAAGAGTGAAGAGATCTGTGGCCGCCTGATCCGCGACCGCGGTCTGCGCGACCGCATCGTGCTCGCCACCAAGTACACTTTCAATACCCAACCGGGCAATCCCAACGCCGGCGGCAATGGCCGCAAGAACGCGTTCCGCGCTCTCGAAGGTTCACTCCGACGCCTGCAGACCGATTACGTCGACCTCTACTGGATGCACGCTTGGGATCAGATTACGCCGGTCGAGGAGGTGATGGCCACCTTCGACGCGATGGTGCGCTCCGGCAAGGTGCGCTACGTGGGCTTTTCGGACGTGCCTGCCTGGTACGCAGCCCGTGCCTGCACAATCGCGCAATTCGGGCACACCGAGCCGGTCATCGCCCTGCAGTTGGAGTATTCACTGGTTGAGCGTACCATCGAGCGCGAGCACATCCCTTTCGCGCGCGAGTTCGGCCTAGGCATCTGCCCGTGGAGTCCCCTCGCCAGCGGCTTTCTCGCAGGCAAATACAAGCGTAGCGAGCCTGGCGGCGGACGTCTCGACACGATGAATACGTCGGGGAATACCGTCTTTGAGAAGCTTACCGACCGCAATTTCCGGATTCTCGATGTGCTGCTCGAAGTGGCCCAAAAGGTTGGCCGGCCACCCGCCGAAGTCGCGCTGAACTGGGCCGTTACGCAGCCAGGTGTTTCCTCCGTGATCATCGGTGCGACCAAAACGTCGCAGATCGAATCCAACCTGCGCGCGCTCGATTTCACGATTCCCCCTGAGCTGCGCGCCCGGCTCGATGAAGGCAGCCGCCCCGAGCGTGCCCACCCTTACATGTTCTTCGGCCAGCCGTTCACCGATATGATCAACGGAAACGTGCCGGTCCGTGGCTGGAGCGCGCAATAGCCGTTACCGTTATCTCTTTTTCTTCGCCTTGCTCCGTCTCTCCCGTCCCCTTGCTAACCAGTTCCGCGATATGCAAGTCTAACCAGCAGCCGGATGGAGCTGAGCGACTTAGCGTTCGTGGCTAAGGCCAGGTCGGGTGATCGCGACGCGTTTCGGGCGCTCGTGGAGCGCCACAGTCGGGGTCTGTTCCGGCTCGCGTTTCGTATGACGGGCAATCAACAGGACGCCGAAGACGTGGTGCAGGAGAGCTTTCTCCGTGCCTACCGCCAGTTGGAGACCTTCGATGAGCGGGCGAGCTTCGGCACCTGGCTGTACCGGATTGTGACCAACTGCTCGCTTGACGTCGTACGAGCGCGCAAGCGGCGTTCGGAGCACTTCGCGTCTGCGGATGATGAGACCGACGATCCCATCCAGGACGTGCCGGCGCGCGATCCCAACCCGGAGCGCACCGCGCTTTCCAGCGAGGTGCGCGAGCGCCTATCAGAGGCGATGAAGGATTTGAGCGAGACCGAGCGTGCCGCTTTCGTGCTGCGGCACTACGAAGGTATGCGCATCGAGGAAGTGAGCCGCATCCTGCAATGTCA
>Ga0126381_100004549_pt1 | contig 15121 bp, 12 predicted proteins | sample PanSoiMetPlot_28_FD_96465 | JGI IMG/M metagenome (GOLD analysis project Ga0126381, IMG submission 96465) | Tropical forest soil microbial communities from Panama - MetaG Plot_28 | ecosystem: Environmental > Terrestrial > Soil > Tropical forest > Bulk soil | place: Panama | collected 2016-02-17
AGACTCATCTTCGCCGCCATGTCGCTGTCCGCGGCCTTGCCCTGCACCGCTCCGCTCGGATAATACGCGGGCCACTCCCACTCGGGAATGCCTTCCTTCACTACGTCAACGTGTCCGCACAGCGACCGCTGATCGGCGCGCTTTTCTTTCAGGAACGAATCTTCGTGATCGGCCAGGAATTGCTCGGCCATCGGAACATCGATTTTGCCTTTGTTCGCTGCCATCAGCTCTTCCCAGCGCACGCGCCGCGCATTGGGAGATGAGCTCAGGTCTTTGATGTCGAAGCCGTCCGTTTCATCCTGAATGAGCTTTGGATCGCGCGCCCAGTTCGAGCTCACAAAGTAGCCGTCTTTCTTGCGCCACACCGGCGTGTGCTTCAGACCGAGCTCGAGATATGCGATCTCGCCTGTCTTGCGGTCCCCGATGAGCCAGTCGTTCGCATAGCCGCCGTTGTCGTCTTTGATCATGGTGGCAATGTAGTCGTCGATTGAGTTCGCGTACTGCAGGGCCTTGCGCGAGCGGACAAACTCCGGCTTGCCCTTCGAGTCCCAACCGACAAACTGCGTGATCGTCGTCTCGGTGATCATGATGCCCGCATCGTTGATGCCGAAATCGTCCTGGCTGGTGATCACCGCGGGCAGGCCATCCATGATGATGCGGTGTCCGTGCTCGGGCTGAATGTCGAAGATAATTACCCATCGCGCGCCTTCAGCATACGAGGACCAGTTGTTGTGAGCGATTACGATCTTGCCGTCCTTCGTGTAGCTGCCGGTTGCGATAAACGCGCTGCAGTTTCCAGGAGCCTTGATCGCCGGACCGTTATCAGACTTGAGCCCTTGTGCGTGCTCCTGCTTGTTCAGCCACGGGACATAGTAGTCTTCGAGTTCGATCTTGGCGTTCATCGCGACGATGTCCCACACATCGAGATTCACACCCTTCGCCGCCGCACCATCGGCAATGCCCTGCAGCTCTTTCTGATATTCCGCGTCGATGTGCGGCCAGAGGACGGTACGGGCTGCATCGCGGAAGAATGCCCAGTTGCGCTTCGTCACGTGCTCAGTCTCGGTCTTCAGGACGTGGTAGGTGTCTTCGATTTCCGCTGACAGCAGATATCCGTGCTGATACCCGACCTGTTCGGGCGATCCCTGAAGATGAACGTAGGTCCAGCCGCTGCGCTCGAAACGGAAAGCACCCTCAAGCCGCGAGTCCTGGGATTTGGGGGACGCGTTCGCGACTGCAGCCGCGGCGACGATGATTAGGACGAGGAAAGAGACAGCACGAAACCTTGCAGACATGCAGAATCGTCTCCAGTGGAATGTAGAGACGATACTACAGAGGCTCGCGGGAAGATTGACAAGCAACCAGCCTGTTGCAGGCAATCGTCGGGGTTAGCTATCTAAACCCTATTCTGTGTCGTTCTTAGCGCTTCTTCTTGACCGGCTTGGCGGGTTTCTTCACGGCCTTCGGTTTCGGAGGCGCTTTCTTCAACGGCTTCTTCACAGGTTTGGGCTTGGGAGCGGCCTTCGCCGCTTTCACTGGAGCCTTCGCTGTTTTTGCGGACGGCTTCGCTGCCGCCTTCTTCACAGCGTGAGACTTGGCCGGCGCAGCATGAGCTACAGGCTTCTTCGCTGCTGGGGCAGCCTCGGCCTTAGCCGCTGGCTTCTTTCCCAACCCGGACACCTTCTTATCGGGAGCAACTTTGGCCGTCTTCGTCTCAGGCTTGATCGCGGCTGCGGATTTGGCAGTAGCGCCCTTCGCCGACTTGGCTTTTACCGGCGCGGCGGGAACCTCATCCGCCTCTTCTTCTTCCTCGTCGGACTCGGCATCAGCGTCGCCGAGATCACCCGCATCGTCGTCGAGGCTCGGAACCGGCAGTTCCTCTTCATCCTCACCTGCTTCGGTCTCCTCTTCGTCCTCCTGGATCCTGAGGCGGGCCTCTCCCCGCTTTCCGCGCGAGCGCCCGATCTTGACGGGAGGCGGCGGAGCCGGAGGCGAGTGCGGCTCAAGAAATGCCCGCATCTCCTCGTCGGTACCCAGTTTGCCATCCATCAGCTGGTAAAAGATCTCCTGTACCAGGTCCTGGTAGCCGGGCAGTTCCGGCACGATTCGCATCTCCAGCATCAGCATCGTTGGAATCTTCTGTCGCGCTTCCGGCCAGACGGTGAAGAAGTTCTTGAACTTGGTTTGCACCTGGCCATTCTTGCTGGTGTAAGCCAGCCACAGAATCGGCTCCGGAGGGTACGACGTCAGCAGTTTCCAGGTCGCGGAGGGTGCTCCGTTCTTCTTGTCCAGAAGCTCCTTCTGGAACTCCTTCGCGGAATCCTCCAGATTCTCCCAGTACTCGACGAAGCCCTGGCGGGGAAACTTCTTCTTCAGCGCGGCCAGGTCCTTAGGCTGCATCTTGGCCGTGAGCAGCTCCATCTGTGCGGCGGAGAGATCGGGGTGGATTCCCTGAATCAGGAGTTGAATTAGTGTTTGGTGAAGTGCCTCAAGTCCGGAGACGTCCGCCTTGGCGACTGTCCAGGCCGGGAAAAGATGCTTCGTCCAGCCCTCTGCCTCGATCGCCTTCAGCGCCTTGAGAGCATCCTCTTCGTGACCGATCTCTTCGAGCTCATACCCCGCCAGATATGGCGAGATCGCTTCGATAACTCCTTCTTCCTTGGCGTTTTGATACCGAACCTTCGTGCGTTCCTCGAGCTCCCATCCCGTACGTGCTTGAAAACGAATGGCACGAAGCAGTCTGGATGGATCTTCGATAAATCCGTAAGGACTTACCAGCCGCAGCGTGCGTGCCTCGAGGTCGGCAATGCCGTTCAACGGGTCGAGGAGCAGTCCATAGGAGCCCTCGTTCAGCGACACGGCCATGGCATTCGCCGTAAAGTCTCGGCGGCGCAGGTCTTCGAGGATCGTCGCCCAGTGGTAAACAGGCTTGCCCGGCTTCGGGTATTCCTCACGCCGCGTGCACGAAACTTCGATCCGCACGCCCTTGAACCAGAAGAAGAGTGTCCGAGACGGCTCGTGCTCTCCCCATAGGGTTGCACCGGCCTTCTCAAGTGATTTCTTTAGTTTGAGAGGATTTCCATGAACCGAAAAATCAAGATCCCTTACGGGGAAACCGGTGGTCAGGTCGCGGACCGCTCCGCCCGTCAGGAACACGGTCATTCCGTGATCGCGGGCGGCATTACGAACCTGCGTGAGCGCATTCTGCTGGGCGGAGGAGAGGCGATTTTCTATAAGATAGACGTAATCGGGCATGCCTTAACAATCTGGAGGTGATATGGACGGCCCGATGCGTACATCTCGCTAAAGCCCAATTCAACAATAGCTTACAGACACGCCGGGGCCCTTCACAAAACTCCAATGTAACACATGGTTAATGGCTTGGCTACCACAGTGCACAATTTTCGATGCGCATGAGTGTCCGACGTGCAACAATCCTTACTTTGAGATAGCGCCTATTTGGCCGGCAGTCGACCGATCGCCTTCCCTATGCCTTCCAGCCGAAAAAAAGCCATCGCCCGAAGATTCACCCGCGACTGGGTGGCTGGCTACGTCGTATTCGACGGCTCTTCGCCCTCCGGCTTCCTCAAGGAGGATGTCCTGGAATTACTCGCTCTGGACGGCAAGGTTGTGGCCCTGGACCTGAGAACCATCAAATGGCTTTGCTTCGTCCGCGACTTTAATTCGGGAGAAGCCGACAACCCCGAGCGCCTGCTGCGCAAAACGTTCGCCGGACGACCCCGCACCGAGGGGCTCTATTTGAAAGCGACCCTGACGGATGGCGACCAGATCGAAGGCATCGCCTCCAATGACCTCAGCCTCATTACGGCCGAGGGAATCCTGCTTACCCCGCCCGACGTCCGTTCCAACACCCAGCGCGTGTGGATCCCAGCCGCCTCGCTGTCAGAGCTGGAAGTCGTCGCCGTGATCGGCGGGCCCACAAAGAAAAAGCCCTCCAAAGCCGAGGATGCCCAGGAGAGCCTTTTCTGATGTCTTAGCTATCGCGCAGGGTCTGCATCGGATCGATCTTCGCTGCCCGCCTCGCCGGAAACAGCGAGGCTAGCAGAGCCAGCAGCATCACGCACACCGCCGCCAGCGTCAGCACCAGAGGATCGAAGGCGCTCACGCCAAACAGGAGTGACCGAAGCAGGTGCGAGCAGGCCGCTGCGATGGCTAACCCGATCACACATCCGGCCAGCGCCAGCTTCGCTCCCGAGGCCATGATGAGCCCGATGATCCCCGATCGCTGCGAGCCCAAGGCCATGCGAATCGCCATCTCCTGCACACGCAGCGCAACCGAGAAGGCAATCACGCTGTAGATGCCCAGCACAGCGAGAAGCACCGCAGCCGCCGCGAATGCCGAGATCAGTGCTGTGTTGAAGCGCCGCGGAGCCTCGCTGTCAGAGATTGCGTGCTCCATCGTCTGCACCTGGGTCAGAGGAAGCTGTGGGTCAATCGAACGCACCGTCGACCGCAACGCATTCTCCATCTGCTCGGGAGGCATCGCTGTCCGCACTGCAATGTATGCGCCGTTGCCGAACAGGCTGTCGGGTGGAACCAGCGATCCGGCCAGCGGCTTGAGTTGATCGATGGGAATGTAGAACTGCTGCTTTGTGGGGATGTCTGGAGAGCTTTCCTTCACGTCGGCGACTTCGCCCACGACAGTCGCCCATGGGGTCTGCATCTTCTCTGTGCCGATCCGCAGCCGTTTGCCGACGGGGTCCTGCCCGGGCCACGATTGCTGGGCCAGCTTGTGGTTCACGATCACGACAAGCTGCGATCCTTCCTTGTCGGACGGTGAGAAGGTCCGGCCGCGCAGAAGCGGAATACCCATCGCAGCAAAGTAGTCGCCCTGAACGGTGATCGAGGTGGCAAGGTCGATCTCGCCCGCCTTATGCGCGACATATCCCTCGGCAAGAAACGCGCTGTTCGTCTGGCCGCCCGATGCGGGCAGGAACGACGTCAGGCCCGTGCTCTTGATTCCCGGCAATTGCTGCAGGCGCCGCAGCAGCTCGTTGTTGAAGCCGTCGACCGCGGCCTGGGTCGAATACTGTTTTTGCGGCAGGTTGTAGCTGCCTACGAGGGTGTGATCCGGCTGAAAACCCAGATCCACCTGGCGCATCTTCTCGAAGCTGCGTAATAGCAACCCTGAGGCCGCCAACAGCACCAGCGCAATGGCGATCTCCGTGACAACGAGCGCCGAGCGCAGCCGTGCATGACCGCCGCCTGCCGTTCCGGTTCGCCCGCCTTCCTTCAGTGTCTCGTTCACATTGGTGCGGATCGCAGCAAACGCCGGCGCCAGCCCGCAAATCGCTCCTGTCAAAACCGCCAGCCCCAGGGCGAAGGTAACCACCATCCAGTCGATACCGATCTCGTGGATGCGCGGAAGAGTTTCCGGCAGCAGGCTCACGCCTACACGCAGAGCGATCGCCGCCAGCGCCAGCCCCGCCAAGCCACCGGTCACGCTCAGCACCAGGCTTTCGAGGATTGTCTGCCGCAGCAGCGTCGCAGCCTTTGCTCCCAATGCCAACCGCACCGCCACTTCCCTGCGCCGCCGGATCGCACGCACCAGCAGCAACCCGGCAAGATTCGCGCAGGCAATCAGCAGCACCACGACCACCGCCAGAAATAACGTGCGCACCAGCGGCCGGGCATCCTCCACCGTCTCGTCCTGCAGCCGACGAATCACCGGCCGAATGCTGAATCCGGCCATGAACGCCGGATAGTTGCGAACCGTCTCGGCCGCGACGCGACCGGCATCACTCACCGCCTGTGCGGCAGTCACACCCGGCTTCAGCCGGCCGACCATCTGGTAGCTCCAGTTGGCCGCGCTGCTTGTCGCCAGTTCCTGATCGTTAAAGCTCATCGGGACCCACAGCTCGCTCTGGTTCAAATGGCCGGGCACCATGGGGAATTCGAAGTCGCGCGGCATGACGCCGACCACGACATACGGCTTGCGATCAAGCAGAATCTTTTGCCCGATGATGTTCCGATCCCCGTGGAAACGGTTCTGCCAGGTGGCATAGCTCAGCACCGCCACCTGCTGCTTCTGGTCGTCCTCCTGCTGCGTGAATACGCGGCCCATCAGCGGTTCCACACCCAGCGCTGGAAAAACGCCGCCCGTCATCCGCGCCGCGTTCACCTGGGCCGGGTCGCCTATCCCCGACAGCTCAAATCCCGTCTGCTGAAATCCGCCAAGGCTGGTGAAGCTGTGTGTGTCGCGCGTGTAGTTCCTGATGTCCGGAACCGTCACTCCAGCCTCGCCGCTGCCGCCAACATCGGCGCCCTGAATAATGTCTGCAAGCATCACCACGCGGTCCGATTGCGGAAACGGCAGCGGCCGCAGGAGCACGCCTTCAACAATGGAAAAGATCGCCGTCGTGGCGCCAATGCCGAGCGCGAGCATCAAGACCGCGGTCGCCGCGAACCCCGGCGACTTTAACAAATAGCGAACCGCAATCTTCAGATCGCGCAGAAGGTACATCTCGAACTCCTCAGTACATAGGCAACTGAACGGAACAGCATTTTCCGTTCCATACTACTAATCTGCTCAAACTGCTGTTCCACCGATGTCCCCCACTGTTGGTGTCACGTTGCCAGCAAAGAATTATTCGCTAGCGGACGCCGTTGTCCACACGCGGACAGCGCGAAGGGACTAGCTTACGCCACCCGCACCGGCAGTCCCTGTACGCTCTTGCCTGTCGCCCGAAACACAGCATTTGCAATCGCAGGAGCGATCACGATGATCGGCGTCTCACCGGCACCCGCCGAAGGCAGGTCAGGCCGATCGATGAGATGAATCTCCATCCCGGGCACGTCATCGAAGCGCGGCACCAGATACTTCCCGAACGAATCGTTCAGTATCTTTCCATTTTCGAACTGCACCTCTTCGCGCAGCGCAGCGCCCAGGCCCATCACCACCGCTCCCTGCACCTGTGACAACAGATTCGCGGGATTCACGATCGCGCCACACTCGTACGCCTCACAGATGTGGGCGACTTTGAGCTTTCCGCGTTGATGGTCGATCGCCACCTCGACGCACGCCGCAACGTACGAGCCCTTCTCCACTCCGCAGGCGAGGCCAACGCCGATATCGATTCGCTTCTGTTTTGCCCGCTCCGTCCAGCGAAACTCCTTCGCTGCCTTCTCAAGCACCGCACGTAGCCGCGCAGCCGGGGTCCCCGCGGACGGGTCTTCGTTTGTGGGGTGAAGATGCGCCATTCTGAACTCAAGTGGGTCCGCTCCGGCCTGCGCAGCCAGTTCGTCCATGAAGACTTCGCGCGCGAAATTATTCGCCGTCGCCGCCAGACCGCGATACGACCCGTGCCGAAGGGGAGGCTTCGACTCTACAAATCGGCAGTCCTTCTTGCCGACGGAGTAAGGCGTCTCCACCGCATTCGGGCCGGAGTTGATGTTCACGAAGTGCCACGTCGCGATCTTGCCCTGCGCATTCAGGCTGGCCTCGGCGTCGATCACGGCCGCTGGACGAAAATACGCCCAAGTGAACTCCTCTTCACGCGACCAGCGCAGGGACACCGGTTTGCCAGCGGCCTTGGCCAGCCGCGCGGCTTCAACGGCACACTCGCCCGTATGCTTGCCACCGAATGCCGCACCAAAATCGGGAATCACGACGCGGACGTTCCCATCCGGCAGGTGAAACGCCCGGGCCAGCTCGTTCTTCACGCCAAAGGGATTCTGCGATCCGGTCCAGACGGTCAGCTTGCCGTCGCTCCACTCAGCGACAGCTGCGCGTGGCTCGAGCGGCGCATGCTGGATGTACGGTACATAATAGGTTCGCCGCAGAGCGTTCGCGCCCGCCAACTCGCCCGCATAGGGATTCTGCGGTGGCCCGCCTTCGGCATTCTGCCTGAGATATGTGATCAGCTCCGTGCTCGAAGGCTGCTTCGGGCCGTCCTGCCACTTCGCCGTCTTGGCCAGCTCTGCCAGCGCATCCAGCGCGAGAGAGCTGTTGCGCGCGACCACGCCGACAAATTGATCGTCCTGCACGACGGCCACGTCCTTCATCGCCTTCGCTCGGGTCGTGTCAATAGCAACCAGCTTCGCTCCATAAGAAGGAGGCCGCAGAATCTTCCCGTACATCATCCCCGGCCGCGTCACGTCCGAGGGGAACTGCCGCGTGCCGGTAACGATCTCCCGCGCATTGGGCCGCAGTACTGGCGTGCCCATCACACGCCATTCCTTCACCGGTGTGAGTTGAACACCCGACGGAATCGCCTGCTCGAACTCCTTCGCAACATCCGCGCTCTTGGCGAGATCGGCATAGGACAGCGCCCGGCGGCTCGTCCCATGCACCACTCTGCCGTCCCGCACTTCGAGCGCTGCGGGCTCGACCTCCCATTGCGAGCATGCAAGACCGATCAACAGATTCCGCGCAGCCGCCGCGCCCTGCCTCACCGCGGGCACCGTTCGAGGAGTCGTCCCACTGCCCGCTGTCATGCCATCGTCGGGAACGAGTTCCGTATCGGCCAGAATCATCTGTACCTGGCTTGCGGGTACGCGCAACTCTTCGGCAGCGGCCTGCGTCAGTTCGGCCCGCGCGCCCTGCCCGCCTTCCACTTTGCCAGCCATGACCGTGATTGTGCCATCGGTTCCGAGATGAATGCGCGCCGCAAGGTTGCGTGCTCCGGTACCGAGAAATCCTCCGTGACTGCGCTGCCCGCTTTCTTGCGCCGGAGCCTTGCCGTTCAGGCCGACGGCCAGCATCAAGCCTCCGCCGAGCAGTTTGGTGAAAGACCGCCGGCTCAGCCCGAAGTCGTAGCCGAAGCTCTCCAGCGGACCGAAATCAAGCACTTCTTCGGCTTTCATGCGCGCCTCTGTTCAATTTGCGTCAGCCCCACTACCCGCCGCACCGCCGCCCGGTACTTCACGTAACTGCCGCAGCGGCAGATATGTGTCTGCAACTCAGCCATCACCTCGGCTTCGCTCGCACCGGGATTTGCATTCATGATCCCGGCCACGCCCATGATCATTCCGGCCGTGCAATAGCCGCACTGAAATGCGCCCTCGGCAAGAAACGCTTCCTGCACCGGATGCAATTTCCCATCGCGGCCGAGGCCTTCTATGGTCAGCACTGTCTGTCCGTCGACAGCGCTTAGGGGCGTTATGCATGAAGGCGTCGGCTGTCCGTTGATCAGGACTGTACACGCACGGCACGCGCCCTCGCCGCAGCCGAATTTTGTTCCGGTCAGGTGCAGGTCCTCGCGCAGAACTTCCAGGAGTGGCCGGTCAGGATCGGCAACAACCTTTTGCGATTTGCCGTTCAGCGTGATGACTACGGGGGCATCCATGAGGCAGCACCCCAAATAGGCGCTCTCCAACACAATGAACCCGGCAGAGCCCGAGGGTCAACGGCTACCGCCCGTACCCTCCCCTTAGTACAATCTCCCCCATGAAGTTAGCTGAACTTGCATTGGCGCTGGGCGCCGACGTCCACGGCGACGGAGACGCCGAAATCAGCGGGGTCGCCGGGCTCGAAGAAGCCGGCCCGGAAGACGTCACCTTCGTCGCCAATCCTCGATATTCGGCGCTCGCCCGCACGACCAACGCTGCCGCCGTTCTCGTTACCCCCGACTTCCCCGAGATAGACACCCCTACCCTGCGCACTGCGAATCCCTATCTCGCGTTCGCCAAGGCAGTCCAGCTCTTCTATCGCGAGCCCGTCTACGCGCCCGGAGTCCATCCGACAGCGGTGGTTCATCCGACCGCGCGCATCGGTAAAGACGCCCACATTGCCGCCTACGCCGTCGTCAGCGAAGGGGTTACGATCGGCGAACGCGCCACCCTGCTGCCGCATGTCGTCATCTATCCTTACGCCAGCATCGGTGACCACTTCTATGCTCACGCGCACTCCGTGGTCCGTGAATACTGCCGGGTCGGCGACAACGTCGTGCTGCAAAACGGAGTCATCGTCGGCTGCGACGGTTTCGGCTTCGCCAAGGACGACCAGGGCATCTGGCACAAGATTGTTCAGTCCGGACCCACCATCATCGAAGACAACGTCGAAATTCAGGCCAACTCCACCGTCGATCGCGCCAGCGTCGGAGAGACGCGAATCGGCCCGGGCGTCAAAATCGACAACCTCGTGCAGGTCGGCCACGGGTCCAAGGTGGGAGCCAATACGCTGCTTTGCGCCCAGGTCGGCCTCGCCGGATCGTCGGAGATCGGCAAGAACTCCATCCTCGCTGGCCAGGTCGGGGTCGCAGGACACTGTAAGTTAGGTGACGGAGTCATTATGACGGCGCAATCTGGTGTCTCGCACGATGTTCCTGCAGGTAAGATGATCAGTGGATCGCCGGCTTTCGATAATCGTCAGTGGCTCAAGTCCACCGCTATCTTCAGCCGATTGCCGGACTTAGTGCGGCAGCTGCAGCGCAAACAAAAATCCGAAACTTAAGCCGTCTGTTCCCCGTAAACTGATCAGCCGGCGTATTTTCTGCATCCAAGCCATTTTATGAACGAGACAGAGAACGAAGCCCGCAACGGAGCGCAGACAGCAATTGCCGAGCCCATCCGGGTACTGCTGCTCGACGACCAGGTCGACAATCTGCTTCTTCGCTCCACGATCCTGCGCAAGCACGGATATCTCTCAGAAACAGCATCTTCGATCGAAGAAGCGCTCGTGTTCCTCGACGACATCGACATCGCCGTCCTCGACTATCATCTCGGAGCCGGCAAGTTCGGAACCGAAGTCGCCGCAAAGCTGCGCGAGCGCCGTCCCGAGGTGCCGATCATCATCCTCTCCGCCACGCTCGAACACCGGTTCGGCGGAGTCGAGGACATGCATCTGCTCAAGGGCTATAGTTCGGTCGATGATCTGGTCAATGCCCTGCGCTCCTTTGAAGCCAAGCTGCGCGGCAAGCCCGTTGTCGTCGACGCGCGCGACTTCTTCTACTCCCGCATTAACATGGCCATGGGTGACGACGTCGTAGTCGAGATTCTCGACGGCGAGGGCAACTGGCAATATGTGAACGAGGCCTGCGCAAGACTGCTCGAACATCCGCGCGACTGGTTTCCCGGCCGCAACATGTTCCATGAAATCTTTTCCGAGATGCCCGAGCTCGCTGCTCACTGGGGAGAAATCCTGCGCACCGTGGCCACAACCCGCGAGACTTATCTCGACCGCACGTATCGCGGCCTGCTCAACCTGCCGCGCAAGGGCGAGGAGTGGGTCTGGAACGTACTCGCGTTTCCTATTACTCTCCACACCCGCGCGACCGGGGTCGTGCTTTCGGCCCGCATTCTCGAACGCAAGACGGTCTTGTGAACGACCGGGTGCGAGACAACCGCACGATTCTCGTGCTGGGGCGAGCCGCGATCTTTCTCGCGCTGCTCATTGCCTTCTGCATCTCGGCCTGTCGCTCTGCGTACGTTGAAACCACGATTGAGAACACCGGCCCGGCCCCGCTGCGCCTCATCGAAGTCGACTACCCCAGCGCCAGCTTCGGCATGCAGACCCTCGACGCTCACGCCACTTACCATTACCGCTTCAAGGTCCAGGGCTCGGGGCCCATCACCATCAATTGGACCGACGCCGCAGGCAAGACCCACGCCGCCGCCGGGCCGGTCTTCCAAGAGGGCCACCAGGGCACCCTCCACATCACCATCGACCCCTCAGCCAACGTAAGCTGGAACGTGAATCTCAGCGGCGCGAAATAATCTCTCCGCCTACTCCGGCAGCGGACCGAGAAGGTCGATCTGGTATTTCGCGCAGAGTCTCGTAAGCTTTTCCATGTCCGGCTCCGTGTGAGCAGGCAGTACCCGCTGCTTTGCCGGCACAGACATCTCCTGCATCATCCCCACGAAGCCGGTGCCGGGCGTCGCCAGAATCAGCATCTCGCCCAGCGACGAGCCTTCCACGCGAATGCCGTGAGGAATTCCGCGCGGCAGGAAGACGTAGCCGCCCGGCCCTACTATGGTTTTCTTCCCGTCGCAGAAAAACGCGAACGAGCCGCCAAGCACCCAGAACGCTTCGTCTTCGATATGGTGCAGGTGATACGGCGTGGCATGGCCGGCCGGTGAGATCTCATGCAGTAAGGAAAACGCGCCGCCGGTCGATTCTCTCGTAGCCTTCATCGTGTAAAGCCCGTTGAGAAACCAGTACGCCGGTCCGTCGTCCATTGATACGATTCGCGGTTCAAGTTGAGATGCCAAGCCTGCTCCTTTCGCGAGTCGCCGCAATTGTATCGTTCACAGTTGAAAGCTCTATCCTGTACTGTGAATCCTCTGGAAACACACGAGCACTGGGAAAAGGTCTACTCCACCAAATCATCGGACCAGGTGAGCTGGTTCCGTCCTCACCTCGAGACATCGCTCGTTCTCATTGAGCGCGCAGCGCCTGATCGCGATGCGGCGATCATCGACGTGGGGGGCGGTGCGTCCACTTTGGTTGATGATCTGGTTGCTCGCGGATACACCAACCTGACCGTTCTCGATATTTCCGAATCGGCCCTCGACGTTGCGAAAAAGCGTCTCGCCGGAGCAGCGAAACCGATTCAGTGGATATGTGCTGACGTGACGCGGGCGGATCTGCCGCGAAACACCTACGACGTGTGGCACGATCGCGCCGTCTTTCACTTCCTGACGCAACCACACCAGCGCCGGGACTATGTAAGCAAGGTTGCCTCATCTGTAAAGCCCGGCGGGCACATCATCGTCAGCACATTCGGCCCGGAAGGCCCCACCCGGTGCAGCGGCCTCGATGTGATGAGGTACGACGCCCACTCGCTTCAAACTGAGTTCGGCCAACGCTTCCGTCTCGGCGCAAGCTCGACGGAATTGCACCGCACGCCCTTCGAAACAGATCAGCAGTTCCTCTATTGCCATTTCGTTCTCGAACCCTGACGCATCGCCTGGCGCCCAGCCGAAAATCTCCGCATATTGACCGATGCGCCGCTAATACGAACCATCGCCACCTGTAAACATTGCCAGTGGAAGCCCCCCCTTCAGCTTCAATAGAATCCGACCGTCGCATCCTGCCGCAATCAATTTGAAACGGAGTCTCGAAGCCCAAGGAGCCTTGCCATGAAAAAGCCTCTCCTCGCACTGTTGGCGGTAAGCGGAGCAATGCTCCTCTGCTACAGCCCCGCGCGCGCACAGAACGCCACCACACAGACCAGCGCCGATCAGAATGCGCAGCCCTCAATCGACCAGGACATCGCCTTGCTGCGGCAAGACATCCGCTCTCAGAAGAAGCAGCTGATCGCCGTCAATTTGCAGCTCACCGACGCCGAGGCGACGAAGTTCTGGCCGGTGTACGACCAATACACAGCAGAGCTCGCCACCATCAACAACGACAAATATGCGCTCGTGAAGGAATACGCCCAGAACTACGGCAACATGACCGACGCACAGGCCGACGACTGGACCAAACGTCTTCTGAAAGTCGATGCCAGTGTTGCCGCCCTCAGGCAGAAATATCAGCCCAATTTCCGCGCCGTGCTTCCGGCAAAGAAGGCCGCTCTCTACGAGCAACTGGAACGCAGAGCGCAGATGCTGATTGACCTGCAGCTCTCCGCGCAGATCCCGCTCGTGCAGCCGACTAGTTAACTACAAGCGAAGCATTCGGCCGCCGAAAGAGACTGTCTGTAGCGCGGGCCTATACAGCGGCTGGGGCGTTACGAACTAGCCGCCTTGAATACTGAAATCACTTCTTCTGTCTCTGTAAGGCAAACGCTTTGTACTGCGCCAGCTTGTTCTTTAGTGCGGTGGAATCGGGTTTTGTCATCGGTGAGGCTGTTAAACCACGCCATCAATAGAAAAACTAAGCCGCCGATCTCTGGCGGCTTTTCTCTTTCCAAGCTGCGGGGAGGGTGCTTCTGCTGCGTAATTTTGAAAACAAGTCGTTAGCTGTCATTGACGGGGCTCCTCGGAGGTTTGTCGACTATCCCGGAAGTTATTCTGCCAAGCCTCACCAACCAGCGCGAGGCACTCGATATTTCTCCGCTCGTTCACAGAAAAATAATTCTGCATTCCAACAACCACACTAAAACCAGTGAGAGCGAGGAGATTGATAAATGCCCGATACAGATGCTGTGGTTGCTGTTTATGACACTCATTCGGCGGCCGAAGAGGCCGTAGGCGAGCTTCAGAAATCAGGCTTCGACATGACGAAGCTGTCCGTGGTTGGCAAGGACTACCATACCGAAGAACACATCGTGGGCTACTACAACGCCGGCGACAGAATGAAGTACTGGGGCAAGATGGGCGCCTTTTGGGGCGGCCTGTGGGGATTCCTGGTGGGTGCAGCGTTCTTCTGGCTGCCGGGCGTTGGTCCACTGCTGGTCGCAGGACCGCTGGCCGCGTGGATTGTTGGTGCGCTGGAAGGAGCAGTGGTTGTCGGTGGCCTGAGTGCTCTCAGCGCCGGTCTGTACAGCATCGGCATACCCAAAGACAGCGTCCTGAAGTACGAATCCGACGTAAAGGCGGATAAGTTCCTTCTCGTCGCTCATGGAACTGCGGACGAAGCAGCAAAAGCCCGGGAAATTTTGAACAGAACCCAGACGGCTAACGTCGCCCAGCATACCCTGGAAGAGACTCCGCAGGCGGCAAACGTCTAGAACTACAATCAATTGTTGTTACAAATTGAACACTTCGGCGCGGGCGCCTGCAGACCAACCCCAAAATTATGTTGCGGATTCTGCTCGCGCCGGAGTAGGGTTTCTCTGCCCAAGAACGCTCGACGGCAAGTTCAGCTCAAGCCCTGTCCTTCCCTGTCTGTAAGCCCCCTACCGCCTGACATTCCTGGTCGCAATCTCTTACGCCTCAGGAGGCGATTCATCCATGAAAAAGTATTTCGGGTCATTTGCAGGACTGTGTCTTGTATTCACTGGGCTGTCCATCGGCTCCAGCAAACTCGCCGCGCAGGAACAGGCGGCCTCCACAACGCCGCCGCCCAAGGTGCTTGAAATCATTGTCGAGACACTCAAGCCCGGGCAGTCCGGCTCCCCGCATATGAAGACCGAGGCCGCATTTCCCCAGGCCTTTCGTGACGCCAAGTGGCCGCAGCACTATCTGGGGATGGACGCGGTCTCCGGCAGACAGCGAGCCATATTCTTCGTCGGCTACGACTCCTTCGATGCCTGGCAGAAGGACACCGACGCTA
>Ga0126381_100004550_pt1 | contig 15120 bp, 9 predicted proteins | sample PanSoiMetPlot_28_FD_96465 | JGI IMG/M metagenome (GOLD analysis project Ga0126381, IMG submission 96465) | Tropical forest soil microbial communities from Panama - MetaG Plot_28 | ecosystem: Environmental > Terrestrial > Soil > Tropical forest > Bulk soil | place: Panama | collected 2016-02-17
CATGGTCCGCTACGCCCGGAACTCTCGAAGCTGGATTCCGCAATCCGCCGCCCTCCGCCCGCCTGCGGTGCTACTGGTGGTGGCTCAACGGCAACGTGACGAAGCAGTCCATCACCAGCGACCTCGAGCAGATGAAAGCCAAAGGCTATGGCGGCGCGATCGTTGTGGATGCCGGAGGCGCCGAACAGGAGCACAACCAAAGAGTCCCCGCCGGCCCGCTTTTTGGCAGCCCGAAATGGCGCGAACTCTTCCACCACGCGCTCGCCGAAGCCGATCGCCTGGGCCTCCAGATCAGCTTGAACATCGTCAGCGGATGGAATCTCGGCGGCCCCATGGTGACGCCCGAATACGCAGCCAAACTCGTCACCTGGTCGCAAACCACCGTCAAAGGCCCGATGCAGTTCGATTCCGTCCTCCCGCAGCCCAAGTCGAAGCTCAACTTCTATCGCGACATCGCTGTGCTCGCCTATCCCCTCCGTCACGGACCCGCGCCCAATCCCCATCCCATAGCGAACCTGCCGGTGAAAGGCTCCTTCAAAGAAGCCGGATCCTCCACGCCCGATACCAAACCGCTCCTCTTCGACATACCCGCCACGGCCGGCGAACAGGACACCGCCTCGCGCGACGTCCAGACCATCTCCTCCAACATGGATGCCTCCGGCCGCCTGCGCTGGAATGTGCCCGCCGGCGATTGGGAAATCCTGCGCTTCGGCTATACCGCCTCCGGCTCGAAAGTCTCGACCGCCAGCGGCGCCTGGCAGGGACTCGTCATCGACTACCTCGATCGCAACGCGTTCGAGTGGTATTGGAAGACCGTCGTCGATCCCATCCTCGCCGATGTGAAACCCTACGTTGGAAAAACGCTCGCCTACGTCGTCACCGATAGCTGGGAACTCGACGGCGTCAACTGGACCCCGCGTTTCGCCGCCGAATTCCGTAAGCGCCGCAACTATGACCTCACCCCCTGGCTGCCTGTCTTCGCCGGCCGCATTGTCGACGATCGTGAAACCTCCCTGCGCTTCCTGAACGATCTGCGCAAAACCGTCGGAGATCTCGTCGCCGATGAGCACTACGCCGTCTTCCAAAGCTTCGCCCAACGCTACGGAATGGATATCCATCCCGAAGCCGGAGGTCCCCACGGCGCGCCGCTCGATTCGCTGAAATGCCTGGGACGCAGCGCATTCCCGCAGATGGAGTTCTGGGCCAAGTCCCCGATGCACCGCGTCAAGGACTCCGATCGCTTTTTCGTCAAGGAAGCCTCCAGCGCCGCGCATATCTACGGCAAAAACATCGTCGCCGCCGAAGGTCTCACCTCCATCGGCAATCACTGGAACGAATCCCTCTGGGCGAACCTGAAGCCCACCTTCGACAAAGCCATCTGCGAAGGACTCAACCGCCTCGTCTGGCACACCTTCACCTCCCGAGGAAATGGGCATTCCCGGACAGGAATATTTCGCCGGCACCCACATGAATCCGCAGGTGACCTGGTGGGAGCAGTCCGCGCCTTTCTTCACTTACCTGAACCGCGCCCAGTTCATGATGCAGCAGGGCCGCCCCGTCGCCGACGCACTCTATTACTACGGCGACCACGTCCCCAACTTCGTGCAACTGAAACCATCTGACCCCGCCAAAGTAATGCCCGGCTTCGATTACGACGTCACCGACGAAGAAGCGCTCCTCACCCTCCGCGTCGAGAATGGCGAACTCACGCTTCCTGATGGCATGCGCTACCGCATCCTCGTCCTGCCCGATCTTCCGGTGATCTCGCCCACGGCGATCAAAAAAATCCGTAGCTTGGTCGAAGCCGGCGCCACCGTCCTGGGCCGCAAATCCGAACGCGCTACCGGTATGCAAGGCGATGCCGAAGTCCGCCGGATCGCCGATGAACTCTGGGGATCCTGCTCGAGCGAACGCCGCGTCGGCAAAGGCCGCATCGTCTGTTCGGGCACCGGCCGCGACCTCCTCCTTCGCGACAAGATCGCGCCGGACTTCGAATTCACCGGAGCGCCAGTCGAAGCCCTCGACTATATCCACCGCACCGCCGGCGGCGTCGAGATCTATTTCGTCTCTAACCAGGGCGAACAGTCTCTTCAGGTCCCCGCAACCTTCCGCGTAGCCGGGAAGAAACCGCAGGTCTGGGACGGAGTATCGGGCGAAATCCGCACGCCCGCCTTCTGGAGCGCCACGCCGGATGGCCGCACGCGCGTCGATCTGAACCTCCCGCCTTATGCGTCCGCCTACGTCGTATTCGGTTCCTCCGCGACGGCCCTGCCGCCAGCGCCCGCCATCACCCAGCAGCAGGCCATCGAAGGTCCCTGGCACGTCCGCTTCACCAGTCGCGCTAAATCCCCCGCGGCACAGGACTTTCCAACCCTGAAATCCTGGACCGAATCCCCCGACCCGGACCTCCAGTACTTCTCAGGCACCGCCATCTACTCCACAACGATCGACGCCCCGGCCGCTGCAGCCGCCTCCAAACGCATCCTCCTCGACCTCGGCACCGTCGGGGAAGTCGCCGAAGTCTTCCTCAACGTCAAATCCATCGGCACCTATTGGGACCCGCCCATGCAGGCCGATCTCACCGCATCTCTCAAACCGGGCGCAAACCAGCTCGAAATCCGCGTCACCAACCTCTGGATCAACCGCCTGAAAGGCGACGCCCAGCTCCCTGTCGCCGAACGCACTACCCGAACCAACATCACCCAGCTGCCCAAAGGCCCGCTCATGGCGTCGGGTTTAATGGGCCCGGTTGTGCTACGTTGGGCCGGGAAGTAGGTGCCATCTCAAATGATCGTCGAAATGCGGACCTATAAGCTCAAACCTGGCCGGCGAACCGAATTTCTCGAGATCTTCTGCACCCGGTCCGTGCCCGCCCACGACGAAATCGGCATGAAGATACTGGGTCCGTTTCTCTCGATCGAGGATCCGGATGTCTTCTTCTTCATGCGCGGCTTCCCGGATCTCGCCTCCCGCGAGCCGATGAAGGCGCAATTCTATGAAGGCGACCTCTGGAGGAGCGAACTCGAAAACCTCCTCATGCCGATGATCGAAAAGTACGACGTCGTACTCGTGGAAGATTCAGAAGGGCTGATTCACTGGTAGCTCAGAACGTCAAACGCAACGCCCCTTGAATAATCCTCGGCGTGTTCGTCGTGCTTGAAATCGTTCCGAACGCCCCGCTCGTCGGCGACACATTCGCCGCCGCAAACAACGAGTGGTTGCACAGATTGAACGATTCCGCCCGGAACTGCAGCTTCATCTGTTCCTTGATCCGAAAGTCCTTCGTCACGGTCAGGTTCAGGTTGTTCGTCGCATCGATCCGGATGTTATTGAACTGCGACGGGAAGTACCGGTAGTTCTGCGACAGTTGCTGCGATGACACCGTATTGAACCGCGTCGTATCGAACGAGTGATTCACGTTGCGCGCATCGTAGTTGAGGTTGCCGCCGTAATAGATTACGTTTCCCCAACCCACGGGTTGTCCGGAATGGAACGTATAGCCCGTCGCGACTGCCCAGTCGCCGATCAGCACATTCGTCACGCCCGACGCGCCGCTGCCAAACCGTTTGCCTCTTCCGAAAGGCAATTGGTACAGCCCGCTGACCGCGAAGTTGTTCGGACGGTCGTAAGTCGAAACGCGCTTCTCCAGCTTGGGATCGCCGTTGTTCAGCGCCGCTATCGACTCCATCAATCGCGAATGACTATAGTCCACCGATACCAGCAACCCCCTCGACATCCGCCTCGAAATCTTCACCGCCAGCTGGTGGAAATAAGATCCGCCGTTACTCTCGTTCTGCATGTTCACGCCCGTGAACTCTGGATACGGCCGCAGCAGGTTCGAAGTCGAAATCGTCGAGCCGTTCAGGCTTGTGCCCGGCAGCAACCCGGCAAAAGGATTCGTCACCAGCGCTCCCAGCGCGTTGATCGTCGCGTTGTCCCGCACCAGAGACGGACTCAGGTACTGTGCCGGCAGCGAACCGAAATTGTAATTCGTCGCCAGGTGAACCGAATGGTTCCCCACATAACCGACCTCGAGAATAGTGTCCTTCGTCAACTGGTGCTGGACATCGAACGTCCAGCGCAGGCTGTACTGCCTCCCCAGGTTCGGATTGAGATACGTCACGCTCTGCCCGAGATTCGTGTTGATTCCCTGGGATGCTCCCGGCGGCTGCTGTAATCCGTTCGGGAACGGATTGCTGAGCGTCGTGGCCGGCGATACGAAGCTGTTATTCGTCGCAACATAAGTGTTGGTGTAAGTGAATCCGGGTTGCTGCGGCTGGATCACCCCATAAAGGTAGTCGAAAATGCCCATGCCCGCGCGGAATACTGTCTTGTTGTGGAGCTTCTCCGGTGTCCAACTGACGCCGACCCGCGGGCTGAACCCGAACTTAGTCGTCGTCGTGGCGACCCGGTTATCCGCATTCGCGAAAATAATCCCTCCCACCGGATTGAACTGGCTCGGCGGAAGTTGCGGCAGCGGCGCTTTGGCGTAATTCGCCCGCGCCTGCGCTGTCACCTGGTTGATCGCATTCACGTCGAAGTTGATCGACTGCCGGTTCCAGCGCTCGGTCGTCGGACTGTTGTACTCCCAACGAATCCCGACGTTGATCGTCAGGTTCGAGCGTGCATGCCAGTCGTCCTGGAGGAACAGCACTTCGTACTTGGAGTCGCTCTTTGAAGCGGCATTGATGGTATAGCTGCCGCTCGTCGGCAGCCCGAGCAGGAAAGCCGCCATCGACCCTCCGAGTGGCGACCCCGCGGCAGTCGAACTCGCCTTCACCCACGTGTTGTCGAACGTGTAGCTGCCGGTGGAGCCGGACCATGCCAGATTGGAGAAGTCCAGAACGCGGTGTTCACCGCCCATCTTGATCGTGTGCGGCCCCGTCACGTGCGTCACGCTCCCGAATAACTGGTACACGTTATACGGTTGGTCGGACATGTGCAGGTTCGTCGCCGGGCTCGCCACCAGGAACCCGTCCGAGAACGCAAACTGCGGCATCAGTAACTGTGTCGCGTTCGACGCAATATAGGACGGGAATCCCAGTTGTGTCGGATCATAGCCGAAGCTGTTCTGCTGGTAATAGGCCCGGTATCGCGTGAACCCCGCCCGGATATCCATTACCGTCGTCGGTGAAAACGTGTGGATGTCGTCCACCGTACCGCCCCAGATGGATCGCAATCCGTTCTCGCCGAGTGCAATGTTGTTAAATATGTTTCCCGACTTCTGAATCCAGAAGCTCTCCCGACCGCTGAACATTAGCTTGTTGTTCGTGCTCAGGTTGGCGTCCCCGCGGCCCGAATAAGCCGAGTAGCTGTTATTGGTGCTGAGTCCCGCGAAGTAGTTGTTGGTCCCATCCGGGGCGCCCTGGATATTCGGCAGCCCGATATACTGCAGGTAATTCGTCGCAATCGGGTTGATCCGGCTCGACGGAATCACATTGTTCGCGAACGCCTGCCGCGTGACCGTGCTGCCCGAAAGAACAGCCGTGCTGGGATCGTAAAGGGTGTAGTTGTTTCCCAGCTTCAACAACTCCGAAAAATCGCCCTTCCGCTCCGCCGCTGTCGGGACAGTCGTGTAAGTCGGCGCCGGCTCGGAGTTCTGATGTCCTTCGTACGTGAAGAACCAGAACAGCTTGTCCTTGCCGTTATAGATCTTGGGCAGAATCACCGGCCCTCCGATCGTGACGCCCCACTGATTCTGCCGGAAATTCGTCTTGTGCCCGCCCGCCGCGTTCGTGAAGAACGGCGTCGCCGTCAGATTCGAAGTCTGGTTGAATTCCGAAAGCGCGCCGTGCAGTCCGTTGCCGCCGCCTTTCGTAATCACCTGCACCGTGCCCCCGCCCGTCCCGCCGTACGCTGCGTCCACGTTGAGAACGTCCACCTTCACTTCGATCACCGCATCCACCGGCGGACTGAACGCCGCGCGCCGGTCGTTCTGCGTCGTCGCGTTGCCCAGGGTCCCGATATTCGGCACTCCGTCCAGCAGCACTTCGTTCGCCCCCGCCACCGCTCCGCCCATCCCCAGGTTCGAGAATCCCGAATTCTCATAAGGACGGTTCTGGTCCCGGTTGCCGGTATTCACCACCCCGTATGCCATCACCGCCAGGTCCATCGGTGCCCGGCCGTTGATCGGCAGGTTTTCCACCTCGCGCGTCGAGATCGATTGCCCCGCCGATGCGCTGACCGTATTGAGTGCCGAAGCATCTTCGGTAACCGTGATACTCTCGTTCGCGGCGCCCAAAGTCAGTTGAACATCCACCGCCACCCGGACGTTGCTGGCCAATTCGATTCCCGTCTGAACGTATTTCTTGAACCCCGGAACTTCCGCTGTCAACTGGTAAACGCCCGGCTGGAGCAGCGGGATTGTATAAAAGCCTTCCGGACCGGAAACGGTCGGAAACTGGCTGTTGGTGGCAATGTGAGTTGCTATGACTCTGACATTCGGTACCGCCGACCCGGATGGGTCGGTGATGCGGCCGGTTAGAGTGGAACGAAACTCCTGAGCTGGCATCAGGCAGGAGAACGCAAGAAACGTCAAGAGCGCGCGACGTAACATTCGGTGACCCCCGTTATCAAATTTTCCGACGGACATTATAGTGCCGCCTTCGACCGGGCTTGGCAGGCCCGGTACACAGCACCCCCCAAATCCAAACCGTGATATTTCTGTAGTGGCGAAACCCTAGCCATCATGCTCGCGCAATCGGCAATCCAATTCAACGCCCGCTATGTCTGGACGATATCGGCGGTCGCGGCCCTGGGCGGCCTCCTCTTCGGCTACGACTTCGTCGTCATCGGCGGCGCCAAACCCTTCTACGAAAGCTTCTTCCGCCTGGAATCCCAGCAGCTCATCGGTTGGGCCAACAGCTGCGCCCTCCTCGGCTGCCTCCTCGGATCCCTCATCGCTGGAGCCGCCAGCGACCATTTCGGACGCAAGAAACTCCTCATCTCCTCCGCCATCCTCTTTGCCGTTTCCTCTATCCTCACCGGCTGGGCCGATTCCTTCAACGCCTTCGTCCTCTGGCGCATTACCGGCGGCGTCGCCATTGGGATCGCCTCCAACGTTTCCCCCATCTACATCGCCGAAGTCAGCCCCGCCGAGTGGCGCGGACGCATGGTGTCGCTCAATCAGCTCACAATCGTGATCGGAATTCTCGCCGCCCAGATCGTCAATTGGGCGATCGCCCGGCCCGTCGACCCAGGCGCAACCGCCGAGATGATCCGCCTCTCCTGGAACGGCGAGTTCGCCTGGCGCTGGATGTTCACCGCCGTCGCCGTGCCCTCCCTCGTCTTTCTACTTGGCGCGCTCTTCGTCCCCGAAAGCCCCCGCTGGCAGATCGGCAATCGCAAGCGCGACGCCGCCAACCGCACGCTCGCCCGGATCGGCGGACCCGCCTACGCCGACCGCGCCGTCCGCGAAATCGAAGAGACCATCGCTGCCGAAGGCTCCGCCGAGTGGCGCCAGCTCCTCTCGCCCGTGGTGATGAGGATCGTCGGCCTCGGAGTCTTCCTCGCCGTTCTCCAGCAGTGGAGCGGCATCAACGTCATCTTCAACTACGCCGAAGAAATCTATAAAAGCGCCGGCTACGGTATCAGTGACACCATGTTCAACATCGTGATCACCGGCGCCATCAACCTGGTCTTCACGCTCGCCGCCTTCGGCTTCGTCGACCGCCTCGGCCGCCGCAAGCTGATGCTCGCCGGCTGCGCGGGAATCGGCCTCTCCCACGTCCTCCTCGGAGGCGCCTACTACCTCGGCTGGAAAGGTCTCCCCGTCCTCGTCTTTACGCTCGCGGTCATGGCCTGCTTCGCCCTGACGCTCGGACCCGTAACCTGGGTCTTAATCTCCGAAATCTTCCCCAACCGCGTCCGTGGGGCCGCCGTCTCCATAGCAGTCTCTGCCCTCTGGATCGCCTGCTTCATCCTCACCTACACCTTCCCGCTCCTCAACCATGCGCTCGGCTCCGCCCAAACCTTCTGGCTCTACGCCGCCATCTGCTTCCTCGGCTTTATCGTGGTGCTTTGGAAGGTCCGGGAAACCAAAGGCAAGACTCTAGAAGAAATTGAATCGATGTAGCGCACGATTCAACGGTTGCCAGAAACCGATGCCCGGCATTTGCGGAGTATTGATACGGAACCTCAAGAAATTGCTGATCGGTTTCCGTGGCGAACCGCGGATCCTCGTTGTTTTTTCCAACTGCCGGGCGGACTGCGACCGGCTCATCCTGCACCTTTCGCGGTTGACCGCAAACACTCCCGCTGCCCACTATCCCCTCCACATCTATTCACTCGAGAAACCCACCGAAGCACCGGCCGGTGCGCACGTGGTGATCGATTCCGACGCCCGGCGCTTATTCTTCCGCGCACAGCAGGAGCTTTCCGGAGCCTGGATCGCAATTTCCGCCGCGGCGTGGAACCGCCACCCGCGCGGCGCCACGTTGAAGCTGATTCCCCTGACACTCCCGCCGTTTTGCGCGATCATCGGCAACGAAAACGGAGACTACTTTCATCTTGAGTTACGGTCGGTCATAAGGCATCTGATTAACCGTTTCCGTCAGCGCAGGGCCGAAGTTCGGGCTAGGCTGGCTGCGATCGCCCTCGGATATGCGGGCCTCATTTCGAGCAACATCCAGCCGCTGACGTATTCCCTCTTTCGGAAATTGCCAACGGGAAAACCACTCCCCATCGATTTCGACGTCCCGCGGGCAAGCGATTTGAGCGTCTGCAGAATCGAACAGGAGGAGAACCGCTGGGATCGGGACCGTGTTGCGCAGCTGGCAGCTGCCGCTCAGTCCAGGCTCCTCCTCTTCTGTCAGCCTGGGCACGACGAACCCGTCGACGATCTTCTGCCGCTCTTCCGCCACCCGCTCACGTTCGCGGTTACCCGCCAGGGCGGATATCGCGAATGGCGGCGAATCACCGTTCCCTTATCGCCGTTTCGCCCTCTCGCGCCCGGGGAAGCGTCGCGCGTTTTCGCTCCTCGCGGTAAGGCAGTGCTGGTTGATCGTGACAAGTTCCTCAAATTGTCGCCGCCGGCGACCCGCGTCTTCGGGACCGCATGGCTGATCCTTTTCTGGCGTGCCAATGCCGCAGGATGGCGTAACTACAGTGTCGGAAGCCGCTCGCCGATTCCTCAACAGGAAGCTTACTTCTTCGACGAAATGCTCTTCGTACTGCACATCTTGCTGAACGCCGGTCTCCGTCGCCTCGCGTGCGATGCGCCCCAGTTATGCCGCGGCAACGTCGGGTTTCGCCCCGATCTGGCGCAGCCCTATCGCGCGCTCCCTCGTATTTTGGTGGCTGCGCCTTACCTGCCGCTCCCCATGTCGCATGGCGGCGCCGTCCGCGTTTACAACCTCTGCAAGTCGCTGGCCGACCGCGTGGATTGGATCTATATCTGCTTCCGCCAAACGTCGGAGGTCGTCGAATACGATCAGCTGCACGAAGTCTTTCGCCGCGTATATGTCGTGGATCGCGACGAAATTCATTCCGACCCTATGCTGCCGGCGCCGGTCAATCAGTTCGAATCCTCCAGTATGCGGGCGTTGATCGCCGCCATCGCGCGGGAAGAGTCGGCCGACCTGCTGCAAATCGAGTGGACCGATATGGCTGGCTACCGCGAATGCGCGCCCCATCTCCCTGCCATTCTTGTCGAGCACGATGTGACGTTCTCACTCTACCGGCAGTATGCCGAACAACAAAGTTGGCCGGGAGCAGGCCAGGACTATGAGCAATGGCTCCGCTTTGAAACCGGACGACTGCCGGGCTTCGAAGCGGTCTTTGTCATGTCGGAGGACGACAAACGCGCGGCGATAGACGGTGGTGCCAGGCCCCGCGGCACCTTCGTCATCCCCAACGGCGTCGATCTCGACCGCTTCCCCGCGCTTCCGCCCGCGCCACAATCCGCGCCGGAGATTTTCTTTGTCGGGTCGTTCATGCACACGCCGAACCTGTTCGCATTCGAGCATCTGCGCACGTCTATCATGCCGATAGTGTGGAAGCGCATTCCATGCGCCGTCCTGCGCGTGGTTGCCGGAGCCGATCACGAGATGCACTGGCGCAACGGACTGCAACTCCAGCCGGACGCTCCACTTCCGCAATTCGATTCCCGGATCATGGTTCATGGCTTTACCCATGACCTGACGCTCATGTATCAGGCAGCCCACGTCGTCGCGGTGCCGGTGACGATTGGAGCCGGCACCTGCATCAAGGTCATGGAAGCCCTCGCCTGCCGGCGCGCCGTCGTCGTTACCCCGATTGGCGCTCGCGGCCTCCAACTCGAAAACGGCTTCGATGCCGTCATATGCGAACTCGGTGAAGCTTTCGCGGACGCGATTTGCGAATTACTCGAAAGTCCGTCCAGGCGCGACGACATCGCACGAAATGGACGCCTCACCGCGGAAACGCGCTTCGATTGGAGGATCAGTGCGAATCGGGCGCTCGATGTCTACTCACGTTTGATCGCTGAGTCACATCAATAAACCGTTAAATCATCAGCCCGGGTTGGCGTCGGAACTCTCGGGTGGACATTTTTCATACTTTCGTGGATGATTTAAAGGTGTTCTTCCGGAAGGCGAAGGCTATTCCGCAGGGAACCGGCATGAAGTTCGCGCGCCTCGGCAACAGCGGTTTGAACGTCTCGACTATCTGTCTCGGCACGATGTCATTCGGCAGCCCGCAATGGCAGGAGTGGACGATATCCGAGGATCAGAGCCGGGCAATTGTTCGCCGCGCACTGGAAGCCGGAATCAATTTCTTCGACACAGCGGACGTCTACTCGACTGGCGCAAGCGAGGAGATTCTCGGCCGTGCGCTCCACGATTTCGCCTCACGCGATCAGATCGTCCTCGCCACGAAAGTCAACGGCCCGATGGGCAGCGGTCCGAATGACCGCGGCTTGTCGCGCAAACATATCATCAGCGCCGCCGAAGCCTCGCTGCGGCGCTTGAAGACCAGCTACATCGACCTCTACCAGATTCATCGCTGGGATTACAGCGTGCCGATCGAAGAAACTCTCGAGGCGCTGAATGATCTCGTGCGCGCCGGGAAGGTTTTGTATCTTGGCGCATCGAGCATGTTCGCATGGGAATTCCAGCGCGCGCTCCACATCGCCGAACAGCGCGGTTGGAGCCGTTTCGTTTCGATGCAGAATCACTACAACCTCATCTATCGGGAAGAGGAACGCGAGATGCTGCCTCTGTGCCGGTTCCACGGCATCGGCGTTCTGCCCTGGAGTCCCCTGGCGCGCGGATTACTCGCACGCAAGCCCGATCGTCAGGCAGCGCCGCCAACGGTTCGCGCCAGAACCGACGAATATTCGCGGCGCCTCTATTATCAGGATTGCGATTGGCAGGTCGCCGGGCGTGTCGCGGAGGTGTCGGAAAGACGCGGAGTGCCTCCTGCCCGGATAGCCCTCGCGTGGCTGCTCAGCCGTCCTGGCGTGACGGCCCCAGTTATCGGAGCGACGCGTCCGGAACACGTGGACGATGCCGTCGGCGCTTTGAAGGTTTCCTTGGATGACGAGGAAGTCCGGCAGCTGGAAGAATGCTACCAACCGCATCCCGTGCTCGGCCACGAAGGCCCGCCATGCTAGCTGTGGCCGATCCCGAGTACCTGACCGCGCCCACACCGAAAATCCTTTGGATAGAACTTACTTCCAAATGCCCTTTCGACTGCATCTTCTGTACCCGGCGGGTTCGCTTCGGCGCCGGCCGTCACCTCGACTTTGATCTCTTCCGTCGCGTGATCGACGACCTCGATTCACCGGACTTTATCGGTCTGAATTATTCCGGAGAGTCGATCCATTACCCGCGCCTCGTCGAAGCGATTCAACTCGCGGCATCGACCGGCGCGTCCACCGAGGTCGTCACCGCGTTCTCCAGCATCGGGCTGCCGCTGCTGCGGGCCATTGTGGAGAGTCCGCTCGACCGGTTGGCCATATCGCTCCACACCATGGACGCGCGGCAGTACCAGGAGATCTACCAGTTTGGTTCGCTTGACCTGTTGAAACAGCGGGTCGCCGATTTTCTGAATCTGCGCTCTGCATCCGGAAAATGTACGCCTCGCCTCGATTTTTGCTTCGTCGCGATGCACGATAACCTCGGCCAACTCGGGCCGGTAGCGAAATATGCGAAAAGCGTCGGTGCGGCTGAACTATCGATTCATCCGATTATCGGACGCCATCTCGTGCCGCATGATTTCTCTCGCGAACTTGCCGCCGATCGGTTGCGCGAGGAATTCAAAAGTCGGCTCCGCGCTGCCGTTGCCGAGGTCCGGGCTGAGTGCGCCGGAATCGCCCTGAACGTCCTGAATCCCGACGTCGATCCTACTCCTTCTTTGAGTCATTCGCCAGGGTATTACTCCCCGCTGTTGCCGCCGGGCGCGGCGATCCACACCTGCGATCAATCGCCTTTCGAGAGCGTTCACATCCTGGCTACCGGCGACGTTGTGGTCTGCGAGGTTCTCGACGAAATCTCCATGGGCAACTTATCGCAACAATCCCTGCGAGAGATTTGGCACAGCGCCGGTTATCGCGCTTTTCGGCAAAAATACGTCACCGGCGGCGAAGCGAAGTGCCGCTCCTGCGTGTGGAAGCAGGCCTATCTCGCCGCGCCCTGGACCGACTCGATCGAGGTAGGCGCCGGTATGTCTCCCCAACTCCTTCGCGGTTGGCACGCCTCCGAAGGAGGGCAAGTGATCTGGAGCAAAAAACGGGCAATCCTCGCGCTGGACAATCCGCGCCGGCGCACAGGGATTCGCCTCGTTGGAATCCTGCCCCCGGCACCGGATGACGGAGTCAACACCTTGACTATCCATTGCAATCACGTATCGGTTGGCGAGGTCCTCAATTCCTCGCGGGACATGCTGCAAGTGGAACGCGCCTTCTCTTTGCCGCAGGCGTGGGACCGGTTGCACGTCGAGATCATCGCCGCGAACCCTTACAGGCCCTCGCTACACGGGCCGAGCCCGGATTCGCGAGACTTGGGGTTTGCCCTCCGCCGCATTGAGGTCGTCGACGATGAGTGAGCGAACCGGCATCCTCCGGTTTTTCTACCGCGCGCTGCAACTCAGCGACTCGGTGGGACGGTGCTTGCGGCCGGCGCGCGCGCCTCTCGCGCCCCGGTCCTTCCGGCCGGGATTGTCGATACTCATTCCCGAACGCGCCAATCCCGCCCTGCTTGCGGAATGCCTGACCAGTGTGCAAGCCGCGATCCGCGGCATTGAGGAACCGAGCGAGGTGATCGTGGCGGTCAACGGCTGGCCGCAATCGGAATATCGGGATATCGCCCGCGATCACCCGTGCGTTCAATGGATTTTTTCCGAGCCGCCGCTGTGGTTCGGCGGCGCCGTCCGCCAAGGTCTGCGCGCCGCGCGGTACGACTGGGTCTACCTGTTGAACAACGACATGATTGTCGATCCAGCCGCCTTCACCTCCCTTTTGCCGCTGCGTGCTCCCCACGTTTTCGGCATCGCGTCGCAGATCTATTTTCGGGATCCAGGACGGCGGCGCGAGGAGACCGGCTGGACCGTCTGCCGCGAGAAGGACGGCATGCTCGAGATTCTCGACGACATCGCAAACGACGACTCCACGATTCGTGGCGTCTTCTACCCCGGTGGCGGCGCCTCTCTGTTCCGCCGCGACCTGCTCGCCCGCCTGGCTAACCAAACCGGCGTTTATGCGCCGTTCTATTGGGAGGATGTGGAATGGGGCACGTGCGCATGGCGTCTCGGATTCGAGAGCCTTTACTGCCCGTTCTCGAAGGCCTGGCACTGGCACCGGCAAACCAATCGTAAATTTTTCCCGGAAGAGGAAATCGACCGCATCGCCAAACGCAACCGCATCATATTTCATTTGCGAAACGGCGAATGCCTTTCATCCTTCTCGCGGTTCGAGAAACTGCTTTCCAGTTCCGACGAGCGCACGCGATCCGAGATCCTGGCAAGGCCGCGTATGCTGGCCATCCTCCGCGGTCGCCTCAGCAACTCTTCCAAGAGGTTTCGTGACCTGCCGCTCGAAGATACCTGGCGCCGTCTCTACCTCCGCCCGCTTAACTCACCTACCACATCCGCCAATTCCGCCGCCCCCGTCGGATTCGCCCGCAGCTTCCCGGACGACTTCACCGACTCGCGAACCAAAGCATAGATTCGTTCCGCCAGTGGCGCCCTCGGATAATCCGCCCCATCGTTGGCCGTCATCACAACCACGCTGTTCAAATCGCGGATCAGGCCAATCCGTTGCCCGGCGCCTCCCCAGGCCTCCGCAACGTGGCGCTCCGGATACAGCCACCAATAGTAGCCATAATCGACCGCACCCCCTTTCGCCGGCATCTTGGTTTGTGCGCTCAGCGATCTGTCCACCCAGCTCCGTTCCAGAATCCGCCGGCCCCCGAATTCGCCGCCGCGCAAGTACATGAAACCGACCGTTGCCATGTCGATCGGTCGCATCTGCAGAGCCGCCGACCCAATGCTCCGTCCCTGTGGGTCGTGGTCCCACGCAACATCGCGAATTCCCAACGGCGTGAACAGCTTCCTCCGCGCGAACTCAAACGCCGTTTCACCCACCGCACTCTGAAGCACTGCGGAGAGCAGGTGGGAATCGCCGTTACTGTAGTTCGTGACCTTGCCCGGGTCCGCGGCCATCGGTCGCTGCAGGATGAAGCGCACCCAGTCTGCGCTGTGCCCCATCTCGTCCGACGTGTTGTCCGGCGGCGACTGGTTCCACGAGATGCCGGAGGACATCGTGAGCAAATCCCGTACCGTAATAGCCGGCCAACGGGGATCGTCATTCGCCGGCGTGTATTCCGGCAGGTAAGAAAGCACCGATGCGGTCTCGCGTAACTGCCCCTCGTCAACCGCGATTCCGACAAGGGCAGACAGGACCGCTTTCGTGGCCGAGTTGAGATAATGCTTCGTTTCACGATTGTAAGAAGGCCAGTACGCTTCGACCACCACGCAGCCATTCCTCGCGATAACGAGGCTGTGTAGGTGCCTGACATCACCTGAGGATGCCCGGAATTTAGTTGAAACTGGCGACTCTTGCCGGAGCTGTGATAGGCTCCGGCAAACCCTTTTCGGACAAAAAGGAGAGTCGCAATGAAGAAACGATATCAGATCAATAAGCAG
>Ga0126381_100004551_pt1 | contig 15116 bp, 12 predicted proteins | sample PanSoiMetPlot_28_FD_96465 | JGI IMG/M metagenome (GOLD analysis project Ga0126381, IMG submission 96465) | Tropical forest soil microbial communities from Panama - MetaG Plot_28 | ecosystem: Environmental > Terrestrial > Soil > Tropical forest > Bulk soil | place: Panama | collected 2016-02-17
GATGCACCCGATCTGGATGAACTTGATGAGGCTAATCTTGTAGCCCGGCATATTGGCACCAAACCTCCGATTGTTCAGAATTTCCGGACTGAGGACGTGCTTAATACTTATCCTCATTTGATCCACGCTGCGGAAGCTCCGGTCGTCGACACGTCGTGCGCCGCCCTGCTACAGCTCGCGCAGCGGGTTCATAGTTGTGACCAGAAAGTAGTTCTTACCGGTGAAGGCGCCGACGAATGGTTGATAGGTTACCCCTGGTACAAAGCCGAAAAAATCCTGAATTTTTTGGATGTAATCCCCAGGTTCCCGCTAAGCGACTGGTTTCGCCGCGGCTACCTTAGCCTGCATAACGTCCCCCAATACCCCGCGAGATATCGGCGCGCGGTAGAGGTGTCGCTCGGCGGACCCAACGCCTGGATCGATGCCTACGGTCTCCTCGCAATATCCAAACTAAGATTTTATGCACCGCCATTGCGCGATGTCGTATTGAATCACAACGCTTGGGCCGACCTGCAAATCCCCTTGGATCGGGCCAAACGATGGCATCCGTTGAACCGAGGGATCTGGGTGGCCGCTCGGGTTACTCTGGCTGGACACCTTTTACAGGCCAAAGGAGACCGGGTGGCAATGAATTCGTCGGTTGAGGTGCGCTACCCATTCCTGGACGAAGAGGTCTTCAGTTTTCTAGCTTCACTCGATCCGCGATGGAAACTCCGCGGGTTTCGCGACAAACATTTGCTTCGTCTCTTAGCGAAACGTTGGGTGCCACGTTCCGTGTATCGCCGCCAAAAAATGATCTTCCGAGCTCCCCTGGACAGTTTTCATATCGAACCGGAACCGCCCTTTGTTGGCCAGCTAATGAGCGAAGAATCGTTGCGTCGCAGCGGCTACTTCAATGTCGAGCAGGTCCGTCATTGGCGTCATGCTTTTCGCCAACTGCGACCCGGTTCACTGGAACGGCTCTCCGTTGAGATGGGCCTGGTCGCGGTCGTGGCCACTCAACTCTGGCATCATCTTTTTATCCGTTCAGAGCTCGCAGATATACCATCCTTGACAACCAACGGAGAACTAGTGGAAAAGGCATCTCTTCGTTCTGGTTAGCACATGATTAATCCGCAGTGGCGGCGAAACCGCAGCGCCGAGGTTCTGCTGCTGGCGCTATCGCTCTTGTTGAGCGGTTGCGTCAACCTTCTGCTCCATTCAACCGCCACCAGTAACCGCGCTTTCATCGTTTACTGGCCGCCTCCGAAGAATGAGAATGGCTTACGCTTGGCGGTCAAAGATTTGATTGACCTAAAAGGGACAATCACCACCGCCGGTTCCAAGTATTTGGCCAAGTTCGGTCAACCGGCCCAGTCTGATGCTGCCTGCCTGGCGTTAGCCCGGCAGCAAAATGTCATCATTGTGGGAAAAACCAACCTCAGTGAGTTCGCCGTCGCGCCGTCTGGTTTCAATCAATACTATGGCATCCCCAAGAACCGGCTGAGCCGAAAAGTGAAGTTGATCCCTGGGGGCTCGTCGAGCGGTTCAGCCGTCGCAGTCCAAAGCGGTTTTGCGGATGTGGCTTTCGGGACCGATACGGCAGGTTCGATCCGAGTTCCGGCGGCCTGCTGCGGCGTGGTAGGGCTCAAGACCACGTTTGGTCTTGTCCCGCTGCAGGGAGTGCTTCCGATCGAACCGAAGTATCTCGACACGGTAGGGCCCATAGCGAGAGACATCGATCATCTGGTCCAAGGAATGGATCTCTTAGAAAAAGGCTTTGCCGCGCAGTATCAACAGGCGGTCTCGCGCAAGCCGCTGGGCCGCCAGATCAGGATCGGGCGGCTTTACTTGGCCGGGACCGATCACCGAGTGGACCAAGCCATCGATGCCGCTCTGGCCGCTGCCCAATTTCAGGTTATTCCCTTAAGCGGGTCTTTAAGAACGGCTTGGGAACAAGCCAAACGAGACGGCAACACATTAGCGGCAGCCGGCGAATGGGTTAATAACGGGAAATATCTTGGCAGGCCAGGGGTGAGCTCCAAGACGGCAGCGATCCTGACACTGGGACAATATGAATACCGCGTCAACTATCCGGGCGCGTTGAAAAGGCGTCTCGTCTGGGAGGCGGACTTGCAAAAGATATTTAGAACGGTCGACTTCATTGCGATACCAACTCTTCAGACCTTGACACCGGCGAGTCCCCCGCTAGGAAGCACTGCGGTGTTCGAAGCGCAAATGCTCAGTATCCAAAACACTACCCCGGTGAATTTGGCCGGGAATCCGGCGTTGGCCGTCCCAGTCCCGGTCGAAGACCGAGCAGTTCCGCTGACGAGCCTCCAACTAATCGGCCCACCTTTAAGCGAAGCGGGACTGTTAAATGCAGGTCGATTGGTGGAGCTCAGTGTAAACAGTTCAATAGATAGGCCGCTCGTTACCAAGTCGTCCAAGCCCTAGTTTTTTTATCGATGGAACCTAATAGCCGGCTCTGTTCTGGAGCCCGATTGGCGTGGGGTGCAACCCTGCTTGTCTCATTTCTCAGTGGCTGTATAACCCCGTTCAATCACGACGGCAGTATCACTCGCAACGATGCGTTCATCGATTATTGGCCGTCAGCGAAGGGTACAACGGACGAACGTTTAGCAGTGAAAGATCTTATCGACCTCAAAGGAGTCGTTACCACTGCGGGATCTGCGTATTTCGAGAAAAACGGGCTCCCGGCTACTAAAGACGCTGCGTGTATGGCGATCGCCCGGGAAAAAGGCGTTGTTGTAGTCGGTAAAACAAACCTGGACGAGTTCGCCGTCGGCGTGACTGGGATGAACGAATATTTCGGTATCCCAAAAAACCGGATCAGCAGGTTCCGGAATCTGATACCGGGTGGCTCATCATCCGGGAGCGCGGTTGCGGTGCAGAGCGGTATGGCCGACGTCGCTTTCGGGACAGATACCGCGGGGTCTATCCGGGTTCCGGCCGCTTGCTGTGGTATCGTCGGATTAAAGACGACCCATGGTTTGGTTTCGTTGCGAGGGGTGTACCCGATAGAGCCGGAGCACATGGACACCGTTGGGCCAATGGGTAAAGACATCGATCATGTGGTCGACGGGATGGGGCTTTTGGCAAGAGGCTTTCGGGAGCAGTACGAGTCTGCGGTCGCGAACTCTTCTGCCAGGGAAATTCGGGTTGGGCGATTGTATGTGAGCGGTACCGATCCGAAAATCGATCGAGCCATTGATGCGGCGCTTGCCGCCGCCCATTTTAAGGTCATTCCGCTAGGGAAAATCTTTAAGGCTGGCTGGGAACAGGGTGAGAAAGATGCCACCACTGTAGCTGAAGCCGGCGCTTGGCTTTCTTACGGACAATATCTTGGGAAATCGGAAGTCGGCGGCAGGGTCAAAGCCGCAATCGCCTTAGGCAAGATTGAATACACGACCAACTACAGAAAGGCGCTGAGTAGACAGTCTGCGTGGCAGCGCACGCTTCGACGAACGTTTGGGCAAGTAGATTTTATTGCTCTCCCGACTTTAAAGAAGTTGCCTCCCAGCGTTCCAGTGGTGGGCGGTACGCCGATTTTTGAGGCGCTCGTTCTTGGTATTGAAAACACCGCGGCCGTCAATTTCGCCGGGAACCCTGCTTTGGCGATGCCGGTTCCAGTCGAAGACAGAGATATCCCGGTCACTAGCCTGCAGTTAATCGGCCCTCGCTTGAGCGAAGCGCGGCTGTTGAGCGCCGGCCGGTTGGTTGAGCTCGCAAACCGATCCGCGGTGGAAAAAGCGGTGGCTGAAAAGTCGGGCCATAGGTGGACCGACAGGCATTTAAAGTTGCGCGCGAGAATACGCGCGGCAATTGGCGAGGACTAGGGGAGCGGCAAGTAAGCGGTAAGCGGTGATCAGAGACTGTTTCGACTGGTTATTGGCTCATTGTTCACTGCTTACTGTTTACTGCTTACTTGAAGGGGGTTTCGTGATAATAGAGTCCCGCCATGGCGCGCCGTCTTACCTCGCTCTCTCTTCCCCTCTGGTTTCTGTTCGTACTCTGTTTTAGCGGTTGTACCGTTCCCGAGCGCCGTACGGCGGCCGGAAGTCATCATCATGACTTCATCGTCTATTGGCCGGTCCCCGCTAAAGACAGCGAGCTGTGTCTCGCGGTCAAAGATAACATCGACGTTAAAGGGGTAGTTACTACCGCCGGTTCACAATATGTCGCTAGCACCAGCCTGCCGGCTGCGCGAGATGCGGCCTGCCTAGCTATCGCTCGGGAGCGTCATATTCGCATCGTGGGAAAGACTAACCTGAGCGAGTTGACCTTATCGCCGTCCGGTCTCAATGATTATTACGGGACGCCAAGGAACCCTTTTAGTAAGTTGCACCAGATTATTCCTGGAGGATCGTCCAGTGGATCGGCGGCGTCGGTAGAAACCGGTCTCGCGGATATTACCTTCGGCACCGATACTGCCGGTTCAATTCGAGTACCCGCTGCTTGCTGCGGGATCGTGGGCCTTAAAACGACTTTTGGTTTGGTCCCTCTGAAGGGAGTGTTCCCCGTCGAGCCGAAACATCTCGATACGGTCGGTCCTATGGGCAAAGACGTCGCCCATGTCGTTCAAGGTATGGATCTCTTGGAGAAAGGTTTTGCCGCCCGGTATGCGGCAGCCGTTAGGGAGAAACCTCTCGCAAAACAGATCAAAGTCGGGAGACTCTATTTAAGCGGTACCGATCCTAAGATCGACCAGGCGGTCGATGATGCCTTGACCCGCGCGGGGTTTCAGGTCGTCCCGTTGGATCGAGCCTTCAAAGCGAAATGGGACGCCGCCACGAAGGACGGTAATACCGTGGCGGCTGCGGGCGCCTGGATAAGTGACCAACAATACGGTTTTAAATGGGGGGTTCGCGCCAGAACCACGGCGGTAATTCTTCTCGGAAGAATTTTGTATCCGGGTCAGTACCAGAAGGCGCTGGAACGCCGCCCGGCGTGGCAACATGCTTTGCATGAGGAATTCAAGAAAGTAGACCTCATTGCTCTTCCGACCCTTCAGACAACGCCGCCCGCGATTCCTTGGTTTGGTCGAATCGCTCTCTTAGAAGCACGGGTATTGAGTATCCAAAATACCGTCGCGGTAAATCTTGCTGGAAATCCAGCGTTGGCGGTGCCGATTCCCGTGTACCACGAGCATTTCCCGATGACTAGTTTGCAACTAGTCGGGCCCCGATTGAGTGAGGCAGAACTCCTAAATGCCGGACGGATTATCGAGGCAAGCCGGTAGGGACGAGATCGCGCTAATCCGTTGGTCGTACCCTAGCCAAAGGCCAGCTGTGTTTGGCATTCATGAAAGACGGAGGCAGCTCCCTCTTATCTCGGTCGGCTACAAATTCTCACAGAATTGTAACTAACTTCATGATTGCCGATGCTTTTGTAACTGATACACTCAAGGTGCTGCCAGCTGCGTTCCGGCCCGTCTTGGTCCTTACAAGCGTCCCTGGTTTGTGAGAATTATGAATGTTGTTTTCCTACGTCCAATTCCTGTCGTCGTAGCACTGCTGTTTACTGGCGGATCGCTGCGAGCTCAATCAGCTGATGCCTTGATCGCTGAAGGAGATCTGTTTTACGCCAAGTTTCAAGCCACAGAGGCCCTCAAATATTATCTGCCGGCTGAAAAGCTTGAACCCAACAATGTCCGTTTACTTTGCCACATATCCCGGGAGTACCGGCACTTGATGATGGATGAGACGGACCGGACGAGCAAGGTTCGCCTCGGGGGTGCGGCCGTTGACTACGCGAAACGAGCGGTCGCGCTCAGCCCGAAAGACCCGGACGCTCAACTAGCTGTGGCTATCAGCGTCGGAAAGCTACAGCCTTATGAAGGCCTCCGGCAAAGGTTTGACTCGGTCCATGTCGTCAAAGATGCGTGCGATAAAGCGACGGAACTCGACCCGAACAATGATTTGGGTTGGCACGTTTTAGGCCGTTGGTATCAGGGGTTGGCCGAAGTGGATCCACTTCATCGAGCGCTGGCTCAAGCAGTAGGAGGTTTACCCCCAGCCACGTATCAGGAGGCAGCCACCTGCTTTGAAAAAGCGATTCAGCTCAACCCCAATCGCCTGATGCATTATATCGCTCTCGGTACAGTCTACGTAGAGATGGGCCGGAAAGATGAAGGTCGCCACCTTATCGAAAAAGGCCTTGCGATGCAGAATACCGAGAAAGACGATTCAGAGGTCAAGCAACAGGGCGAGCAGGTCCTGTCTAAGCTGAAGTAAGCGGCCACCGCTGAAAAAAATCTCACGCAAAGACGCAAAGCCGCTAAGGTTCAGAGAAGGGAACACGACGACTGAGGCCGGTGACACCATTATAGCAGTTGTCCGTTTTCTTCGGCCAAGGCACAATCCCAATTCCCGGCCATCCGCCCGCAAAAGTAGGAGCGTTGAGAGGACTAATTCCCCTTAGTTCGAACCGTTGCGTCTTTGCGTGAGTTTTTCGGTTTTCTTTCTTTGGTTTTTTGCAGCTATTTCGTGCTGAGTGGCATCCAGGGTTGCTGCTCTCCTACGACCTCCTGTCCATTCGCGGCAGCTTCGGCTATCAACTGGTCGAGGTAGCAATCGTGACACGCTTCGGCTGCGCTATAAGCAGGTTCGCCTGTCGTTAGATAGGTTACCATCCGAGACAGTGAAGTGGCGACCGCGATCTCATCGTCGTTCCAACGCATAGACGGATAAGGATTCTCGTACAGGACCTCGCCTCCGCCGCTGATACTCCGGTGCGAATATCCTTCTAGGTTGCCCGCGTGCCCGGTATCCCGTCGCACCAGATCAAACTGGAACGGGGTATCAAAACGTTTCAGCAAACGGACCGTCGTTTGATTAATCTCGCCTTCTTCACCGCGCACCATCAGCCGCGGAGATCGGATCCAGGAGTGATATTGGTCTCCCGTAAAATCGAAAATTCCCAACCGGTCGCCGTAGTCAAGCTGGGCAATTGTTCTGACCGATTCCACGATCTTCTTTTCGGTTGGTAGCCGGGCCCGATGTGGACCCGCCACGATTCGCGAGGTGAAACGCCGGGCATTGATCTTCGGTAATCTCAGGCCAGTTCGCAGAAAATGTCGAAGTAAACTGACGCCGTGGTAGCCGTGAGCAATCGAGACGTCCGCTTCGTGGATGGTTCCCAATCTGCCGCTCTCGATCAGCGCCAGGCGAGCCGCGTGTAGGGGCTGAAAAATATATTGCTCCGCTACTTGGATCCGCGCTCCTGCCCGTTCTAGATCGACCACCCGACGAAGTTCCTTAAGATCCCGGCCAATTGGTGTTTCGGAGAGAACTGGTACACCTCGCTCAGACAAGAGCTCCATCCATTCGAGGTTAGCGGCGGCCGAGACCGAAGTGACTACAAAATCGGGACGTTTTTCCGCCAGCAATTCGTCCAAGGTAGAAAACGTTGGAGCCGCCCAGCGCCGGCCGAGTTCCGCTCGTTTGTCCGGATTACGAGCGACTACGCCCGCTAAAGGAAATTGTTCCGGCAAGTCCCGCGCGATGCGTAAGAAAAATTCAGCACGCCAACCGCTACCAATGATTCCGAAAGAAAGGGGCATGGGACAGGAAACAAGGGGAGTGCGAGGAGTGCAAGGAGTTCAGCAGTTCAAGGAAAGGAGTCAGGATACGCGTCGGCCTGGAGGGGAGCCGCTTTATCGGCTGGCAGCTCTATCGTTTTGCAGCAAGCGGCTCCCGAAAATGTCTGCCGGTCTGCCATGTCCCAACGTATTCGGAGAGTGTTTTTCCGGGCGGCTGGTCAGATCTCCTCGAACTCCCTTCAGGCCAACTTCCGTCCATTCCGTCCACCGCCGACGCCCGAATATGCCTTACCCGGCTGCCAATCGGATGGGGAAGGCGGAACAAAAGAGGCGAGGGGGAATTGCACCTGGCATCGGTGCTGCCATGAGAGAAACGCTGCCTCGCAGATCTCCAACGCGGTTTGGGAGCTCTCAGGCAGCCGATAGTCCGGTGTTCCTGACCGGATTTGCTCAGCTAAGATTTCTAAATGCCGGCGATGACCGAACACAGGAAACTCGTGGGGAACAATGACCTGCCCAGCCGGATATTGAGCGTTCAGTATCGAATAACCATCCTCCCAGCCCCAAAACTCGATGATCCCGGCAGTGCCGGTCAAACGAAACAACGTTTTCTTTCCCGGAGTATTGACGCTGATAAAATCGCCGGTCTGCAGGATCATGCGGACGCCGTTAACATTTTCAATGTAAGTAACAGCAACGGTCTCGACCTGCATCCCATCGCGATAGGTACGAGTGGAGGTATCGCAAGCAGCCAGCACCGAGGTAATTTGGGATTCGCCGGTCGCTGCCAGACAAAAGTCGAGCCAATGTATCCCGGCGTTCAACAAATCCCATTTGTCACATTGAATCTCGATTGAGCGTAACTCGCCGATTTCACCGTGGAGGACTCTCTCGATGACTTCTAGCGGTGTTGCCCTCGTGCGCAGGCCATGAGGAACGACCATGGGCAGATGCCGCGACTTGATCGCGCCAAGAATTCTCCCTCCGGCGGCCGCGATATCGGCAAGCGGTTTCTCGACCAAAATCCCACGTAAGGATGGCAGCTCAATAGTGTCTAGCACAATCGACTCATGGGACGGGGGGTAGGTACTCACGCACACCACATCGGTGGGACAATGGGCCAACATCTCTTGATGTGAGCCGAATGTCCGTAACCCGGGAAATTCTTTCTCTAGAGACGCTCGGACCTCGAGTCGAAGATCGGTGGCAGCAACGACGCGAAAATGCAGAGAAGCTGAAAGCGCCTCCAAGCTTAAGCGGCCACCGGTCCCACAGCCGATGACAGAGGCTGTAAGAGGAGGGGAACCCATGCGGAAACAATCGAGCAAGACGTCCAACCGTCAACTTGAGCAAAAGAAAGAGGCACCCATCGAAAAATCAGTACGCCGCTCCAGAGACCTGAACCTAAAACCTATATCCTAAAGCTTTGATCCTAGCTCCTCTGCGGCAGATTGTTGTTTCGATATACCTCGATCAGCTCTTCCAGAAGTTTAATCACCTGAACCAAATATCGGCCGCGCTGACTATCCGCCACTCGTTTCGGCTGAGGCCATTCGCGGACCACGGTGATACTTGGGATGATGTCCGCTCCTTTGTTGATAGCGGCTTCTACCGATTCAAAATGATGGTGCTTCGCCAAAAATGTCCGATGCGCTTCTAGCACCAGTGTGAAGCCGTGATCACCGTATGCCTCGGAAAACGCGCCATCGATGGTGATGGCTTTTCCACTTTTTTTCAGAGGCGATTCTCCTCTTTCAACCTCGACTGGCACATGCCCATTCACGATCAGGCCCTGTTCAACCGGTACGCCGAACTCAGAAAGAACTTTGTCGCAGAACCACACTTCGTGGATGAGGCGAAAGTAGGGGTTCTTGGTTTCCACATGAGTCTTATGGTCTTTAATCCAGTCCCGCTCCAAGGTCGTGATCCGATCTTTTCCGAAAAGTGGCGAGGCCGGTCCGCTCCATAAGTACCAGAGCAAGTCAGGTTCTTCGTTCAGGGGGCCATCAAGCAGCCGGTAAACGTGATGTTCGATGGCGTCAAACAACGCCCGTCCGGAGTACGACTTGCCGTTTACGCTCATCGGCAGGAATTCACCGTTGTTGTCCACCGGAACGCAGCCGTGAAAAATAAGATGCTCCTGGCGCCGGAGATACATGGCTCCGTGTGAGACCATCCAACGTACCTGGTCCCAAAGCTTTTGGCTGGCCATGAATGAGCGACGTATTCGTTCGACGCAAAACTCTTCTTCGTGGGTCAGCTCATAAGGGTTCGCCGGATCAATGGTGGGAAAGTGCGTGTCCAGGAGAGGGTAAGAAACGCCGTCCACTTCAATTGTTCCGGCCTCATAATTTATCCGATGCAAAAGACGCCGGTGGTCCAGGCCCCACTCAGGGTGTCGGACAATCATTTGTCCCTCCAACTTGAACTGCATAATTGCCGCGGCTTTTTGCATGCGGGCCATCATGCTTTTCTCCCGCAGACCGGTTCCCCTGGTTTCGAAATGTTCGGCTGGATCGTCCGCGTACACCGTACGAGCCAGGACTTCGAGCGGTTGCACGGGAATTCCGTAGCCTTCCTCTAACTGAGTGAGCCGGCGGTAACGGAGCGAAATTCGTAGTACCTGACAGATGAGGGCTCGATGCCCGAGGCAAGCGCCGAGCCATTCCACATCATGGTTGCCCCAGACGAAAGAAACGTTCGGCTGTTGCATGATATATTCCATCACCCGGTCGCCTCTCGGACCACGATCCCAGGCGTCACCTCCAATAATCAGTTCGTCGATGGCTAAGTTGCGGATGACGCGTCCGGTCAAATGGATCAAATGCAGCACCCGTCCGCGACGAGTTAACTCGTCGACAATCGCGTCTACGTAAGAGCGGTCGCGCTCCGTCGATGGTTCATGAAGAATCTCTGCGAGTAATTCCCGGTATTCGGCCGGGAAAACCCGCATAGAATGCTTAAGACTGCGGCGAGCAGCTAACACTCGGACGATATGGAAAAGATCGTGCAGCGTACGCGTCGCGTAGTCTTTTCGTTCCTTTTCCGAGGTTAGAGTTTGCTCCAAACGACCGATTACTTCCGCCGGATAGAAAACCAGAGTAAGAATCTCCTGAAATTGTTCAGGCGGCATCCGGTCCTTTAGCAACCGTTCGACCAACGGCCGCAAGGTTCCCGACGCGTTATTAATGACATGGCGAAGTTTTTTGTCTTCACCATGAATGTCGCTAATCACATGGATGGTTCCTCGCGGCAGCGTCAGTTCCGCCGAAAACCGCGCAATCTCAGCGATCGCCGAATCGATGTTAGGTATCTCGCGAGCTAATGGAGCCAACTTAGCCAATTCGCTCTCTTGAAGCTCGCCTTGGTCCTTTTGGGGTTCCATAACGGGGCTCCTAATTCTACACGCGTTTGCGCAGAGTGCGTTGCGAAAAGAACCGGCGCAGGGCCTTAACGCTGGGTTCGAATGGGTAGGGACACTCGCTTGACGTCGCCTTACCATCGTGCAACCAACCAATCGTGTCCCAGCTCACCACGGCTCCGACCGCAGAGGTCGTCGTCAGCACTGAAACAGTTCGTGGGTTGCTCAAAGCTCAGCATCCGGATCTGTCTGATTTACCTCTCCAAGAGATCGCCTCTGGCTGGGATAACTTTATATTCCGATTAGGTGAAAAAATGTCGGTTCGGCTCCCGCGTCGCCTCGCGAGTGTAGCCATGCTCGAGCATGAACAACGCTGGCTTCCCGCAATAGCTCCCCAATTGCCAGTTTTGGTGCCGGCGCCTTTAAAGACGGGAAAACCCGGCGATCAGTATCCTTGGCCTTGGAGCATCGTCCCGTGGCTGTCCGGCGAAACCGCGGACCTCGCACCTCTAACAGCTGACCAGGCAAAACCGTTGGCGCGTTTTCTTCGTGCCCTGCACATTGCTGCTCCGGCGGACGCGCCTAGAAATCCCGCAAGAGGGGTCCCGCTTCAGCAAAGAACAATCGCAGTACAGGAACGGATGCAGCGTCTCGTCCAGAAGACGTCACTCGCAAATTCAACGCTATTCAAAATCTGGGAATCGGCCTTAGAAGCTCCACCAGCCGAGCTCTCAACTTGGTTCCACGGCGACCTTCACCCACAAAACGTGTTGGTCGAAGATGGCAAACTCACGGGGGTGATCGATTGGGCCGACATCGCCGCCGGAGACAGCGCCACCGATCTTGCCTCCATCTGGATGCTGCTCCCGACGGTAGCAGCACGCGAAACCGCGATCGCCGAATACGGTAGTGTTTCTACCGGGACTTGGGCGCGCGCACTAGGTTGGGCAATCAATCTGGGTACTCTCCTTTTGGAGACCGGTTTAGTCGATAATCCCAGACACGCCGCCATCGGCGAACTAACCCTGCGACGGATCACCGAAGGTCCACACTGAGGAGCCGCGTCCATACAGAACAACCGCAGATGGACGCAGATAAACGCAGATTCAGCCCGGAGACTTCAACGCTCAGGGTGCTTTAAATAGCTATACAAACATAAAATTATTATGTATTTTATATCTCATTCTCTTGGGCGATGGAAGATACAGAATATGCTTTCGAAGATGAGACATATGCGGTTATCGGGGCGGCTCTCGAGGTCTTAAGCCAACTTGGGCATGGGATTCATGAAAAGCCGTACGAAAACGCTTTGGCGATCGAGCTCGGACTGCGTGAGATATGCTGTCAACAGCAAACGCGTTTCGACGTGATCTACAAGACGATTAAAGTCGGTGAGTATGTTCCCGACCTAATCGCAGCCAATAAGATCATCGTCGACGCAAAAGTGATCGATCGAATCACCAATCATGAGAGAGGCCAAATGATAAACTATCTGCGGATCACTGGATTACCGCTGGGACTCATCTTCAACTTCCGCTACGCAAAATTGCAGTGGGAGCGCCTCGCTCTAACCCGTTGACCACAACGGGAAATAGAGGTTCTCGAGGCTTCCGTGAAACCTTGCTGAACACTGGCATTCGCGGTCTCGGTTGGGTGCGCACCCGACCTATCTGCGTAAATCTGCGTCCATCTGCGGTTGTTGTTTTCCTTTTCCGATGTTACGCCGCTTTCTCTAATCCGCTGTCCTGGTTTTTGGATGCCAATTCCTTCCTCACCATAGGCGCTACCCGGGTGCCCAGAAGTTCAATCGCATGCATCGCTTTTCGGTGGGGTATAACACCACCGTTTAGCAGGATTGTCATTCTGCTAATACCGCCAAGTACTTCGTTCTCGTAAAGAATCTTTTCGGCAATCGACTCAGGATCACCAACTAACAAAGCGTTGGTCGGCCTGCAACTAGCCTCGAATTGTGCCCGGCTGATTGGTGGCCATCCGCGCTCTTTGCCAATCCTCCCGAAGATCTCCGCATAGGGCGGATAGAAATCGTCGGCCGCCTGTTTCTCGGTGTCTGCGACATATCCAACGGAATGGACGCTAACATCTATACCGGCAGGACGTGCTGTCTCCGGTCTGTCGTTTTCTGGCCTGTGGCCGGCCTTCGATCCAGCTCCCCGATAAAGGTCAATCAGAGGACGGAACCGGTGCGGTTCACCGCCAATGATCGCAACGGCTAGCGGTAATCCGAGCAAACCCGCCCGCACAAAAGACTTAGGTGTACCGCCCACTCCCACTCGGATCGGGAACGGATTTTGGATCGGGCGCGGATAGACCCCTTGACCGGTCAGGGTGGCTCGATGTTTTCCTGACCAATTTACCAAGGTCTTCTCACGGATCTTGAGCAGAAGCTCCAGTTTCTCGGAAAAAAGCGAGTCGTAATCCTCGAGATCAAATCCAAAGAGCGGGTAGGACTCGATGAAGGAGCCGCGGCCCACAATGATCTCAGCGCGGCCCTGGGAAATCAGGTCCAGAATAGCAAACTGCTGAAAAAGGCGCACCGGATCCTCAGAGCTGAGGACGCTGACGGCGCTGGTCAATCCGATCCGCGTGGTGCGGGCGGCGGCAGCGGCCAGGATAACGGCGGGTGCAGAGGCAATAAACTCGGGGCGGTGGTGCTCGCCGATACCGAAGACATCAAGGCCGACCTGGTCGGCTAACTCGATCTCTTCGAGCAAATCCCGGACCCGCTCAGCCCCATGGCTCGCGCCGCGTTGAGCAGGGTCTAGACTGGTTTCAACAAAACTATCGATACCGATCTGCATTTAAGGAAAAGTTAATTTAACGTGCGATATACATTGATACAAATTATATTGATGTCAATATATTCTTATGCCCACTGACACTCGCGGTGTTCATATCTGGCTAGTGATGATGAAAGCGTTCCACGCTATGAACGGTTACGCTGGCCGCAGCTTCCAGCGCCATGGGCTAGGGGACTCGGATTTTCGAGTTCTGGAAGCCCTGCTCCACAAAGGACCTTTGCCGGTGAATACGATTGGTCCTAAGGTTTTTCTCACTCCAGGTTCGATCAGCATCGCCGTCGATCGCCTTTACGAAAAGGGATTGGTAACCAGAATGGAGAGCGAAACCGACCGCCGAGTTCGGGTCGTCGACCTGACGTCGAAAGGCCGCGACCTCATCGCCTCGATCTTCAGTGTACACGCTGAAGACATGGAACAACTGGCCCAAATCTTAAAGCCAGCTGAACGCGTCCAGTTCGTTAACGCGCTGAAGAGTCTGGGTAAGCGCGCGGAGGAATTCGCCGCGGACAACTCCCTCAACCGCTTAACTGAAACGGCTAAGCAGAGGAAATCTCGGGCTGAGCAAACCTCGTCCAGGTTTCGTCGGTCAGGTACATCAAGACGCAAAGTTAGGAGGTAGAGCTTTAAGTCCAAATGAAAAAGAGCCGGTAGGCAACCCCTCCCTTGTCGGGGTTGTCTACCGGCTCCTTCTCGAAAACGAAAACCGGGATGCGCTTCTTCAGTCGCGCTCTGAGCTGCGTCTAGTGCATCGAGTCCTAACGAAATCCCAGCTCCGTAGGAGCGAAATCTTTATAACTCACAATGAAAAACACGCGCCGAGCTCCGTAGGAGCGGCATCTAATTGGAACGTTGGGCCCGACGTGTCCCCGCTCCTGAATACCGCTCCTAACGGAGCCAATTGTGTACAAATTGGCGTTGCTATAAGATTTCGCTCCTATGGAGGTAGGATTTCGTTAGGACTCGATGCACTAACGCTCAAAAGAAACGGGTTTACTTACGGCTGAGTCTGCAAAAATTGCTCGAGGTGGTCGACGACTTCAGGGTCGCGGATCTTGCGTACAAAGAACAGCTCGCCTTGTCCATAGACGTCATCTGCGATTAGTACCTTCTCAGACCGTATCCGGCCGACATGTCGCATCTCGATATTGGAAGGATGGGGCCCGCCCAGGCTCCAGTCGGTGTAGGTAAGATTTCGGCGGACGCTGTCTTTGAAATGAGAATTTCCCAGAATAGTCTGGAAGACCATTTCGTCGGAGAGCGTAGTGTTTGCGTAAAACTTCATCATCTGCGGATGCTGGGCAACGAAACTCTGGATATAGGCACAGGCATCGTGCGTTAGCGCCCACCAAGTGCTGCCTGCATATGGAGTAAGGCCTCCAAAGTAGGTTTTGTA
>Ga0126381_100004552_pt1 | contig 15116 bp, 10 predicted proteins | sample PanSoiMetPlot_28_FD_96465 | JGI IMG/M metagenome (GOLD analysis project Ga0126381, IMG submission 96465) | Tropical forest soil microbial communities from Panama - MetaG Plot_28 | ecosystem: Environmental > Terrestrial > Soil > Tropical forest > Bulk soil | place: Panama | collected 2016-02-17
CACTTCGAATTCGTTCGAGTGCATATCAACAACCGTGGCGATGCCAGTACGCGTGAACCCTCCGCCCGCAGAGTTAGGCGAAACCATCTCGCCAACCTGGGCATCCTTGGAAACGACGATCCCTGGAAATGGCGCGCGAATCACGCAGTTGTCCACCGCTTGCTGGGCCACGGCGATGCGCGACTGAGCGGCGGCCACTTGTCCTTTAGTAAGCGCGATTTTTGCGCGAAGGCTGTCGGCCGCGGTGCGAGCGTTGTCGAGATCTGCTTGCGTTTGAATGCCGGAATCCCTTAACGCTTGAGTTCGCTTGAGTTGGATCTCCGCATTGCGCAACTGAACCACGTAATCCTCGATCGCCGCTTGAGAGGCGTCGCGGTCCGCTTTGGCAGCTTCGAGAGCGCGCTTGTAATCAGAGTCGTCTAGGGTGGCCAGAAGCTGGCCCTGTTTGACGTGCGTCCCTTCGTCAAAGTAGACGGCGGTCACACGGCCCGTGATTTTGGCCGCGATGGTGGCCCGGCGGCGGGGCGTGACGTATCCGCTGGCGTTCAATGCCGTCTGCGGACCTTCGCTATCCGGCTTGCCGGCCGTGGCGACTTCCACGATCGGCTTTTGGTTGCGCAGAGCAAACGCCGTGGCCACAATGGCGCCAAAGATGATCACCGGAATCGAGGCGTACATCACCTTTTTGCCGATGCCAGACTTGGCGCGCTGGCCGTCATGGATGCGCAGAGACCCGAGATCGGGTTTTGCAGAATCGACAGGCATTGCCAAGGACTCTCCGTAATCGCTCAAGGCGGTGCTCCGTATAGTTTTACGAATGGTGAGGGCCTAAAATTACAGATGCAATCCGCCTGTTTTGGGGCACATCCATTTTAGCGCGGAAATGCCGTTTTTAGGCTGCGTCAGCATGGCGAACTAGCAAGGAAAGTGTGGACCAGCACGCCGATGAAGATGCCGCGGAGCTGCGGGGACATTGTACGCGATGGCCTTGATTTTGATCAGTGGAAGATGTGGAGTCCGGACCCTGGGGCCTTGGCTTGGCAGGACCAAGTCTCCTAGCACCGGCAGCTGTATACAGAATCCAAACGAAAATCGGTAGGCGCGAGCGCTTTGCGGAAGCGCTTGAGCGACACGATGCGAGTTCAGGGAACAAAATCTGGCTCGGTGGACGCGTGGCCAGTCCATGAGATTGAATTGAGCCGTCAGCAAAGGAGACCGACATTTTGGGACCGGCCATGTGCCAAAATGGGGCGGCTCTCGAGGCTCGAATCTGTCATCTCTTTGAGCTTCTTGCCCTCCTGAAATGAGACTCCATAAACAACACAAAATAAAAGCCTTACCTTTGGAACATGTGCTCATTTTGGGACCGGAAATGGAGTTCTTATTGCACCAAGACTTGTATGGTGGTGTGTCCAAAACCTGTGCTTCGGGGAGCGTACAGTCCCCTTACATGGACCTTCACGCTTGGAGCTACTGGCTCGCGAAGCGCGTTCTCGTGGACGAGTGTGGAATGGCGGCCTTCGGGAATCGCGCGCCTTGGATTTCCTCTCACACATTGGGGCGACATCCGGCTTTCTGGAAATGTTTCCTTCGCCGCAGGGACAGAAAATTTCGCGATCGTGGATCAAATCGGCAGTTTTGCTTCGCAAACGTACGGCGGCGGATTGCGGCTGCAGACTACAGACCGGCAGGACCTGACGGGATTCGCAGGCTACCAGAAGCGCACGCAAAATCGCACCCACACGATGCTTGGAATGAGCTATGGGATCCATTTTTGAAAAACTTTGGAGGCTGGGCCCGGCCGCTTTTGTCTTCAAGGCCATTATCGTCGCTATCGTGGCGGATGGGCTGCTGCTCTCGTTCATTTTTATTCGGCGGGCCTACCGCAAACGGTTTTTCGCCAAGCGCGACAAACGCGTTTTCGAGCTGCGCCGGCAGTGGGATGCGCTCATCTCGGGGACGATGCCATACGACCGGTGGCGCGAGAAATCATTTGACCGGCGAATCGTTGAAACCATGGTGCTTGACGCATTCGAAGCTGCGGGGCCGGAGGAGTCCGCGCGGCTGCTGAAATTCATCCGCGTCAGCGGGCTTATTGAAAAACGCATATTCGAAGCGCAGCACTTAAAGGGCTGGAGGCGCATGCGCGCACTTGTGGCGCTCGGCAGAACCAGGGCACCGGAAGGAGTGCCCGCACTTGCCGAAGCACTGCGGGATCGGAATCCGGAAATACGGCTTGCGGCGTTGCGGGGATTGGGGCGAACAGCATGTCCCCAGGCAGCTGAGGAAATATTGGCGTGGGTTGGTGAAGCCGGATTGACCGTTCCCGCCCTGCCACTGCAGAGCGCGCTCATTCAATGCTGCGCCGAAAGACCTCAGTTGCTCCTACCCCTCGTAAAACAAGCAGAAGGACAGTTGCGGGAAGTCCTTGGAAGGGTGCTCGGCGAAGTTGCGACTCCCGCGCTTGGGTTGGACTTGCTGCAGTTCGTTGGCGATGAACGCGAAGAACTGCGTGCGGCCGCGGCGCGCGCGATGTCACATACACCGGACGCGGGCGTTGCTTTCGACGCGCTCAGCGAATTGGCGGAGGACCGTACTTGGTTTGTCCGGCTGCGCGCCATCATCGGAATAGGAAACCTTGCCGACCCGCGCGCGATTCCCACGCTGCTGAAAGGTCTGACCGATTCGAACCGCCTGGTACGGTTGCGGGCTGCGGAAGCGCTCGTGCAATTCCGAGCCGTGATGGTCCCGGTCTTCCAGCAAGTCATCCAGCTTCGGGATCGCTACGGTTTACATGCTTATCTGACGGCCATCGAGAATGCCGACTTGCGCGGAAGGCTCGAGTCGCAACTCCACAGTAGCCAGATCAACGAGCAAGAAATGCGGCGTTTACAGGCTGTGCTGCAAACCGGCTCGCTGCCTCCTGAGGAGGAGCAGCCTACCGAAGCAGTGGCGAGTCAACCAGAGTCGCGCCCATGATTCGCGTGCTTGAAATCTCGAACCAGACGCTCTTCTGGTACTACCTCGCTTCGAATCTGGCGTACCTCTCGATGTTGATTATCGCGCTGAAAACAAGCGCCCGGCATCAGCGCAGGCTCGAAAGTCATCGGCTGAGCTGGTTCAAAGACACGCCGATGACCCCGCCCATCACTATCATTGCGCCCGCACACAACGAAGAGGCGTCCATCCGCGTGTCAATCCGAAACCTCCTGGAGCTGGACTATCCGCAATTGGAAATCATTGTGGTCAACGATGGATCCAGAGATCGCACGCTGGAGGAATTGCACGACGAGTTTCGATTGCAGGCCGTTCGCGCAGTGTACGTTCCCGAAGTCAAGAGCGCACCCGTTCGCGGTTTGTACCGGAGCGACGTCGACTCGAGGCTGCTGGTTGTGGACAAAGATGCCGGCGGCAGCAAGGCCGACGCCGTCAACGCGGGGCTGAACGCCGCGACATCGCCATATGTTTGCGTCGTTGATTCTGACTCAGTGCTCGAAAGGGATGCGCTCCTTCGCATCATGGTGCCCATTCTGGAGGACCCCAAGCGCGTCGTGGCCGTTGGCGGGATCGTTCGTGTATTGAATGGTTCGGAAATTGAAAACGGGCATTTGAGGCGTGTCCGACTGCCGCGCAAAAGCATAGAGGCTATTCAAGTCATCGAATATCTGCGCGCATTTCTGATCGGCCGCGAGGCTTGGGCCCAGGGAAACATGCTCACGATCATCTCCGGCGCATTCGGCCTGTTTCGAACCGATCTGGTTCGCGCGGTTGGCGGGTACCGTCCGCGCGCCATCGGAGAAGACCTGGACCCGGTCGCGCGGATGCACCCGGCATTTGCGCGAGAAACAAGCGGACTACCAAATACGTTTTGTGCCTGACCCCATGTGCTGGACGGAAGTTCCTTCGGACCTCCGCTCGCTCGGACGACAATGCGCGCTGGCAGAAAGGTTTACTGGACGTCCTGTGGCCGAATCGCGACATCCTGTTTCGCCCGCGCTACGGAAGAATCGGCTGCTTCGCGCTTCCCTATTTGTGGCTCTTTGAACTGTTCGCCCCGATTATGGAGATTGTGGGCATCACAACCATCATCCTCGCGGCATCGGTCGGCGTTTCGAGCCGGGAGTTTTTTCTGCAATTCCTGATCTTCGGGTATGCCTTTGCCACGGTGATTTCCATCGGCTCCGTATTGCAGGAAGAAATCACCTACAAACGGTACAGCGACTGGAAGGACGTCGTCCGGCTCGTGAGCTACTGCTTCTTCGAACATTTTCCCTATCGCCAACTGCACATGGTTTGGAGGCTCCAAGGCCTCTGGCAGTATTTGCGGGGCGACCATGAATGGAAGCCTCTGGAACGGAAAGGCCTGGCGTCCGCCAGGGCGCAATAGCCTCCTGAAAAAATGAAGACTTGACAGTCAGGACTCCAAGTCATATGAAGGAGTTCCCGCAGGCCAGTTCCCTACCTTGCCTCCTGCGGACGGGGGTCTCAGATGAACCCTACCCGCCGGGATTTTCTTAAGCTCACGACCGTTGGCGGAGCCGCGGCTGCTCTCTTCGGCTTCGATTTGAAGCCGGCCTACGCACAGTTGAGGACGCTGAAGATCGCGCGCGCCAACGAGACGCGTTCGACGTGTCCGTATTGCTCGGTCAGTTGCGGCGTCATCATTTACACCATCGGTGACCGCGCGAAGAATGTCACCCCGCAAGTAGTTCACGTCGAAGGCGATCCCGATCACCCCATAAATCGCGGCACGCTCTGCCCCAAAGGAGCCTCGCTCGAACAGGATATCTTGAACAAGCGGCGTTTGCTCAAACCGCAGGTGCGTCGTCCTGGGGGAGTAGCTTGGGAAGACCTATCGTGGGACGACGCAATCAGCGAAATCGCACAGAGGGTCAAGAAAACCCGCGACGACACCTTCATTGAGAAAGACGCGGCGGGCCACACCGTCAATCGTCTCGAATCCATCGCCTTTTCCGGCGGGTGCACCGACACCAACGAGTTCAACTATCTCGTCGTCAAGACCATGCGCTCCCTGGGCGTAGTGCACTTAGAAAACCAGGCCAGGGTTTGACACGGCCCCACGGTCTCAAGTTTGGGACCAACGTTCGGCCGGGGCGCGATGACCAATGGGTGGATCGACATCAAGAACACCGACATGATGTTGATCATGGGGGGGAATCCTGCGGAGAACCATCCTTGCGGATTCAAGTGGCCCGTTGAAGCCAAGCGCACGCGCAACGCGAAGATGATCGTAGTTGATCCACGCTTTACACGAACAGCCTCCGTTGCCGATTTGTTCTGCCAAATTCGCGCGGGCTCCGACATCGCCTTTCTCGGCGGCCTCATTCACTACGCCATCGAAAACAATCGCGTCGCGAAAGACTACCTGCTTAACTACACGAATGCAGCGTTCGTCATCAAGGACGGTTTCAAGCTGCCTGAAGATGGGCTCTATTCGGGTTTCGATCCCGCAACGCAGACCTACGACAAGTCCACGTGGAACTACCAGGAAGGCGGCGACCTGAGCGGCAAAGGAGCCGCAAGTCACGCGGCTCCCGCAAAGCCTGCGCTCGGCAAGGATGGAAAACCGCTGCCGCCTCACCTGCCGGAAAATGTGGGCTACGACCTGACTCTGCAACACCCGAACTGCGTCTTTCAGCTGTTGCGGAAGCAATACTCGCGATACACCTCGGATATGGTGGAACGCATCACCGGAGTGCCCAAAGGGCAATTCGAGAAAGCAGCCGATCTTTTTACTTCCGTCCGCAAAGACGGCGACACCAAGAAAGTGGCCACGATTATTTACGCCGTAGGCTGGACGCAGCACACGTCCGGAACGCAGACCATCCGAACGGCGGCGATGCTGCAACTGCTTCTCGGTAACGTTGGCCGTTCAGGAGGCGGCGTCAATGCGCTTCGCGGCCACTCCAACATCCAAGGGGCGACCGATCTTGCCGGCATCTTCGAGATTCTGCCAGGCTACCTGAAAGTGCCGGTTCCTGCGGATACGGATTTCAAGACGTATCTCGAGCGCATCACGCCCAAATCCGCGAAACCCCACATTTGGGATTCGTGGAACTACTGGTCGAACACGCCGAAATTTGCTGTCAGCCTTATGAAAGCAATGTATGGCGACGCGGCCACAAAACAAAACGACTGGGCCTTCCACTATTTGCCGAAGGTGGATCGCAATTATTCGTGGACCTACATCTGGGACGACATGTATCGCGGCAACGTCAAAGGTCTGTTCGCTTTCGGCATGAATGGCGTGGCCATCGGTCCCGACTCAAACAAAAATATCGAAGCGCTAAAGAAAGCGGATTGGCTGGTCGTCGGAGAGATTTATCCCGACGAAACCAGCGAATTCTGGAAGTCACCCGGAATCACACAAGACGAAATGAAGAAAATCCAGACCACGGTCTACCGGTTGCCCTGCGCGGGCTTTGCCGAAAAAGACGGCACCTTTGTCAATTCCGCGCGTTGGCTGCAATGGAAGAATGCCGCCTTGCCTCCGCCGGGTGATGCCAAGGTCGATCAGGAAGTTCTGGCTCGCATTTTTCTGAAAGTTCGCGAACTCTATCAGAAGGACGGGGGCAAGTTCCCTGACGCAATCCTGAAGGCAAGCTGGAGCTATACCAATCCTCTCAATCCTTCGCTGGCCGAGGTCGCCAAAGAAATCAACGGCAAAGCGCTGGCGGACCTGGAAGATCCCGTCACCAAGCAGCAAGTCAAGGCAGGACAGCAAGTTCCGGGCTACTCTTGGCTGAAGGATGACGGCACCACGATGTGTGGCAACTGGTTGTACTCCGGCTCTTTCACGGAAGCAGGGAACATGACCGCCCGCCGCGGGACGGAAGACCCGTCCGGCCTTGGTATTTATCCCAACTGGGCGTTTTCGTGGCCCGCCAACCGCCGGGTCATGTATAACCGCGCCTCTTGTGACGTCGATGGCAAACCGTGGGATCCGTCGCGCAAGCAGGTTTGGTGGAGCGAAGCGACGCAGAAATGGGTCGGCAACGATGTGCCCGACTTCAAGGCTGACTCAAAACCCAAGGACCACATGGGCCCATTCATCATGAATCCAGAGGGGGTGGGACGCTTGTTCGTTCCCCTGGGCGCCGTGGCTGATGGCCCATTCCCGGAACATTACGAGCCCATCGAGAGTCCCATCGACAATCCGCTGCATCCACAGCAGTCCAACAATCCGATCGTCAAAAAATTCAAGACCGATGCGGACAAGTATGGCACGGCCAAGGATTACAACATCGTCTGCACCACGTACCGACTGACCGAGCATTACCACTACTGGACAAAAAATAATCCGATGAACGTGCAGCTCGTTCCCGAGCCGTTTGTCGAAATCCCTGCGGAACTCGCAAATGAAATGGGCTTGCTCGGCGGCGAAAAAGTCAAAGTCACCAGCGCGCGCGGCAACTACATCGCTAAGGCCATGGTCACCAAACGCATCAAGGCCATGACCATCGACGGGAAGAAGACCTATCAGATCGGCGTCCCCATCCATTGGGGCTATCGCGGAATTGCCGAAGACGAAGACAAGACCGCAAAGACCGCAGCCAATATTCTTTCTCCAACGGTGATCGACCCGAACGCGTGGACGCCCGAGTTCAAGGGCTTCCTCGTGAAACTCGAGAAAGCGTAGGAGCCGAGCCATGAGCCAAGCCACACTACGCGTTCAGAAAATCTCGGGACATGCCGGAAGCGTTCCTGGGGAAGACGCTCAACGCAAGGAATACACTGTATGCAAACTCATTGACACCACGACGTGCATCGGCTGCAAAGCGTGCGAAGTAGCCTGCGTGGAATGGAACGACCTGCCCTTCAGCGAGACCGTCTTCAACAACACGTATCAAACGATGCCGGAGACGCGCTGGAATTATTGGAACCTTATCCTTTTCAATGAACATGAGCGCGAAGACGATTCGCTGATGTGGCTCATGCGCAAGAACCAGTGCATGCACTGCAGCGAACCCGGGTGCCTTGCGGCGTGTCCCGCCGACGGCGCCATCGTCCAGTACACCAACGGAATCGTGGATTTTCAGCAAGCGAATTGCATCGGATGCGGCTACTGCATCACCGGCTGCCCGTTTGACATTCCGAAGATGAATCCGAAAACGCATCGCGTGTTCAAATGCACGCTTTGCACGGACCGCGTCAGTGAAGGACTCGAGCCAGCGTGCATCAAGTCGTGTCCTACGGGCTGCCTGCATTTCGGTTCGAAGGACGACATGCTGGACCTTGCGGAAAAACGAGCGAAGCAACTCCGCGATCATTCGAATTTCCCGAACGCGGGAGTTTACGATCCGCCGGGCGTGGGCGGCACCGGTGTCGTTTACGTGTTGCATGACGCTTCGAATCCCGAAGCCTATGGCGGCTTGCCGAAAGATCCACACGTTCCTTTGTCCGTGAAATTGTGGAAAGGCCCGCTGAAGTGGCTGGGCAACGTGGCCATGATCGGCGGCTTGGTGGGCTTGTTTGTGCACTATCTGCGCTATGGCCCGAAATCCCGCGAAGAAGAAGACTTGGCCACAAGGCCAGAAGGAGGAAAGCCGTGAGTTCCTCGGAGCGAATCATTCCCCACGGTCACGTCCTCCGCTACAACCTGAGCGAGCGCCTGACGCACTGGGTTGCGGCCGCCTCCTACATTTATTTGCTCTTTACAGGTTTGGCGCTTTGGTCGCCGTGGCTGTTCTTTTGGATCGCTGCCCTTCTCGGCGGCGGTCAAGTTATTCGAACGTGGCACCCCTGGGCAGGACTCATTTTTTTCGGCGCGGTTTGGTACATGTATGTGATGTGGGCGCCACAAATGAGGCACACTGACGACGACCGCAAGTGGTGGAAAGCGGTGAAGTATTACAGCACGAATCAAGACGACAAGATGCCGCCAGCAGGACGCTATAACGCGGGACAGAAATTCCTTTTCTGGGGCTTTTTCTGGGGGGTGTTGGTGTTGCTGTTGAGCGGTATCTTCATGTGGATTCCGCAATACTTTGCTTGGCACTCAGTGATCGCTATGCGAATCTCCGTGGTCGTTCATGCTTCAGCCGCCTTGTTCACCATTGGCCTGTTCATGATTCATCTCTACATGGGCCTTTTTGCCGAGCGCGGCGCGTTTGGCTCCGTCATTCGCGGCGATGTCTCCATAGCCTTCGCCAAGCGCTACCACCCCGCTTGGTACAAGGAGATCGTGGGCGAATCTTCCTCGCCTCGCAAATGACGGCGCCACAAACCGGTGGGGCCGAATACGATGCGCGCATTCGCCGCGCAGAAATCTTGAGCTCGCCGCGTTCCGCGGCAGCCGAATTCCTCGAGTTCTATAAACATGTCGCTTCGTTTCAAAAGCTGCTTCGCGCGAGTATCGCTCAGGCTCATCAAGTCAACCCGAATAGCGTTTTCTCAAACGATCGGCGCGGCGAACTCGACTTCACAGTGCTGCTTCCCCATTTTCGGGGCTACCTTTCCGTCATCGAGAACCAGGCCCCCCCAGCGCTCGGGGAATCGGCCCGACAGTTCGCGCTGCTCCCCACGGATTCCTGGATCTGGGGCCTGGAAGCGTACTGGCAGTGCGCTGGGGTATACGACCAGCAGGTCGGCGCATTTGCGCAATTCCTTCCGCGCGCGTTCTTGCAACCGTATGCGGAGTTTCGCGCAGCGCTCGCGCCTCGCGCGCCGCAAGTGACAACTCCGCGCCGGTGTCCGCTTTGTGGCTCGCGGCCCTTGCTCGGCGTGCTGCGCCCAGAGGGAGATGGCGGCAAGAGATTCTTGCTCTGCTCATTCTGCTCGCAGGAATGGGAATTTCGCCGGATCCTGTGCCCCACCTGCGGCGAAGAAGCCGAAGACAAATTGCCTGTCTATATTGCCGAGGATTCTCCTCACTTTCGCGTCGAAGCCTGCGACACTTGCAAGTTTTATCTCCGCACGATCGACCTGACTAAGGACGGAAACGCCATCCCCCTGGTCGACGACCTCGCGGCCATTCCCCACACGCTCTGGGCCAGCGAACGAGGCTATTCGCGCATGCAACCAAATCTCCTGGGCACGTAAGAAAGCGACCATTTCCGCAAAACCCCGTCAAACGGAAGAGAGGAGTAAGATTCCTTCGTTCCTGGTCTCAATCACAGTTCCGCTGATTGGGACGATGTCTGGCAAAGGAGAAGAACCGTGAGAAGGGTATTCTTCCTGTTACTTTTGCTGGGATTCGGCGCACGACCCTTGGTTGGGCAGGATTGGTATGAAGGGCTCTGGCAGGGTTACGACGGGGAGTGGCGTCACGTATCGAGGCAATTGATCGCGCTCGCCGAAGCCACGCCGGAAGAAAAATTCGCCTGGCGTCCGGCGCCGGGCGTGCGCTCCACCAGCGAAGTCTACATGCACATCGTCATTGCCAACTTTGGGCTGCTCGCCGTCACCGGGCCAAAAGTGCCTACCGACTTGAAGGAAGGAATGGAGAAGTCAGTCACTTCGAAAGCAGAGGTGATCAATTGGCTGAAACGCTCGCTCGACGCCGTAAAGCAGGCGCACCTCGCCGAAACTCCTAAGGATCTTGAACGCAAGGTCCGCGTTAATGGACGCGATGCCACGGTCGATGGCATGTACTTGCGCATCATCGTGCACGCCAACGAGCACATGGGTCAGCTAGTCGCCTACGCGCGCATGACCGGCGTCGTCCCGCCCTGGTCAGGCAACTGAGAAGTTGCCGCTCTATTTCGATCTATCTCGATTTGTAGGTGAACGTCACTTTTGTCTCTTCATCCAGCACCAGCGGCCTGACGAAGTGGTACGAGTTTCCCGCGCGCGGGACATCCACGCGCACCGGCAGCACGCCGGAAACCCGCTGCTGCAGGCTGTACACATTGGCGGAGGCCGCCAACTTTTGTCGTTGTGCGAGCTTCTTGGCTGCACCGCGTTCAGCACGCCCATTGCGTTGAAAGTCGTCGATGCTTTGGGCGTTCACTGTAACTTCGACGGATTGCGAAACACTGCCGATGCTGAGCGGATACACGCCGGCCACGGGCCGGCTGCCGTCGTAATTCGTTTGGCTCACGTATGCATTGAAACCGGGAGAATTGACGGTGATTTTGATTTGGCCTGAGGACAAATTGGAAACGACCCAGCGACCTGAAGAATCGGTCATCACGTTGCGGACCGCCCCCGTCTCCATCTGATTCACAGTAACACGTGCGTTGGCCACCATCGCACCAGTCGGGTCGACGACGATTCCTCCGAGTTGCCCCGGGAGCAAGGACATGGACTCGTAGTTGGGTACGGGGCCGGCCATAGGCATTCCAGTGACATCGCTTTCAGCTTCCGCCCCAGAAACATCCTGTGAAGCGGGGGGCAGCAGGTTCGTGGCAATCGCATCTCCGCCAAAGTCCTTGACCTTGTACTGCTCCGGCAGAAACACTTCCCATTGCAGCAGATCGATGGGCACATCCATCTTCGGCAGCGAGATATCCGAGCCACCTTTCTTGGCGAATGGCGCTCCCGAGTGCAGGAACACAAACGACACGTCGTATGCGCCGCTCGGACGGAAGCCCGCGCGCAGCAACGGCACGCGGTTGCCGTCCGAACCTTCCACTGGCTTCACTTTTTCCCCGGCGACTTCCGCGGAAAGAATGCTCGCGCCTTGCGGCAAAGCCACCTTCAGAAACGGCTGCGCCTGATTCTTTACCGTGAGCTTCACTTCCGTCAGCGAGCGCCCTTCATTCGTGACCAGCGTGGTTACGATCGCCCGTTCGACAACTGCCGCGAGCACACTGCTGTCGGGAAACCTTGTCCAGGCCAACGCAAGGCTGGGTTGTTCGTTTGGTTGCTTGTGGTAACGAAACGCCGCCTGTAGAGGGAAACGTGCCAGCGAGCGCAAATAAGGATTGGTCTCTTTGAAGTCCATGCGCTTCAGCCCCCCGGCTTCGGTGGTGGTCAGCTCAATAGTGCCCGTGCCCTCTACGAGAACTTCGCCGGTTTCACGCTGCGCGTTTTGGAAACTGAGAAAAGGTGCGTCCATTTTTGTGTCGTTAAGCGGCTTCTCCATCGCGATCAGGAATTGATGGCTCTTCTGCGCGGGGGTTCGCACTTTCAGAACCAGAACGCCCGACTGAACTTCCGCGGACTCCACCGAGGCTCCGGTCGCTCCCGCGACTTCGTATCCTGCGGGAATCGCCAATTCAAATTGAGAAGGCTCGCCTTGCACCACGGAAATATCCGCTAGTGCGGTGACGCGAAGCTCCGCTTCATTCACCGTGATGAGTGTTTTTACTTCCGAAAGGAATCGCGCTTCTTTGGGCGCTGCGGGAGTGACGATTTCCCGCGTCGTCCACCAAATCTTCGCGTTTTGTCCCGGCACCAGGGTGGCTTCGACCATGGTCTGGCCGTTTTCTGACGTTCGCGAGGTAATCAATCCCGGGCTGATCCGCACATTGGTGTGGTCCCCGGGAAGACTCAGAGTCAGACGAACGCTGCCCGCAGAAGGAACGGGAAGCGTGAATGAAGCGCGACCCGCTTCGATGCTCAACGGCAGCCCCGCGTCCAGCGTCACGGCAAACTCCGCCGGCCCAGCCAAGACCGCCGTATGCGTTCCGCCTTCGAGTTCGAGCGGCAGACTCTTGCCTTCCTGCCGCGCATCGAGAATGGCCATGCCCGTGGTCAGCGGCACTTTGGTCACGCCCTTGTGCAGGATTTCTCCTTGCAACTGCACGGCTCCCTGCACCGATTCGCTCGCCACATGAAACTTCAAGTCCGCGCGCTTCAGCGTGTACGGAACAGGCGCCGTTTCGATTCTTCGCGCCGGCTTGTTCGCGAGTTCAAGTAACCGGTTGTATTCGTCCAGCGGAAGTGTAACGTTTCCGCTGGAAGGCACCGGCGGAACGGGGCCAGACTTCTCGCTGGCTAAAACACATTGCGGGGACAGCAGCAATCCTGCCAATAAAGTGCTGAGAACCTTTTTCATTTGCCACCCGCCTTTTTGTCGCGTTGAAAACTGAGCACTGCCGACGGCGCTTGATTTTCTCGAGTGAGTTCGGAAACCAGGAACAGCGAGGGTCCAAAAGCCGGGAAATCCACGCGAATTGGAAGAATCCCCGCGCGTCTCCCTGTCAGGGAATCAGCTTTGAATTTGTCGAGAAGCGCCGCCGTCGGGTCTTGAGGACGCTTAAGTTGCGATTCGTCCTTTACATCAGAATCGAGGAGAGGCGCCGGAGGTGGTTGAGGAGCTCCAGCGATTCCTCCCGCTACGCCGGAACCCCTTCGCGCCTCTTCCTCTCGTTGTGCAGCGAGAGCTGCGGAAACTGGATTCTCGTAAGGCACGGAACGAAAAGGGCCCGGCTCCGCCGTCAACTTGAAAAGAGGCGGATGATACAGCAGCAGCCCCGTGCGCGAGATCGGCAGGTCAAGAGCCGGCAATGGCAGACTGAACTGGCCTTTGTCATTCCACCCGTTCCCTCGCACGAGGTAAACGACCTCCACCGCGAACGGCGGTGCTTCTTCTCCCGCACGCGCTTTGTCGAGCGGCAGCAACACGCTGCCATCCGGAGCTTGGCCTGGTCGCACCGCCCTGCCGGAAAGCGAGGCGCTCCAAAGCGTGGCGCCCGCTGGCAACGTAATCTTCAGGAAATTGCGCTGGTTATTGCGCACGGCGTAGCGTGCCTGTACGAACGTTTTTCCTTCCCTCGAGACAAGAACTTGGTAGCGCGCCTCTTCCACGTTGGCCATCAGCACCGCTTGAGGCGTGTACCGCGCGATGTTTACGTTGAGCGAACGCGCGATTTTCTCGCCGGTGCGAAACCGGAACGCTGCCAGTGAGGGCGATTGCCGGTTCGCCACCATCTCGCCCAGGTCGGTAGCGTCTGCGCTCTCCAATCCTTCTGTCTTGATGTCTTTGATTTCGCCTGCACCGAGAACTTCGATGGCCACACCGCCCGTCTCGCGCTCCGCGTTCAGCAAGCGCAATAGAGGAACGCCAATTTCCCCTTCGCGCGGGCTTCGCGTTTCGCCGCTAACTACGAACCTTGCGGTCTGCTCCACGGGTTCCAGGAACGTGACCGAAAGTTCGCCGTCCTTGACTTCCCAATCGGCCACCATCGCGCCCAGAACCTGGTTTACGGTCACCTGGTCTGGAATCTGAACTTTCGCCTCGCGCGCCTCGCCCTGCGTGACCTCCAAACTCACTTCTGCATTAATGGAAGTCGCGTCCTCGCCGAGCCCCAGAAGCTCTGTCAGCGATCCGCGCAAACGCAACGGCTGCGTGGCGCGGTGGTCCTCCGTCTTCCTTCGCCAGGTAAACGCCAGCGCTTCGTTGCCGCGCCCATACGCCACCCACTTGCTTTCCGCTCGGGATTCGGATTTCTCCGAAAGCAAGCCACCGGTCAGCCGGATGTCTACACCCTGCCGCGGTAATTGCACGGAGGCGCGCGTCACGCCGGAAGAGGCAGACGGAAGCGTGATGCTCTCTTCGCCCGTAGAAGACGCTACCGGCAGCGCAATATCCAGCAGAAGCACCGCGCGGCCCGCATGTGAAAGCAGGGCTGAGAGTTGACTGCTTCCTTTGTTGCCAGAGCCAGGGACGAATGAAACCAGCTTGCCATCCAGACGCGCCTCGCGAACCAGCAGGCCCGCGGGAATCGGCACGCGCACCCAGCCATCCTTCAAAACGTCAATGGTGAGCGTGGCGCGACCCGAAGCCAGTTCTCCGGCGCCAGCCGATTCGCCTGCAGTTGGTTGGACTCGCAAGTCGTAATCCACCCGCGTCAGCGTCGCCTCCACGGGAGACGGTTCCGGCTCGCGTTCCATCGGGTACGCCCGCTCATGGAGCGCTCGATATTCTGCGATGGGCAAAACCACCCATCCGGGCGCCCGTCCGGGCAAATGATCGGCATTCTGCGCAGTAGAATTCGGGACAAGAACCGAAAGCTCGGCAAATGCAAAAGCGCAGAAAACCCAAAAAACAGGTCTATTTTTGATGGTGTGAAAGATTTCGTATTGCTTCGACAGCGTGGGCATACACGTCTCCCCTCTCTCTCGAACAGTGACTGGCACGATTGTTTTTCAGGCGACCCGGGGACGGAGTTGTTAGTCGCTTGAGATGACGCGTTTGCCGAAGAAGG
>Ga0126381_100004553_pt1 | contig 15116 bp, 15 predicted proteins | sample PanSoiMetPlot_28_FD_96465 | JGI IMG/M metagenome (GOLD analysis project Ga0126381, IMG submission 96465) | Tropical forest soil microbial communities from Panama - MetaG Plot_28 | ecosystem: Environmental > Terrestrial > Soil > Tropical forest > Bulk soil | place: Panama | collected 2016-02-17
AAGCCAAGCGCCGAACGGAGCGCCTCGCCACTCATACTTCCCAATTCCGGCGAGCGCCTCCCGAAAGACATCCGCCGTCAGGTCCTCCGCCTGATGCCGGTCGCCGACACGCCGCACGACATACGCATAGACACGATAGAAATGCTCCTCGTAAAGCTCGCCAAAGCGCGAAGGATCGCGTTGCGCAGCTTCCACCTTTAGCCGGTCGTCCGTACCCTGCGTACTCACTCTGTTCTCGTTAAGATAATCTGCGTAGAGGGGTGAAAAGTTACGCCGGTTTTCAGAAACACCCGCCGGGACATGCTGAAATGGGTAAGCACCATCCCGGTGACATTCATGTCCACTGACGCCGCCACCCGAAAGCCGACTGCATTACTGCTCGATCCTCTCTATAAGCAGCACGATACAGGCGCCGGCCATCCTGAGCAACCCGCCCGTTACGATGCCGTGACTCGCGCGATCGAACAGACTGGTTTGCTTCCCAAGCTTCAGCGCATCGGTGTTCGCGCGGCAAACGAAGACGAGATTGCATTGGTTCACGACCGCGGGTACATCGCCACCGCGAAAAGGGAGATTGCCGCAGGGGCGCACGAACTGAGCACGGGCGATACAAACGTCGGCCGGCAGTCCTTCGATGTCGCGCTGAAAGCCGTCGGCGGCGTATTAAATACGGTTGACGCCGTTGTCACGGGCAAAGCGTCTAATGCATTTTGCGCGGTCCGACCGCCTGGTCATCATGGGCGGCCGAATCAGGGCATGGGGTTCTGCATCTTCAACAACATCGCAATCGCGGCTCGATATGCCCAGCGAAAGCACGGTCTCGCCAAAGTGCTCATTGCGGATTGGGACGTACACCATGGCAACGGTACGCAGGACACTTTCTACGCGGACGGCTCGGTGATGTTTATGAGCACGCATCAGTATCCCTGGTATCCGGGCACTGGTCCGGCGAACGAAACAGGGGAAGGGAAGGGCAAAGGCTGCACGCTAAATTTCCCGTTCGCGGCAGGTGCGGGACGTGAGGAGGTTGTCGGAGCTTTTCGCGAGAATCTGCGGCGCGCTGCTGATTCCTTCAAGCCGAATCTGGTGATGATTTCCGCCGGATTCGACTCTCGCATTGGCGATCCACTCGGGCAATTCACTCTCTCTGATCACGACTTCACCGATTTGACAAAGATCATGATGGAGATCGCTGGAAACCATGCGAATGGACGGTTGATTTCAGTTCTCGAAGGCGGCTATAGTCTTCAGGGACTTGAGGCTGCTGTGGCGGCGCACGTAAAAGCGCTCGCCTGAGTTAGCTCTCGACCGAGAGGCTTTTGAATATTGGCCCTGAGCCGAGCGAAAGGCGAAATCCCACAAGCGCGAGCGCCACGACTAGAACAACAATCGCCAGTGAGCTCTGGCCGTACCACGCTGCAAAGTCAGTCGTGAAAAACGTGTTGGTTGTGGTGTCCAGCACGAATGCGGCAACCACGAATGCAAAAAAACCAAGGCGCAGCATGATGAACACCAGAATTGAGAAGAGCAGCAACCAGAAGACCACGGTGGGTATTCTGGCTGGGTCGCCCGCGAGATAGTTGTTTCTCAAGAGCCGTACGGCAACCCAAATCAGTATCCAGAGCGGAGCCACCAGCCATTGCTTCTTTAATAGGGCGCGCACGAGAAACAGAGTCAGGAAAAAGACCAGCGATCCCGAAACGTCGCCAAAGAGTTGTGCCGAGATGGAGCCCGCGAATTTGTGAAATCCATTGAGGAGCGTGATGTCAAACGCTCCGGTCTGTGAAATACCCAGTCGGACGTTGACCCACTCGTAAATCGCGACGAGCAGAAGATAGACGACGCCCCATAGGGTTCCAAACAGAAGGTCGCGGCCCACCATCGGATCGCGCCATTTTCCGGCGAGGACTCGTGTCCAGGTGATGAGCGCCTGGGGCCAGTAGCGCCGAACCCATGGTTCGAGGGCGAGATAGATCAACCAATACTCGACGAACACATACGCCGCATTCGCCAAACCATAACTGAAGAGGGTTTGCTCGGCGTCAGATCCTACGTGATGCGTCAAGAAGAGCCACGTGAGGAATCTCATCAAGGCGACGTAGATGCCGACGCGAGTTGCTCCGCGAAGGTCACCGCGGCCGGCCTTCCAGTTGTACCAGGCAAGACATAGTGCAGCGATGACCACGAGTACGCCCAACGCATAAGCCGCGAATCTGCCCACGGCTTGCGATTTTGCTCCAGGATCGGACGTGCGCATGGGTTGAGTCCAGGGCCAGACGATTTCAAAATAGACCGGCAGATTGTGGAAGGAAGCGGCTTCGACTCGAATGGAAAGAGTGTTTCTGTCTTTGTACGGTCCCGTCCATGCGGCTCGCGAATCGACGACGGTTGTGGGGGACCATTCGGGACTCGATGCAGAGAACTTCGTCAGGTCCAGGTGCGCCGCATCGAAGAATCGTTTCCAGTCGGGAGCGGCGGTATTCGACGGTGACGCTTCATGTTCGGGAGGGACCGCTACGAATTTGCGAAGAATTGCATCTTGATCCATCTCGACGAGAATCATTCCCGGCACGGTTAAAGGAGGATCAAGGGCATCGACTTCACCGTTGGCCGTGATGTTGAACACCGCGAGCGGCTCGCGGCCTTGGCGATACAAGAAGCCCAGTGGTGAAGGGTATTCGGCGAAGGCGCGCCTCCACTCCTCCATGTTGTGACCTTCCGATCGCAGGAACTGCAGGATGCCAAAGTCCGGGTAAAACGAAAACGCCGAATCCGTTGGACGTTCGGGGTAACCTATGCTCTTCACGAACTCGCGGGCCTTTACGGTCAAGGCTTCCGGAGGATTCTCCAGCGGGAGAAGCGTATCGAGATGAATTCGGGGAGTCGCGAAACAGAAGATGGCCAGGCCGGCGGCGATTGCAGCAACAGCGGGAACGCCGATCTTCAGCGAGAGCCCTTCGTGCGAGCCCGCCGCGGCGACTAGTTCCGGAGACGGAGTTTCGCCGTCGGCGAGCGCGGCGGCGAGGGGATCTCCGCCAGGGAGTGCTGCCGCCAACGCGATGGCAGACTCGGGACGCATTTTCGGATCCGGTTGGAGGCAGCGTAGAATCGCGTGTTCAACGCTCTTATCGAGGTCCCCGGCCAGTGTGGAAGGATTCGTCACGCGACTCTCTTGCCGCAGACGCGTCATCTCCGCGATGGTGTCGGCCTCGAACGGCATCTTGCCGGTGAACATTTCGTAGAGAATCAGCCCGACGGCGTACAGATCGCTTTGAACGGAAACCTCTCGTCCCGTAAGCTGTTCGGGCGCCATGTAGGCGGGAGTGCCGTTTCGAACTTCGTCGCCTTCGAGCTGCTCGGCGATGGCGGCCAGACCGAAATCCGTCACGCGTAGATCTCCGCGCGAATCGATCATGATGTTCGCGGGCTTCAGGTCACGATGAAGGATACCTTGTGCGTGCGCCGCGGCCACGCCGGCACAGAGCTTACGCGCAAACTCGGTTGCTTTCGCGGCGGGGAGGCGTCCGATGCGCCGAAGCAGGCTGCCGAGGTCTTCGCCGTCGATGTATTCCATCGAAAGATAGGGTTGGCCTTCGAACTCGCCGATGTCGTACATGCGGCAGACATTCTTGTGCGAGATCTGGCGCGCTAATCGCACTTCATCGTAGAAGCGCGAGAGCAGTTTCACATTCCGTATGGCGGATTCCGGTAGGAATTTGAGCGCGACCTGCTGGCCCAGAATCAAATCATCCGCGCGGAAGACTTCGCCCATGCCGCCTTTTCCCAGGCGGGAAATGATGCGGTAGCGGCTGGCGAGGAGGGTTCCCGGTGGAAAGCGTTCCTTCGGCGCCGCCGCGCGTGTTTGGGAGATTGCGTGAATACCAGTGGCGATCGTTTCTATTTGATCGGGGTCACTGCTCATACTCGGTAGCTGCTAGCATATTACGTTTTTCGGCTTGCATTCGTTCGCTTTTCCGGGAGTAAAGTGGATGCATGAGTTGCTACGGAGCCAGAGACCTTGCCGCGTCATTCCGGACCGTGCGCAAGAACACGATCACGATTGCCGAAGACATTCCGGGAGATCAGTACAACTATCGTCCAGTGGACGGGACCAGGAGCGTGGGCGAGTTGCTCACGCACATCGCATTCGGCGGGAAGTTTCAGGAGCAGATCAACCTGGTGGAGAAGCGGACCACTATGGAGGGGTTCGACTTGATGAAATTCAGAGCCTTCTTCGCGGCTGAAATAGAGAAGCCGCGCACGAAGGCCGAGATTATTGCGCTGCTAAAAGAATCAGGCGAACAGTATGCTTCCGCGCTCGAAGGCGTTTCGGATGAATTTCTCTGCGAGACCATCACAATGCCGCCGGGCGGGACTCCGCCGAGTCGTACACGGTTCGACATGCTTGCCAGCGTGAAAGAGCATGAAATGCATCACCGCGGCCAACTCATGTTGATCGAGCGGATGCTTGGGATCACGCCGCATATGACGAGGGAAGCTCAAGAGCGGATGGCGGCGATGCAGGCGCGCCTTTCTAAACAGGCGTAGTGTCGAAGCAGGGCTAATTCTTAGACTGCTGGGGAGCGGGAGCCTCGCAACGGACTCGGCCGCGGTATCGGTTATGGCAGTTCACGCAGGTGTTATTTAACACGTCCGCTGCTTCTGTCATCTTGTCGAGATTCTTGGTCTTCGATGCTTCATAAACCGTCTTTCCGCCCTCACGGACCGCAGCGGCCAGTGCGGCCCAGTCCAGATTCGAAAGCGGCACATCCTTTCCGTTGCTGCACTTGCGGCCAGGGGTCATCAAAAGCTCAGCCGCGTCGGCGAGCGTTAATGCGCTGTTCTCGACGGCCTCCCACTTTCCGAATACGCCGGTTAGCGGATCGCTCGAAGTGGAGGGAGTTTCGGTGGGTTTTACAGCAGCGGGGTCGTGGATCTGGGTGTAGAAGATTACGTTGGAGAGCGGAAAGAACAACGCACGCATGATCTGATTGAGGTCCGCTACCGGCGGTTTCGCCTGCGAGGGCGCGGGCTGTGCCGCCGGCTGCTGCGCGGTTAATGAGGCAGCGCAAAGAATGACTGCTGTCGCCCCTGCGATTAACTTCGCCCAGCGATGGTTCTTGAACATGCTCTCAATTCTATACGTTCGCCGCATTTGCAATTCGGGCGCCGCAACCCCTACACTTCACCTTATGCCCGGCGCGCGCCACCAATGCATGATCCATGAGGGGGCGCCTTTCCAGCAGTTCCACCGTCTGTCTTCGGTAATTGCCGAAAGACTCAAGTCGAACTACCGATGTTTCTACGCGAACCATCCGGAAATGGTGGCTGGCATGCGCTTGTATCTTGATGCTCACGGCCTAGACGTGGCCGGTGAGACGGAAAGAGGAGCTCTCGTGCTGACGTCGGAGCAGACGCATTTGATCGACGGACGCTTCGATGCGAATCGGATACTCAGCATGCTTGAGTGGGTTCTCGATGAATCGGCGCGGGATGGATTCGCGGGCGTGTGGGGAAGTGGAGACGTGGCATGGGAGTTAGGCTCAGACCTGGACGTCGATAAGTTGATCGCGTACGAACGTGGCGCGGAAGAAGTTTCGGCGAGGCGCCCGGAGTTGCAATGCGTTTGCCTGTATCGCGTCGACGCACTCCCGCGTGATTTTGCCCACCCGGCTTTCTCGACGCATCGTTCTATATACGTGGACGACGCAACATCGCTCCTCAATCCTTACTACGATCCTCAGAAGACTTCAAGGGCTCACGTCGAGGACATGTTGAGCTGGCGACGGCTTGCCGCTATGGAAGACTAACGTTGGTTTACGGTTGTTCGCAATATCCGGGTCGGCCAGCCCGCACGGAGGGTACGAGGGTTCCGAAACCTTAGAACGCGGCTTTCGGCAGGAAGTCCGCTAGCAGTCTGTTGAACTCAGCAGGCTTCTCCATCATCACGAAGTGGCCCGTGCCAGGGACTTCCGTTACGGTTCCGTTCGGGAAGGTCTTCTTAAAATACGCGGGGTCGTCTGCACCGGAGTGGTCGGCGTAGATTCCGAGTGCGGGCTGTTTGAAGGTTTCGTCTTTCCAATTCGGGGCGGCGAAGGTCGCCGCCATTGCCTGATATGCAGTTGCTTCCGGCGCGGCGAGCATCATCTTCAAGATGTGTTCTTGAATCGCGGGCGTGGCGGATTTGCCGAACATTCCGCGAATGGCCGCCTCGCGGTTCTTCAATCCGTCAGGCCCCTTCATACGATCCGCATTGGGGGCATTTGGGCTTCCGCTAAGATGCAGCACTCCGTCCACTGGCACCAGACCGGCGACATTCGCCCCATACATTCGCGCGTATTGGCGGATAACGGGTGTTCCCATACTATGTCCCACCAGGACGATCTTTCCGGCTTTCGCTTCGATACGAACTGCCTCGACAGATTTGGCGAATAACTCCATGGTCAGCGGACCGTTCGAGGGCGAGCCGCTCTTCCCATGACCGGGCAGGTCCAGAGTGATGACACGATAGTTCTTCTCAAAAAAAGGAACCTGCTCGCGCCAGGAAGACTCGTCGCAAGTCCAGCCATGGACGAACACAATGGTCTTTGGCCCAATGCCACGCACAGTTGAGTGGATCGAAACGCCATCGACAGACGCTGCCGAAATCACTGACGACAACGAAAACGCAACAAGCGGTAACATGGCTTTAGTGAGTTGCATGGCTTGAATTATATCCCCATAGTCATTCGCCTTTGCAGACGAAATTGCAATCTCCCAATGGTCCGATGGCCGTCATCAGTGTTTAATTTATGAGGGTTCCCCCTCAAAGCATCTTGACAGCCTTGCTCGAGTAGCTTCCGACAAAATCAAAGCTAACGTCCGGCGCCTGTATTTGAACAGTCCGCCGATGGCTTGCTAGTCTGCGCTCGTAACTCGCGGCAGGCGGAGTGGACGTCGCTCGCGAGGTGGAAAAGAGGCTCGGTCATTCCGCCCTCTGAGCAGCACCTTTTGATAGAGGCCGCTTCCATCCTTCAAACATGCTTGACCTGCTTTCAGGGCTGTCCAGCAGGCATTGCGCGACGGCTACGGCGGTTTGTGGGCGAGCGGGGATTTGAGTTGGGAGTTTGGATCGGAACGCGATTTTTCGAAGCTTTTGGAGTATGAGCGTAGACTAGAGAGTCTTCCATGCACAGCCCGCTTTATGCGGCGTCTGCCAATACCACGCCGATATTCTGCCTCCGCAGGTCGTGCGGGAGGGATTTCTTACACATCCATCTGTTTACGTCAATCGAAACACAGACAGAAGAATTGATCGATTCCGCCGCATGTGTTCGCAAGGCGCTGGGGAATTTGAAGACTCTGATTGGGGAGACGCGAGCCACGGTGAATTTTGGCGTGGCTTCCCGGGGTCCGCATGCGCGCTTTTCAACTGGAGCAGGTATTCCAGAACCTGATTCAGAACGCGGTCCGGTATCATTCCGAGCCTCCGCCCATCGTCGAAATTACCGCGCGGAGGCAGGGCGCGGAATGGCTGTTTGCGGTTCGGGATAACGGCATCGGAATCGCCCCCGAGTATCACGAGAAGATTTTTGCGGTCTTCAATCGGCTGCATAGCCAGGACGAATATCCGGAGACGGGAATGGGGCTGGCGATCTGCCGACGGTGTATGGAGCGGGCGGGCGGACAGATGTGGGTGGAGTCAGCGTAGGGCAGGGCTCTACGTCTTACTTCACGGTTCCTGGTTCGGAACTGGATGCTCCGGTTGTTTAGATCGCCGATATTGAAGACGGTCTGAAGAGCCGCAGCACTTTACGTGTGTGCGGCTGACAGCTTATTGTTTCTTTTTCTGGGCAACAATCGCGATCTCGCGGTAATTGCCTTGCATTTCCCACGTACCCGTGTAGCCTTTCGGCAGCACCAGGGAATCGCCTTCGCGGTATTCGTGCGCTTTGCCGTTGGGTTCAGTGAGAATCAGCTTGCCGCTCACTACGTAGACGAATTCGTCCCCGTCGGTCGGGCGCTTGCGGTGATTCGTCTTGGCGGGGGTTGATTCGAAGACTTCGACGCGAAGCTCCTTGCCTTCGAACAGCGTCGCAACCTTCATTTTGAGCTCCCCGCTTTCGAGGATGTCTTTAAACGCATCCGGTGGGATTGCGGTGAGGCCGAGACCCGCCACTTTGTCACGATCGAGCTGCACGGGCGCTACTGCGTCTTCCGCGAACGCCATTCCGGCGGAAATGACGATGAGAGCGCAGGGAAATAGTTTCTTCATGGCTGCTCCTCCTTAATAAGAAGTCTTTTGGCGAAGGTAGCACAGTCGGATAGGCTTTAGCTCTTGGTGACGAGTGACAGGCTAAAGGACTGTGTTGCCGTGGAATCCGACACATTTCGCTATCATTTAATGACCGATGCATTGGTATTACGCGGCCCAAGGCAGGCAAAGCGCCCCCCTCGATGAAGCGGAGCTGCCTGAATTGGTTCGAGTGGGCGTGATCCGACCCGACACTCTCGTCTGGCACGAGGGACTGGACACCTGGACGCCCTATTTTCAAGTAGCTGGAGCCGCGCCCCCGCCGATGCCCACGGTCGCAAGCGGCCCGGGAAACGGAGCATGCGCCGAATGCGGGCGAATTTTCCCAATGACCGAGCTCGTGGCTCTTGGGCCGGTAACGACATGCGCAGCATGCAAACCCCGCCATCTGCAACGCCTGCGCGAAGGCGGACATGCGCTCCTGCAAATGCGCTACGGCGGATTCTGGATTCGCTTTGTTGCGCGCATCATCGATAGCGTTGCGCTCAGTGTAGTCGGCTGGATTATTCAAATACCGGTTCTATTCATGATTCCCACCGCGAGAATGCAGAACCCCGCGGACCTTACAACACGCGGTCTGGCCGTTATTGGAGTCCTGTCATTATTGAACGTTGTGATCGCGCTTGTATATGAGGTTTACTTCCTGACGACGCGCGGCGCCACGCCCGGCAAAATGGCTTTCGGCCTAAAGGTGATCCGAACGGACGGCGACAAGATCTCCAAGGGCCTGGCGATTGGCCGGTATTTCGCCCAGTGGGTCAGCAGCATGACGCTATCAATTGGCTACATCATGGCCGGGTTCGACGAGGAGAAGCGCGCGCTGCATGACCGTATGTGCGACACGCGGGTGGTCTTCACTAGCTGACCGCTTATGGTGAATTCCCAAGAAATCTCCTGCGGAAGCTGTATGTGGCCGGTACCGCCCGAGGCTTGCAACCGCGAAGAGGGTTTCGTGTGTCCTCGCTGCAGCGAGCGAGTGCACGTGACTGTCTTCCCAGCGTTGACTCGCGGCGGCGCCGCTGGTCTGCCTCCGGAGCGTGTTCAATCGGATACCGAGGCGGCCTGTTTTTTCCACCCGCAGAATCGTGCGGCGAGCCCGTGCGATCTGTGTGGGCGCTTCGTCTGCCGCCTTTGCGAAATCCAAGCCGATTCCAAGATATTCTGCCCCGAGTGTTTCGCGAGTGCTTTCAAGGCGAACAAAATCAATGAAGTGGATAAGAACCGGACCATGTACGATAGCGTCGCGCTCGCGCTCTCTACACTCCCGGGCATTTTCGTCTGGCCGGTTTTGTTTACGGGCCCTTCCACGATCTTCATCACCATCAAATATTGGAAGGCGCGCGGCGGCATTATTCCCCGCACTCGTGTTCGGTATTACCTGGCGATTATGTGCGCGCTGGCGGAGATGACCGCCTTGGGATTCGTCATTTGGGCTTTGACGAAGATTCCGTTCCGGACGTTGGGCAACCCGTAGGACGATCGAAGTGACGCCAGCACCCTATCGCAAATTGACTCGCAAGCGCCGCGGCATCACGGGCTATACACAGCTTTGGATGGGGTCGGACCATTTACTGCTGGTCCATTCGTTGCGCGTAGTAGAGCGTTACAAGCGGTTCGCATTTCGCGACATCGAAGCGATCGTCATCACGGAGGCTGCGGATGCCTGGGGATTGCGCGCTCTGGCGATTCTGGCCGCGGTGGGCTGGGGTTCGATTGGACTTGCAGTCAGCTCCTACGGCGCGCGTGCGTTCTTTTGGATTACGGCGCTCCTTGGAATTGCGTTTGTAGTGCTGGATATCGCACGCGGCCCGCGGCGCAAGTGCGTGCTCAAGACCGCGATTACATCGGAGCAATTAAGACCCGTTTCGCGAAAGAAAACTGCGGACGACTTTGTCGCCACAGTTTCACAAGCAGTCCAGTCTGTGCAGGGCGTAGTAGAGCCTTTAGAGCCGGGACACTTTGAGCCAGCGTCCATCCAAGTACAGCCGATGGCGCCTGAACCTCCATCCCAAGAAACGTCAAACAATCGCGGCTACCTGCCGGAGATCCTGTTTGCGGTGCTATTTTTCGATGCGGCGCTTGTATGGGTCGGAATTCAGTCAATATTTCGGAATGTGACGGGTCTATTGCCCACCATCTATCTTGCGGAATTGGTCCTTTCCGGAGTAGTTTCATTCCGGCGTATGGGCTTGGGAATGTTTGTAAAGACTCTGGCGATCGCGACGTTGGTGTTGTGCGTTGCCGACATATCCACTGTCAGCGGAGTCGTAGCATTTAAAGAGGTAATGAACACCACGCGAGCGCCGCAGGATAGGGTCCCGCTGAGTTCCTTGTTTCTTTCGCAGCAGGCGACTGCAATTGCCTCAGCCGGCTGGAGAGTGGTGATCGGGGCCTTAGGAATCACGAAGAGTCTTGTGGATCGTCTCGCGAAATCGAAATGAGCCTGCTTCATCAGCGTTGCTTCAACCATGAGACGCGCGAAGCCGCGGCGCGCTGCACCTCCTGCAGTCGTTTCTTTTGTCTGGAATGCGTGACAGAGCACGGTCGCCGCATGATGTGCGCGAGTTGTGTTGCCCATCTTAAGCTCGCGAACCCGGTGGCGCGTTCGAATGCCGTCTGGTGGGCCGCGGGCTCCGGCGCGGGCCTACTTGGCGCTTGGCTTGTCTTCTACTATCTGGGGATGGCGCTGGCCCGGATCCCTTCCGATTTTCATGGAGTCCCGCAATGAAGCAGAAAGGCCGGCCGCGCGGCTCCGTGCAAATCGTCGAAGAAGCCGTCGCGCTTCTGCGCGCCGCCTCATCAGAAACGATCTTCATGTATCTGTTCGGGGCAATACCGTTCTTCGTGGCATTTCTGTACTTTCTTTCAGAGATGATGCGAAACCCATTCGCGCGGGAAAGCCTCGCTGTGGAGTCTCTGATCGTCGCTCTCCTTTTTGTCTGGAAGCGTATCTGGCAAGCGGTATTTGCGGCGCAGCTTCATGAGCTGCTCTCCGGCCGTGGATTCTCGCGAAGATTCCTGTTTCGGACAATCGCCACTCAGACCGCCTTGCAGCCGCTGCGATTGGTAGTCCTGCCGGTTATCTTTCTTGCAACAGTTCCTTTTGCGTGGGCTGTCGCTTTCTTTCGCAACACAGGACTCTTTGTGGCGCTGGGCGATCCAGAGCCGGTCAAGGCCGCGCGCGCGCAATCCGTTTTGTGGACACACCAGAACTGGGGCATCCTCGGGATACTGTTCGGAGCGGGCTTTGTTCTTTTCCTGAATCTAATGATCGCTTTGGTGATGCTCCCGAGCCTCGTGCGCAGCTTCTTGGGGATTGAGGGTGACCTGGCGCGCATGGGGCTGCTGGCTGTCAACTCCACTACCGTTGCGATTGCGATCGTCATCGCATGGATCGCCGTCGATCCGATTCTCGAAGCTTCGTATGTCTTGCGCTGCTTCTACGGAGCGTCGCTTCAATCCGGCGAAGACTTGCGGGCCGCGTTCCGCAAATCCATCGCGATCGCTGCGCTTATTGTCATTTCAATCTTCTTGCTCCCCGCCCGGGCCACCGCGCAAAATGACCGCGCTCGCGTGGAGACAATCGACCCCGTCCGCCTCGAACGTTCTATCGATGAAGTCATCCGCCGCCGCGAGTTCACTTGGCGCTCTGCCCATTCGCAGTCGTCAAGTGACAAAGAGCGAGAATGGCCCGGCTGGATTCAAAGCTCCGTGAAGTTCATTCGTGAAGGGTTCGAGTGGATCTCGGACCAGATCCAAAAATGGTTCGATTCCGTTTCGAAAGACTCGCGCGACGCCTCTCCAAAAGGAGAGCGCCCGCCTGTAATGCTGTGGTCATCGCTGGTTGCCGTGGCTCTGGTGGGCGGAGGGCTTGCACTCTTCCTGCGCCGCCGCGAGAAGACCGCTCAGGTAACCGCAGTCGAACCTACCATTACTCCCGTCAATTTGGAAGATGAAAGCGTCATGGCGGATCAGCTTCCCGAAAGCTCCTGGCGGGCGCTCGCCGACGAGTGGCTCGCGAAGGGCGACTACCGGCTCGCCATGCGCGCCCTCTATCTCGCTGGTCTGAATTTCTTGAGCGAGCGCGGACTCGTGTCCATCCAGCGGTCGAAGACCGGCCTCGATTATCGGCGTGAATTGGAACGACGCGCGCGTGCGACAACCGGTGTTCGTCCTGAAGTCGCCGCCGTGTTACAAACCAACAACGTGCTGTTTGAGCGCGGATGGTACGGACGGCATCTGGTCGAACGCGCCCATGTCGATTCCTTTACAGCGGGACTCGACGAGATCAGGCGATATGCGCAACGCTAAGCCGCTCGTGTGGTTGGGCTCGGCGGCTCTCGCGATCCTGTTCCTCTGGGGCTTTAGCGAGATCGTTATGGCGAGCCTTGAAACGGGCGACGTCTATCCTCCTTATTCTTCGTTGCGCGCTGACCCGCTCGGCGCTAAGGCCCTCTATGAGAGCCTCTCCGAAATCGACGGATTGATGACGTCCCGGCTCTACAAACCCCGCACGACGTTGGCTGCCGGAACATCGCTCCTCGTGCTCGGAGTGGACCCGCATTCATGGCATGAGATTACACAGAAGACTGTAACGGAGTACGAGAAGCTGGTCTCAAAAGGCGGACGGCTCATTCTCGCTTTCGTCCCTGTCCACAAGCCGCGAAAGGACGACGAAATGCCGGTGATTAAGGATCGCTGGCATTTGCAGCTTGCTTACGCGGACGATCCGGATCGGGGCAGCCCAGAGATTCCGCGCGACTCGGCGCTGTATTTCATAGCTGGCGACGAATGGAAGCCTACCGCGTTCGATGACAATGTTCCCCTTGCAATCGAACGCAGCTTTGGGCAAGGCTCCATTGTTTTGGTTGCACAAAGTTATTCGCTGAGCAATGAAGGCCTGCGTGAAAACCATGACGCCGAGCTGATCGCGAAGCTGATCGGTCCGTCAACGCGCGTCGTCTTCGATGAAAATCACTTCGGCATCGAGGAAACAGGAAGCGTCACCACTCTCATGCGGAAGTATCATCTGGAAGCCGCGGTAGGAGTTCTTGTCCTCGGCGCGCTCCTGTTTTTGTGGCGAAGCTCTTCCAGCCTTCTGCCGCCTCGCCGGACCGGAACCCTTCAAGCGCTGGAGGGGCGCGACGCGCAGGAGGGAATGGTATCTCTCCTCGAACGCAGCGTGACGGAGCAGGATTTGCTCAACGTGTGCTTTTCTGAATGGAGCCGCACGGCGGCAGGGCATCGGCGTGCATCTCAAGCAAAGTCCGTGCTGGAAGCGGATCCGAAACGTAAATCCGTGGATACCTACCGAGCCGTGCGCGAGGCGCTTACACAAAAATGACCGAAAAACTGGAGCAGTTGCACAAAACGCTCGAAGCGGCGCGTAAGGAAGTCGCCAAAGTAGTGCTTGGGCAGCAGGAAGTGGTGGATCGCGCCCTCATCGTGATTCTGGCGCGGCAGCATGGGCTGATTGAGGGCGTGCCCGGAATTGCCAAGACGTTGCTGGTTCGAACGCTCGCGCGGGTGCTCGGATGCGATTTCGCGCGTATTCAGTTCACGCCCGATCTCATGCCCGCCGACATCACCGGCACCAATATCTTCCAGATGGGTAAAGGCGAATTCATTCTTGTGCGCGGGCCGGTGTTTACTTCCTTCCTGCTTGCGGACGAAATCAATCGCGCCCCGGCGAAAACCCAATCCGCGCTTTTGCAGGCCATGCAGGAACGCACAGTCACCATTGATCGCGACACCTACTCGCTACCCCGTAACTTCACTGTCTTCGCGACGCAGAATCCAATCGAGTATGAAGGCACGTACCCTCTGCCAGAGGCGCAAAAAGACCGTTTTTTGTTGAAGATTTCCATGTCCGCGCCAGAGCGAGCGGAAGAAGTCACGCTCGCACAACGTATGCTTCAGGGTGACTCGCCGGAAGACAGTTTGGAACGCGGCGACGTCCGTTGCGTCCTTCCCGCCGACGGCTTGGAAGCGGCTCGAACGGCGCTGACCGATGTCGCGGTTCGCGAAGAACTCGCGGCGTACATGGTGGATCTTGTTCGCAAAACCCGCTCTGACGAAAGCATTCTGGTCGGGGCCGGCCCACGCGCTACGCAGGCTCTTGCTCTCGCGAGTCGGATCCATGCGGCGCTCCAGAGCCGCGACTTCGTCACGCCGGACGACGTTAAGATCCTCGCGCAACCCGTGCTGGAACATCGCGTAGTGCTTCGTCCCGAATTTGAAATCGAGGGGATGACTGCGGCGGAGGCGATCCAGAAAATAGTGGACAAGGTCGCGGTGCCCGTGTGATCCCTTCGGCGCGGCTCATTTGGCTCGTCATTGGCGCCGGATTTCCTGCGGCGTTGACGTGGGGACTTTTCCCCGCGGCGAAGCTCCCCGCGTTATTGGCCATCGGCCTTATCGCGGCAGGTGCGTTCTTCGACGCACTGCGCAAAGACAAAGCTCTAGCCGGAATCCGCGTCGAGTTTCCGCCCATCGCGCGCGCCATTGAAGGCCGTGACGTCATTTTGCCGATCGTCATTCGAAACGCAAATGGCAACGCGCGCAGCATCCGGCTAGGCTTCGTTGCGCCTGACGGAGTGCGAACCGGCGCCGAAGAGCGATCCATGGCGCTGCCCGCCCAAACGCCTGCGGTGCAGCTTTCCTGGGAGTGCACGCCACAGCGCCGGGGCCGGTATCGCATCGAAGAATGCTTCGTCGAAGCAGAGTCGCCCTTCGGGCTATGGACCGTACGGCGGCGCGATCCAGTAACAGCGGAAATCCGCGCCTATCCCAGCCTTCGCGAAGAAGCGGCGTTTCTCGCGCC
>Ga0126381_100004554_pt1 | contig 15115 bp, 11 predicted proteins | sample PanSoiMetPlot_28_FD_96465 | JGI IMG/M metagenome (GOLD analysis project Ga0126381, IMG submission 96465) | Tropical forest soil microbial communities from Panama - MetaG Plot_28 | ecosystem: Environmental > Terrestrial > Soil > Tropical forest > Bulk soil | place: Panama | collected 2016-02-17
AGCAACGTTCCCTTGTCCTCATCGACAACCATAACGCGGGTCTGGCGCGCGATGAACACGCGATGATTTGGTGGATCGGGTACGACGTAGTCCCAGCTCCCATCACCGCCGAGCGTATATGTATGCGTTACGTGATAGGAAGTCTTCGATTGCGCGAGCAACAAAGCCGTTGTTGAGATCACGAGAAGAGTCGATTTTGTCGTCATGTTGATCAGTCTTCTTTCTGGTGTTTGCCATCCGCCGTCACAGCGTATTCGATTGTCTTGCCAGCCTTTGTCTTAATCGTTCCTTCGTAACTGGTGACCTTTCCGGCGGTCACTTTCTCTACCTTCGAAAGTGATCCGTCTCCGGCGCGCTTTTGCAGCGCTGCTCTGGCAGCAGAGGGGACGGCATTAATATCAACTTCTTCCTCAGTCTCGACGATGGCCCCCGTTTGGTCGAGCAGCATATCACGGCCCTTGCCGTTCACCTTTGTTTCTACCTCATACATCGTCTTTCCCTTTTCCTTCTCAGTCGAGATGCCGACGAGGGTTGCCTTGCGTGTCTGTTCTTTGACCGACGCCTGAACCGGTTGCGGCAGGTCTTCCAGTTTGACTTTCTTCTCGGCGGCGAAGGCGACGCATGTTACGAACGTGAGAGCACAGAACAGTCTCATAAATGGAATTCCCTCGCTCATAGTATGCGAGTCAATCCTGAAGATCGGCTGAGAAGAACCCGCAAGGTTCGACAGCGAATGGTCTTCTAAGAGCAAAATGTGGTCAATGCGAAGCCGCGAAATTGGCGCATTCGCTGCGCGGCTCACACGGCGCTAATTTAACTAATTCGAATAAAACCAATGACATCTCATTTCGCCGCCGCCCGATTTTTAAGCCCCGTCCCCCAAACTGAGCCCGACATGAGATCCCCTGCACAAATCGAAGCCTCCCGGGCCAACGGACGCCGCTCCCATGGCCCCATCACCGAACAAGGAAAGAGAAAATCCTCACAGAACGCGGTCCGGCACGACCTGCTCGCCGCAAGCATCGTCTGCCAAAGCGAAAACAGATCGAGCTTCCTCGCCATGCTCAATGCGCTAATGAACGAACACCAACCGGCCACCGAAACCCAGCACATGCTGGTCGAAACCATGGCGGTCACCCGCTGGCGCCTAATCCGCAACTGGGAAATGCAGCGTCAGGCATTTGAATGGGATGCTGAAAATAACGGCGGACGCAATCCGCAGGAACGAGTCATCCGAGGCATCAGAGAAACCGGTCCCCTTCACTGCCACCAACTCCTCCTGCGATATGAAGTGGCCCTCGAACGGCAATTCAACAAAGCCCTCCGCGAAGTTCAGCGTCTCCAATCGCCCAGGAACACGCCGCCCGCGAAACGAACCCAGGAAGTCACTGAAACCAAAGCAACTCCCATTGCGGAACCACAGCCTATTCCGGCCGTCAGATACGCCACCGCACAAGCCGCCGCGCCCAATCTAACCAGCGACAGCAATGCAGTAGTCCTCAACAGCGCCGCGCCCTTCTGGAATTCCGAAAATCCGTCTTCTGAGACACAGTAAAATCAAAAGACTCCCTAAATTTTGGAGCCACGAGGAAATCCATGTCTTATCACAGCGGCCGTCATTTTCTACAGATTCCGGGACCCACGAATGTTCCCGAGCGCGTGCTGCGCGCCATTTCAGCGCCTACCATCGATCACCGCGGACCCGCCTTTGGCCGTTTCGCGAGCGAACTGCTGGAAAACGTCCGGGCAGTCTTCCAAACTTCTTCTCCCGTCGTTATTTATCCGTCTTCCGGCACAGGAGCCTGGGAAGCGGCGCTCGTCAACACGCTGTCTCCCGGCGACAAAGTCCTGATGTTTGAAGTCGGCCAGTTCTCAACTCTTTGGGCCGATCTCGCCCGCCGTCTCGGCCTCGATGTAAACTTCGTCCCCGGCGATTGGCGTACCGGACCCTCAGCGTCCGACGTCGAGCGCCTCCTCACCGAAGACAAGAACCACGCCTACAAAGCCGTCTGCGCCGTGCATAACGAAACCGCCACCGGCATTTACACCAACATCCACGAAGTTCGCAAAGCAATGGATCGCGCCGGTCACCCCGCGCTACTGATGGTAGACGCCATCTCTTCGCTGGGCTCCATGGATTTCCGCCATGCGGAATGGGGTGTCGACGTCACCGTCGCTGGGTCGCAAAAGGGACTGATGCTGCCTCCCGGTCTTGGCATGAACGCCATCAGCGAGAAGGCGCTCGCCGCAAACAAGACCGCCCGCCTGCCGCGAGCCTATTGGGATTGGCAGTCCATGCTCGGACAAAACAAGACCGGCTACTTCCCCTACACGCCCGCGACCAATCTGCTCTACGGCCTCAAAGAATCCGTCGCAATGATTCAGGAAGAAGGCCTGCAAAATGTCTTCGCGCGTCATAACCGTCACGCCGAAGCCACTCGCCGAGCTGTTCGCACGTGGGGCCTTGAAGTGGTAGCCCGCGACCCGCATCAATACAGCAGCACAGTGACCGCCGTTATGATGCCCGCCGGCCACTCCGGTGACGAATTCCGCCGTGTCGTGCTCGATCGCTTCAACATGGCTCTGGGCAGCGGACTGGGCAAAATAACCGACAAGGCATTCCGCATCGGCCACCTCGGCGACTTCAATGATTTGATGCTCGCCGGCACCCTCTGCGGCGTCGAAATGGGCCTCGCAGTAGCCGGAGTCCCGCACCAACAAGGTGGCGCCGCGGCCGCGATGCAACACCTGACCGAAGCAGCCCGCCAAGCCCACGAAGCCACGCACGCCGCCTCCGTCCGGTAAAAATAAGCGGAGTGGGGACAGGCCTTTTGCCTGTCCCCGTTCCTCCGTCTGGAGCCTCCCGATTGTCAGTCGAACGACTTAACGGAAGGGCCTCTTTCTTACTGAAGAATAATGCTCGCCGTGTCGGTTGCCGTGTTGCCTGCCGTATCGGTCACGGTCAACACGAATGTATACGTGCCGGGCCCGTTAGTCATGATCACGAACGGGTTCGGCGTATCGGCCCCGGCGATTGTGGCTTGCTTCGAAGTTGAAGGCTGCGTCCACGAGTAGGTCAAAGGAGCGCCATTGGCCGCCACCGACTGTGTTCCGTCCAACTCCGCCTCAATCCAAGTAGCCAACGCGCCCTTCGGATTCGCGAGCGCGCGAGTCAATCCCGATGCAAGATTCGATGACGCAAGCCCAGTGTTCGCATCCAGAGCCACCGCTTTCGCCAGAGGAGTCTGGAACTTGAACATGTTCATCAAAGTTCCAGCGTACGCATCGGCCGAGTTGTCGCCGATTCGTCCTAGATTCCAGTTGTCTTCAATGAAGCGAAGAATGGAAGCCTGATCGGTCGTGGTGTGGTCCACATAGTTCACCTTTGCGTAAGGAGAGATCACCAGGAGCGGTTGGCGAGGGCCATATCCGCAGCGGCCTTGATAAACGGAAGCCGTGCCCGAACCGCACAACCCGGCGCCGTTCAAATTGTCGTCCGCGCTCGCCGATTGATTCACGATCGGCCCGGCGACGTGATCATACCATCCGTCCGAATCGTCATACGCGATGACAATCGCCGTATTCTGCCAGAAAGGCGATTGCATAATTGCGTTGATCGTATTTACCAGGAACGTCTGTTCATCCAAAGGATTCGAATACGCGGCGTGGCCGTCCTGATAGGCGGCGGCTTTCAGATAGCTGACCGCAGGCAGATTTCCGGCCGCGAGCGCGGCGGAGAAATCGCTCATATCGTACTGATGGTTTGCCTGGTCCGTTTGGCCGATATTCTGAACCGATGTTGGCGGCAGATGATGAGGATTCGCCGTTTGCTTGTAGTACTGAAAAGGCTCATGGTGCGGGATGTAATCTCCCGAGGTGGTCACGGCGTCATCGCCCGAAAGTCCGACGTGGTGCGCGGCGCAGACCGCAATACCCGCGCCCGTCGTCGAAGTCGGCTTAAAGCCGCCCTGGAACCAACCCCACGTGACGTTCTTCGCATTGAGTAGATCGCCGACATTCTTGCCGCTCATGGTGATGTACGTACGCGGCGGGGCCAGCGTGCAATCATCGAGCGAAGGATCCGGACGCGGATCGCCGATCACGGAACCGCCTGCGCCCACATTTCCCGCAGCGCTTCCTGCGGTGACCGTCGCGCCATGTGTCTGGCCGGAGACGAGGTTGACCGCTCCGGGCGTCGAGGGACCGAAAGTCGTGCTGAACGAATTGTCGTTCATCGCATAGTTCTGCGCATAATTCCACAGCGCGGTGACAGTATTGCCGTCGTAGTAGCCCATGACGATTGTCTTGCCGTAGCCGGCGACGTCGCAGCTCGCGCTGGAGCTGCCGACGGTCTCTACAAACTTGTTCATCAGTCCGCCGTTATATGCCTTTTGTTCGTCCAGATAGTTGTGATCCTGGTCGCAGGTTACCGCCTGAGCGCGCGTCAGCCGAAATGGCTGCGTTGAATTGGGATTCTGTGTCAGCAGCGGCGCGTTCAAGCCGTTCACCGAAGGCGTTGCGGATGAAGCGGTAAAGGACGGCTCGCTGGAATTGTTGTTCGCGGCCACTGGATAGGTCGCGAAGTAGTGATCGAAGGAAACATTCTCCTGGAAAATCACGACCACATGCTGGATGGGAGTACTCGTTGCCGGCGCTTGCGCCCGCATAGTGAAGGCGCAAAGAAGAAGCGCGGCAAACGACGAAACCCTACTGCGTGAAGAAGCAATCATCGGCAGACTCCGGTAATGGGAATGAAACACACTCCTGGGCGCTGAGATGCGCCTTGCAGTGTGCCTTCCGAAGATGGCAGACGAAAATGAGAAGGCGTTGACGGTACGGTGAATTAAACGCTACAAACAGTTAATGCGAGGGATTCGGCGCCGGAATCACTTCGATCGACCCCATCATGCCGCCATCTTCGTGTTCCAGAATGTGGCAGTGATACAAGAATGTGCCGACGATGTTCGGGTTGCGGAAATCCATTCGTAATTTAATGCGCGGATAGGTTGTGGATTTCCCGTCCCAGAAAGGAAGCTCGATGGTATCGCGCAGAGCGGACTCGTTCATGCGAACACCGTCTTTTTCGATCAACTGGAAATGCAGCTGATGAATATGAAAGACGTGCGATTCCTGCGTGCGGTTTTCGATGGTCCAATCCTCCAGCGTTCCTTGAACGGCTGTGAGATCTGGCTTCGTGGCGTTCATGTCGAAGACCTTCGGCTTTGCGTCTCCGGCGGTGAGAAAGTAAGACACGTTTTGCTTTGGATGAGCGGGGGTCTCAGAGAAGTAGAGAGTCCGCGCCCGTGCGACGGGAAGCGAAGTCAGACCTGAAAACGGCTGTCCTTTGGCCGACGACGGTGGAGTTGTCTCCTTCACTGAAGGAGCATCAGAAAGACTTCTGATGTTCGCCAACACTCTGTAGGAATCCGTGTTACCGACAGGACCGTTCTCGTAACGCTTCGTCAAGAGCTGCGCGTACATGCCCGCGGGTGGAGTGGTCATCACGAATTCTACGCGAGATCCGGGTGGAAGAAGAACAGACTTCCTGGCCACGGATGCATAGTCCTTGCCGACCGGAACGCCGTCAACAGCGACCACCTCCACGGATTGTTCTATTTGCGTGTTTTTGTCGGGCCAATAGAGAAGCTGCAAATCGAAGAAGGTGTCCGCCGATGCGTTGAGCACGCGCCAGAATTCCCGCTGGTTCGGCCGCACGAGCATCACCGCCGGCTTATAGAGCGGAAACATAATGGGTACGTAATTGAGTGAAAGATCCAGAGTGGGAATGGAAGGCCGGTCATCCTCGCTTGAATCGGCATCTTCCGCCACGCCGCCGATCCGTTGATCGCGCAATATCAGGACGCGCTCCGTCAAGCCCTGCTCGATTCCTTCGACAATCATTGCGCCGGAAGCACCGCCCAACACTTGGCGCTCGCTGAATCCGTGGGGATGCGGATGATACCAATACAACCCCGGCGGCTGATTTGGCGGAATCTCAATGCGGTATTCAAAAGCCGGATCGCCGGGCTGAACCGCCGTGTGAAGTACTTCATCCTGATGACAAGTCGGCGGAATACCCAAGCCATGAAAGTGAAGATTGGTTGATGAGGCCGTCATTTTCCCAGCACCGCCGGTGCATGCCTTCGTCGAGGTATGGTGGTGGCCGGGTACCGCATCGGCGGGCGGAAGATCATTTCTTAGAATCAACACGATCTCATCCCCTGGCTTCACTCGCAGCGTGGGACTCTCGACGTTATCGTTGGAAACGTAGCAATAGAGTGTTAAACCGTAGACGTCGACGCTGGTTCTCAGCATGAAATCAACTTGAAGTTTGCCGTCTGAACTGCGCAATTCAACCGGATTGCGAACGCTCGCGCCGGGAACGGGCCGCGTGCAGGCCCATGCAGACGGGAGCACCAATAATAGAAAGATACCGAGACGCACAGGCGCATGCTAGCAGGGCGGTGTGACGATCGGATGAAAATGCCGACTTACCGCGGACGCTTCGCCCCTTCACCGACGGGCCCCCTACATTTCGGATCATTGGTCGCGGCGGTCGCGAGCTATCTCGATGCGCGAGCGAATCAGGGAGCGTGGCTGATCCGCATCGAAGACGTAGATACGCCGCGCTCGATTCCCGGAGCCGACGAACTCATCATCGAAACCCTTCGAACGTTTGGTATGCAGTCCGACGAGCCGGTGATCTATCAAAGCGCGCGGACAGAGGCTTATAAAGAGGCGCTGGAGGAACTCAAGGGAGCGGGCTGGGCTTACCCCTGCTCCTGCTCCAGGAAAGAAGCCGGCGGCGGGCCATATCCTGGTACGTGCCGTACGGGTCCTAAAGATCCGATGCATCCACTTTGCTGGCGAGTCCGTTTCGATGGCCCCTCAGGCGACTTTGTAGTCCAACGTTCCGACGGCCTTTTCTCCTACCAACTAGCCGTAGTAGTAGACGACGCCGACCAACGCATCACTCATGTTGTAAGAGGCGCCGACCTCGAAGGGTCGACACCCTGGCAGAATCATCTTCAGCGATTGCTAGGTTATCCAATACCTGTTTACCGGCACGTTGCGCTAGTAACAAACGATCAAGGCGAGAAACTCAGCAAGCAGACGAAAGCGCCAGCGTTGGACTCAAGCCAAGCTCCCGCACTTCTTCGCGCAGCACTACAGTTCTTGAAACAGCCAGAACCTCAAGGTGAAACGTCGCAACAGATTCTCGAGCACGCCGGGAGCCGTTGGAAATAGTACATCGCCCGCAAATCACCGGCATCAGTTTGATCAGGCGCTGTTTTGCCAGGAAATCAAATAACCCCGCTTCCGTGGCGGAAGTTCGCGTCCGAGTTTGTTGGCACGGGCGTGCTCTTGCTGCTCGGCCTCTCGATTGTAATCGCCCTCTTTGGCGAGGGTTCCCCGATCGCGCGACTCATACCGGACGCTCGTCTCCGCACAATTCTTGGGGGCTTTCTGTTCGGTTCCGTGGGTGGCTTGATCGCACTATCGCCTGTTGGCAAGGTGAGCGGCGCCCATATCAACCCGGTGGTGACTGCGGGCTTCTGGCTGATGGGGAAGATCGAGACTCCTGTTGCCGTTGGGTTCATCCTCTCGCAGCTTCTTGGTGGAGTTGTCGGATGTGCGCCTCTGTTGTTGTGGGGATCGATGGGCAAGAGTATTGAATTCGGCGCCACGTTTCCAAGTACCGGATACACTCCGCTTCAGGCTCTTCTTGGCGAGGCAGCGACGACGTTCGGATTGGTGTCCGCGCTATGTGTATTCATCGGGTATCGTCCTCTCCGGCAATTCACACCAGCAATGATCCCTTTTCTGTACGCGATCATGAACCCGTTAGAAGCTCACATCTCTGGCGATAGCACGAACCCTGCCCGGAGTTTTGGACCTGCTGTGATTTCCGGCCATTGGAGCGGATGGTGGATCTATTGGGTCGGCCCGGTTATCGGAATGGTCGTTGCGATTTCTTTGTTCAGCTTCTTGGGCATGAGAGTGGAGCAGGCCAGGCTCTACCATTTTGAGGCCGACTCCCGAAGGGTTTTTCGCGAGCCCAAATCGGGCGCGAAAGACCTAACAGCTCGCTGACCGAAAATCGCGCGCCAGCTCATAAAACTTGTTCCATTTCTCGTGAGCGTTTGTCCCAGACGCGTGAAGGACCACGGGCCTTCAGAAAACGAGGATTCCAAATGGAATGGAAACGAACCGCACTTTGTATTCTTGCTACCGCCTTCATTTCGGCGCCTGCTGACGCCCAAATAAACGCGGAGCTGGTAGCAGCATCGGGCATTCCTGCCGGCAACAACTTTGCCCCGCATACGCCCGCAGGTTTGATGACGATCGGCACGAACGTTTGGGTTGGCGATGGAGCCCAGGGCCTTCGGCATTATGCGCCGGTTGATCCTAATAACACCGACCCGATCAACACTGGCCAACTGGAATTCGACATCAACACGGAGTGGTCTATCGGTGGGGGCACGGCGTGTGTTCCGTGGTGTTCTGTGGGTCAGGTAGTGACGGATGGAAGCACTCGCGCCTATGCTGCCATTTACGATCACGCAAAAGGTCAGCCAGGACAAGTCGGCGGTCCTGGAGTGTGGATGGTTCAGCTTCAGAGCCAATTCACGCAATTCAGTCCGTTTGCGGGGTTGAGTCCCGTCGCGCCGGGTCTAGGGTTGTCGGGAGACCAGCCGACCGCAATCGCTTTAGGACCAGACGGCAAGCTCTACGTCGGCTTCCTTAAGAACGGCAATATCAAGCGCGTCACAAACCCTTCGATCATCAATGCGACTCCACAAAACCAAACCGTCGAAAGCGTTGGCGGAACGCCCAATGGACGCAGCATGCGGGCGATGGCCTTTCTCGGCGCCGATCTCTACGTCGCCACCGACCAGGGAATGGCGGTGGTCCGTAATGCCGGCGCTTGCATTGGTAATGCAGGCGGCTGCGGCAATGCGATCTTCGTGCAGGACGGGTTCACGGGCTCGAGCCACGTGGGAATTACTACGGATGGCGCAAGTAAGGTCTACTTGTCAGTCAATGGCGCGGGCGTGTTCCGCTATACGCCTGGCGATCAGCGCATCGTGCCCGTTGCGTCAGGCTTCGCGTTCGTTGGCGGTCACACCAACACGCTCTCGCTCGACGCGTTTGGCAACTTGTGGATCGGTGATGACACTTCGGATGGCGCGCTCAATTTCACCGGCAGGCTGTGGCGAATTCCGGCGGCGTCGCTTGCGGCGATTCCATAGCCCAAGTCTTCCTTTCATCAAATTCAATCTTCCAGCGGAATCCGGCATCTCTTGCACGGAGGGCCGTTCGCTTGGCCACAACTTTTGATCCTCCGGCGATCGTTCGTTCACCGGCCGAGGCGCAAACACTTCGATATCCGCTTCTCTATCAGGTCAACACCCGGGTGGTGTTGACCTCTTTATCGACCGAGCTTGGCAGGCCGGCGACACTCGACGATGTGCCCGACGCATGGATGGATGGCATCGGGGAGGATGGGTTCCAGTGGGTGTGGTTCCTCGGTGTGTGGCAAACCGGCGCCGCAGGTCGCTCGATTTCGCTGCAAAACGCCGAGTGGCGGAATGAGTTCCATCACTTACTGCCCGACTGTTGCGATAAAGACGTCTGCGGCTCCTGCTTCGCGATCCGAAGCTATTCGGTGCACGGCGACTTCGGCGGTAACGCGGCGCTTGAACGCCTGCGCCAGCGACTAGCGAATCGAGGCATCCGCCTGATGCTCGATTTCGTGCCGAACCACATGGCGCCGGATCATCCGTGGGTTGAGCAGCATCCGGAGTATTTTGTCCATGGAACCGATGCGCAGCTCGCGAATGAGCCGCAAAACTATACGCGTGTGATGACCCAGCAAGGACCTGTGGTGATGGCCTACGGCCGCGATCCGTACTTTGCGGGCTGGCCGGACACGCTTCAGCTAAATTACGCTAATCCTGACCTGCAAGAAGCAATGAAGCAGGAACTGGAAACTATCGCCGGGATGTGCGACGGTGTGCGCTGTGATATGGCGATGCTGATTCTGCCTGACGTTTTCGAGCGCACCTGGGGCTTGAAGCCGCCTTCGTTTTGGCCCGTCGCGATCAGCCGTATCCGCGCGCGCTATCCTCGATTCCTCTTCATGGCAGAAGTCTATTGGGATCTGGAATGGCGACTTCAGCAATTGGGCTTCGACTACACGTACGACAAGCGTCTCTATGATCGTCTTCGCGATGGACAAGCTCGTCCGGTGCACGACCACTTTCTCGCCGATTCGGATTTCCAAAGAAAGTCCGCGAGATTCCTCGAAAACCATGATGAGCCGCGCGCGGCAGAAGTCTTTTCCCCTGCCATGCAACGCGCCGCTGCCGTGCTCACGTTTCTTTGCCCCGGTCTTCGATTCTTCCATCAAGGCCAGATGGAGGGCTTTCGCAAGAAGATACCCGTTCACTTGAACCGAGGCCCGGTCGAGCCAGAGAATCGAGACCTTCGCGAGTTTTATGAGCGGCTGATTCGGTGCATCGGCCATCCGGCTGCTCAAGGTGATTGGGAATTGCTCGAGTGTAATCCCGCGTGGGGAGGGAACTGGACGTCTGAGTGTTATATCTGCTTCGCGTGGCGCACCGCTTCGAGAACTGTGTTAGCGATTGCTGTCAACTACGCGCCGCATCAGAGCCAGTGCTATTTGCAAGTTCCCATGAACCAAGTCACGGCTACGACAGTTCGCTTCCGCGACCTGATGGGTCCTCAGGTCTATGATCGCGGGTCGGACGATCTACGCGCGCGAGGGCTTTACCTGGATCTTCCTGCCTGGGGCTATCACGTATTTGAAGTCTCGGCTAGTTCGGACTAAGTGCTGCAGCGCTCTGGGTCGCCTGGGTATGCGAGAGATTCTTTAGTCGTAGTTGCGAGCCTATTTTCCGACCAGGTGCTTGACGTCGGCATTGTTCTCGGCGCAAACATATTCGAGAACGTCTTCGTCCGGGGCGAGATCCCACACCATATGCACATTCCACGGTCTGTCGAAGGCTCCGGGATCTTCTATCATCACGTCCACGCTCATGTGCGCATAATCCGTACGGTGGTAGCGCTCCACCACATGCAATTGTTCCGTATGGGGGTAGTTTCCCACCAGGCCGCGGTCGTTGAAATTGGAACGATCCACCACCAGGGTGTCTCCCTCCCAATGGCCGATGGAATGACCCAGCCATAGCGGATAGTCGACTGTGGGATGTTTGCGCCCGTCCAGATAAATCTGGCGGTACCCGATAACGTCATCTTCCGTGAGAATCGCCAGCAACTTCGGTGTTTGGATGAATTTGCGCAGGAACGGCCCGTTTATCAGCAGCGTGGAGGGTAAGCAGTGAGTGCCTGGGTCGTCCTTGAAATTGTTGTCGATCAGACTCTTGGATTTCGCGGCCGCCCAGGGCTTCGCCGCGGGATCTTCGGGAAACAGATCGTCGTTCCCGTTCCAGACGCCAGACAAATCCGGATGCCCATCGGAAGCGTGGGGAACGCGTCCTGAAAGCTTCGCGCTCTTTTCGCGAATGCTGTGATTGTAGGTAAATGGGTCATCGCCCAGCGTCGAGTAGTTATTGTCGCCGAGTTTCATCTCAATCTTCAGGGCGGCCCCCGAAGCGACCTTCACGTTGTCCTGCGTGAATGGCGAATAGTGGAACCCTGGAAATTTCAGCGTCACGTTGTAAGTTCCGGCGGGGAGAGCTTTGATTGCGTAGTCGCCATTCGCGCTGCTCGTGGTGCGGTAAGGCGTTTTCGTTTCGAGATTCAACGCCTGAATCGGGGCATTGGCGATTCCCGCGCCATTGGAATCGATCACGCGCCCGCTAATCGAGGCCGTATTCTGAGCGGCGGCAGCAAGGGACAAGAACAGCAGGCAGAGTACCGGTCGGAACATTGTGGAGGCGATAATAGCATGTGCGGCTAGGTTCAGATGCTAGCGGCCAGCGGGGCTTCGAAGTCCCCGCGCAAGCGTGGACGGCTGCCCCACGCTTACTTGTTTAGTCGCTAACGCGGGCCGCTGATCCACGAGTACTGCCATGCCGCGGAGAAGTTTCGGTAGTCGCCGCCGATCGAAATATAAGCTCCCTTGCTGTAGCTGAACTTGAGGGACTGCGTGCGGGTCAGCGGCATCGATACCGTAGCGCCGATGCGGGAGTTTCTTTGGTAATCGTAATTCGCGACTCCCTGAACGCTGCTGCGTCCGCCGGTCCAGAAGTTGCCATCGAAAGAAACCCACAATCGCGGCTTGAATGAGTAACTCAAGTGCGTCTCCGCCGCGCCGACAGGATCTTGCGTGCGTGTACTGGTTCCCGGGAAGTATGAGTGATTGGCCGTGATGAACCAGACGCCTCCGTAGAGATCGAGCGCCCAACGTCCCCATCGTCTCTCCATTCCGAGTTCGGGTTTAAATCCCCATCGATTCAATCCAGGATTGATCAAGCGAGCGGGATCGTATTGTCCTGAAGGCACGGACACCGTTACACTCGCGCCGAGTATGAACTTTTGGTTCCATTTGACATACTCTTCCGGCTTCATCGCAGGGGCGCCGCGAAGGTTCACCGAGAACCGCACGCGTCCATCGGCGAGCCCCGAACGATAGACTTTCGCAAAGGCGTCATTCACTGTAGCTTGGAAATTGCCGACTGCATAAGGCACTGAGGCGCTCGCGTTCGCCGACCGACCGAAGAAGCTAAATGCGCGAGTATAGCTGAGCGCGGCGATGTCGAAGTTGCCCTTAGAGTCCGTGATGACATCGGTGGGATCCGTAAATACCGCGCCTGTGAAATAGGAAGACGATATCGTCACGGCGTTCGCCCCGACAGGCGTGACCAGATATGCGCGCGGAACAAGGTCCTGTCCGTGCAGGCACACGAGAAGTTCTAGCGCGATCAGAACCCTAATGAAAGACACCCACTCCAACGATGCGGAAAAATGCTCCAGCGGCTTATGAAATTACGGATTGTTTGTGCGGGCGGGCAGCGGGACTTGGAAGTCCCGCGCAGGCGTGGACGCCTGTCCCACTCACGCGTGGGCTTGGTGTTATTCCTCGCGTAAGGCTGTTGAAGGGTCGATTCGGGCGACTCCGAAAGCAGGGATCAATGTAGCAATGAATGCGATGGCGGCGAGCGTGAAGCCGACGGTGATAAGGGTCGTCGCATCGTAGGCGCTGACGCCGTAGAGCACGCTTCGCATTGCCCGGAGCACCAACGCGCAAAGGCCGAATCCGGAGATCAGCCCGAGTACGGAGGCAGCGGCTCCGGGTGCTCCGGTGTGGAGCATGGCTTGTTGAATGGTTGAGCCTAAGGCCTAAGGCCATTCGGATGCCGATTTCTCGCGTGCGTTGCGCGACCATGTTCGCGACGAGCGCGAAGATTCCGACTGCGCTAAGCAGTAGCGCGAGCGACGCCATCGCTGCGAGGAGCGCTACTTCGACTCGTTGGTTGGCTAACGTTGAGGTCATCAAGTTATTCATTGAATAAAAGCCAGAAAAAGGAAGATCAGGATCGACTTTGGCGAGGGCGGCTTGCATTTGGCCGGTGATACCTTCAACAGATCCATTTGTGCGGACCACCCAACTGGGCTGGAAGAATCCGTTGATCATCGCGAGTGATCTGGAATCGAGGATCTGCGCGGCGGGAACGTAGATGGTTTCTTCGTCGGTGAGCGGCTCCGAGCCTGCATTTAGCTGGGCCACCGAGGAGACTAAGGTATCGCCGACGACTCCTACGATCAGCAGGTTCGGTTTCAGGTGGCGGCCCACGGGATTCCCATCGTGAAGGAATTTTCGCGCGAAGGTGCGGTTGACAATGACCACGCGCTGATTGTTTTGGGGATCGGCTTCGGTGAACGTGCGACCCGCGAGCAAGGGGATTTCGAGCGCCTCAAAGTAGCCAGGCGTTACGTAGACTTCATTCGTCGTCCCTTGAATGCCGGCGCCTTTTCCATCCATGACGCTGAATGCGTCGAGCAATGCGCGTTCGTAGGGAAGAGTCAGCGCGAGCCCTGCGTTCTCAACCCCAGGAATGGATCGCATGGCGGCGAGGCCTTCCCGCAGAAGCTTCTGAAACTTGAGCGGGTCGGCGTACTTGGCGTCCGTGAGTGAGGCTTTGGCGGTGATGACTCCATTGGCGTTGAACCCTGCCGGGAGCGTTTGCAAATGGATGAGCGTGCGAATAAGAAGCCCGGAGCCTGCCAGCAAAACAACTGTCAGTGCGACTTCGGATGCGATTAGGATTTGACGCAGACGAATACTGCCGGCCCCGATGACCCCCCGGCCCGGAATGGCTGAGCGCAGGTCGGCTCGGCGCGCAACGAGCGCGGGAAGCATGCCAAAGAGAAGGCTGGTAAGGATTGAGAGCGACAGCGTGAAGGCTAGAACTCGTGTGTCTAGCGTGACGGTCGCTACCGGCAGAAAGTTTTCTGGCAATAAGAGCAAGAGCCCACGGAGAGAGAGGAAACCGACTCCGATGCCGGCGGCTCCGCCTGCAAAGGACAGCAGGAGATTTTCGATCCAGAGCTGTCTTACGATCCGCCAGCGTGAAGCGCCAAGCGCGACTCGGGTGACAATCTCTCCCGTGCGACGCGAGATTCGCACGAGCATCAAGCCCGCCAGATTGGCGCACGCGATGAAAAGGATGAATGCGGCGGTGAGCATCAGCGCCAGCACTTGAGGACGGAGGGTGGCCGTGGAGGCTTGCTGAAGAGGGACACCGTAGTAGGTGAGCTGCGCTCCGGGATTGGCTCGTTTGATGTTTTGGACTCTTGTGGTTTGCGCCCAAGCGATGTTCATTTCCGAATTAGCCTGCTGCCAGGTAGCGCCATTGCGGAGGCGGAAGATGGTCATGAAGTTCGCGGCGCGCCCTTCGCCAATCCGATCTGGCTTGACGGGGATGTAGAGATCGGCTGTCACGGGGATGGTCGCGCGCTCCGTGAGGATGCCGATGAGGCTGCCGCCGCTCAGGACCAGCAGGCTGCCGATCTTGTGTTCGTTCATCAGCAAGGCCGCGTCGAGAACGCTGGCCTCCGGGCTGATGGACAGCACGTGCGTGCCCTTGACGGCGAGAATGTCGCGCACCGTTGCCATGACAGGGTC
>Ga0126381_100004555_pt1 | contig 15115 bp, 18 predicted proteins | sample PanSoiMetPlot_28_FD_96465 | JGI IMG/M metagenome (GOLD analysis project Ga0126381, IMG submission 96465) | Tropical forest soil microbial communities from Panama - MetaG Plot_28 | ecosystem: Environmental > Terrestrial > Soil > Tropical forest > Bulk soil | place: Panama | collected 2016-02-17
GGAAAGATCTAAGGAAGGATGTAGCTGATAGTATCGGGAACCGTCCAGACTTCCTAGCAGATTCATTCCTTAGAGAAGGGGACCTGTTTGGGGCAAAGCTGAAGCCTACAGTGAAGCTGCTTAGGAGCGCTGTTCCAGAGAACTACCATGGGGTTCTTGAGAAGTTCCTCGGGGAGGAGGGAATACACCCAGATGACCTGTCAGGATTGTTTGGGTACCGGACCGGTGATGAAATGCTGAGTAGGCTCGCGGATCTTCAGCAGAAGAGAAAGGACTCTGGGCTGGAGCCAAAGGATTACCAGAAGAAGGTAGTTGATGCTGAGACCGATCGTCAGATGGAGCAGAAGTATGGGGATCTGGCGGATAATATAGACCAAGCTATTGATGATATGCTCACACCAGCTACAATAGATTATATCCATCAGGAAACGATTTATTATGCTGAGAAGGCTGGGCAGCAAGTGCCATTGGATCCGGTGGCGCTAGCCAAGCAGATAAAGCCTGCAATGATGAAGATGACGCTGCCGCAGATCAACGCGCAAAAGTTTATGGAGACTGCAAACAAAGCTGCGGATGCTGCTGACAAAGCGGCGACTAGTGGCAAGTGGTTAGATGCATTCAAGGCCGCACAACAGCGCAAGTATGCAGTCATTATGGCGAAGCATGCTAGGGATGTAGAGAAGGAGGTAACGCAGTTTAATCGACTAGCGAAGACAAACGCGGATAGAACGCGAGCTAGCGTTAAGCAAGAATACACGAACTTCATCCATCAGATCCTTGTTCAGGTAGGGAAGGGAGTTAAGCGAAGCGTTCAGGATATCCAGAAGGAGATTGAAGCTGGGCGGTATGCTACACTCTCGGACTTCGTTGCTGGGAAACGCGGCGATGGTCATGAATTGGAGATGCCAGAGTTCCTCTATGATCCGAATTATTCTACAAATATGAAGAAGATGACAGGGGAGGAGTTTACACAGATCCATGAGGGCCTCCAAACTATGTTGACTAATGGAAGGTCTGAGAGGAAGCTACAGCTCTTGCGAGGGTCAGAGGATCTTGATCAGGCCAAGGCAGATGTGCTGGCGCTTACAGCGGATCTGAAGAGGGTTAAGATAGATGGCATTGGCGCTGGTGTTAGAAAGCTTGGGCGCAACGCGTTGGCTTCAAGCCTTCAGATGGAAGATATAATGGAGCGCCTGGAACGGGGGAAGTATGGGCCGCTGACGCAAACAATTAGGGAGCTGATTGATGCAGTGAACGTCAAGGATCGCATGGAGCGCGAAGCAGCGGCGAATCTGCGAAAGCTGCCAGAGTTGAAGGACCTTAATAAGAAGCTCTCGAACGCGTTGTTTAGGGAACCAAGGACCGTACCTGATGGTGAGCCTGGGCCCCTGATGCCAATGACAAGGAAGAACTTAATCTCGGTTATGCTCAATACGGGCAATGAGGGCAATCTAACGAAGTTGGCTAAGGGCTATGATATCCTTGATAATGGAATGGTTATGGATTGGGTGCATACCCATGCAACAGAGGCAGATTGGAAGTTTGTCCAAGGAGTGTGGGATATATTTGCGGACCTAAAGGTCAAGGCTGACGAGATGTATCGGGAGCTATCGGGCATAGCCCCTGAGGATATTGAGATCAGGCCAGTACAGACGAAGTTTGGAGAATACAAGGGTGGGTATTACCCCCTGATTAAGCATGAGTTCTGGGAAGGGTTGAAGCAGGGGGAGAAAGAGCCACCGTCTGGGAAGCTTGGGGAGAACTACGTTAAAGCTACTGTACCCAGAGGGTATACGAAGACAAGAACAGGCGCGACCTATCCACTCTCGCTACAGCTTGATGGCATGATAGGACGCATGGCCCAGGAGATAAATGATATCGCTGTAAGACGAGCCTGGCTTGAAGCGAATAAGCTCCTAGGGAGTGCAGAGATTAAGAATGAAATTACCCGGAAGTTGGGGCCTGAGTTCAAGAACCTGATTGATCCTTTCTTGAGAGATGTGGCTGGGGTGCAAAACTATAGGAGCGATCTACAGCTTACTGCGGCAAAGTGGTCGGAGTTCTTCAGACAAAATGTCATCACGAGTTTGGTTGGGTTGAATCCAAGTACGGTGATGAAACATGGAACTACTGCGGCGATTAACTCATTGACTGAGGTTGGGCCAATTAACTTTGCTAAGGCTATTAAACAACTATTCTCTATGGATGAGGAGACAGGAAATCGAATGCTGAACTTTGCGCTGAATAATAGTGTGGAGCTTCAGCGGAGGCATAGGAACTATGTAGAGACCCTAGGCGGATCGGGAGCCCTGACCTTCGGTGAGGGGAAGTTCATGCGGGTTAGGGATGTCATGATGAAGCTGGCTTCAACGCCGGTTATGGCAGTGGATATGGCGTCGGCTGTGCCAACGTGGATGGCAGCTTATGAGAAGGCAATTAAGGAAGTTCCTGGGGACAAAGGCAGGGCCATCTCTTTTGCTGATCGCTCGGTGCGAAGGGCACACGGATCTACTGCCATAACATCAAGGGCGGCTATCGCAAGGCAAGGAGCCCTAGCCTCATGGATGACTTCGCTATATGGATTCTTCAGTCACATCCTGAATAGACAATGGGAGATGACTTGGAGGGCCCGAGAAGCAGCAAAGCTGGTAAAGGCTAAGGATTACAACGCTGCAAGGAAAGAGTTCCAGAAGGTCGGAGTTATGTTCTTCTCATATGTGATTGCGCCAGCGGTCGTGGAAGAGATGGTTTCTGGTGAGGGAGATCCAGAGGAGGGTTGGCTTCATAAAGGAGCTAGGGTCATGGGACGCGGGCTGGCTTCGTCATGGGTAGGGCTGAGGGATATTGCATCAGCATTGGATTATGGAAAGGATCCAACCTTAGGGATTATGGGAACGGGACTACACCAATTGAATAATGTCTATAGGGACCTAAGGAAAGATGAGCCATTTAATGAGGAGCACAGTGGCAAGCTAATTCAAGATGGGGCCACTGTATTTGGCGCTATGTTTGGAATAGCTAACGCGCAAGAGGGGAAGGTGGGAAGATACTTACACGATGTTAAAGTGGGAAATGTAGAGCCCGAGGGCCTCGGTGATTGGAGATATGGGCTGTGGCATGGAGTGCCGAGGAAGGAAGAATGATGGAGCTGGTCCTAGTTCTTGTTATATTCACCGGGCTCGAAGGCCAGCCAATTAAGGTGAACCCAGAACAGGTGGTGAGCATTCGCTCTCCGCGGGAGAGTACCTTGCGCAGTGGGGAGATTGCCCCAGGTGTTAATTGTCTGATACAGACTACGGATGGGAAGTTTATTGCGGTGCAGGAAGACTGTGATACGGTCCAACGGCGGCTGATGAGGCATCGACGACCATGAACCCAGGTATCGGCGAGGAAGGCGGCAAAGTCGCCACGAGCTTGATCTCCAACTTGCATGACAGCCCACTGACGTTGGCGCTTGTGGTATTCAATCTCTTGTTTGTCACGGTGATATTTCTCTCAGTGCGCGATCAACGCTCTTCTACAGAGAGGTTTCAGGAGAAGCTATTCGAACAGCAATCAAAGACGATGGAGATGCTCTATAACTGCACACCAAATAAACCGGAGGCACACTAATGGCTATCATTCGCAGAGTGCTCGATCTATCACACCACAATACGGTCAACGATCTGGACGCGGTGGTAAATGCCGGTATCTGGGGCATCATTCATAAGGCCACTGAAAGTACTGGATACAAAGATGATAAGTATCCTGGCAGGAAGAAGGGGTTCTTAGAGAAGGGCTTGCTCTGGGGCGCTTATCATTTCTTAAGGCCCGGCAATATCTCGGGGCAGGTTGACTTCTTTCTGAGCTATGCTGGGATCGATGACCAGACACTCTATGCACTTGATTGGGAAGACAATGGCAACAGCGAGAACGATGCTGTCGCGTTCTGCCAACGGATCGAGGAGAAGACAGGGCGCAAGTGCGTGATCTATTCAGGGAATACCGCAAAGGAAAAGATCAGTGGAGTCAATGAGTATCTCGGCTCACACCGGCTTTGGCTGGCACAGTACTCATCGACGTGCCAAACGCAGGCAAGTTGGAACGGCCGGGTTTGGTTGTGGCAATATAGCGATGGGGTTCACGGACCGACACCGCATGGGTGCCCGGGTTGTACTGGCGAGGTGGATACTAATAGCTGGACTGGAACGCGAGAGGACCTCCAAACCGAGTGGTCGGGCACTGGATCAGCTATGCCGTGGCCTGATAATCCCCTTGACATACCGCTAACAGAACGGCCGACAATTAGCAAGGGTGACGAAGGTAATGACGTTAAGGACTTGCAAAAGCTTCTCAATGACACTGAGCTTGAGCCGGGACTGAATGAGGATGGGGACTTTGGTAATCTGACTGAGAATGCTACATACGACTATCAGGCATCACGGGGGCTTGCCTATGATGGCATTGCTGGACAAGAGACCTGGGGCGCGTTGTATGCAGGTAAGACTGCATTACCACCACCGGCGTATGGGCTCAGCCAGAACGAAGTTAGTGATATCTGTCAGATTGCTAATACTAGCTCGATCTCCAGTTATTCGTGGAAGGATCGCGGCAAGGCACCGATTGGCTATACGCAAGGAATGGCCCTAGCATTCGCCTCGACTTATAAGAAGTTGAAGCAGGGGCATCCAGCTGCGGTTGATATGGCAAAGCGGCGCCAGTCCAGCGATAAGGACGCGTTGAATGTCTATGCCGATGAGTTTCGTGCGCTGGGTATGGACAATGAGCAAGCTGGTAACGATACATTGCGCCATCTCTATGCGCTGATGCTTGGCCATGGAATGCGCGAGTCTAGTGGGCGTCATTGCGAAGGGCGCGACCAGAGCGCTAGTAATGTGCAAAGCGATACCGCTGAGGCTGGACTGTTCCAGACTTCATATAATGCCCATAGCGCCAGCGATCCAGAGTTCGATAACTTAATGACTGAGTACAGCAACCCAACTAATCAGCAGACTTGCTACCTCGGACAGTTTGATGATGGCGTAAGTTGCACAAATAGCGAGTGGTCCTGCTACGGCTCAGGGTCGGGATATGCGTTTCAGGAACTATGCAAGAAGTGCCCAGCCTTCGCGGTTGAGACTTGCGGCCTTACACTGCGTAATCTCTGCAATCACTATGGTCCAATCATTCGCCATGAGACGGAGCTTAAGTCTGGCGCTGATGATATGTTCCGGCAGGTGCAGGAATACTTAGATAGAGAGGAGAACGTAGCATGAAGAAACTTCTAGCGCTGCTGTTGCTCTGGCCTACTCTGGCCCTTGGTCAGGGGGCTGGTGGTCAGCCGGTTACCTGTAATAAGACCGCACAGGGATCGAGCGGAGCCGCGACTACCCTGATAGTTCCTGCTGTAACGCCGAACCCACCACCATCTCCAGGGCAAACTATTGCTATATGTGGGTGGGATATAACGACGGGTGCGGCAGCCGCTACGTACCAGCTAGTCTATGGAACTGGGGCTACTTGTGGAACTGGGACGGTTATCATTACCTCAGCGCACAATCTCGGGGCGACCTCTGGTGTATCCAGCACAGGCAGGAACTACTCAACCCCCTCGACAAACCCAGCTCAGGGGCTGTGTATGATTGTTACAGGAACAGGACCTGTGCAATGGACTGTGTACTATGCCCAGTTCTAGTCATGATTGGGTGCATTGAACCAGCGATTGGTTCCGTCCTTATTCGCGTTGACCACGGCTATAAGCCCCGACTTGATCATGATCTCAATCAGTCGGGTTATGGTAAGCGATGGAACGCGTTCGCGAGCGAAGTTGAACACTTTGGTTTCTAACACTCCACGGCCCTTGTCATTCATTCGAACGAAGTGCTGGATTTCATCCATGGCCTTGGAGTCAGCGGAGATACTTCCAGCCTTGAAGATACCTCCCATTGATAGCTCGGCTTCACTGAGCCAGGAGATGGCTCGATGGAAGTCATCAACTGAAAGGAACAAGGCATTGCTGCGATCAACAGCAGAAATCATGGTGAGCTTGAGAAGGTGGGCTAAGCGCCGTGTGCAGTAGTGGGTTAGCCTGGGATGGTCAGGGCCCTTGTCTTCGGAGTGTAGCCAGTTGTTGACCATATCACGGAAGTCGCTAGAAGCCTCAAAGCAGCCGGATATGCTATTGATAACACGAAGGTCATCCATGAGCTTGGTCACGAATGGATCTTCTTGCGCTGCGAATACATCATCTGAGATTATCCTTTCCTCGGAATAAATCAGCATCAGCCTGGAGGTGAAGCCTTGATCCCAAGCGGAATCAGGGAGAAGTTTCAAAAGCGTTGTTGGTGTTGAGCCGCAGAGGATGTTGACTTGTGGGCGTTTGATTCTGACCTTGATTTCTTTCCCGCGCCGGTCCTGGCCGTAGGGCCTTGGATCATAGAAGGCTGATAGGATCTCAAAGACCTGCCTGTCTTCGTGGTGCACGAACGTGCCTAGCTCATCCGCCGCGATTAGCATGGTGTTGTATTCAAGCGGCGGATCAGGGAGCTGGATGATCATGCGCTTTGCTTCAGTAAGGGCATCAACCAAGCTGGCGCTGGTAAGGGAGGTAGGGGCTATGTGGAACTCAGGGAGTTCGCGTAGGTATGGAATGGCCGCGTAGATGGCCCTAGTTTTGCCGAGGCCTGGAGCCCCAACAAGGACAGAATAGATATTAGGGAATAGTTCTGTGGCTGTTTGCATCCACACCTTTTGTTCAAGGACAGAGGCAATGGTGGTAATAGCTGCCCACCGGCGATAGATCCTTGGCGTATCCAGGACTTCGGTGCTCTCGATGAAGCTATCTATCCAAGAGTCAACTCTCCTGGTGCCAGCCCCGTTAAGCTTCATACGCGATCCAAGAGGTCCAAGGTTTGGCTACGCTTACGATTGTCTCCCACATGATAATCTCTCAATCCATCAGGGTTATCGTCTGAGTATGCACCCTTGTTCCAGCCAACAACACAGTCATAGGGGATTACGAGCCTCCTATCCCCCCGAAGCTTGACTTCAACTTTAAGGTTTTCTAGGAGCCACGGGATGATTTCATCTTCTTGTTCTTCTGGGTACTGGAAGGTAAGCGCGTCGTGATCGTGCATGTACACGCTGAGGTTAGGTCTATGGGCTTTCCAGACTTTAAGCATTGCTTTATTAACAATATCGGCAAGCGACCCTTGAGGGTCATTTGCAAGGGCTTCCCGTATAGTAGCGTTATCAGTCCTACGTCCAAAGAACCATCGCTTTCGTCCAGTGAGAGATATGAGATATCCGTTTCGCCGAAGCCTTTCAGCCACGTCATGATGCCACCTTTTATGTGAGGGAAACGCGAGGAAGTACTTGTCTTGGAAGTCTTCGACTTTATCTATTGGTATCTTGCTTTGTCCTGATAGAGTCGCAGGCTGACCTCCATAGTTAGACCCGTGCCCGAGCTTCTTGCACATGAAACGGTATGTATAATGGCGGTAATATTTCCGTTCGGCGATTTCTCTATCGTGCTTGAGGCTTCCACTCCATCCAAGTTCAGGCCAGCAAATTCGCGCGGTAGCTGTATGCGGATCGCCCGACTCACACGTATCAAGATAGCTTCCATCTCCGAAGAGATTCCATTCGATTGCTCCGACACAGTAGGACTCTCCTGATTTGGCGTCGAACTTCGCCAGCTTCATTCCTTCGTCCGCGATGAAGATTGATCTGAGCGACTCCTCCACGTTCTGAAGATTGGTACCAGTACCAAACTCGCTAGAAGCAGAGCTAAAGCGACCAGTGCTAGTTCCAGCAATGTTATAGTCAGTCCTAATTCTTCCATCTGGATCGATCTCCGTTTTGAGCATCTGGATCTTCTTGCCTATATCACGCATGGCTTTCATGTGCATGATTATTGGGCGGGCGGTAAGGTAAGTCTCCATCTTTTCGAGAGCTGATCTATCGACTGTAGGTCTACCACCACGTCTGACAACGGGTATCCCCAAGCTATCATAGAACAGAGCTTGGAGATCCCGTGGGCTGCGCCAATTGAAGTCACGTAGACCGACACCTTCTTCAACGATACGGCAAAGGTTCCATTCGAGTGTGTCAAGTTGATCGTAAAAGAGGTCGATGACTTGTGCTTTACGATAAGTATCGACCCGCACGCCACGCAGTCGCATCTCAATAACTGGGGCCTCAAGCTCACGAGAAAATAGGTAAGTTGCTCTCGTGTAATCGTCCAAAAGTGGGAGCATTGCATCTAGGACCTCCAGGGTAACACAGCAGTCGAGGCCATTGTAGGCTTGGGACTTCTCCCAAGGAGAGAGATCCTTTGGATCGGTGAGGTGAGTGTGGATTACTTTCATTAGTCATCCTTCTTAATGGTTGCTACTTTCCTCAGTTCCTTCCAACTACCTTCGTCAGTGTAGAGTGAGCCTAAGTAGCCAAGGCCCTTCAAGCCCTCCGGATAGAGGGCATGAGAGAGAAACATAGTATCGTGCTCCGCCCCCAGGGTCGTTAGACCCATAGCGCGGTAGAGGAATGTTAGATCATACGGGCCATTTTGAAAAACTTTCTTAAGACTTTGATCTCGGAGGATTTTAGAAACCCATCCCCAAGCTCTTCTTTCATCTCCAACAGATGGCCAATAACTTCTAGTTTTATTTCGAGGGTCAACGAATGGAACAACGATGGAAATATCTGGTCGAGGTGCAAATCCAATGCATGTAATGAGTCGTCCACTAGTTTCAATGTCGACGGCGACTCTTCCGGAGTCTCTGATGTATCGTTCATAGAAGTTCTCCATGTCCTGTAGGGATGGTTCGATCCAGATGGCCCGTTCAGGACGCCGGATATCTGGGAAGGCTGCTTCGCGTTTGGCTTTGATTAGGTCTGCGACTGTGGTGGGTCGGAGTTCGTATTGGTGTAGAACAGCGGAAGGATGGTAAGTAGGAAGCAGTTTATAACCAGCAATGCAATGAGTGCTAAGACGAGTGGAGCCTCTAAGTTTGCTGATACCAGTAGAACCAGCGAGAGCCCAGAGAGCAGTATTCCCAAGACAGATAATAAGATTGGGATTAACCTCCGAGATTTCATCGCCGAGACGGGCGAGTTCTCTGGCGAAATGCTTGGGCGCGTACTTGCCTTTAACCAGGGAGGGATATCCTGGAATGGCTCCGTCTTTGGGGCCGCAGATGGCGTCGAGTTTGTTCCCTGGAGGCCTGAAGTTGAAGACGTTGGTTCGATAGAACTCAGGGTGCCACCTCCATACTTGTTCGGTGTAGTGGGGATTGGCTTGCTTGTAAAACATGCTAATGTGCATGTGGTCAGCCGAGGTCAAGTGAAGGAACTTCGCGTCGTTGAGCATGCGAAGAAGCTCGATGCCAGTAGGGCCTACGAAGGCGCTCTTGAGCTTGTCTTCGTGTTCACCAAAGGCTTCGCCTAGCAACATGACCTCGGCTGGCATTAGTCTAGGGCTCCCTCTGCTAGGGTAGCTATATTTTCCCAGAACTGATCGCCTGGGGAAGTAAGGATGTAGGATATGCGAGTGGCGATCAGATCGAGGGCCTCTTGCTCCCCAACGCTAAGCTGGAGCCAACGCGGCCCACTATGCATCACGACCTTCAGCGCCTGAGAGATGTATGGGGCTCGGTTGTCGGGTTTGGACTTGGGAGCAAAGTCTTCGGGTCTACTAATGTTTGTAGGTTCAGGTGGAACGCGGCCTAGCTCGGCCTTGAGCTTGTCCATGTTGGGTGTGAATTGCTCAGCCATTGGCATCTCCTATCTCAGGGACAACATCGAACTTCTCCGGTGACCAGCTGATCTTGTCACCGTTTATTGCCTGGCGTATCCAAGCTATGGTGAACATCTCTGGAACGCGGTGTCTCATGTCCTTAATGTCACGGATTCGTTTGGAGAGCTGATAAGCCCCTCCGCGTCTATGTCCTTCATCTAATTCCCTCTTGAACTGTGATACTCGTTCTCTGAACCCAGCTGCCTCATATAGATACAACTGTGCTGCTAGCTGCCCTGGTGGGATACCAGAACGCACATGTTTGTTGGCAAAGCTAGCTTGTCGAACCAGCCTATCCTTGTTTACCTTCTCCTTGAAGAACTCCATCAATGTCTCACTATCATAGACATCTCTACAGAACCCTAGGTCTCGTAACCTAGCCCTTTCATCATTCATTAACCACCGCGTAGCTTCAGCTATAGTCTTAGATGGTTGTATATGGGCTATGGCGAACACATCTGCGCCCGTTCTCTTGACACCACTATCAATTCTAGTGAAGGCTCCGTCTGGTATGCCAAAGCCAACATAGGTCTTGATTGTAATGCCTTCATCTCTACACACTATCAGCCTGTTCTGCCCATCGATAAGCATACCAGTTATACCAAACAGGATGATACCGCCAATGAACTCGTATCCTTGCCTTTTGATTTGGTTCTGGATACGCGGCTTAACTGGCCGGTTGTATGGATTTCTATGCTCCAACACCCATGCCGCCACGTTCGGTGAGATATGGATTATTGGCGCGAATGGTGGTGGATGGCCTGTCAGCTCTTCCAAAGTCACCACTGTGATGGTCGTGTATTCGGTTAGATAAGTTATCTCATTCATCGGAGTCTCCATTGTTGGGGTGGCCCCCACCCACGGGAGTAGATGGGGGCCGAGAGCAGGGCTAACGCGGAACTATTAGCCCCACTCAAACCTTGAAGGTTGAGGCAATGTTAGCGAAGACGCCGGAGCCATCCTGACTTGGGACATGCTTAACGCTAATGCCAACATGACATCCAGGGGATTGCACAGCGCGTTCGTTATGGGAGAGCTTGCGCTTACCTTCCATATCCGGGATGCCACAGTGATCAAAGAACTCTCGCATGCGGTACATGGCTTGGTCAGTAACGTATAGAGTATGGCGAAGGCTTCGGTCGTTGAGCCCTCCCATCTCCTCAAGGGCGTCCTCATCAACGTCAGTGCGGCCATCCTTGTCGCGGTAGACTTCCACAGGAACGAGAGTGAACTCCAAATACCTAGTCTGTTTGCGGGTTGATACATCCTCTCTTGGTAGCCCTTTAACCTGAGCGATATAGCTTCCTTGTGGGAATGGCTTCGGGCGTTCTGCATCAATTGATGGTTGGTCCAGAAGATCTGCTATGTTTGTGGTTGCCATGATCATATCCTCTTTCTCAGGGTAAGCGATTGTGGACGCTCAGGCCTAGCGGCCGGAGGTGATTCACGAAGGGCTTCGAACAAGGTAAGCAAGCCTGTGCTAACAGGCAAGACTTCCTGTGGAAGCTGCTTGGCTACAGCCAAGTCAATAATGGAATCGGACTTGAGTTGGATCAGTCGGTTGCCTCCTTGGTTGAAGTAACGGATGTAGTTGGGGAAGTACTGGGGGATCTTAGGACTTAGCTTCTGGCCAACGCCCTGTGGGAAGAGCTTGGTCTGGCCGTTAGGCAAGTCCATATAGAGCCCGTGGCAGATCACGATGACGTTGGTGTTGTAGCTGCTTGCAGTGATACCTGCCAGTACGTTCTCGATGGCGTCTTGGGCATTGAAATACGTAGCTCTCTTATCATAGTCGCCAGACTTGCCGCGAGGGGTGAGAGGTTCTCTCCAGTCAAATGCTGCATCGCATAGTCGTGAGAGGGAATCGATAACGAGAATACAATCAGGCCCCCAGTCACTGGGTCTACCCAAGTCAACGTCATCATACTGCCAGTGATCGAGCATTTTAATAGCATCAATGAAGGCTCTGGGAGGTCCATCAATCACCGGTCCTGCTGGGGTCATGCGACGTTTGTCTCGAAGAGTACGGAACTCTACATTGCCTGCAAAGTCTGGGCACTCTCGCATGATGTTATTCTTCAGAGCATCGAGGAGGTTATCCATGTCTAGAATGCGCAGCTTATAATGGGGCACCAAGCTCACAAGCGATCCAGTCTTGGCAGACTTTGGGTCACCTAGAAGTAGGAGCTTCACTACTTTGTTCGATTGATGTTCCGCTATGTTTGGCATGTGGTCTCCTGATTTGAATGATGGCCTCGTCACCTACCTCAATGTCTGGGCGCTCCTGACCTATATAGAGCGAAGTCCAAAGGCCCTTGAGGCTAACGAACCATCCAGCTTTCTTAGAAATTCCCGTGACAGAGGTTTTGATTGTATATACAACCTCTACCTCAGGGTCCATTATCTCGGCTTGAGTGGGTTCCATTGTTCGCCTCTCTCGAAGTTTGATTCGAGGAACTTCTCGCGAACCTCAGGGGCTTTTGAACAGATTTCCCTGAAGTGGCACCAACGACAGCTCTTGTCGTTCATTGGCCAGTAGTCATTCTTCACGTAGTGCTCGGCAAGGCCAAACCAATACGTCAGATCCATGCGCCACTCTTCGAGTTGGGACTCGGTTCTATAAGTAAGAGATCTCACAGAACGCGTTGAGCCAACAAGGAGTTGGATTGCATCTATGATCACGCCCTTGACTGGAGCCTCAAGGATCACTTGCGAAGCCAGGGTGTACATGCTCATCTGGTTATCTGGCTCGAACTGGTTGAAGTAATATGGGCCAGGAGTCTTTGAGGTGGTCTTGTAGTCAAGGACATAGAGATCGTCTAGAAAGTTGACGACTCTGTCGAGATAGCCACAGAGAACATAGGTAATGTCAGAGTCACCCATCTCGATACCTGAGTCAAACTGGAACGAAAGCTCGATGGCAGGTTTGCCATCTACTACGTAGGTAGGGGCAGGGTCGATCTCATAGTAGTCGAGATAGTCTACGACAGTTTGAAGGAGCTTGAAGCGATTTCGGTACTTGGCTTCTGGAGTGTCTTCCTCCGGGAACCAATCAGAGATGCGATAGAGTAGATCCCTGACTACTTGGTAGACGGCTTCTTCGTGTGAGAGGCCTTCGGTTTTGGCGTGTTGGTATTGGGCAAAGGACTCGTGGACTTCTCCACCAAAACGAAGGTAGGTGTTGTCGCTACGCGAGCGCCAGCCTTCAATGATTTGGTACTGGTACTTCCTTGGGCATTCTTTGAACGTTCCGAGGGAGTGGGCGTCCCAGGCCCATTGGAGCTTAGTCTCGTTAAGGAAGGGGCTGATGACTTCTTCGACCTTGAGTGCTTGTTCCATGGTGTGGGTTCCTTCATCAAAATCTCCGGGTGACTGTGGTTCTCACTGGTGGTTTGACCAAACCTAACTCCACTGCTGTTAGCTTCTTCACTTCGGTTGGTTGGGTGAGCTTTCTTGGTTTCTCCCCTCTCGCGGTGCGTATCCAATCGATGATTAGATCTATGTCCTGTGGACCCCATTCAGCTGCTTTGAACTCTGGGTCGGCCAGTTGTAGCATAAGTTCATCTATCGTGCTCATGGTTCCTTCTCCTAAGGTGTTCTCTGATCCAATCACGAATAATCTCTGTCCAGCCCCATCCATAGAGGCGTTTCATCTCTTGATAGTCGGACTCGTAGATGTTAAGGCTTATCTTCCGTATCGGCTCGTCCAGTGGCTCTGGCATATTCCAACCTCGATACTGTGTCTTTTACTAGCCAGAGACTATCGTCCATTAAACAGATACGGATAGAACGCAGTTCTGGGTGATCCTTTCGCGCGTCGTAGAGTAGCTTCTCAAGATACTTTAGGCTGTTGCCCTTGACAGAAATACCAAACTCCGCTTGGCTTGCGCGTATCCAGAGGCTAAGAGCGTCCATTAGATTCTCCTTGTGACGACCTCCTTACGGACAATCATCCGGATTACATCAGTGTGCTTTGGCTTCGTGAGGGTCTCAACTGGCACAGGGGCCACTTCCTCGATTGTATCTTCGATCTCCTCGGGCTCGATCTCACTAAGAGATTCGATGACACGAGTAAAGTTAGCTACTTGTTCGATGTAGACGTAGGTCCTCTCACCGCGTTCTTTAATCCTGACCATCAGGCGATCGTAGGCCGAGCGACCGTGGAGTGGATGGCCGGGTTCATAGGTTCGAGAGTTCTCATCTCGATTGATGGAACGGGCTTGGTTAAGGCGCATACGCAGGAACTGAGCGCTCTTCAGCGACTCAACCCCCACGCGAACGCCTCTTTCGTCGTCAAGGGCCTTGTCAAGGGCCTCGTAACAATCCGTATAACTCAACGGAGAGGTTGAGATAGTCATCTTTAGCTCCACACTATATCGGCTGAATTGATCTCATAGAGCCGATCAGTTGAACGGGTTTGCATCACATATTTGAGGTTGAGGTCCTGCTCTTCCTCACGAAGCAGGAAGGTATCTAGAAGATAGACACACTCAAACTCCAGGCCCTTTGATTTGTGACCTGTTAGCAGCTTGATCTGGCCATCCTGCTTGAATAGCCATTGAGCATAGACTATAGCTTGGCCTAGATTGGAGCCCATCTCTGCGAAGGCCAGCATACAGTCAGCGATATCACCGGCGGTCTTTGACTGTTGTTGAAGCTTCATCTGGCGCCAATCTTCGATTGCATCGAATACTGAAGACCTTGGCATATCCTCGCGGCCGAGTTTCTTCATGATACCAACGACTCTTGGGCCTACGTCAGAGCCCATTACCGAGGCACTACGCCCATGACCAATTAGCTGCATAGCAAGCTTGAATAGCGGGGCGTTGTTCCTACAGACGATGGTTGCCTTCTCGTCGAAGGCTTGGCCTTTAAGCTTGTCGAGTCTCTGGACATGGCCTCCAGGTTTAATCCATTGGAAATTGGGAGCACGCCAACGCGCGTACTCTACAATGGCCTTCGGGCAGCGGAAGCTAATGCTAAGGTCTGCGACCTGCATAGAATGCTTCGCAATGGACTCGTCCATACAGCCTTGCTTTGCACCACGAAACGCGTAGATGTTCTGACAAGGGTCGCCTACACCAAAGAGACGGTTGTCTCCTTTGTTTAGCAAGCGTTCCAGGAGCAGAAGGTTCATTGGATTGAGGTCTTGAAACTCGTCAGCCCTGATCTTTGGGTAATAGGGGATAGGACCGCCGAAGAGAGCGGGCATATAGACTTGATCGTTGTAGTCTATTCCCCCTGCATATGCGGCTATAATGGAAGCGGTCAGGACTTTATCGAGATACTCAATCGCAAGGTCACCGAGCTTATCTTCAAGACGATCTTCGAGTTGTTCAA
>Ga0126381_100004556_pt1 | contig 15114 bp, 13 predicted proteins | sample PanSoiMetPlot_28_FD_96465 | JGI IMG/M metagenome (GOLD analysis project Ga0126381, IMG submission 96465) | Tropical forest soil microbial communities from Panama - MetaG Plot_28 | ecosystem: Environmental > Terrestrial > Soil > Tropical forest > Bulk soil | place: Panama | collected 2016-02-17
CATCCCAGCTGCCGACGCCGATCTTCGGGCCGCGATCATCAGCGCCATCACCCTCGGCATCACGGTCTCCCGGCACCTCATCAAAGTCGACGAACTCGCCACCGCCGATCCGGCGCACGTCATCCGGCTGCTGCGTCCGTGCGTGCTGTCCCTGGCGGCCCGACCCGACCACAGCGGGCCGCCGTAACTGAGGCCCGCCCGCTGGTCATCAGTCGGCTGCGCTAAAGCGTCAGCCGTGATCCGCCTGTTCTGAAGAAAATGACAGAACGGTGAGACAAACGCCGGGACGGGACGGTGAGACAGCGTGCATTGCACCAGGTCTCTGCGGCGCTGCTGGACAACTCTTTTGAGAACCTACACGGGCGGTAGGAAACCGTTTTAGGCGAGCATTCGGGTTCGTAGTAGTTGAGCACGAACATGAGCAGTGAGCGGGATGAGCGTGAGTTGAGCGTCTCGAAACGTCTTTGGGCGCGCAGCGTTCCGGGCGTTGCGGAACCCTCTTCCGCTACCGGGCGGTGACTGACGGCGGACGGCCTTGACTCTCACCTTGGGGGAGCCCGCACACTCACCTTGCCGGGTCGGATCGGCCCGGCGACGAGGGAGTCAGCGTGGCAGAAATCAGCATCGGAGAGTTCGCACGACGGTCGCGCCTTTCACTGAAGGCACTCCGCCTCTACGACGAACGCGGGGTGCTGGTGCCTTCGCGCGTCGATCGGGCGTCTGGCTATCGCTACTACGACACAGCCCGGGTCGACGAGGCACGCCTTGTCGTGATGCTGCGCCAGTTGCAGTTGCCGCTCGCGGCGATCAAGGAGCTGCTCGCGTGCGATCCGGCGGATGCGGCGACGCGCATCGCTGAGCACTGGCGCGACGTCGAAGCGGCACACGACGCGCGGCGCGATCTAGCCGACTACCTCGTCAACCGATTGCGCGGAAAGAGGTCCGTCATGTACGAAGTCGCCACGCGGGAGATGCCCGAGCGAAGCCTGCTCTGCTTGAAGCGAAACGTCGACGAGCAGGGGCAGTGGGCGTTCGGCAAGGAGTTCATCGCGATCTTGCGTGAGCGCCCGCTCCCGAAGATCGAAGGACGACAAGGCGCGCCCTTCTGCATCTACTGGAGCCACCCGAGCGCTGACGGCGATGGTCTGATCGAATGGTGCAGGCCGGTTCCCGCGGGGGAAGCGCACACGCTGGCGGAGCACTGTCCCGAGCTGACCTTGCGAACCGAGCCGGCGCACCGGGAGGCGTTCGTCGCGCTGCCAGCTGGGTACGGGGCGGTGCACTGGCAGCTCGCTGCCGAGTCGCTGGATGCCTGGGGGCAGGAGCAGGAGCACGAGCACGCGGGTGAGCGTCTTGCCCTCGAGCCCGAGGACCTCGGCCTGCGCACCACCTATCTCGCGACCGGGCCGAGCGACCCCGGCATCGACCTCGCCATCCCGTTCGCTGTAGAGCGATGATCAAAGCCGCGGCCTGGTGAAGCGCTATGGCTCCACCGTGGCCGTCAACGACCGCTCGTTCTCCATCCGGCGCGGCATGGTCACCGGCTTCCTCGGCCCGAACGGCGCACGCCATCGCCTGGACGCTGCTGGACCGCCGGGACGCATGATGGCGGCCAGGGCGCGTCGCGATACCCAGGACCCCGACCCCGCTGCGGGCACGGCATCTGACCAAGCTGCGCCTTGGGGCGGTTGCTCGAATCCGGTGGCCAGCCCCAGCCCCCTACCGCCTGTAAGTCGAGCGGCCTAGTTTCCGAGGAACGCGAGTACGGCGAGGACCCGCCGGTGGTCCTCCGCGGCGGTCGAGAGACCGAGCTTGTTGAAGATCGACCGGATGTGGGCTTCGACGGTCCTAGGACTCAGGAAAAGCCGATCGCCGATGGCCTGGTTGGATCTGCCCTCGGCTATCAGGCGGAGCACATCGCGCTCGCGCTCGGACAGGTCGTGCACGGGGTGCCGCGGCCGACGGCGGTTTAGCAGCTCGGCCACCACGGCCGGGTCGATGACGACGCCGCCTCGCACGATCCGCCGGATTGCGTCGGTCAGCTCGTCCAGGTCCGCAACCCGGTCTTTGAGCAGGTAACCGCTACGGCCGCCGGTGTCGTGGAGGAGCGTCTCGGCAAAATCGGTCTCGACATATGTGGACAGCACAAGGACTCCGACGGATGGGTGTGCCGCCCGGATGCACCGGGCTGCGTCCAGACCTTCGTCGGTCAGCGTTGGGGGCATGCGGATGTCGGTGATGACCACGTCTGGCTCGGACTCGGCCACGATCTTGACCAGCGTCGTGGCATCTGCGGCAAGGCCGGTCACATCGAATCCGGCGTGTGTGAGCACCGCGCGCATGCCCTCGCGGAAGAGCGCGGAATCGTCGGCGACCACCACCCGGATCGTGGGCTGGCCGCGCGGGGCCTCCGGCGTCGCCATCACGCGCCACATGGCAACTCTGCCGTGACCACGGTCCCCGCACCCGGGGGACTGGCCACGGACAGCGTTCCGCCGAGCGCCGCCACCCGGTCGGCCAGGCCGGTCAGGCCCGACCCTGCCGCGTCCGCGCCGCCGACGCCGTCGTCGGCGACCTCCACGCGCAGCATGCCGCCCGACCGGCGGATACACACCCTGGCGAGGGTGGCGGAAGCGTGCTTGCCGGCGTTGGCCAGGGCTTCTGACACCACGTAGTAGGCGGCCGCCTCAGCATCGGGCGAGAAGCGCTCCTCGGGTGCTTCGGCGACTTCTGCCGGCACGGAGGCCCGGCGGGCCGCCGCCCGGACAGCCGCCGCGAGCCCGCTCCTAGTCAAGACTTCAGGGTGCAGGCCCTGGGCCAGCTCCCTGAGCTCGGACAGCGCCTCTTTGAGTTCGTTCGCCGCGTCGCCGAGGGCCGCCTTCAGCTCTGCGTCGCCGTCGGCCGCGGACTCGGCCATGCGCAGCGCAAACGACAGCGCCAGCAGTCGCTGTTGCGCGCCGTCGTGCAGGTTCCTCTCAATCCGCTGGCGTTCCACATCAGCAGCGCGAACGATCCGCGCCCGGGAAGCCCGGACTTTTTCCAGTTGCGCGCGCACTTCGGCCTGCAGCCGGGCATTGTCGATGGCGAGTCGCGCCGCAGCAACGGTCGCCTCTAAAAGCTCGGGCTCATCGCTCAGCGACGCGTCGTGAACCAGCGCAGCCACCGGCTCACCTCCCTGGTCGACTGTGGTCACGGACGACCCGGTCCCGGCCTCCGGCAGCTGCGCGGGCTGCCCCGAGGCATCCACGTACACGCGACCGCCCGACGGGGACGGTACCCGGTAGAGGACCCGGATCGTCGGGTCGCCCAGAACCCGGGCCAGCGCGGCGTCCAGGTGCTCGGCAGGTGCGGCCCGCTTGCCCAGCTCGACAACCAGGTCTCCGACCGCGCCACGCCTCAGCCGGGTTCGCAGCAGGCCGATCAGAAAGCCGAACGGAAGCGCGGCGGCGGGTGCAGACCCGACAGCGGCGAGCACCCCGGCACCGCCCAGCCACCCCACGCCCGACAGTTGTTGCACGGCGAACCACACCCCGACCGGCACGCCCGACCAGACCAACGGCGCCAGCACTCTGCGGCCAGGGGGCGTGGCTCGCCGCCAGTGGCTGATCACCGTGGCCACCACCACCGCGACGAGTGCCACCGTGGGCACTGACGCGACCCGCATTATCTCAGCGTTGAGGTGCTGCGTTCCTAGCACGCCGAATACGTTGTGGATCCAGGCGTACGGCCTACTGAAGACCGGGTGCCAGGTAAGCGCGTTAACAAGCAGGAGGGCCAGGGCCCACCCGTAGGCCAGGGCTACGACCAGCCGGTCACGGCGGTCGCGCAGCCGCCCGCTCGGAAACGACACGAACGCGTGGGCGAGTACCGCCGCCCACATGTTGTTCAGCGCCGCGCCAACCGAAAACGCCAGCGCGTTAGGGATCCACGACACCCGGACGGCGAACCACGCCAGGCCCACAGCCATCATCAGCAGGCCTATCCGGCTCTGCGGTCTGCGCCAGGCGCCCACCCACCCGACGGCCAGGAACGAGGCGCCCGCAGCGTTAGCTGCCAGATCGACTGGGATGTCCACCGGCCCGTAGTCATGGACGGTCAAGTACGGGCCGGCAATAGACAGAATGACGATGGCGAGCCCGGCGAGGCCGATCAGGATAAGGGACCGCCTGGACACGCCCCGCCTCCCATCAGCAGCCTGATCGCCGATCCGGACAGGTCTTCCTTGGCCACGAACGGCAGGCCAGCCCGGGCAAGATCGGCCTCGTAGGCTGAGACATCCCGGCTGGAGGTGAGAACAATGGCGGGTGGCTGTGGCCGGGCTGCCAGCAGCAAGTCAGCTACCTCGAACCCGTCAGCATCCGGCAGCTGCACATCGAGCAGTACCACGTCAGGCTGCACCGCGCGGACCTCCGCGACGGCACTGGCTCCGTCCACCGCCTCCCCCACAACCCGGAACCCGTCCGCGGCGAGGACGGCCCGAGCCCACACGCGGAACGCTTGATGGTCATCCACGATCACGATCCGGTTCATCTCACGCCGATGATCGGATAAAAGCACAGGCGGACGCATCGGTGCTAGCACTTATCCAAGCCGCCCAGGGCTACGCGCCGGCACCTACCTGGGTCGCGGGCTCACGCCGATGTGCAGAGCAGTGAGCCACCCGTACCGTCCGAAGGGTTCTGGCGTACGGGAGGGCAGTGACCATGGCCGTGACCACCGAAATCCCAGTCAGCCGCCCAGCGCGGGCGGGGCACCGACAGCGTCCGGTTGCCCTCGTGGCCATCGTGATAGCGGTGACAGCGGTGCTGGTCGTCATCGCGGTCTCGCGTGCGCGGGCACCCGCCCCAAGCGGCCACGGGACGGGGACATCCGTCACAGTGCCGCACCCCTCGCCGGGACCATTCGGAAGCTGAGCGCCAACCTCCGAAGCGGACGGTGAGCAGCGACGCGGGCGCTCCCGCGCTCGAGATGAGGTCGGCGGACCGGTGTAGCCGACTGTGATTCCTGACGGACTTTTCGCCGGAAACGCGCAGTGGCGGCTATCAGTTCTGGCAACGTTGTGCGGCGACGGCTCCTGAATCGATGTCGGCGCCTGACGCGCGCCCGGTACGCCATTTGGGCCGGCCGTCACGCCGCTCGCTGCCCTGCGCCGCAGCGATCTGCGATCCGGGCGACGGGCCCGGTGGCGACTGGCCGGCGGAAGGACCGCGTTGTCACAGCACCGGAAGCGGCGGCCACAAGTCCGGCGCCCTAGGCGCAGGAGGGTGGGCGACTTCCTGGTCACTGCGTCAGCGGCAACAGTGGCCATAGTGGCCGCGACGCTCGTCATTATCACGGGCAGGCCCGGCACATCGAATGACCCACTCGCTGAGGCTCTGGCCGGGGTGCAGAGAGGCGGCGCCGGCGCCAGCTTGGAGGTAGAACGCCAGGAGGTGGTTCAGGAGGTCGCGGCCACAAACGCGTTCAGCGTAATGAGTCCCCCGAAGATAAGCGCGACCTTCCAGCGATGCGTGGAGTCCGCTGCCGGGGGGACCGCGATACTGCCACTCAATTACGCCACCATCGTGAATTTCTTGATCGGGCACGGTTATACCTCGATAGCCGCCGCGGGCATCGCGGGCAACATCCATCAGGAGTCCGGGGGTAACCCCGAATCGGGCGATGCGGCCGCCGGCGGCCTAATCGGCTGGACCCCGCTGCCGAGCGGCTACATTACGGGGAACCCAACGGCGGACTTGCAGACCCAACTGGCTGCCTTGCTGACCTTCAACGATCACCTGGCCGCCTTCCTGCCGGCGCTGAATGCGACGACGACGCCCGCCGACGCGGCCTACGTCTACATGATCGACTTCGAGCGGCCGAGCTTCCCAGCGGCCAGCAACCGAGAGGACTCGGCCATCGCGGTCGCCGGCGCCTGCGGTTTCGCGACGTGACCGGGAGTCGACCGTCCGCACTGCTCGCGAGCTATTCGTCAGCACCTCGTACGAGGGTGGGATTCCGCCAGACCTTCAGCACGGCGCTCGCGTCGCGGCTGTCGCGCTGTTGAAGCGCCCATACAGCGCGGCATCCGGTCGAGCAGCGCTCCAAGATGCCCGCTAGCGTGTCGGTGCCTGGTGCCGCCCCTCCCTTCGATTGGAACCCGCACTACGCGTGCCGGCCGATTCCGCATGACGCCGGACAGGCGCGGGAATCCTCATCGGCTCGACAACTGCAGCGAGCGCACGCCGGTAGACCTGCTCATAGCCGGCCGCCATCAGGTCGGTAGTGAAGTTCTGCTGCATATGCTTCCGGCATAGCCAGGGATCGAGGCGCCGGGCTTGATGGATCGCGCCAGCCAGCTCGCCCGGATGATCGACCAAGACTCCGGTCTGACCCGGCAGGATGAGTTCCGGAGCGGCACCGCGGCTCAGCGCTACCACGGGCGTGCCGCAGGCCATTGCCTCGATCATGACCAGGCCAAATGGTTCTTCCCAGCAGATGGGGAACACCAAGCAGGTCGCACGCGCTAGTAGATCGCGCTTGGCGGCCGCATCAGCGATGCCGAACATCGTGGTGTCTGGGCCGAGCCTGGGCTGGACCTCGCGGGCGAAGTACGCGCGTTCGACCGGCTCCGAGCACTTTCCGGCCAGCACGATCGGCAGCCCGGCTTCGCGGGCGGCCTCGATGGCCAGGTGAGGCGCCTTGTCCGGATGAAACCTGCCCAGGAACAGGGCGAACTCGTCCTTCTCCGTCCGGAATGGGAACGTGTCAACGCGGATCGCGTTATGTACTGTTGCTGCCCATGGCAGCCCCGGCGCACTAACGCGCTGAGCGTCAGAGATCGCGACCAGGTCGACGGTGCTGCCGAGCGCGCCGTAGTACGTACCATATTCGCCGGTGCTTGGGCCATGAACGGTGATCACTGTCGGGGCAGCCCGGCCTCGGGCCAGTAACGGGCCGGCGAGGGTGTGGTCGTGTACCACGTCGGCATTGAGATCCTCTAAAAGCTGCGCGACCTGAGCTGCGTGCACGACCTCGGGAAGCGGCTCACCCAGCTGTTCTGCAGGTGGCCGCGGATAATACGTGGCGAGAAACCGCTGCGCGCGTGTGCGATGCCGGCCTGCGCCGATGAGGGTGACCTGATGGTCTCGGTCAATCAGGGCGTCGACCAGGTCAGCCACGACAGCTTCGACTCCGCCGTAAGCCGTCGGCGGAACGTCGAAATATGGCGGGGCGATCATCGCCACGTGCAAACGCTTGTTTCCCGCGCCCACCGTAGGAATGTCGGTGAGAGTCAGGCCAGGCGGGTTCACTGGGGTGCCTCCTTCTGTCACTGGTGTCCGGTGCAGCTTGCGCCGGCGCCCAGGAACCAACCCGCTCCGCGAGGAGGTTATCGGTTCCCGTGCCGCGCAGTAGTAACAACGCCAGCAAATGGTCGGCCTGGCGATCGCGGTCCTTGAAGAATGAAAGGACGGCGAGACGAACGGCGGAACAAAAATGGTGACACATTGCACATCATCGAAGGTCACAGGTAGCGCATATGGACAGCTGTCTTGAGAGCTGCATCCTCAGCCGCGACTGACGTTGCGCCTCTCTGGGGGGAGAACGATAGGGCCGGCCGCGACGCCCAAGCGTGGGCGCAAACTAATTGGACTAGCGAACTTCCAGCGCCAATGCTTACTAGCGTGAAGGAAGTCGTCATCCCCGCTGGGTCGGAACGTTCGGAAAGCGTCGCCTTCGCCGCATGCGTGGCTGCGATCCTGGAATGCTCGCTGAGTGAGGTTCCCGCCCCGCGCGCCGATCAGGATGCGCCGCCGGGCTGGCTGTTGTCGCGATGGCTGGGTGGCCTCGGACTGGGCCTGGCGCCGGTAGCCGACGCTCGCTCGTTTTCGTGGGCGGGTCCCTGGATTGCGCGGCTCAGGGCGGCAGGTAGCGGCGAGCGTCGCCCTGTCGTCATGTACGGGGTGCCCTCAGGGGTCGTCTTTGACCCCGCCGGGATCACGCCGGATTCGGAGTGGCAGATCGAGGACGGCTTCTTGCTCGCCGCCACCGACATCGCGCTTGCCCGCCCGCCCCGCCCGGACCCGGCGGCGATGTCCGGCGCCGTGCATGAGCTATGGATCGCGACTGCCGCCGGAATGCCGGCACGCCAACTCCAGCGGGCCACCGCGCTGGCCGGGCACGGACTGGAAGGTGATCGGCACGTCGCAGGCACTGGCACGTTCCCTTCCGGGTTGCCTGGCAGCGCGCTGACGCTCATCGAAGCCGAGGTGTGCGAGTCCTTCACACCGCCACTGGGCGCCAACGAGCACCGCCGCAACATCGTCACGCGGGGGATTGACCTGAGTGCGCTCGTCGGCTATGAGTTCGCCATCGGCGACGTCCGCTGTCGCGGCATGCGTCTGTGTGAACCGTGCACCGTCATCGATGGGTACGCCAAGCGCCCGATCCTGCGGAGCCTGATTCACCGCGGCGGCCTGCGCGCCGACATTTTGTGTGACGGTGACATCGCCGTCGGAGACCTAATCCGCTCGACTCCAGACAGGATCATGAGCGACCGAGGTTCTTCCGCGCTTTAATTCGCAAGCTGGCCTGCGGTCTCGTGATGGACGTGGGCGCGCCGCGGCACCGCTCGGGAAGACGAGCGGCAGGGTGTCGAGCCCAACCAGACCCGTCGGCCACTGCACCAGGGGAATGAATCCCGGTGCCAGCTCGTAGTCGGGAATGCGGCGGTGCCACTCGGCCAGCACCTCGCGCATCTCCATCCTGGCGAGGTGGGAGCCGAGACAACGGTGCGGCCCGCCGCCGAACGCGTGATGCCGTTCCTGGCGGCGCAGGTCGATCTCGTCGGGATCGGAGTGCTCGTCCGGGTCCCTGTTCGCGACCGCGATGGCGACCTGGACCTCCGAGCCCGCGGAGATCGTGTGACTGCCCATCACGACGTCCTTGCTCGCGACTCGCGGCAGGAACACCACCGGGCCGTCCATGCGCAGCAGTTCCTCGACCGCGTCCGGGATGACCGACGGGTCGGCAGCGATCTGCTGTCTGAGCCGTGGTTGCATCGCGAGTGCCGCGAAGGCCGTGCTCAGCGCCGAGGTCACGGTGTCCAGCCCGGCCAGGACGAACAGGAATGACAGGCCGAGCAGCTCCTCGTCGGATAGCCGTTCCTCGCTGGTGTCGGCCAGCAGACGGCCGAGCAGATCCTCGGTGGCGTCCGGATGCCGGCGCCGCGTCTCGATGTGGCCGACGAGGTAGGTGAACAGCTCGGCACCCACCCGGATCATTTCCTCGGTCGGCTGCCCGCCGCTCAGGATCGGGCTGCCCAGCAGCCCTTCCTTCCACGCGATGAGCCGGTCGCGGTCCTCCATCGGCAGCCCGAAAAGGGTGAGGAACACCTCGGCCGGCAGCGGGACGGCAAGTTCGGCGACGAGATCGCAATGTCCGCGCTCGACAAACGAGTCGATCAGCGTGCCGACCAGCGCACGCACCCTGGGCTGCCAGCCAGTGGCCTCGCGCGGCCCGACGAACGGCTGCAAGATGCGCCGGTAGCGGGTGTGCTCAGGCGGGTCGAATGCGATCGGCACCATCGGCAGCGGGCTGCCCACCATGTCGAACGCTTGCTTCGAGGAGAACAGCTCAGGGTGCTTGAGCGCGTACTCGACATACTCACTGGAGCTGAGCACGTACCCGCGCGGGGTCTTGATGACCGGGCCAGCCTCTCGGATCATCCGGTAGGCCTCTGTCCGGTTCTCCGCCATCGGCAGCTGCCTGAAACGCAGCGCGCCTTCGGTTAAGGCAGAATCCTGGCTCATGATGTCTCCGGCCGGGCCAGATCGCTCAACTACTCAACTACCGGTCGTCGGCACCACGATAACCGGGATCGTCAGCTGGTGAGCAGTCGGCAAATCCGGACGTGAGGCAGGCTGCGGCGACTGCCAGCCGAAGCGACCACGTTCCCCGCCACCTGTAGGAAGGGAACGGGGTCGTGTCGCGTACCCACGCCAGCCTGGCGCAGCGCTATGGAATAGCCAGGCCGACGCCGTCACGCGGGTGGGACCCGCCGGGCGCTTACCGAGCGGTAGGCCCTGGGACTAGCGCCTCAGTGCGCATTCGGTGAGCAAGGTCAGTGAGGAGTGCAATGACCTGCTTGGCTTCGGCGTCTGCTACGTCGCCGAGCGCGTTCCGCAGAACGTCGTCGGCATTCCGGGCGCTGTGCCTGGCGACCTGCTCGAGATGGGCTGCCGTCAGCCTGACGAGCGTGCGGCGACGATCGGCCGGGTCAGCCGTGATCTCGGCTATGCCCTTCACTCGCAGCTTGTTGACGGACTCCGACACGTAGCTCTGCGGTAGTCCGGTCCTCGCAGTGATGTCTGAGATTGAGCTTCCCGGACTGGCGAGGACATCCCGCATAACGATCAGAGCGCCGACCGGAAGGGTGGCGCCTAGTGCCGCAACTCCGTCGTCATTCGGATCGTCGTCCCGCATGGCCCGTTCACCCAGGCGGGAGAGCTGCCGGCCGAGCACGATCAGATCAAGCGCCTCCATACGCAGATGATACATCTCTCGCGATGCATCTGAATGAGATACACCTCAGGCTGGGGTGAGCGCCATCGGCTGCCGGCCTCAACTGAGATCGGCTTGACTGCTTCGAGGGCTGCGATGGCGACGCAGCCCTCGATGGTTCTCCAGCGATAGATACATCGTCTAGGATGTATCTCCAGGCGATATATTTGAGGGCCTCGGGCGCGCGGGAGCCCGCTCAGCTGAACGGCGGTGTCGTACACTGTGCGGGGTTCATTCTGCGCTCGTAGCTCAACGGATAGAGCATCTGGTTGCGGATCAGAATGGAATGCGGCTGTAGCTCAGCGGAAAGAGCAACTGGCTACGGACCAGTAGGTCGGGGGTTCGAGTCCCTCCAGCCGCGCATAACAGCAGGTCAGAGTCGGTGCCGAGGTCAGGCACTGCGCAAGAGTCAGGGCCACACCGCCAGTCCGGCGGGTGGCCCTGAACCAATTCCGGCGCGATTCGATGTCACTTCTTGTCACACGCCGTTGTGGATCTTCGTAACGACGGCCAGTGCCACAGCTAGATTCTCAGGCCGGGCGTGGGTGTATGTGCGTTCGTTGACGGCTGCCGTGTGACCGCACCACGTGGCCCTATGTGAGACGGCACGACGCTGACTGCCCGGCTCGCTGCCGCTGGCTACCCGCCGGTGATCTGGATAAGCGGGTTATCCGCCGGGTTGAGCCAGGTCAGGACCGAGAGTAGTTCGGACTGCGGCAGGGAGACGCAGCCGGCGGTCGATCCGCCGGTATCGACGTGAAGGAAGATCCCGCTGCCGAGTCCCGGCGTCCTGGCAGCGTTGTAGGCGATGACCGCGCCGTAGTTGTAGGCGGGCACGTTGTCCATCGGCTCGGGGCTGGTGCCAGGGTCCTGCGTGCGGGCGTCTACCCACTCGTTGTACAACGGGCTCAGCGGGTCGTCGTCCCAGTAGTCATAGGAGTAGACGTTCCGGTAGGGGAACGACACCCCAGGGTTCGGCAGCACCCCGAAGAAGAAGCTGAAGGGGTAGGTACCGGACGGCGTCTTGCCGTCCCCTTCCCGCTTCGTGCCGGGTGCCGCGATGCCGTTGTACCCCACCCGCGCGGTCCACGGCCCGAACTTCCCGACCCAGCCCGAGCTGGTGAGGTCGTATGCGGTCAGTGTCGCGTACGTGCTGCCGTAGCTGGCCGTCACCGTGATGAGCTGGCTCTGGGCTGCCGTCGCAGGCGGAGCTACTACGGTCGCGGCGCCGATGCCGCCGCCGATACTGCCGCCGAGGCTCGTCCAGCCGCTGGACGTGTGCATCCAGGCGGCGTGATCGAAGCCTTCGGCAACGAACTCCGGCGTCAGGTCGTTTGTGGCGGCTATCGCCGGGCCGCCGATCAGCTGCCCGCCTAGTGCTTGTGCCTGGCTCCAGAACGCCCCGCCGTTGTCCGCCGTCCACAGCTGATGGTCGGTGCCCGCGCAGGCGAAGATGGCTGTCCCGATGTCTGGCTCGAAGACGGCGGCCGGGCTGCCGATGCAGTACCAGGGCAGCTGGGAGAACACGGAGCTCACCGCCGGGGAGGGCAGCGCCCGCGTCCATACCTGCCCGGTGGTGCCGGTGACGAAGAACGTGACTATCTGCCCGACTTGTGGATAGCCCACGATCGACGCGGCGGGGGCCGCCGACAGCACTCCGCCCAGGCTTGTCCACGGCTGAGTGAACTGGGGCAGACCCGAGGACGGGAGCGCCGCCGAGTTCTCCCACAGCGCATTGTCCTGGCCGCGGCAGGCCACCGTCAGCGTGTAGCCAGTGGTGGAGGTGCCGGTGATCACCGCCGCCGGTCCACCGACGCAGAACGCCTCATCACCTGTGATCCCAAGCGGCTGCCACCCGATCGTCAGCGACCGGACAAACAGCTCCCGGTTGGCGCCGGTCGCGACAAACAGTGGGTCCGCCGGCGCGCTGCCGCTTTGGCTCGCGGCAGCAGCGACCGCCGGCGGAGCGATGATGCTGCCTCCAAGCGGCTGCCAGCCGCTGCCCAGCTGCGGCGCCTGCACCCACAACTGGCCATCAGTGCCCTCAGCCCCTAGCGCAACCGCAGCCGGCTGATTGTCAACGATTCCTGTCAACGTGTATGCGCTGCTGGCCGCCGAACTAGCCGGGGCAAAGCCCACTACTGCCCCGCAGAGCACGGCGATAGCCCCCGCCGCTAATGCCGCGCGTCGCAAGCGCAGCTCGCCAATAACCGATAGTGGTCTCATTGCTCGCCCTACAGGTGGCCGTGCTTAGACTCTGACCGCTGCGCTATGGTTTGCGGCTGATGTGAGGTACACGCAGATAATGGCGCATCCGTCCCGCTGCGACAAGAGGATGCTCAGGCGCGGACTACCGCGATACCGTCCGTGGCTGGCTGGGCTCACCTGACTGAGCCTCTACAGCGCAACGGACTGCAAATCCACGACGCCGAGTTGTTCAACGACCGACTACAGGAATCGCAGGACTTCTTGGACAACGGAATGACCCCGAACCCTCGTTAGGGTTCGGGGTCATTCCGGTCTTGCGCGGTCTGCCAGGCAGGCCTGATAACCGTTCGAACGTACGGACTATGTGCGCCTAGCTAGCCACCCGAGGCCCCATCGAAGCCCGCCAGCGCGGGCACGAACAGCGCCGCGTCGACTGTTCCCAGGCCGCTTGCGAGGTCGTAGCCGGGGGCGGCGCTGAAGCCCGTCACGGTGTACGTGTTGTTGTCGCTGTTGGTGAACGGCCCGAAGGTGTTGTTCCCCTGGGTGACATCCACCAGCCCGTTACCGTACTGAAGGTGATACAGCGCATTGTTGATGTTCCCCAGCCTGTGGCCCGCCATCTGGTCGGCCAGGGCGACGATGCCGGCGAACTCTGGCGTCGCCTCGCTCGTGCCCGCCACCAAGTGCCAGGGGCCCCTCGCCGACTGGGAGTCACTGGGCAGGTAGGTGTGGTAGAAGACAACGGCGCCGTCGACCGCAGCGCTCATGCTGATGTCCGGCGTGCCACGCGACGACCCGGTGACGCCCTTGACCCGTGCCTGGAAGCCCGGGCGGCCGAAGACCGCTGACACGCCGCCACCGCCCGCCCCGCCGCCCACGGTGTTCAAGTCGTTCCACACCACGTCCGGAGCCAGGCGGTTGCCGGCGTCATCCAGCGTGAGCATCGTGCCGCCGATGGACGTGACGAGCGGATCGGACGATGGCCAGCTGTTTACCGGCATCGTGTACAGGTCCGACAGGTTGAGCTGGAAGTTGGTGGCGCCCTGGTCGCCCGAGCCGGCCAGCACAGTGACGTTGTGACTGCGGGCGTTTTCGAAGGAGCTCCGCAGACCGAGCAGATCCTGCGCGGTCCGGAACGTCTGCTCGGTGGCACCGAAGCTCTGCGAGATCACGTCGCCGATGCCGTGGTCGATGGCAAAGTTCTCCGCCTGGACGATCTCCGGGAAGCCTGTGACGCCTTCCGTTTCAGCGACCGGCGTCTCCTCCAGGACAATGTTCGCACCGGGCGCGAACACATGGCTCCACTCGACATCCAGCGTTGTCTCCGCCGCCCAGCCAGTCATGACGGAGTCGTTCGGGTCGAACGGTGGCACGGTGCCGGCATCCTGGCGGACCTGGAAGCTCGGCGGGTCAGGAATGCCGAACGCCTGGTCAAAGGCGTGGAGGTCGTTCTGGATGGTGGGGGAGCCGAAGCTGTCCACGATGAGGATAGTCTCGCCCGTTCCGTCAATGCCGGCCTGGAACAGCGGTGCCAGGTCGTACGCCTTGACGAGCTGAAATGGCTGATAGCAGTGGAAGCCAAAGAGGATGTTCAAGCACTGGGATGTCGTCGGAGGGTTATGGAGCGCCACCGCCAAAGGGACCTCGTGGATCAGCGGCTGAACGGCAACCGTCGTCGCCACTATCGGAGTGCCAGCCCACACAGCAGTGGCGGCAACAAGGCCGGCACTGGCCACGACGGACGCCGGCCTGCGCCAGCTCAGCCCGCCGTCCCAGCGCCGCCCTCGGTCCAGGCCGGCGCAAGATCGGCGGCGCCGCCCCGATGTCGGGTCAATCGGCTGCGGGTCGCCTTTGATGTCGTCGTCACGTTGCGCCATCGCAACTCCTTTTCGCTGGCCCGAGACTCCGGTCGGGCATCACCTGGATCGTGGCGGAGGCCTTAGGTTCTGTCAATGGCCTCTACATTCACTCCCGCCACGCCATTCCCACGAGGTGAGGGCACGTGGCTCAGGTGTAACGACCGGTCGATGGCCGCCTGGTGGCCACTTTTGCCGACGCCGACGGCAGCGTCCATCGGGCTGATTCAGGACTGATGAGGGCCCGGGGTAACCAGTAATTGGAGGATCGCGGAGCATGACTACGAGGGCGGGCACCCGGGCGACCGTCGGGCGGGGTCGGGACAGCCACGATCTGATCCGCGTGCACGGCGCGCGAGAGAACGATCAGCATAGAGATCCCGAGGCGCCGGCTGACGGTGTTCAGAGGCGTTTCCGGCTCGGGCAAGACTTCCCGGTGTTCCACTCGATCGCCGCGGAGTCGCAGCGGCTTACGAGATCGAGGTCATTGAGATCGGCAGCCCGGTGA
>Ga0126381_100004557_pt1 | contig 15113 bp, 21 predicted proteins | sample PanSoiMetPlot_28_FD_96465 | JGI IMG/M metagenome (GOLD analysis project Ga0126381, IMG submission 96465) | Tropical forest soil microbial communities from Panama - MetaG Plot_28 | ecosystem: Environmental > Terrestrial > Soil > Tropical forest > Bulk soil | place: Panama | collected 2016-02-17
CGCTGGCGCAATGCATTGGCAGCCCGCTCCTCACCGATCCGGCCGATGCCGCCCTCGTGCAAGGCCTCGACCGGCGCAGGACGACCGAAAGTCACCGTGATGCGGTGGAACCTTGGAATGCGGCGCTCCCGCGGCCATGCCTCAAATGCGCCCGCGATATAGGCCGGCACTGCCGGGGCCCCGGTATGCAGCAGCAATTGGCCGATACCGGGCAGAAAACGCTGCAGATTGCCGTCGGGTGAGCGCCAGCCTTCGGGGAACCAGACCAGCGCGTGGCCACTTTCAAGGACCCGAGTGGCCGTTTTCAGGGCTGCGGCGGGGTGCCTTGAATCGACCGGGAATAAATGAATGGCCCGCGAGAGCAGGCGTGAGAGCGGGTTGGAGAACAAGCGCAATACGTCCCCGGCCCAGTAAATCTGCCCGAGCCGGCGCCATGGCAAAGCCGCCGCAATCGCCGGAGCGTCGAGGTAACTGACATGATTCGGCGTGATCAGGAATGGCCCCGTTCGCGGGATCCTCTCGAGGCCGGTAAACCGCAGCCGGAACGCCGCACGCATGACGAGCCGATTCAGCGCGTAGAGCAGCAAGCCCAACGCCGTGAGCAGGGTGCCGGTCGGAGCCAGCCAACGCTCTATGTCAAGCGCGAGTGCCGGTCCTTCCTGCGCCAGCGTACGCAGGCCGATCCGACGATCGATCGAGAGGCGCAGCAGATCGCGGACTGTTGCAATCGCAGCGATATCGGTGTCCGACAGACGGATGCCCAGCCGGTCCTGCAATAAGATCGTCAACTCCATCCAAGCGAACGAGTCCAGGCTCAGATCGAGGCTGAGATCGGTATCCAAATCGAGCGCCCAATCTGGGTAACGTTGCCGCAGCAAAGCCCAGACCGCGCCAGCGGTTGCATCGCGCAACAGCACCATATCTTCTGCCGTCATCGCCCGCACAGCACGCCTTCCGGCTGCCGCAACCGTTTGTGTATAGAGGGACGGTAGCAGAAAGCGCCGGTATTTCCCGAGCCGGGTCCGCGGCAATGGCTGATCGGTCAGCGCAAATCCTGATAATCGCTCGTGGGAAGGCAGACGCTGGGCCACCTCCCCGAGGATGACGCGAACACCATCGCGCAGGTTTGTGGCGCCGCGGTCCCGCAGCTTGACCGGATCTGGGCGCACAAGCGCGACGAGTGCCCCTTTGTTCTCCAGTACAGCGATCTCCACTATCTCGGGCGCGCTGCCATAGATCCGCTCGAGATCTTCCGGTAGCACTTTCTTGCCACCGCCCAGCACCAGAACTTCCTTGCTCCGGCCGGTGACGAACAGGAAATCATCGCGATCGATAAAGCCGAGATCGCCAGTTCGAAACCATCCATCCGCAGCGAACGCAGCGGCATTGGCCTCGGGATCGTCGAGGTAGCCTTTGGTGATCGAACTGCCGCGCAGCTCGATCTCGCCGAGACCCCGCTCGTCGGGATGCGCAATCCGAACCTCGCCATCGGCGAGCGGGCGCCCGGCGCTGCCAAAACGACGGTCGTTGGGACGATTGCCGGTGAACAGTGAAGCGGTTTCCGCCAAGCCGTATCCCGAGAGCACCATCCATCCGAGTGCTTCCAGCCGTTCTTCGGTTTCCTTCTCCAGACGCGCGCCTCCCGAAACCAGCAAGCGCAGGCGCGGTGCGACCGCGTGCCGAACCGGTGCAAACAGTAGGCGCCCTAGAGGCAGGCCGCTTGCCCGTCGAACGAGAACCGTCAAATTTAGCAGCATGTGGTAGAGGAGGCGAAGAAGGCGGCGGCCTTCGAGACGCGCGGCGATCGCTGCCGAGAGCGCTTCACAAAGGCGCGGTACTCCGATAATCGCCGTCACATTTCCTTCGCGCAGTGCCCTCGCGAGCACCGGTCCGGTTGTGCCGCCCGGCAACACGATGGTTGTTCCGAGGGTCAATGTCGTCAGCATCCCGACAACGAACGGATAAGCGTGATGGAGCGGCAAGGGCAGCAGTGCGCGATCGCGCGGGCCGACGGCAGCCATTTGCTGCAACGCCGCGATATTGGTCGCGATGTTGTGGTGGGTCAGCACGAATGCCTTTGGCGAACCGGTCGTGCCGGATGTCCAGGACAGCACTGCCGGTGCGTCGGCTGCCGGGATCGCCAGGTCTTCGGTTTGCTTGCCAGCTGAGGACTGCCGCGCCGCTGCAACCGGTCCGCTGCGCGCGACCTCATCGACCAGAAGCGCGGTCACATTGTGAGCCCGCAAGATGGCGCTGCTCGCCTCGAGGTGACGCGCAGTCGTGACGATCAGCCCGGCACCGCTGGAATTGAGCACGGCATCAAGCTGCTCCGAGTCGGCCAGATCGTCGATCGGCACTAACGTCCCACCCGACGCCAGCACACCCAGAGCTGTCGCGATCCAGAGCGGCGAGTTCGGTGACCATAACGCGACTGCGACGCCGCTACCCACCCCACGGTCACGTAGGCCATGAGCCCAACTCAACGCCCGCTCCGCGAGGACCTCACTGTCCCATGTCACGACGCCAGCGGCGAAAGAGATGACCGCGGGGTGCGCTCCCCGCGCAGTGAGCTCGCGCAATAGACCCCCGATAGTCCAGGGAACAATCACAAGGGCTCCCTCCTGCTGTGCTTCTAGTGAGACAGATAGGGCACAAGCGGAATATTTCGTTGATCCATGTCAATGAGCGCGCTGCGGGCGCGGCTAGCTTTGCTTGGCGTAGTATAGGAGGAGGCGTTGAGGGCAAGAGATGTGATGGTCAGAGCCGTGGCGACCGCATCGCCCGATACCACGGTCGACGGACTGGCGAGGCTGATGATCAATCTCCGCATTAGTTGCGTTCCGGTCCTGGACAATGACGGGCGGCTTATCGGGATCGTCACCGAGGGCGACTTGCTGCGCCGTGTCGAGATCGGGACGTCGAGCCATCGGCCGCGCTGGAGCGAGCCGTTTTCGTCGAATTCGCAGCTGGCCGCCGAATACATCAAGTCGCACGCCAGGCGCCTAGCGGACATCATGACGCGTGAGGTCTTCAGCGTTGACGAAACGGCAACGCTCCGCGAGATCGTCGATCTGCTCGAGGAAAAAAAGATCAAGCGCGTGCCGGTCATGCATAACGGCAAAATTGTTGGCATTGTCAGCCGCGCCGACCTGCTAAAAGTGCTCGCCAGCGGCGGAGCCGAAACGGCCGATAAAGAGCGAGACCGCACGATCCGCCGCTTAGTGCTCGCCGAACTGCGGGAACAAAAATGGTCGGACGCCGGTGAAGGCCGCGTCGTCGTGACCGACGGGGTCGTCCATTTCTGGGGTATAGTCGCATCGGAGAATGAACGGCGAGCGCTACGCGTCGTCGCCGAGAATACCCCGGGCTTTCGCGGCATCGAGGACCATACCGAATTTGCGCAAGATCAGCGTGTTATGTGAGCCCCCGCGACCCAGCCCGCCTGCCCAAGATGACGGATGACCAGCAAGCCGTTATCGCCTTTCTGAGCAGGCCGTCCTCCTACGGGCTGGCAATAGAACGGGTCGATGTCATTGAAACGCACATATCGCTAGTGTTTCTCGCCGGCGACCGCGCTTACAAGCTGAAGCGTGCCGTAAAATATCCTTACCTCGACTTCTCGGCCTCGGAACAACGCCGGTGGGCTTGCGAAGCGGAGCTCGCTCTGAACCGCCGCACAGCGCCGGCTCTCTACCTCGAGGTCCGAGCCGTTGTCAGGTTGGCCGACGGCAGAATCGCCTTCGCAGGCGCCGGCCCAGCAATCGATTGGGTCGTGGTCATGCGGCGCTTTGAACAAGCATCATTGTTCGACGCTCTCGCGGAGAGCGGTGGACTGAGCGCAGTTTTGATGCGCGAGCTCGCCAGCCATATCGCCGATTTCCATGCAATCGCCGAACGGCGGCACGATTGCGGTGGTGCAGCAGCGCTGACCGCAATCGCAGAGATGAACCATCGATGTTTGATCGAACCGCAGCACGCCGGCTTTGCTCGCGAACGCATTGACGAAATCCGCGAGAATTCATTGCAGCAGCTCGCGTCCGTGAGTGGCTTGCTCGACCGGCGGCGCGCACAGGGAAAAGTGCGACGCTGCCATGGCGATCTGCACCTTCGCAACATTTGCCTTTTCGATGGCAAGCCAACTCTGTTCGATTGCATCGAATTCTCCGACGCGCTTGCCTCGATCGACGTCCTCTACGATCTTGCCTTTTTGCTGATGGATCTCGAGCATCGCAGGCTCACTGATTTTGCCAATATCGTCTTGAACCGCTACCTCGATCTGACCGATGAGGATGACGGACTCGCGGCGATGCCACTTTTCTTGTCGTTGCGCGCCGCGATCCGTGCGCATGTCACCGCAGCGGCAATGGACCAAGCAGCGGCCGCGGAGAGAAAGCAAGAAATGGCCGCCGCAGCGCAAACTTACCTGGATCATGCGGCTCGACTGCTGCGCCCGAGCTCCAAGCGCCTTGTCGCAATAGGTGGTCTCAGCGGGTCGGGTAAGTCGACCCTCGCCGGTGTCTTGGCTCCAGCAATCGGGGCACGGGTGCTGCGCAGCGATGTGATCCGCAAGCGTCTGTTTGGGGTCGCTCCGGAAACCCGGCTCCCGGCGAACGCCTATGCGGCTGAGATATCGTGCCTCGTCTACGAGACACTCCGGCAAAAAGCGACAGCGGCGCTTGCCGCGGGGTATTCGGTGATTATCGATGCCGTCTCGCTGACACCCCAGGAACGCCGATCCTTCGCTGTAGTCGCCAAGACTGCCGCCGTCCCGTTTTCGGGACTTTGGCTTGCAGCTCCAGCGGCGGAGATGGAGCGTCGCCTTCGGGCACGACGCCACGACGCTTCCGATGCGTCGCCCGAGGTCCTCGCGCAACAGCTCCGGCAGGAGACAGGCCCGATCGACTGGGCGACCATAGATGCCGGCAGCGGACCGGAAGCCTGCCTGGCCGCCGCTCGACGTGCTCTCGCCTTAGGCTGAACAGCTTTCTGCCATCAGATCGATGGCGGTTTTCCACGGAACTTCTTTGCCTCGATCTGCTGTGCGAGTTCCACGCGCCGCGACGGGCTGAGCGCTTCTGCTCGCGCCTCCTTTGCCAGCAGTTCCGCCTCCGGCGCCCAGTCGACTCGCACGAAATATCCATCTTCCTCGAAGTGCGCCTCAATCTCGCCGTGGAAGGCGCGCATAATTGCCTCGCCAATACGGAGCGGCAGGTGGATGTCCGTGGTGTTGATCACGATCCCCTGCGAATTCTCGTTGATGTTCATAATGCGATTCAGGGGGTGCTCCTTTTTCTCAGCCTCCTCTTGATGGCGCGCCACGCGGATCATCTCGTCTTTGTGCGCACGAGCGAGATCACCGTGCAGCGTCACGATGCCGGCTGGAAATTTGTCGTTGATCCGGCGGCACGCCGCACAAAGCTGCTCATGAGCGGCCTCCGTCCTCGCGAGCCATTGCCAGCGCCCGGCGCGATAAACCGCCCTGCATTGCGGGCAGACTGTGCCCGTGTGCAACTTCTGCTGAGCTTGGTAGGGGTCGAGGATGTGATCCTGTTGGGCGTGGCCGGCAATTCGGCGCGTGGTTCTTAGCCTCCGCGGCCCGAGATTCGATTGCTTCATAAGGCCTCCACGACTTGAGGGCAGACCCGACTTCTTCGGCAATATCTTATGCAGATTTGCTCACTCATAGTGCCGTCTCCAAATTTTCCCATAAAGCCGCCGCACTCTTATTCCTAAACCGCCGCCGAATGGGATGCGTTGATCCAGGTCAAGGCACGCGCGACGACATCTGCATTGGCGGCTCCCTCAGGCCGAGCTCGCGGACCTCAGAGCTAAAGCTTGCCCGGACCGCGCAGCGCTCTCGGAAGTCGACGTGGAGTTAAGCGGCCCCTGGTGTTCGGCGAGCGCCGAAGCGAATTCGTCGAGAGTGCTGCAGGCCATCATTGGGCCGACAAGCCTCATGTTCCGGGACCTGATCTCGCCCTTGCGCGCGTAATAGGCGTCTTCGACACGACGGTAGGAGAAACCGCGGCTCAGGCCATCTTTGGGTGTCCACAAATCGAAGTCGAATCCTCCTTCCCTGGTCGCAATGACCGGTCCAACGATGGCGTTCATGCCGTCTCCTCTCTCGTAGGTGTTGGGTCAGCTCTGAGATTCTGGGGTGTTCGACGGGATAGGTTGCGCAAGGATGTTCCCCGGGCCCTCAGGATTAATAGCCGCTGACAGGGTGGGCAGCGGCGGCATGCACTTGGCGACTAGGACTGTGAAGTCGAGGATAGCCAAGCCGCGCGAGAAGCCAAGCATTCAACTCGCCCGCCACCTGCTCGAGGCGGGCAAGATGCTCCTTCATTCCTGACCTCGTGCTGCGTCATCGGCTGACGCACACATCAACGGCGTACTGCGCAGCTTCTTCTCTCGAAGCGCTTCGAGCGGCTCGGCACGGCGCCGCAATGCCAGTTGGTCGTGGATCGCCACGCTCCCTTGAGTCGGCGCCAAGCAGACGGTTGGACAGCGCGTGATCCCTTTGCTGCGGATAAAGTCGGCGACGGCAGCTTCGTATTCAGCCTGTGACATTTCCCGCTCACTCCCAGTTTCGAGAACACTCTGGTTGCGAGGCGATAATGATCGCCGGCCGGCACCTTTTTCGAAATCCGGTTTTCTCCTAAGGGAAATTGCGTATTAGCGGATTGGGCCGCTGAATCGCGACTACGCGTAACCAATTGCTCGCTCGATGGGTTGGCGCAGGCGCTTGGTTCGTCCGCGGGCGAGCTTTGCTTCGCCGCTTCGTTGATGGGATGCCGCCGTCAATCAACCGCTGATAGGGTCTTCGCGATTGCGTTGTTGCGTGCGGAAGCGCCGCGGGGAAATCATTAGCTGACCGTCCGCCGTCGGATCCGCGCCCAGCAATCGCGCGCAATCGTGCGTGCGTCCGTTCATCGACGCTCCGCGAGTGCGCCTCATCGAAGCGGAGCTGAACTCTAGTAGCGACCTTATTGACGTTCTGTCCGCCCGAGCCGCCAGGGCGCCGAAACACTTCCACGATCTCGCGTTCATCGATCGCAATGCGCTGGGTAATGGCGAGCATGGGTTCGACCGCCTCAGCCCTTGATGCAGATGAGGGGCGCGAGCGTAACGACTTTATGCGAAAGTCCTGCCAAGTGCGCCGCCTCGACAACGGCGCCGATGTCCTTGTAGGCGCCGGGCGCCTCCTCGGCGACGCCGCGCATCGAGGGCCTCTTGGTGATAATGCCGCGCTGACGAAGCTCGTCCACGACCGCCCGCCCCTGGCATTGCTTCAACGCTTGATGCCAGCTCAACCGCCGCCCCGCGCCGTGACAAGAGGATGCAAGAGCATGCTCCGGGCGCTGTGCGGGGCCAACCATGATCGCCGACGCGGTTCCCATGCTGCCGCCAATGAACACCGGCTGGCCAGTATCGGTGAATGCCGTCGGCAGATCGGGATGCCCGGCGCCGAAGGCGCGCGTTGCGCCTTTGCGGTGAACGAAGAGCCGCTGCCGCTCGCCTGAGATCGCGTGCTCTTCCTCCTTGCAGGTGTTGTGCGAGACGTCAAACAGCACCGGCAATATCGTTTCCGGAAAGAAATGCGCGAAAGTGCGCCGCGCGAGATGCGTGATGATCTGCCGGTTGGCGAGCGCGCAATTGATCGCGGCCCGCATTGCACCGAGATAGCGCTGGCTCAGTTCGGAGCGAAACGGCGCGCAGCGAGTTCGAGATCGGGCAGCGTGATGCCGTGCGCCGGTGCGGCAAGCGCCATCTCGCACAGGAACTCGGTGCCAATCTGATGGCCGAGACCGCGCGATCCACAACGGATGCTGACAACGATTTCACCGGGTGCGAGGGCGAAGCTCCGCGCCACGGTCTCGTCGAAGACCGCCGCCACCTCCTGCACTTCGAGATAGTGATTGCCCGAGCCCAGAGTGCCCATCTCCTCGCGTTGGCGTTTGCGGGCGCGGGGCGAGACGGCGTCGGGCTGCGCGCCGGGCATTGAGCCACGCTCTTCGATGCGGTCGAGATCATCGGCGCGCCCGTAGCCCTGCGGCCCACCGCGCGCCACCCGTTGAGCATCCGCTCCATCTGGCTCTCGTCAAGCGTGATCTTCCCCGTGCTGCCGACGCCGGCCGGAATCGTCCGGAACAATCCCTCGGCGAGCGCCTCTTTGTGGTCGGCCAAATCACCGACTTTGAGGCCACTCAGCAGCGTGCGCACGCCGCAGGAGATGTCAAACCCGACACCGCCAGCCGACACAACCCCACCTTCGTCCGGATCAAAGGCCGCAACGCCGCCGATCGGGTCTACTAGCTCTACCATTCCGGCTAGGTTTTTTACGCGAGCATGACGTCGCCCAGAACGTGGTCCCGTAACATCAGGCTCACTCTCAGCAGCGCGTCAGCGGCCGATTCCAGATGACCGGCGATACCGCTAATAAGGTGAAATCGCCGGCAGTCGACATCTGATCTAACAAGAGCTGCAGTGACTGCGCGTTCGCGCTCATCGGTCTCGTGCTCGATTGTCGTCAGACGATCGACAGCCTCGAGGAACTGCTGCATGTTTTCTCGCGCCCCGCCGCGGTGGACATACTGAGCTGCGCCGATAGCACGCTGAAACGCCTGCGCGCCGTCCACCAGGAGATCAGAGAGAGTCAGGAGCGGAGCCGGCAGTTCTACGCGACTCGCCGAGCCTGAGAAAAGGCCCGCCAAGAAAGCCGAGTCTTCGAGCTCGTCGGCCGCGTTGTCGGCAACTTCGAGGATTTGACGGAAGATCTCCATTCCGGGGATACGCCGAACCGTTACGCGAGTCTCCTTGACGATTTCATCGGCGCGGGTTTCGGCGAGCTTGGCTTGCTCCGCGTTCTGCACCAGTGCATCCGAACCCGAGGCTCCTTCCTGGCGTAGAGCCGCGCGTAGCCGGCTAGCAAGTTGAAGGACTATGGCCGCGTGCCGGCTGGCATTAGCGAGGAGGCGCTGCTCGGCGGAACGGAAATGATTGAAGAGCTCAGCTCGCACCTGATCGCGGATGAGCGCTGCCGATTGGCCTTTGAGCAGACCGCTGGCAGCCGTCTGCAATACATAACACAGATAGTCCTCGGCCACATCGACCCCGATCATCTCATGGAGCGGCTCACCGTAACGCAGTGGAGTCTTGACGGCCTGTTCCAACGCGTCATAAACGAGCCGCTCGCCACCCAGCGCCAAAAAAGCACGATGCCCGAACTCGTGTTCAGCCGCCCACCGCAGAATCTTCACAGCTCTTTCGTTTGGGACGAGGAGTCTCAATCGCTTGCGCGCCCTGTTCCAGTCGATCAGGAACACCAACCGAGATCCAAGGCGCTGCAAAAAACTGGCGAGTGCGGTGGTATCCTGCGCTTCAAATCGCCCGCGAGCCAAATAGAACAAGTCGCCCTTAGTAATTGCAGATCCCTGGCGCGAAGCCAGCTCGTCCCAACGTATGCCCGTCCCTTCGAGCAGGTTCTGGAAGAAGCGGAGCCGCTGCACATGGATATCGGTGTGAGTGACCACGGCGTTTGTGTCTGTGACACGGACCACGAGCACGTGCGCTTCGGTTGTGCCGAGATCATTTTGCATCAGCAGCGTGCTGCCCGAGCGCGCTGCTATCGTCTCTAAACCGGGATGATCGAATTTTAGGGGGGCCGTCCTGCTCACGCCCCGCATAAACGCAGTGAGGAGCGCCCGATCCGCCTGAGTAATGCCGTAGGCTTTGGCGCCTTCTACCTCTTCAGTCGATATTTCGCTCTGGAGCTGGTTGATCTCTTTATGCAGATCCATGATCAAGAGATGGAGACCATCCCCCGTCATCGGCCGGCCGGACGTCATCGCGGCAATACTGTCGCCGCTTATCATGTCATCGACGATCTGAGGCCGAGCTTCAACCAGCCGATCCAAACGCTGCCGATAGCGCTCGTACAATGCTGACAACTCGTTTGACTCGCTCGCAACGAGTGCAACCGGAGCGAGCATAGCCCTCAGACCGTCATCGAGGATGGCGACAAGCTTTTGGGCCCGGGGCACGTGAAAGTTGCCATGCCCGTCGCTGACGCTCTCCCCTACACTGCGGTCAAGACTTGCATCGAGGATGCCGCAGGCCTGGCGATCGATTTGTAGTGATGGCGGAACGGCCTCTCCCGGGCGTTCCGCGCAGCTGACGGCCATCTGAAGCAGGCTCAGAACATACTTAGCCCGTTCGTTGCCGACGATCGCTGCGTCTAGCAGGGCTGGCAAAACCAGCGCTTTCTCGCCCAACAAGTCGACAATCTGCGTTTTTGTCGGCATGTCATCCCCTATTACGGACGTTCGCCGAAAGGCTTGGATGAAGTCGAGACATCACCCTGGTCCGCTCGCGATTTACCGCACCGCTCTTTCCCTAGCAGCGAACGGAACGCCGACACATTGATGTGGCTCAATCCCGAAACCGAGCATGTTCCAACTGATCCTGCGATCCTCGCCCGGCAACCGGCCGGGAAAAACGCCCTCAGAGCCGGCGCGCCGATGTCCTCGCCGATAACAAGGCCATCGCGGGGGCTTTCCGCGACCCAACCGAGGGTTTTTGTTGACCTCGATCAAGGGGGCGTGGCAGCTTCGGGCATCAGGCTTGCGCCTTCGTCAATAATTCGCAGGGTACAGCAATTTCGATCCCGTTCAGAGTGATCATCGTGTACGCCGCCCTCGTTACTTGGCTGCCAGCTCAGGCGCAATATTCGGGACCTGGGCTCGAGGCCAATGTCGAGCTGACAAAGGAAGACCTCGACATCATCCGTCACACCGTCAACGAGCAGGTGCACAGCAAGCCGGTCGGCACCACCAAGTGCAGCAATCCGGAGTCGCAGAATTCCAGCAAGATAGCGCTTGTCAGGAAATTCACGCGAAACGACCAGCAATGCAAGACCCTCGATTAAAGGTTGATATAACTAAGCGCAGGCCGGTCGGGCCACAGCATTACAGGCCCAGAAGTTGTCTGCAGCCCGATGGGCAATGGCGGCTGATCTAAGTCGACATTTCCCGGATACCCGGTTCGTTGGGCGTGATCGTGCGTTTCATCGAGGCGGCGCGGATCTAGATTTGAACCGAAGTAGCGGGAGCGCAGGGACTCGCGCGGCTTAGCGGAGTCATGGCGCTGAAGCGGCCTTGAGGGATCTCGTCGGCAGCATTTGCGCCTCGTGATCGAAATCGGGCGGGGTTTACAGGATATGGGCTGCCGACCGCGGACTTGCCACCAGGCGGCGGTCGCCATCAATGACAGCCACTCCCGTCGTCCCTTGCTCCTGACAAAGCCACAGGGTTGATCTAACATCGATGGTCACCGATGCCAGGGTTGATCCACCGATCTAATCCAGGGCAAATGACCTCGCTCATCACGCTATTCGCAGGAGTGTTGAAGTCGCATGGCTGTTTGCGTTGAGATGGTCGGCGCCGGTATCTAGCTGGGCACCGTTATTTGTGGTTACCCTCTTTTCTGTTCCGACGAACTTCCTGTTGGCTGAGGCGGCAAAGAGGCTGCCGGCGGCCAGATCCTAATGCCGGCGTGTTTTTCGGAGTAGTCCGTCACGTTTCGCGGTCGCAGAGATTGCCCGCCATCTGGAAACCAATGCCTGGGTCATTGAACGTTTCGGCGTAGCCCGCCGCGTCGAGTGCGTGTGAATCTTCCGGCGTGGGACACGTGACGGTCGCGCCGACCCAGTGTTCGGCGGCCGGACCGCTGAACGCATCTAAGCGGGAAACCCTCCTCAAAACCAGGTCTCGCCCAAGAGCCGTGGAAGACCACCACGTCGATAGGCCGGAGGTGGAAGCGGAGCAATCCGCGCAGCTCACCGGTACTAATCGCTCGAGCGGCGCTTGATGTTCATGGCGCAATCGGATCAGCCCGGCTTCGATCCTGACGAAGGTGAGCGACTTGCGTTCGTATTGGTCAAAGTCGACGCCGACGTTTGCGGCCACTGCTGCAACCAAGGGCAGCAGCTCGGGGTCCACCTTTGGCCAGAAAGGCCTCAGCTCCTGCAAGAAGATGTTGGCAGTAACCGGGCCCACGCCGTAAAGGGCGAGCAGGCGTAGCTCGAGATCGTGCACGTCGCGCGACGCCTCGTGCACCTGCCAGACACTGCCACAATATTCGTCGACGAGCTTCTGGCAGTCTCGCAGGATCTGGTCTGATGTGCTGAAGTCATAACGCACATAGCCGCTTCACGCATGATCGGGTTGACGAGAAAGTCCCAGCCAGCGGCGAGAATATCGCGCGGCGCCGTAAGCCGATGAGCGGCGGAAAGCCTCAAAGCTATGACGATGGTTTCGCTGATATCGTCGCCAAACAAGAGGCTGGCGAGAAACCACCGGAAATGCTGCTGGTCGTCATGCGTCGAAAGGTCGATGCCGAGCTCTTCGGAATACAGCCGACTTTGTTTCAGCTGGACAAGATCGGTCATCGCCGATTTGTTCCTGTACGGGTGCGATGAACCTCGCGTCACCGGCGCGGGAATTTGCGCGCTTGGTGAAAAGTTGCCTCCGGCAATGTCACGATGACGTTACAGTCAGCAGCCGCATTTGTCGCTTCCGCCATTAGACCTTCACTACAGCGCTCCGGTGATATTCGCTGGGGCGGCGCCTCAGACGTCACTTCTGCCGCCCGCGCGAGGAGATCGGTGACCTCCTCATCGCTCATCTGATGGAAATCGCGATAGTAGAGGCCGATTGCGCCGAACATGAGGGGCGTTTCGAGGCAGATGGCCTCGTCGGCCTCTTTGCGGAAATGCGCGAGCATCTCCGGCGACGCCACCGGGACGGCGAGCACCAAATGTGCAGGGTTCCGCCGCCGCACCGCTCACAACGCGACCCGCATCGTCGCCCAGTAGCAATGCCGTCGTCGTCGACGATTGCGGTGCGTCCAGTGATCGCAATTGGCGGGCAGGCCCCCACAGTAGCTCTTACGCCGCCGCTCGATCTCCTCGAGTTGGCGCGCCGTCTCGTCCTGTGCATAGCGTTCCGGTATGCCCAAGGCTTTGGCCAGATCCTCATCGATGAAGCTCTCCGGGCTCGGACCATTGGTAACGGCACCAAGCGCGAGCTCGGGTTGCCAGGGCACCCCGATTTTGCGCACGAGCACGGTGTCGAGCGGTGCGGCGAGCGCCTGGCAATCTCGAAACCCACAGCGACGCCTCCCCGGGGCAGTGCCAAGACCACCGGCTGCCTGTTTTTAAGTGGCGCCAATTTCGCGGCCAGCTCGCAGCCCGCCGCCGCGCGATCGGCGAATTTCATGGTTCTGCCTCCGTGAAATGCTTCAGGAACCAGCCGTGCGCGTGCTCGACGACCGCCTCGAAGCGTTCCCGGCTCTTCGAAGAGGTGCGTGGCGCCGGGCACGATGACGAGCTGTTTTTCGTTGTACAGCTTGGCGAGCGCGGCGCGATTAAGCGCCAGCACCTCGACATCGTCGCCGCCGACAATCAGCAGCGTCGGAGCTGTCACCATGGCAAGAGCCGGTCCGGCAAGATCTCGACGGCCGCCACGCGAAACGATGACCGCTATTGGAGCCTCACTGGCCGCTTCTGCGACAAGCGCTGGTGCTGGCGCCGAAATAGCCGATAGGCAAATCGCAGGTCTCGGCGTCCTGTCTGACCCCAGGCGCTTGCGATCAGCAGCCGTCGCGCGAGCAACTCGATATCGAAAACATTGCGACGGTCGCGCCTCGCCGGCGGTCAAGAGATCGAACAGAAATGTGGCAAGACCTTCGTTGCGCAAGGCTTGCGCAACGAAGTTGTTACGCGGGCTGAGCCGGCCGCTGCCGCTGCCATGCGCGAAGAGTACGATCCCCCTGGCGTCGAGGGGCAACCCCAACAAACCTTCGAGCCCGACCGGTCAATTGCAATGATACGAATTCGCTCGCATGGCGATTTGTCGACCATGCGCCCTCTCCATCCCACTCCGCGCGATTTTTTAGCCGATGCGTGGCGACCGCTTTGCGCTAGATCAATCCCCGTTCGCATCGAAGCCGTTAAATAACCGACGGCTGAATCGCAATGCGGGGAGTAAAGGTATGAAACACATTCTGGTCGGTGTCGACGGCTCGGCGCCCTCTCTCAAGGCTGTCGATTTCGCAGCTGATCTGGCGAGCAAATACAACGCCGAGCTTGTCTTGCTGAAGGTCATCGCACATCGCCCGTCAGACCTCGATCCTGCGGTCGAGGAATACGCGCACTCGGAGCATATTCCGCTACCTGCGGCCGAGCTGGCGCTCACGATGACCGATAATATTCTCGATAACGCGCGTATGGAGGCGCGCACGAAGGGCGCCACGCAGATCTCGGTCAAGCAAGCCTTTGGCGACCCGGCCGAGGAAATTGTTACAGTGGCCCGGGGCCGCGACATCGATCTGATCGTTGTCGGCAACCGCGGTCATGGCCGGCTGGCCGGCCTCCTTCTCGGGAGCGTCGCTCAGAAGGTGGTCAGCCTCGCCCACTGCCCGGTCGCTATCGTGCGCTGACACACTCGATCGGCCGGATCTTCGTTTGCGGTCAAATGCGCTCCCACAGGCCAGTCTCCTCGTCCAAGCGATCCAGCTCGATGCCGCTGAAGTCGAAGCGCGAAACGACCCCAACGACTTTGTCGTTGTCGACGACCGGCAAGTGGCGGCAGCGGCGGTCTTCCATCAGCCGTAACGCTTCGATCGCCATCTTGCCCGGCGGCATGGTCGCTGGATCGGGCGTCATGACGTCGGCCAACATCGTTCGGGCGGCGCTTTTTCCTTCTGCAAGCACCCGGTGAACGGCATCACGGCCGGTGAAAATACCGACCAGGCGGCGATCGCCGTCTGTGACTAGGATGGCGCCGACGTGGCGGTCACGCATGCGTTGGCTGGCCTCCCTGACCGTAGCACTCGGCGGAAGCGTAACGGGGTCTTGGTTTCTCACTATGTCGGACATCTTTCTCATGTCTTGAGCCTTCTGGCTAAGAGGCTGACCGGAAATGAATTGCGTGATTTCAGTCAGTTGTGACAGCATGATTGTGCCAAACAATCCCAGGAGCACAACATGTGGACCGAAATCACTCGTCCGAAGTATGAGCTCGCTGGTCTTCGTAATGAAACGGACACCACCG
>Ga0126381_100004558_pt1 | contig 15113 bp, 9 predicted proteins | sample PanSoiMetPlot_28_FD_96465 | JGI IMG/M metagenome (GOLD analysis project Ga0126381, IMG submission 96465) | Tropical forest soil microbial communities from Panama - MetaG Plot_28 | ecosystem: Environmental > Terrestrial > Soil > Tropical forest > Bulk soil | place: Panama | collected 2016-02-17
CGCAGAACCTCGACAGCCAGCAGTCGTTCAACCGGGCTGATCAGATCGTCCTGCTCGCGACCCTCGCCCTGATCCTGATACTGCTGCTGATCATCTTCCGCAGCCCGATCATCGCGGTGCTGCCGCTGATCGTCATCGCGCTCGTCTCGCAGGTCGCGACCGGCCTGATCTCCGACGTTAATAAGGCATTCTCCCTCAATACGGATAATTCGATCTCGACGATCCTCATCGTCGTGCTGTTCGGCATCGGGACCGACTACATCTTGTTCCTGATGTTCCGCTACCGGGAACGGCTGCGCCGCGGCGAGGACCGCAAGCAGGCCATGGTGAGCGCGGTCACCCGGGTGGGCGAGGTCATCTCCTCGGCCGCGGGCGTGGTCATCTTCGCCTTCCTCGCGCTGGTCCTGTCCACGGTGAGCGTGCTGCGCTCGCTCGGGCCGGCGCTGGCCATCGCCGTCGCCACCACGCTGCTCGCCGGCCTGACCCTGGTCCCCGCGGTGGTGTCATTGCTCGGCCCGAAGGTGTTCTGGCCCTCCAAGTCGTGGAAGCGGGAGCCAGGAACGGCACGGTTCGGTGCGATCGGCGGCGCACTCGGCCGCCGGCCCGCCCTCTTCGCCGTCGTCTCCGGGCTGGTCCTCGTGGCGCTGGCCATCGGCGCCTTCGGCTTCAAGCCGACGTTCGACCTGTCCTCGGCCGGCATCCCGAGCAGCGCCGAGTCACAGCGGGCGCTGGTGACCCTGGAAAAGGGCCTGCCGCCCGGCGCGACCGACCCGACCGACGTGTTCCTGCACTCGCCGTCAGGGACGCTGTCGCCTGACCAGCTCACCAGTTACCGCGCCCAGCTGAAGACACTGCACGGCGTCAGCTCGGTGGGGGCGCCGGTGGTCAGCGCGGACAAGGCGACCGCCGACTACCGGGTGACGCTCAGCTACGACCCGTCCTCCACCCAGGCGGTGAGCGTGATGAAGAGCTCGATCATGCCCGGAGCCCACGCAGCGGCGCCACCGGGCACGTATGCGCTGGTCGGCGGCACGACGGCGGTGTTCGCCGACATCCAGCGCGCGGTCAACCACGACTACGCGGTCGTGTTCCCCGTCGCGGCGGTCATCATCTTGCTCATCCTCGGACTGCTGCTGCGCAGCGCGGTCGCGCCGTGGTACCTGCTGGTCTCGGTGGGCCTCGGCTTCGGCGCGACGCTGGGGGCCAGCGTGCTGGTGTTCCAGGTGCTGCGCGGCGAGGCAGGCCTGGTGTTCCTGCTGCCCATCTACATGTACCTGTTCGTCGTGGCGCTGGGCACCGACTACAACATCTTGATGATCGCCCGGCTGCGCGAGGAAGCCCGGGAAGGCAGGGACCCGCGCCAGGCCGCCGCGATGGCGGTGCGGCACAGCGGGCCGACCATCGGCGCGGCCGGGCTGATCCTGGCCGGCACGTTCGCCTCGCTGATGCTGGCCGGGAACACGATCCTGTCCCAAGTGGGTTTCGCGGTATCGTGCGGGATCGTGCTGGCCGCGTTCGTGATGGCGATGTTCTTCTCGCCCAGCATCACCGCGCTGATCGGGCACCGCGCCTGGTGGCCAGGGCACGGCGACCAAGCAGCCGAGCCCGTCACAGGCGGCCGCGGCCGGCATGAGGTGAGAGCGGGCCGCTAACACCTTCCCCGCGATTCCGGTCCGCTTGATTCCGTTCGGTTTCCGTCTGGTTCCCGTTGGTTCCATTGGTTCCCGTCGGGTCCGTCGGGTCCGTCGGGTCCGCCGGTCCGCTTGGTTCCGTTGGTTCCGTTGGTTCCGTTGGTTCCGTCGGGTTCCCGTTGGTTCCGTTGGTTCCGTTGGCCCCGGCTGTCCGGACGGCGAAGTCCGTGACGGCCGGGGCTTTTGTAGCGGGTCCGGCGCCTGTCCTTCTTCGTCGCGCTCTTTCGCCGCGTCGCCAACTCCCACGTTGCCGCCCAACTCCCACGTTGCCGCCCAAGTGGTTTTGATTTGCCCGCGTTTGTCACCATCGGTCTAACCACTTCGGCGGCAACGTGGCGGACCGGCGGCAACGTGGCGGACCAGCGGCAACGTGGCGGACCAGCGGCAACGTGGCGGACCAGCGGCAACGTGCATACTCTCGGCGTTGGCGCGTCCGGCCCTACGGCCCGTTTTATCCCGTTCGCCGGGCCTAGTCCGTGGCCGCCGCAATAGGTGACCGGGGGCGGTGGGCCACAACCCACGTTCTATCGGGGGCGATGGGCCACAACCCCCGATGCGTCCGCGGTGCTGCCCGCACCTGGTCACCGCAGGAACGGGGTGAACTTAGGGCGTTCCGGGCAAGACAGTGCACGGGCGGCCCGGCTCCCACTGCGAGGGCGCGGATTGAACCATGTCCCGGGACCGCGACGCGCCCGTAAACCCACCCCGTTTCGGGAAATGTGCCATTTTCGAGTCCTTCGATGCGTAATCGCACCCAGCGAGCCGACGAGCGATGAACGGCAATTCGCCAAACCGAACGCCGACCGTAGACGCGGCGATGATTGTGGATACTAGGGTCCGGATTTCCGAGCCCTACGATCCACAATAATTCCGCCGCGTCTCACAGGCTTGGTGCGATGCCGGACAATTCGCCGACGTGTGAGGAGACGGGACGGGCGGAGCGAGGATCGCATCCGTCAATGCGGCCAAATAGAGACATATGACGATATGGCGCGGTGCGGGAATGCTGGGAATTGGTTTTCGTGGGTGCGCGGCAATTCGCCTTCGGTCAGTAGTAGCATGGTTGCAGAGGGTAGGGTTCTTGGCTGAGTACGCGACGGGGGCTTGGCGTGTCCGGAAGGAACCGCGTTCGCCAGGGTGGTAGCGGCAGCCGACCTGGCAGCGACAGGCGACCCGCGAGTGACAGACGACCTGGCATCGACAGACGACCTGGCAGTGACAGGCGACTAGCCAGCGATAGACGGCTCGCCAGTGACAGACGACCTGGCAGCGGCGGCCGACCCGCGAGTGATAGACGATCTGGCAGCGGCGGTCGACCCGGTAGCGACAGACGACTTGCCGGCGGCGGCGATAGAAGAGTGCAGATAATTACCGCCATTCTGGGCGCTTCGGGCGCGGCTCTCGCGGCGGTTATCACGGCTGTCAACTCCCACCTCGGGGGCGGATCGATTTCTCCGTGGTCAAACACGTATCCGCCGTCGACCATCGCCAACGGGCCGGAACCCGCGCCTTCCGCGGCGTCCGTTTCTGAGCGCCAGCTCAGGCATGAGGTGCTGGCATCGAGTTGCGCGCCGGGCGGGAACCTGGCCTCGGGTAATGGAACCTTGGATCCTCGTACCCTTTTCGCCTGGCCGAAGATTTACTGGTGCCCGACTGGGGGAAACGCGATCGTCTACGTGAATGCTAATTCCGGGCAGCCCTTCGATAGGATGGATGGCAGTAAACAACTCTGGGTCGTATGCCGGGCCCGCGGGCCGGATGGCGGGGTCTGGTATTACACCCAAGGCGATGATCTGCTCCCCCAGGCTCCGTCAAGCGACTATGCGCTTAATGGCTGGGGATTCATTCCCGCTGACGCACTCGCCGTACGTGATCAACCCGATCAGTACAATCAGCCCGTTCCCGCCTGCCCTTCCTCCGTCCCCGCTGGATAGCGCCCGCCGAGAGGTCTACTCCGGCTCGTAGTGTGTAATGGCTGCTATGGCGGATCGCGTGAAAGTGGAGCTCGGCTCGGTCCAGGAGACGCTGTTCATACCGCTGGCGGCCCGGGCGCGGGAGACCCGCAGGAAGCGGCCGGTGGTCCGCGACCCGAAGGCGGGCGAGATCCTCGCCCGCGTTGATTTCGACACGGAGAAGTACGGCCGCGGCTGGGGCGGTGGCGTCACCGTCCTGCGCACCGCGATATTCGACTGCTGGGTCAACGACTTTCTCGCCGGGCATCCGGGCGGGACGGTCGTGGAGATCGGCACCGGGCTGAACACCAGGTTTGACCGGACCGATAACGGCCAGGCGCACTGGATCGACCTGGACCTGCCGGACACGATCGAGCTGCGGCGCAGGTTCTTCGCCGATTCCGGCCGCCGCCAGATGGTGGCCGCTTCGGTGCTGGACGAGGACTGGCTGCCCGCTGTCCGGGCTAACCCGGGGCCGTATTTCTTCGCGGCCGAAGGCGTGCTCACCTACCTGGAAAAGGCTCCGCAGGTCATCGCCCGCATCGCCGGCGATTTTCCCGGCGCGCTGATCGCTTTCGACACCTACAGCCAGCGGACGCTCGAACAGCAGCACCGGCTGGCGGCCAGGAAGAACATGGCGGCGCGCTGGGCGTGGTCCTGCGACGACCCCCGCACGCTGGAATCGCTTGGCCTTGAAATGGTGCAGGAGGCCGCCGTCACCCGGCCGCCCGCCGTTCTACGCAAGCGGCTGCCGCGCCGGTACCGGTACGCGCTGCCACTGGCCAAGAGGATCGCTGGTGACCTGGCCACCGTCACGCTCTTCAGGGCCAGTGCGTTACCGGCGTCTGGCGTGGCAGGAACCCCGCCCCCCTCGCTGCGACGGGGCTCCTATGTCACGGAGTACGCAGGGGCTTCGTTAATACGCCTTCCGCATGACGTATCAGAAGTTGCGCGACTTCCTCTGAGTTATTAAGGGCTAGTAACGGAGATGAGAACCGAGGGCTGTCGTGCGTGACGACCCGTCTGTCATCGCACTGGTCACGCGTGCGGCGAACAGTGACCAGGACGCGTGGAACGAGATCATCGAGCGGTACGCGCCGCTGGTCTGGTCCATCTGCACGCGTTACCGGCTGCAGAATCAAGACATCGAGGATGTCGGGCAGACCGTGTGGCTACTGCTGGTCGAACAGCTGGGAAAGCTGCGCGAGCCGGCCGCACTGCCAGGCTGGCTGGCGACGACGACACAGCGCGAATGCCTGCGCGCGCTGAACGCTGCCCGCAAGACCGAGGACGCAGGGAGGCTGGATGACGCGCTTTCAGTCGTGGATGCCGCGACTATCGAGCAGGAGATCCTCGCGGCCGAGCGGAATGCGGCGCTGCGCACCGCGCTTGGCGAGCTCCCGCTCCGCTGCCAGCAGCTGCTGGCCATGCTCATCAGCGACCCTCCCCGCTCGTATGCCGAGATTAGCGCCACGCTGCGGATCCCCATCGGGAGCATCGGCCCGCAGCGGGCGCGCTGCCTGGAACGGCTGCGCCGCTCGAGCGCGCTGGCGCGGCTCGGTGCGGGTGAGATCGAGAATCAACCGCCAGGGAGGTGAGAGTCGTGCGTGAAGACGGGGATGATGAGCGGCTGCTGGCCGCATTGCGCGAGTCGCTGCGGGCGCGCCAGGACGTTCCGCCGTGGTTCACCGAGGCAGGTCAGAGTGCCTACGCCTGGCACAACATCGACGCCCAGCTGGCGCAGCTCACCTACGATTCCAGATGTGACCAGGATCTGGCCAGCGTCACGCGGTCAGCCGGCACGCGCTCGGAGCCAGCCTCGATCCGTGCCCTCACCTTTACCTCGGTACGCCTGTCCATCGAACTCGAGGTGACGACGGACTCCCTGGTCGGCCAGATCATCCCGCCGCGGCAGGGAACCATCGAGCAGCAAGGCAGGGACGGCGAGACGGCCACCGCGCCGATTGACGAGATCGGCTGCTTTTATATTCAGCCCGTGCCGACGGGCTCGTTCCGGCTGCGCTGCAGGACCTGTGACGGCCTCGACGTGGTGACGAACTGGTTCACGGTGTGAACTCACGGCGCGTCAAGACAAGCGTCAAGACAAGCGCCAGGACAAAGCGCCCGGACAAGCGTCAGGCCGCGCCCAGTGCGACGAGGGACGCCGCGGTCGCCTGCTGCACGGGATCGTCGTTCAGGTCGCGGCGCACGTCGCACATCGACTCGGCCATGGTCCGGCCGGCGCGCAGGTACCGGTGCAGGCGGACCATCACCGGCACCACGGCGCGGTCGTTGAGCGGCAGCGGGCTGGCGATGATCCCGGCGGTGCCGAGCGGCAGCAGGCTGCTGACCAGGCCAAGCAGTTCGTCGGCCCCGGCCGGCGCCAGCACGCCCGAGTCGCAGCTCGACAGGATCAGGCGGTAGGGCGCCAGCCGCAGCTGCTCGAAGTCGTAGACGGTCAGCGGCCCGTCGTGCATACGCAACGAGGAGAACAGCGGGCTGTCCGCACGGAATACGCCGTGCGCGGCGACGTGAGCCAGCCACGCCCCGTCGAGCGCGTACAGAACCTTCTCGGCGGTGGCCTCGGCGCCTTCCAGCACCGTGACCTCGTCGTACAGTTCCGCCACCGGAGGCACCTCGGCTCCGTCCGAGGCCAGGCCTGGTCCCCGCGCCAGGGTCACGTTGCGGCTATCCGGCACCGGAGCGGAGTGCGCGCGCATCCACGCCGCGGCGGACGGAGCGACGCCCAGCACTCGATCGTGCAGGCCGGGCAGCAGTGCCCACGGGATGGCGTGCAGCTTGCCGGGCGGGACGATCACCAGCGGACCGTCACCCAGGTGACGGACCGCGGGGCCGAGCAGCGCATGCTGAAGTCTGGGGCCGGCCGTCGCCAGGATGGACAGCGCGCTGTCCAGGTCGTCCTCGGGCCGGCTGCGCGCGATGCGGCGCAGGGCGAAGCGCGCGAAGTCCGCGGTGCGGACGGCGTCGGCGGTGCGGCCCGCGGTGAACTGCCGCACCTGCCCCGCGCCGCAGACCAGCACGTGCAGGCCGCCATCGACCTCGACGATCTCGACCAGCCGGGTGCCGCCGAGCTCATCGAGCAGGTCCCCGGCATTGAACGCGGGATTGAACACGGTGCCGGCGCCGCCGGGGGCGCGCAGCGTGCTGGCCCGCACCGTGGTCTCCAGCCTCCGCTGTTCCCTGCGCAGGGTCGCCGCGGGTTTTCCTTCGCTCTCCGCGCTGTCGAGTCGCCTCGTCACGTCACGCAACGCGGTGAGTGCGGCGTACAGCTCACCGTCGGCGACCGGACGAACGGCGGGGACGGCCAGGGCGGTCGCGCGCCACCGTTCACTCCAGGACAGCAGGAGCCGGGGCCGGCCCGACCGCACCGCGTAGCGCTGCGCGAGCGCGGCCAGTTCCGCGCCGTGCGCGGTAGCCTGCGCGCGGAGCTCGGAGGCGCCGAAGCCGAGCCGGTGCTCGTCCAGCACGGCGAGCCCGTGACGGCAGGCAGACAGCAGGCGGCGCGGCTTACCGGCGGCTTGTGCCCGCAGCGCCTCGCTCAGCCAGCCGACGGCGCGCGACATCGGAGGGCCAGCCCGCCGGCTGCGCGCGGCGGCCACCAGGTGCTCGTCGGCCCGGTCGCGGCGGCCGAGTTCCAGCGCCATCCGGCCCGCCAGCAGGTGCGCCTGCGCCGCCTCGCTGGCGCCGAGCGCGTCCAGCCGGATGGCAGCCCGGTTCGCTTCCCGCAGCAACGCGGGCGAGACCGGCCCGGCCGCGTAGCGGGCCTGGACGAGTACCCGCGCCGCGTGCGCCTGCCACCATGCGCTCTGCTGGGAACTGAACAGGCGGTAGGCGGCCTGCGCCCAGTCCTGGGCGGTCTGCGGCCGCGCCGCCGCCAGCGCGCAGTTGGCCGCCATCAGCAGCAGCTCGGCCTTCTTGGTGGCACGACCGCGCACCCGTTCCATGTCAGCCACGGCCGCTTCCGCCTCGGCCAGCGCGTCACCGGTCAGCCCCGCGGCCAGCAGGACGGCGCACCGGTCGATGCTCAGCGATGGAGTCGGCACCTTCAACGGCCGGTAACCCGCGGCGGCCATGTCGAGGTGAGCCAGTGCCGCCGGGAGGTTTCCCGAGAGGAAGGCGGCCACGCCGCGGTTGTACACCGTGTCGACCGCTTCGAGCTCCTGTCCGGTCTCGGCGAACAAGCGGCCCGCGGCGATGAAGTCCGGGTCCGCTCGGCCGGTCATGCCCATCGACAGGTAGACCAGCGTACGGGCGTTGAGCGCGCGAGCCGTCCACAGCAGGTCACCCGCCCGGCGCAGCACGGTCATGGCCTGCCGGAAATCGTCCAGGGCGGCCGGATAGCGGCCCAGGGTCCACAGCATCATCCCGCGTCGCACCAGCACCCGCGCCGCCAGGACCCCGCTGGACCGCTGCACCGCCTGGCCGAGCGCGGTCAGCCCGGCCGTGGTCCGGCCGACGTAGACCAGCGCCACCCCGAGGGTGGCCAGTACATCGGCTTCGCGCTCGGGCAGACCGGCCCGGCGGGCTATCCGCAACGCTTCGCGCAGCTCGCGGACCCCGGCCTCGACGTCGCCGAATTCGCGCAGCACGATGCCCGCGGCTTGATGAGCTACCGACGACTCATACAGATCAGGCTGCCCGGCCAGCACAGTATGGGCCCTGGCCAGCGCCTCCTTGGGGCGGGACAAGGCCAGCGGAAGCAGGTCGTCGACATCACGCGAGCTTGGCGCGGCCGTACGGGCTCCCCCAGCCACGCACGTGATTGTAGGCGTCTTTATCACCGTAATTCATGTATTAAACAGACTTGCAGGCCACTCCGTACTAGCGTCCGAGTCCGTGGGCGACGGGGGATGCTCGCGGACTCGGACCCTGGGGGTCTAGCAATCAACGTGCGGAGGCATCATGCCTGGACACAACGGATGGGATCAGGACCTGGATCCAGTGGTAGCCGAGCAGGTCGACTTCATCGTCTCGGCCTTCGCCGCACGAGGGATCAGCGTCGGCGTCGTCACCGCCAATCGCGGAGTCTCCTACCTGTACGCCGAGGGCCAGCTGGTGGTGCGGGAGGAGCACCTGACCCGGGTCCAGCAGCTGCTGCCGCAGCCGACCGCGGTCGAGCGGATCTCCCCGGGCAGCATGCTGGTCCGCCTGAGCGAGGCGCCATCAGGCGAGCAGCCCACGGTGGCCGAGCTCCTGCCCATGGTTGACAGCGAGCTCGGCGAGGGCATCGCCACCCCCAACCACGTGCTGACCGCCGCCGGGGAGGTGCGCCCCTGTCCGGCCACCGAGCCGCAGGAAGTCTACGACGGCATCGAACCGAGCCCGTCGGTCGATGTGACAGGCGGCGGGGCGGGGGTGCTCATCTACGTGGCCGACACCGGCCTGCTCGACGGCGCGGCGGGCACCGCACCGTGGCTGACCGGCGTGCAAGGCGACCCGGATCCGCTGCCCAAGCCGCTGGCGGACGGCACGCAGCCGATCCCGCCGTACGCCGGACATGGCACGTTCGTGGCCGGCGTGGCCCGGTGCATGGCACCGCGGGCAGACGTCTTCGTCGCGAACATATTCTCCGTCGCGGGCAGCGCGCTGGAGACCGACTTCGTCCGGAAGCTGGACGCGGCGCTCAACCTCGGCGTCGACATCTTCAACCTGTCGATCGTGGCGCCCACCAGGAACGATATCCCGTTGCAGGCGTTCAGGGCCTGGCTGGAGCGCGTCCGGGAGCAGTACAAGGGTGTCGTCTGCGTCGTCGCCGCGGGCAACAGCGGTTCCCGGCTGCCTGAATGGCCGGCCGCCCTGCCCGGAACGATCTCGGTCGGCGCGCTCGCGGGCGACTGGCACAGCCGTGCGGACTTCAGCAACTACGGCGGCTGGGTCGACGTGTACGCGCCCGGCCGTGGGCTCATCAACGCGTACGCCACCGGCACCTACACCTGCCGGGTCCCGCCCTATGCGGGGCAGGAGCGGAAGTTCTACGGCATGGCCAGGTGGAGCGGCACGTCCTTCTCCACACCCATCGTGACCGGCCTGATCGCGGCCCGGATGTCCCGCACCGGCGAGAACGGCCGGCAGGCCGCCGACGGCCTGCTCGCGCAGGCACGGGCCCAGGCCATACCGGGGGTGGGAGCGGTCCTGCTGCCGCCTGGTCGAGGCAGGCACGTCAAGCAATTATCAGAACGGACGGTGGCTCGACGCACCTGATGAGGCTGCCTGGCAAGATGGGTGGATGCGAGCGGTCTGGATCACGAAGCCGGGCGGGCCTGACGCCCTGGAGGTGCGGGAAACTGACGATCCCGAACCTGGCCCCGGGCAGGTGCGCGTCCGTGTCCACGCGAGCGGCCTGAATTTCGCGGAGGTCATGGCCGCGCAGGGGCTGTATCCCGACGCACCCAAGCCGCCCAGCGTGGTCGGCTACGAGGTGGCCGGCGTGGTCGATGCGCTCGGCGACGGCACCGCGGACCCCGCAGTCGGCCGGAGGGTGCTGGCCCTGACCCATTTCGGGGGACACGCGGATGTGGTGTGCGTGCCCGCCGATCAGGTGCTGCCCATCCCGGACGCGATGAGTTTCGAAGAAGCCGCCGCGATCCCGGTCAACTATCTCACCGCGTACCACATGCTGTTCCGGGTGGCGGGCGTCCGTCCCGGCGAGCGGGTACTGGTGCACATGGCGGCCGGCGGGGTGGGGATGGCGGTGCTGCAGCTGTGCCGTACGGTGAGCGACGTGGAGGTCTTCGGCACCGCCTCGGCCGCCAAGCACGAGACGCTGCGGGCGCAGGGCTGCGCGCACCCGATCGACTACCACGCCACGGACTATGCCGCCGAGGTGCGACGGCTGACCGGCGGCGAGGGCGTGGACATAGTGCTGGACCCGCTGGGCGGCAATGACTGGCGGAAGGGGATGAAGCTGCTGCGCCCGTGCGGCCGCCTGGTCGCGTACGGGTTCGCCAACCTGGCTAGCGGGCAGCGGCGCAGCCCCGCCCGCCTGGCCTCGCAGCTGGTACGCATCCCGCTGCTGTCGCCGTTGCAGCTGATGAACAAGAACCGGACGGTCAGCGGCGTCAACATCGGCCACCTGTGGGGGCAAGTCGGTATCCTTCGCGAAGAACTCCAGGCCGTTCTTGCTCTATGGGACCAAGGCCGGATCAGGCCGCACATTGACGCGGCCTACCCCTTCGCCGAAGCGGCGGCGGCCCACCGCCGGATTTTGCAGCACCAGAACATCGGCAAGGTTTTGCTCAAACCCTGAGCCGTTGTTACGTTCAGGGGATGAGGCGGTTGCTTATTGTGGCGTCCACCGTGGCGGTAGCGGCGCTATTTGTCCTCCCGGCCGCGCCGAGCTCAGCTGACACCGGGGCGCATTCTGCCATCACCATCACTTCTGATGCGGGATTCACCGCCTGCGGCTGCGTGACGAGCGGAAACGGGACCGCCGCCAGCCCTTACGTCATCGGGCCCTGGAGCATTGCCGCGCCAAGCGGCGGGTCCGGCGGGTGGTCGGTGAAGATCGACAACTCGGCAGGCCTGATCACCGGCTATTTCACTATCTTCGGGATCTCCTCCGCCTACAACGACACCAGTACCACCGATCCCACGATCTGGCTCGTGGACGTGCATACTCCGACCACGATCTCGGGCACCAGCGCCAATCCAACCGGAGGAAATGACCTCGGCATCGGGGTCGAGCTAGACGGCTCGTCCAACATCTCGATCGACGGCGTCTCCTACAACAAGGGCAACGGCACCGGAATCTACCTCAACGGATCGTCGGATGTCTCGATCAATAACACCAAGCTGAAGGCCACGTGCACATTGTGCACACCGCACACCGGGGACGGGATCTACGCGGTCAGCTCCTCCAACCTCCAGATCGGAACCGGCGCGGACTGCCCGAAGAATAACCCGTGCAACGATGTCACCTACGACGACGGATTCGGCATCTGGCTGGTGAACACCCACGACGCTGTCATCAACCAGGCCGACGCGGACGCCAACGACACCGGCGGATACGTCCTGGACGGATCCGGTACGTACAACATCACGCTGGAGAACAGCGCCTCGCACGCGACCGGGAACATCTGCATCAGCTTCAATGGGCAGCGGGTGAATACCGGCTACTTCACCGATCTGCAGGGCGGGCTGCACATCATCAACGGCGCCCACGACAACGCCATCGCCGGCGATGATTTCTCCGGAGATACCAGCGGCATCAGCGTCGGCGACGGCGGTAATGGCTTCTACTCCAACGCCTGTACCAGTGCGGATCAGCCCTTCAGCCCGGTCGAGACGGCGATGGGGGCGGGTAACAGCTTCTCGGACCTGTGCTACTCAACGACCAATGTCCCCGGGCTACCCCCCTCGACCTGCAAGTCGTAGCCGCGCCCGCGCTGGCCCTTACTCCGGCCGGGGGGCTACGATCGTCCGGGGTTGGGAGAAAAGATGGCCAGTAGGCGGCGTCGGCTCGACCCCGTGGGGCCGTTCGGCAATCCGGACGGGTCACGAGCCGACATCGAGGATGTGATCAGCGAGTTCGTCGATTTCGGCGGCGATCCGGCGTACGGCCACCTCGCGACCCGCGCCAACGACTCCATGGTGCGGGTCATCGTGGGGAAGCTCGGCGCCGGCAAGACGGTTTACCTGCGGCGTCTTCAGAATTTCCAGGCCCATCAGGACTCCGTCTACGCCGATGCGCCACAGCAGGGCTTGCCGAAGACCGAAGTCGTGGTGAAGGCGTGCCAGTGGTTCTCTGATCGTGTCCTCGTCGAGAAGTGGATGCAGATCTGGGAGCGGGCGATCATGCGAGCGCTCGCCTCGCACATGCTGCGTCATCCTGAGTTGCGCTATCAGTTGCGCGACGAGCAGGCCAATGAGATCGAGCGGTCATACGCGCGGCTGATCGGTGACTCCCGGCGGCCCCGGTCGATCTACAGCCAGGTGCGCGACATCATCAATGAGCGGCAGACCGCTCATCAGCTGTCCGCCTACCTCGACGACCCGCTCTGGGACGACCTCGAGGACCTGCTCGGTGAGATTATCGGCCAGTGCAAGCCGATCTATTTCTACCTTGACGCGATCGACGAGGAGTTCAGCCACGCCCCGATGTACTGGCTGAAGTGCCAGGAGGGGCTGTTCTATCAGGTCATGCGACTGCTCCGCGACCACAGGCTGGGCGGGCGCCTGCATGTCGTCGTGTGCATCCGCGACATCGTCATGTCGTCGGTGTACCGGTCAGAACATGCACCGCGGTACTACAACGAACCGCATATACGCGTACTGAACTGGGACCGCGGCGCGCTGATTTACCTGCTCGGGCAAAAGCTGCGGCGGCTGCCCCCGTCGCTGCTGATGCGGCGCGCTACGAGCGACCCGCCCACGATCCGCGACTGGCTCGGGATCAACGGCCACTGGCCAGGACCCGATGGCGACGGAACGATCGAGGACTACCTGCTTGGCAACACGAGGCTGATCCCGCGCGACATCATCTCGCTCGGCAATGAGCTGAGCGAGGAGATCCTGCGGCAAAAGCAGGCTGGCCACGACGGCCTGCCGCCCGAGGCTCTCCAGGCGGTAGTTCAGCGCTGCGCCAAACGATTCGGCGATTCACAGCTCGCGCAGTGTGCCAACCAGATCTCCTCGGACCTGATGCCGCAGAACGCCGCCCTGCACGACTACTCCGAATTGTTCACCAGCACCCAGGCCTATATCACCGGCGTGCAGGAGGACGTCAGGTCCTTCGTCCGGATGATCGGCGTCGACCGGTTCTCGCGTGCAGATCTGGTGGCGCTCCAGGAAGTGGCGGATCTGCACTTCGAGAAGGCGACTGATCTCGCCTCCGTCCTGTGGCAGAACGGCCTGCTCGGGTACATCGACGAGGCCGGCCGACGCCGTTTCTATTCCATGGGCGACATCGAGGAGTTTCATTTCCCGCCGGAGGTGGGCACGTACGTGCTGCATCCGTGCCTGGTACACGCCGTCGGCGGAATCCAGCATGTGGCGGCGGATTCCGCCGGGACCGCGGATTCGCACCGCACCAAGCGGCTCTCGCCCGCCGAGCGCACTGGAGACCCAGAACCAGCGCTGCCGGAACCTGACCCGGCAGAAGTGCGCTCCTCGGCCGGGGGCAAGGCCGCTGACTACGCCGTCGGCGACGTGATCGAGGGCCGCTTCGAGATTCTCCAGATAGTCGGGCAGGGCGGCTTCTCGAAGGTCTATCGCGTGCGCGACGACGTCGAGGGCGAGGAGCGAGCGCTCAAGCTGTTCGACAGCGCCGCCGGGTACGAGGCGGTGCGCCGCGAGATCGGCGCCCTGCGGAAGATCCACCATCCCAACGTGGTGAAGGTCTTCTGGGCGGACAAGACCAGCACCGGCGACTGGTATCTCATCACCGAGTTCATCGAGGGAGAGTCACTCGATGAGTTTGTCAGCGGGAACCGGCGCCTTCGCGACCGGGAAGCGGTAGATGTCGCGCTCGACCTGCTGGACGCGCTCGTCGCTTTCCATCCCGACTCGGCGCGCCTGGAGCAACTCGAAGCCAAACGCCGTGCGGGTGACCTGCCGCAAGCCGAATCGCGCGAGTGGATGGAACTGCAGGACAAGGGGCTGGTCCACCGCGACATCAAACCGCTCAACGTGATACTCACCCGCACCGGAGCGAAACTGCTCGACTTCAACATCGCCTCGCGAGTCGGCGACCCCATGCATACCCAGTCTGGGACGCCCCCGTATCAGCCCCCCGACGCCGACCTCACTCGCTGGGACGTATCCACCGACCTGTTCGCCGTCGGCGTCCTGCTCTACCGGCTCCTCTGCGACGGCCACCACCCGTTCCCGAATGCCATGCCCATGGTCGACGTACCGGTGATCGACCCGAGAACGATTCGCCCTGACCTCAACGCTGACCTCGCGGAGTTCCTCATCAAGGCATGCGCCACGGCCCGCGCTGACCGCTTCCCCACCGCCGCCGACATGCGCCAAGCCCTCCGCACCATCCGCGCCGACCGCATGTGACCCACGCCCATGCCCCGGGACGGCGTCCCGGACGCACCGGGGGCGGTGGCCCACCGCCCCCGCTAGAACGTGGGCCGTGGGCCACCGCCCCCGGTCACGAAGGGCGGAAGCCACGGGCCGGACTCGGCTAAACGACACAAAACGGGCATCGTTGCGCGACGCGGCGGAATCACCTGCCTGGAACCCGGGAATGGGGCCCAGCAGCCCCGGCCGGGCGCTCACGCAGGGCCCGTCCTCGGCCTCACCGCCGGCTCGCCTGCCGTCGTTCCGCCCACGTGCCGCCGTTCCGCCACGTTGCCGCCGAAGTGGTTACGCCGATCGCGACAAACCCGGGCAAGTTGCAACCACTTGGGCGGCAACGTGGGAGTCGGGCGGCAACGCGGGAGTCGGGCGGCAACGCGGGATGGCAGAGAGGCTGGTCGGCAGTCGTCGACCATTGCAGGGA